>Ga0315546_1000232_pt1 | contig 42022 bp, 28 predicted proteins | sample SalMarSW160170MG_FD_203833 | JGI IMG/M metagenome (GOLD analysis project Ga0315546, IMG submission 203833) | Salt marsh sediment microbial communities from the Plum Island Ecosystem LTER, Massachusetts, United States - Salt Marsh Sediment SW1601-170 ...
ACCGTCATAAACATAAGTCAAAATTAAAATGAAAAATATTCGAATAAGTCTTAGTTTCATAGTTAGAAAATTGTTTGAGATAGAATTAGTTACACAAAGGACCACAGAAAAATTACACAGAGGACCACACAGAACCTCTGCCCCACTAAAGTGGGGTTAATCAGAAACCAGAATTAGCCCCCCCTTGGGGGGGTTGGGGGGTAGACTATCTATGTAATAAAAAGACTATATTTAAACTTCCTTTGGTACAACGTAAGGCTTACGGTAAACTCTGGTAAGCATCTTATTAGCTTCGTTATCTTTAACAAACTTTTCGTTTGCTCCGTCAAATGCCAGCTCCCTGCCAAGACGATAAGAAACGTTGGCCAGTATAGGAAGAGCCGATGAGAGAAATCCTTCGCTGATATGGCAGTGAAGATCTTCATCCTTGCCACTCCGGATTGCTTCGATAAAATTGGTGGGGTGATTGGATACATTTTCTTCCCGGGTGGAGGTTATGTCAACCTTCTGACTACCTCTCTCGGGCGATCCTGCAAAAGGCTCATTTTCTCTCTGCCTGTAAGCCTTCCAGGTATTGCCGTTAAGCTCAAGATAACCTTCAGTGCCTAAAAACATATTACCAATGCGGACATCAAGACCTGATTCGGCGTTGGTGTACCGTCCTCTTGTTTCAAACTCCAGTACCTTGCCATCGCTGTATTTGAACAGTGAGGCCTGTGTGTTGGGTGTCTCCTGTTCGCACTCTTTCGGATCGATACCGTAAATGCCTCCCATTGAAAAGACCGATACAGGATGTTCATTTTTATTCAGTCCCCAGCGAGCAATATCGAACTGGTGCGGACCCTGGTTTCCTGTATCACCATTACCGGTATCCCAGAACCAGTGCCAGTTGTAATGCACTCTCTTCTCGTTATACGGACGATATGGAGCCGGACCCAACCACATATCGTAGTGAAGTGTTGAAGGAGGTGTACCATCAGGAGCTATACCAAACGAATCACGAGGCTTATAGCAAAGAGCACGTGCCAGATAAACATCTCCTATTCCTCCTTCGTGCAGGAATTTCATTGCTTCAATCACATTTCTTGATGAACGGTTCTGAAAACCCGTCTGCACCCGTACGTTATACCTTCGTGCAGCTTCCACCATCTTCCTTCCCTCAAAAACATTATGGCAGCAGGGTTTTTCAATATAGACATGCTTGCCAGCCTGGCAGGCCCATATGGTTCCCAATGCGTGCCAGTGGTTCGGGATAGCGAACGAAACAGCATCAATCTCCTTGTCATCAAAAACCCTGCGCATGTCCCATTCAGTAACAGGAGTTACTCCGGTTCTATCCATGATCGTTTTGGACCGCTGTTCGAAAAATTGTTCATCAACGTCGCAAATAGTCTTCAATCTTACATTCTGGCTATCCTTCATGGCACAGAAATTATTGATGTGACTTCCTCCCTGTCCGCGGATACCAATAACTGCAACATTAATCCGGTCGTTTGCTCCCTGAATGGAAGCATATGTTTTGGGACTGAGTCCCATTCCTCCGATGGCTATACCAGCAGTTCCCAAAACACTTTTTTTGATAAATTCTCTCCTTTTTGTCATATTAAATTCATTATTAGGTTATTGATTGGATTATAGGATTAATCCGGTTTAAATATCTCAGGTTTTGTTTTTATAAAATTACATATTTTTTAAATACAAACTCCATTTTGAACATAAGTTCAAATATTAGTACAGAATAAAAAGGCTTCTGTTTTCAACAATCAAGCGTCCGGATTAAAAGCTACACTCACCCTACCTGAAGCTGACATCAATCTTCTTCCCTCTTTTTTGAGTGGATGTACATCCGATAATGAGTGGTATGATGAGAAAAATTATAGTTCTCCTCATAATTAAATTATCTATTCTGAATTTATAACTGCTTAGGTATGAACATCCTTATCTGAAGAGCAATGGTGCAAATTCCGACAGGTAAATACGCCAGTTGGCCCATGTATGCCCGCCGCTGCTTTCACGGTAGATGTATTTAAAATTAAGCTTGTCAAGCGTCTCCCTGAGAGTTACAACTCCTTTATATACAAAATCGTCCTTGCCGCAAGCTATCCAGTAGAGTTTATACCCGCTGTTTTTCAAAGCTTCAAGTTTTGCATTCCTCTCCTGTTCAATCTTAGCTGCATCCTGGTTACGCGCTCCGAAGCTCATGATACCCATACTGAATACACCTATATAACTGAACATACCGGGATTATCATTAGTAATGGTCTGTGTATGTGCACCACCCATCGATAATCCTGCAATGGCACGGTTATTCTTTCCTGTAAGCGTGCGGTAATTCTTTTCGATGAAGGGTACAACATCATTAACAAGGTGTTCTTCAAATTTCCCGGCATAGCGCTGGTAAGCAGCCATTCCCTGTTCACCTGCAACAGGTATTGGAGGCACTTCATTCTGGGCTCCGGCCTGGTTGGCATTACCATTGGTCATTACCACAATCATAGGCTTTGATCGTCCCTGTGCTATAAGATTATCCATTATCTGTGCAGTGCGTCCCATGTTGGTCCAGGCATCTTCATCGCCTCCTGCTCCGTGCAGAAGGTAGAATACCGGGTATTTCTCTGCTCCTCCTTCATATCCTGCTGGTGTATAAACATATACCCGACGGTCCATATCAAGAACCTCTGATCTGTACCATACTTTAGTCACCGTCCCATGAAAAACACCATTCTTATGGATATAGAGATCCGATTCTGGTCCGGGGATAATGAAAAAACTCTGGTAACGTGAACCATCACGGCGGACCTGGACATTATTCGGATCGATTGTACTCACACCGTTGATTGTGAAAGTATATCCGTAAAGTTCTGGTTTCAGAGGTCCCACGGTAAGTTCGAACATCCCGGTGTCATTTTTAACCAGGGTTTCACCTGCACCGAATCCGGCCTGCCATTCACCTGAGACAGTGACCTTCGACGCATCTTTTGAATAAATCCTGAAAGTTACTTTGTTATCGGGGAGAATCTCGGGAGAGATAATTCGTGCCGGCATCCTGAAAGCAGGTCTGGCGGCCGGTGCAGCAGCTGGTCGCGCCGGCTCCTGACCGGTGATTGAAATGGCTATCAGCCATAACAAGAAAATTGGAACAAATGTTACAAATGATGTTTGTTTTGGTTTCATTTTCATAACTTGATATTTATTTTAATTGAAAGTAAGATTGCTATTCCGAGTTTTGCTAGATAATATACTCAGGACTGAAGTCCTTTCTAATCTCCTTGTCCATAACACCAGCCTGAAGGCTGGTGTTAGCCATGCTGCTGATATACTGGGCTTTAGCCCTTATTAATCTCACGAAGCAGGCAAAGCCTTCCGCGCTTCCCTGTCGGGATCATTCTTAACCTCACTTACATCATCAAGGACCATTGTTTCCCCATTCTCAGTTGTATATGCTGGCCAGGACGGTAATCCTCCTCCATCCGGATTACCGGTTTTCATGAATTGTACCAATGCTCCGGCCATCTTTTCAGACAGTTGTCTTGGTCTTGCACCTCCGCCGGTATGGGTCAGCATAAGGTCAGTATTGTAATACCAGAAGCATATATCGACGCAATGGGCAGCACGCATACGGTTATCGAACAGAGGCGGCTGCCAGCAGAACCATGCAACATAGACAGGTGGTTCCTGTTTTGATTTTGCATCAGCAAGAACTACAACGCCCTGCCGGTTACCGTTGATCATTGACCATATCTCAACAGGTTTCTTGTCAGGAAAGACTTTAGCGTAAGCATCAACCACCTCTCCTGCCTTGTCACCCAATCCGGCACTGAAGCCTGCTCGTGCCTTTACAAACTCCTTCACCTGGTCGAAGGTAACATCCTCAAGCTCAGGTGCACTCCTGCTCGGTGATATTTCATTCATCGTGGAGCAGATGAGCATCGGCACATCAGCCGCTGTTGGTGAAGGTTCTGGGTAATAGGGATGCTGGGGAATGTAAAATCCATCGACAATGGGATTAAATCCTCTGCGCAAACCGGCAGGTGCAGGACCTGATTCCTTCGATAATTGTGAAGCAGCACGATTAGCAATATGAATATATTCCAGCCATGGTATTTCCTGGAGTTTGTTAATCTGTTTCACAGTCAGTCCGGCTTCCTTTACTACATATGCACCCAGTTTCTCTGAATAATCCTTTTCGCCCGACTTTGTTCCGGCACCGCTTAGTACCACTGCTTTATGGATCAATCCTTTTGCAGAAGGCATTGCGGTCAATGTTGTGACCTTTGCTCCGCCACCCGACTGACCCATTATTGTAACATTATCCGGATCACCACCAAAATTAGCAATGTTATCCCTTACCCATTCAAGTGCTGCCACAATATCGAGCATACCGACATTTCCCGATGCAGCAAATCTTTCGCCTCCAACACCGGCAAGATTAGTAAACCCCAACGGGCCAAGTCTATGATTTACAGAACAGAAAACTACATCACCAAACCGGCATAAATTCTCCCCATTATATCCATCCTGTTCAATCCCGTTACCGTTGGTAAAACCACCTCCGTGTAACCAGACCATGACCGGTCTCTTCTTGCCGTCATTTAATGCCGGAGTGAAAACATTCAGTCTCAGGCAATCCTCGCTTACATCATCATAATTCCAGTGATCAATAAAAGACTGGTAGGCGTTGGCGTACCTGTTGGCCATTATCTGTGGTGCCGAATTGCCCCACCAGACCGCCGGAAAAACATCTTTCCATGGCTCAGGTTTCTGCGGCAGCATAAACCTGTTGGGACCTGAAGTGTCGGCTCCATAAGGTATCCCCAGGAAGTAATAGATATCTCTGAGCAGATATCCTTTTACTTTACCGTACTGTGTATCTGCAACAGCGATATTTTCTCCAATAAATAATATCTGGTCTCCCTCACTATCATCTATTAAACCGGCTGATTTACATGATGCTGCCGCAAATCCAATACTTCCTATGGTGAAACAAGTCGCACCGACTCCCATTGTTTTAACAAAATCGCGTCGATTTGATTTCATCCTTTTAAGGTTTTAGATTTAAGTAAATATTTTTAATTATTTTAGATTTGAGACTATTATACGCGCTTGCTCCTTTGCCCCCTGGATTACGTCTTCGAGGTGCACTATTGATCCGCTATTTTGTTTACTCACTTCGGCTGCTGCCATAAAAGCAAAGATCTCTGTTGTTTCTTCCGGACTAACAGGAACAATACCCGTTTGGAAGAATTTAATAATTTCAATAAGTAACGGATTGTACCCACCGTATTTTCCCAGTACGGTTATTTCTTTTTCCCCGAAAACAGTGCCTCCGTAGTTTGATCTCCCTGATCTTATTCCCCTGAAGGTGCCTATCCTGTTGTCCGACCATGTTCCGACAACGAAATCGGTATCAGTGGTAAAATTGCGGACTACACTTTTACAGCCTGTACCCATAATAGTAAAAAGTGTTTCGACACCATGTACCCCGTACCAGAACAGATCGGGATGTGTTTTCTCGATGGTAGCCGGACTGTAGGTGTCTGCACCAAGTACTTTGCCTATCGATCCTTCAGCAATCTCTTTTGCACCAGTTATATACCGCAGGGAGGATGAAGAGAATACAGGCACGTTGTAGTGTTTTGCCATCTCAAATATTGCAAGGGTGTCGGGTAATGATGCTGCTATCGGTTTGTCAATGAACATCCTTTTGCCTGTCTTCATTACCTGCAGAGCCTGTTCAAGGTGACGCCGGCCGTCATTGGTCTCGAGAAGCACCACATCTACTTTTTCCAGAAGCTCATCTATCGAGTTCACGATCTCAACTCCCAGTTTCTTCACATCTTCGGTGTAACCAGGTATCCTGTCAACACTCGATTTAATATCATTACTACCTTTAGGATAAGCAGCAACCACTTTATATCCTCCAAACTCAGGGCCTGCTGCAGGATCATTAAGGACCCTGGAAAAAGCTATACTATGCGATGTATCCAGACCTATTATACCAACCCTGCCTGATGATTGATAGCCAGCTATATTATTGACTAATAACGACTTGTTAACCAGCCCAAGGCTGATACTTCCTGCTGTTGCAGTCTTGATAAAATCGCGACGTCTGATTAGATTTTTCATATTAAATAATTGGAATTTTTGTAACTCTGATATTTGGTCCCTGAAGATAACTTTCGAAAAATGTGATCTGGTCACAATTTTTTTTTTTAGCAATATAAATTTAATGATTTTTGTTGAATCTACATTAAGCTTCAATAAGGACTATTCGTATATTATTTTTATTAATAAAAGGAACCGATTACGCTTCACTAACTGATTCCGCGGAGCGGAGGAGCTCGACAAAGTCAACCGACCAAATGAAGCCCAAAAGGCACGGATTACGCTTCACTTTGTTTCACTAAATCCACGCCAGCGGCCTGAGTGGTCCGCGCCAGGGGCAGGATATTTATTTCAACCAATCCAAAAGAGACTCATAAACCGATTCACCTGATCCTTCGGACAAGATTTTAAGATTTCCGTCTGCATTTTTGTACCTGTATGCTTCTTTAATAACAGCAAGATCTTTATTGATACCAATTGTATCGGCAGTACTTCCGTTTCCGTCGGTTGCACCGGCAATGAAAAGCCTTCGGGGTGCAAGTGTGCCGGCCAGATCGGGGAGATCATATTCCTTCAGAGCTCCCGGCACTGCACTAAGAGGAAATTTTGTATTATAAAACCTGTTCATCACAATTAACCTGTAAGATGAAAAAGGTTCAATAAGGATTATATTCCCAATATCTTCAATAAATGCTGCAGCATGTAACAGAACAGGAGCCATCTCTTTCCTTGCAAGGCCGCATATTACTGCTTCGTTGTTAATCGTTTTCAGTATTGCGGTCAGTCTGCTAACATCACCTGCCTGTATCCCTGTAATACTCCGCCCGATAAGCATGGATAAATACCAAAGGTTATGGGAAGCTCCGTCAAAATAAGCATCTCCTTTCAATGCTCCTGTACCTGTTTCTCCAGTACCGATAAGATCGGGTGCCAGAACTGTAATACCCTGTGAAACAAACCGTTCAATCTCACCACCTTCCGAAGCTTCAGCTGACTTGCCCGACGGATGAAGATAAATCATTGATTTTTTGCCTTGTTTTGCGGGCTTGAATAAGAGGTAAGGAATCACATAATCCCCCTCCCCTTTCACGAAATATTTTTCAATGGCGTAATTCTCTCTTTGTATACGTCCGGTAAAAACAGGCATTTCATCCTTAACAGGATCATGATAACCTGAGAGTTTTTTTGCTGAAAGGATTACTCCTGGAAGAAACATTTCAGGATTGCTCCTGAGTGTATTCAATTCATTATCAAGTCTCTCTGCAGTCTTCAGGTTAAGACTGAAGACTGTCTCCCCGCCCAGAGAAGTAGAAACCTGTCCGGTTGCTGTAACCCTAAACTCCTCAACTGTCAGAAGCTGAGTCTCCTCATCATAGGGATTGCCAGGATTGTCAAGGTGTTTCTGAAAGAATGCATACATCGCTTCCCTGTTATTTTTTGTTGATGCATGTGCCGCATCATCTTCAATCCTGGAAAAATTCTCCTCCTTATCATAAGCTTTGTAGATACGTGCAACCTCTTTTTCTGTCTCGATTGCACCCTGGATACTGAACATATCCCTGGTCGTGGTGATCATCAGAGCCGGTTTCGGAGCCCTGACAATAAGAAAATCGGGATGATCGAGACCTCGATAGATTAGATTGAATATGTTCTGCTCCGCATCCTGCGGACCGATTGTCTGAAGCAACCGTGTATAGTTGGTAAGATAATTCTCGGGAGCCGTTGCACAAATGCGGTCATCAATAGCCGCGATATATGCTGATTGTGTTCCGCCTCCCGAACGGCCGGTAATACCTATTCTGGCCGGATCGATCTCTTTTCTTGTCATAAGATAATCGACAGCCCTTACACCGTCCCATATCATATACAGAGCCTGCGAACTGCCTGTAATAAAAGCCTGTGCTCCCGGATAGGAGTGTTCTCTTGTCGGCCCTCCCACAACCGATTTGCCTGTTTTCGGATCATAATATTCCAGCCGTTCTCCCTGCCCCACCGGATCTAAAGCAAAAACTATAAATCCCTTTTTTACCAGGTTTAATATTACATGCTGATATACTGCGCTTCTGTAGCCTTCAGCAGAATGACCGCTGCAATATATAACAGCGGGAGTCTTTCTGTTTTTTCTGATACCTGCGGGAATAAAGAGTGAAGAAGTAACATAAAATCGGGGTTGTGATTCATAAATGATGTGTTCAATCCTGTAGCTTTTCTTGTCGATAGTCCTGACAATCACGGCATTAAGCGGTGTCTTATCCGGGAAAGGACCAACAATATCTGTGAGTGTCTCTCTGATCTGTTTCTGTCTTTGCTGCCAGTCAGCAAGTGTTTGTAATTCAGATATTTTGCTTGCTCTTTGCTTCAGATAATCATAAGCCTGATCTGATAGATGATGATAGAGTGAATTCGGAGCATCGCTATACTCAAGCCAGTTACTTATAACATCTGTTTCATCCTGAGAATATGCCATCCTGTTGATTAGAGGGAATGTCAATACTAAAATGACAACCACCTTTGAAACTGCTTTATAATCAGTTGATTTCATAAATAATTTCTTATATGCCATGACAATCGATTTTTTATACTAAAATTCCTCTCAATTAAATCAACAAGCAACAAAAAACAGCCCAACCAGCAACCAGTAACCATTAACTTTGGTTAAAAAGTTAGTATATAAAACTACATGATTTTTTCGACAAAATGAACTCATCCCTGTATCATAGTAACTTCACCGCCCCTTTCTTTTCCAAAAGGTAAGAGCCTGTCCCATGATAGCGTGAGCCGGGCTGTGTCAGACGTCTTTATCCCGATAAAACGGAACTTCGACGTCGGAAGGCTGAGGATTGATTAATATTGAATGGATCTATCGCACCTAATCACATAATATGCTAAATTTACAGCCGCTATCTGAAGACTCCGGAAAAGACTTTATGATTGATGGAAAAAAACAGGATTGAAGAAAACAAATGGATTTACAATACAGAAAAAATTTCTGTAGTGCTTACCGGCATTATTATATTTGTCTTTTTCACTTTTTTCTATAACCACCATCTTCACTTCGCAGAGCAGACACAACTCTTCCTGCTTACCAGTGATTTCTTTCTTGAAAAAATTGGTCTTCCGGGAGGTTTTAACGGGTATATAGGGGGCTTCCTGACCCAGTGCTTTTATCTGCCTTACATTGGAGCACTGATTATCACTTTATTACTAATTGCCATACAGCAAGTAACAAAACGAATCCTGTTATCAATTAATGATAACCAGTACCTGTTTCCCTTAACATTTTTCCCAATGTTGCTCGCAGGAATTATGCTGCTGGATGAACTTTATCCTCTGTCGGCAGTAACAGGCATACTGAGTGCATTGTTGTTCGGATGGCTGTACACGAAATTGAAAAAACGTAACCACCGTTTTACTACAGGTTTGGTGATTATTCCGGTAGCTTATCTTTTGCTTGGCGGAGTAATTTTTGCGCTTTTATTGATCATGCTGGTTTATGAGCTCATAACAAGTTTAAAAGCACAAAAAAGAACTCTACCAGAAGGGAGAAAAAACTTTAAGATACTGCATTATCTGTCGTATCTTATTCTGGCTGTATGCGTTCCGCTGCTGGTGCAGCGATTTTTTATCCTTCAGCCAGTCAAACTTGCTTTCATGAGCGAATTCTTTTATAATATCCCTGATAAAATTCCATCTCTGCTGTTGATCATTTTCATAATACCGTCAATCCTGATATTCCTTTATTATATTATCCCATCGCATCATTTAAGGAACATTTACACCCTTGTTGCACTGATGATAATAGTGCTGGCAGTTGGATATACGGGTTTCAGATTAAAAGTAAACTTTGATGCTGAGGAGACCATGACCTATGACTATCTGGCCAGAAATCAGCAGTGGGATAAAATTATTTCACACGCAGAAAGGAGTTATCCAAAGAACTACCTTTCACTGGCTATGTTCAACCTTGCGCTGGCCAAAACGGGACAACTGGGTGATAAACTGTTCAGATACGATCAGCATGGTGTCGATGGATTATTCCTCGGATTCGCTCATGAATACATAACTCCATTGATGGGAAATGAGATTTTTTATCATCTGGGATTAATAAATGCTTCGCAGCAATATGTTTTTGAAAGTATGGAGGTAATGCCAAAATCGGGCAGATCTGTCAGATCGGTCAAAAGACTTGCTGAAACTAACCTGATCAATGGACAATACCGGGTTGCTGAAAAATATCTGAAATTGCTTGAAAGGACGCTTTTTTACAGAAAATGGGCCAGGGATACAAAAAAATACCTTAACAACGAAGATCTGATAAATCAGCATCCCGATTACGGAGAAAAAAGAAAATTGCTGGTCAGTAAAGATTTCTTTTTCCATGCAGAGGATATAGAAAATATTCTTTACCTGATATTGAGGGATAATCCCCGGAATAAACTGGCCTTTGAGTACCTGATGGCTATTTACTTACTTAATAAAGACCTTCAGAAGTTTATTGATTGCCTGCCAATGATGGAAGATCTGAATTACAGTGAAATTCCGGTTTCGTACCAGGAAGCAATCATGTATTATATCTCCATGATAAACAGTGATCCGTTAACCGGAAGTCGTTTGAAAATCAGTGATTCTGTAAAATCAAGGATGCAAAGCTATGCAGATATTTATACAAAGAATCCCGATGCCCGGGATTTGCTACGTCAATATTTTGGCGGAACTTACTGGTATTATCTGCATTATAATTAATAGTGTTCCAGCTTGTAGTTTGTGATAATGGTATTTAGTTATTGGGGTGATTGCCCTGAGACTATCATGTATCGCTAAATCCGGATACATAAAAATGAGCTGCCTCAGGTTATTGGAGGCAGCTCTATGATAATTTACTTTCTCCAGATTCCGGGAATCCCGGAGAAGTAATTAAAGGTTGTAGTAACTTTCCCAGCCTTTACGCGGAAATCTGTCTGCCAGCATGGCATTTGCAAACTTGTCGTTGATGATCTCCTTGGTCCGGGTGTTAAAGATAAGTTTCATATTACGACGCATTGCAATAATGCCTAATGAGAATATCTGGGACAAAGGCGCAAATGTCTGGAATGAAGAACGGGTCTTCTCCTCTCCCATGCAGGCCAGAAGGAAGTTTTCGTAATGGTTGGACGGACTTTCGGGTACCTCGGGCAGTTTGGATTCCATTTCCTTTGCTTTCTCCGCAGGAATTATGAAGAGAGGTGCTGAATGTGTACCTCCCTTGAATGTCAGTTCCTTGCTATAGATAATCTTACCTGAGGCAGGTCTCCGTGGCTGACTGGTTTGTTGTGCCTGTCTGTCCCTGGACTCGCCGGTGTCCCTGCCCTGCCTGCCCTGACGTGTGCCACCCTGTTCGGGAGTGCCTCCGGGAGGTGGAATATTCCTGTCAACTGTGGCATTTACCGAATCGTAGCCCTCAGGAAACTGTGGAAGGTTCTCAACACCATCATACCATGTAATATCACATGCGGGCATATCCCCCCGGCTCGCAAAACGAAATCTGATAGTTGATTCCAGCGGAAAAAAGAAATCGTTACGATTCCGAATGTGTACAGGATCAATCTCGTATGGCAAGCCAAGTTCGAGGAACTCGTGTATTGTGTCGAGGATATGTGCGCCCCAATCGCCGAGGGCACCCAAACCGAAGTCATACCAGCCGCGCCAGTTACCCGGGTGATACTTCTCGTTGAAATCGTGGTAACCGGCTGTTGTTAGCCATGTATCCCAATCCTTTTCAGTCATTCCTGCAGGCAGCGGTTGTGCCTCGGGGTATTTGCAGATATCAGGGTCCCATGGATGCCATCTCCGGCTGCCGTTCATGTGTGCAGTCACAGCTGTAACATCCTTAATGATACCAGCCTCCTTCCATGCTTTGAATTGGAAATAATTCTCACCAGAATGTCCCTGGTTGCCAACCTGGGTAGCCAGCTTCGGATATTTATTAGCGGCCTGTGCCAATAATTCGGCTTCGTGGAATGTGCGGCACATCGGTTTTTCAACAAAGACACTCTTCCCGAGCTCCAATGCTGCCATACATACAGGAAAATGTGCAAAGTCGGGTATAGCTACCTGTACGGCATCGATCTCACCGGACATTTTGTCGAACATCACCCGGAAATCTCTGAACTGCTTAGCCTTGGGCACTGATTTGATAGTTTCCTGAGAGCCCCGGGAATCCAGGTCTACGTCACACACAGCAACAATATTTGCCAGGCCCGAGTTTATAAACTGTCTGGCATCACTCGCTCCCTGATTGGCAATTCCAATCAGAGCCAGGTTCACTTTTCCGTTTGCACTTCTTCTCGTATTACTCGTAATTACTCCGGGACTAACCCTCTTTGCAGCAGCACTCCCTCCGAGCATCAGACCCGAAGCAGCTAATCCTACAGTTTTTAAAAAATCCTGCCTTGATACTTTGTTTGCCATAATATTCATTATTATTCAAATGATTAAATAAATTATTAAACATCTCTGTTCTTTCACATCTCCATGATGGTGTTACCTGGTTATGTTATGATAAGTCTATTTGATATCACTCCCTTTAATGCGGGTAATCACAATTACACCGTTTGAACCTCTGATCCCGTAAACTGTAGCATTCGGACCTTTGAGCACTTCGATTGTTTTTACGGTTTGTGGCGATATATCATCAATACTGTTTACAATAACACCATCTACCACAAAAAGTGGTTCAGTGCTGACATTCAATGATGAAGATCCCATCACTTTAATGGAGGTCCCTGATACTTCAACTCCCGGAAACCTGCCCCGAATCATGTCATATATAGTCTGAAATGATTTATACTGTGAATCCTGGAAGTCTATCACCTTGCCTCCCTCTGTCTGCAAGGCTTTTTCATCAGTTCTTTTTTCTGTATTATCAGCTTCATTATCCGCAGCTTCATCCTTACCGGTATTTACTGACGGATCACCGGTAAGGATGAAATCTATTGTTGTTCTGCCGTTGATCTCTTCTTCCGAAGCACCGTTAAAAAGAGAGAAAACCAATATCTCTTTTGCATCACTCCTTACCTTCACTTTATAAAATCCCTGTTGGTCTGTTACTTCGTTGGTTTTTACCTTATCAATGAAAATAACAGCTCCAGCAACAGGTTTTTGTGCAGCATCCGTTACTTTTCCCGTAATCGTGATTCTCTTATTTGCCCTCTGGCTAAATGAAAAACCTGTAGAAAAAACAAGAAAGACTATTAATGCTATCGCCTTGAATTTCATTATATTAGTATTAATTTTTCAATAATCCATGATATCATACCTCCTCCGGCATCAGATAGGGTTTTCTGTTATCCCGTGTAAGCAGTTTGTCTGCCTGTTGGTCATTTACGAATTTTTCAGTTTCGGGATTAAAGGTCAGTTTACGACCTGTACGATAGGAGATTACTCCCAGATGCCCCAGAGATGCTGATAAATGGCCTTCCAGAATATCGTTATCGAGATCTTCCCTCCGTCTGCTTCTGACACAATCAATAAGGTTTTTCCAGCCATTACTCCTTTCTTCTTCCGGAAAATCATTTTCGGATTTTGCCGGTCCCGGTTCATTTTTTGGGCCAAAATAGGTCTTATATCCGTTCCCGCTGAAGGTCATCCATCCCTGGTCACTGTAGATGAAACAGTCACCCGAATCCGGCAGGCCTTCCGGATTGGTAGAGAGGCTTCTTACTTCATTCTGGACGATCGTTCCGTCTTCATATTCATAACTGGCAACCAGGATGTTTGGCACTTCCTGGTCATCTTCGCGACAGAACTTCCCGCCCGAGCAGTGTACTTTTACCGGATGAGTGTTCTTATTCAATGCCCACCGGACAGTATCCATCCTGTAAATACCGTTGTTACCAAACTCTGTAGTACCGGTATCCCAGAACCAGTGCCAGTTATATATATACCTGTTCTCATTGAACGGGTGATAGGGAGCAGGACCGAGGAACATATCCCAGTGAACACCTTCAGGTATCGGACTGTCAGGTACTTTTTCGATACTGACCCTGTATCTGTAGGTAATACCTTTAGCCATATAAACCTTTCCCAGATTCCCGTCATGGACGAATTTTATGCCCTCCTTCACGGCTTTACTGCTTCTGTAGCATATCCCTGACTGAACAATACGGTTATACTTCCTTGCTGCCTGAACCATTTTGCGGCCTTCTGAAACGTTGTGACTGACAGGCTTTTCGACGTACACATCCTTGCCGGCCTGGCAGGCCCAGACAGTCATCAGTGCATGCCAGTGATCGGGTGTCGCTATAGAAATAACATCAAGATCCTTGTCGTCGAGCAGTTTGCGGAAATCAACCTCTGTGGCCGGTTTAGCTCCAAATAGTTCCTCTATGGTAGCTACAACCCCTGGGAACAGACGTTCATCGACGTCGCAGATGGTTTTTATTGTAACATTGGGTATCTGTGAGTAGGTATTGATATGCACCCTGCCTCTCCCGTTTATCATACCCCTTACATTCTTCCGCTGGCCGCTTATGCCGGCAACGGCAATGTTTACCCGCTCATTAGGGCTGTTGGTCATCATGTTCTTTATATATGCCGGAGCAATAATAGCCGCACCGGCGGTACCTGCAGATTTCCTGATAAATTCGCGTCTGGGTAATGAGCTCATCTTATGATATTTTTTACTATGAAGGAATATTAGTAATGAATGGTCTTTTAAGAAGTCGAAAGTTAAAATGTCTTCGGACTTCGGACTTCAGACTTCGGACTTCGGACTTTCGTCTACTTTACAATCCCCTGCTTACTCGAGTATGTTTCTCATATATTCAATACATTTAGCAACCTCTTTGGCTGCATCTGATCCCTCAGGGATCCGGTATTCCAGTTCAATATCAACATTGATCGGCCATTTTTCCTTTTTCAGTAATAATAAAATGTCGGAGATTGGAGTTTCCCCCTGCCCGAATGGCATATTACTGTTAGGTGGGTCGCTCTTTGGTCCTGTTTTATCTTTGATGTGAATACTGCACATTTTATCGTGGAATCTTTCAATTACACCATTTGGATGAAGGCCTGTAGCTCCGAAATAATGGCCTGCATCAAGATTAAGCCTGTTTGCTGGCGAATAAGCAAGGTACTTCTCGAAGCTGAAACCAGGTTGAGCTGGTTGTGCATGTGTATGAAAAATTGCAAGACTATTATGCTTTTCAGCAAACTTGCCAAGACGCTGGCAGGATTCTTCTCCCAATTCGTCGGTAATCCCGTAAGCTCCCAAAACCCTGGTTGCTGTGTATGCATAGTCAATTTCCTCATCCGACCATGTTGAGGGAGCAAACTTGGCGATATGAATATTAATACCGGCATCATTGAATTTTTTACGCATGTCGGCATATTTCTGCATAGGCAGATTCAGGCGCCACTGACGCTGGACTTCCCTGGCATTCTCTGCTGCCTTGGCAAGCTCAGTTTTTTCTTGTTCTGAAAGGTCTGCTCCTCGCGGGCGGCCTCTCGAAACAGTAGGAATACCCAGATCTTCTTCTGCAACACTTCTCAGTTCTATCGAGTTTATGCCGGCTAAAAGCAGGTACTGGATCACATCATCTACCTTGTGTGGCATGCCCCGGTAACTGTATGTGGTGCACCCTAGCTGAACACCACCAACTTTTGAGTTGGGCTTTCTGGTCTGTGTTCCGATTGCAAAGGAATAATTTATGGGTACTACAGTTATTGCAGCTGCTGCTGCAGCAGTCCCTAAAAATCTACGTCTCGAAATTGTCTTATTTTTCATTTTCGTAATAGTAAGTGGGTTTAACAGATAATAAGTGGATTAAAAAGATGATTTGCGGTCGTATTAACTTCTAAATGCATTAAATGTATCCGTTTTTAAATAAATAAACAAAGTTTTTAACTTCTTTTAACCTTGGAGGGAAATGCTCTGATTACACTTTGCTGAATCCTGAACAGTGGCCCTTGATTTATAGCCCGGCCTTACGTTAATGCCGGACAAGCTCTTTTGGAAATAATATAACCCATCCCCCGTGAACTGCCTGACAGCAGGCAGGAATGAGTTCAGGATTCCATAAAATCTTCTAAGAGGACCTGCTTCACCATATCATAATATCACTATCTTTAATGAAAGAAATATTTGTCAAACAGAAGAGATCATTTATGAAAAATACCAGAAGAACCTTCATAAAAAATGCAGCACTGGGAACAATCGGTACCTTTGCCATTCCAACTATTGTACCATCCTTTGTACTTGGGAGCAGCGCTCCCGGTAACAGAATTAATGTTGCAATCATTGGTATCGGACGACAAACCGTCAATCCCAATATTCCTCAGTTTCTGAAGTCTGACCATGCTCAGATTGTTGCTGTTTGTGACGTTGATTCCTGGCGGCTGAATAACGGGCAAAAGCAGGTAAACGATTATTACGCTCAGCAAAAAGGATATTCCTATAAGGGATGCGATGCCTACGGTGATTTCAGGGAAGTGCTTCACCGTAAGGATGTCGATGCAGTTATGATCGCCACACCCGATCACTGGCATGTACCTATGGCTATTGAAGCTTGCCGTGCAGGCAAACACATTTCGCTGGAAAAACCTGTTTCAACCTGCATAGAGCATGGCCGTCAACTTGTGAAAGCAATTAAGAAACACGGAGTGATCACACGTAACGACAGCGAATTCAGAAGTATACCGCAGTTTGCCAGAGCTGTCGAGCTGGTACGAAACGGAAGGATCGGTAAAATAGAGCGTATCTATGTGGCTGTACCGGCTGAATTATCAGGCTCAGCATTGTCTCCTGAACCCACTATGGTTGTCCCGGATGAACTGGACTATGATATGTGGTTAGGTCCGGCCTGGGAAGTCCCCTACACTGAAAAACGAGTCCATCCTATTAAAGCCTATGGACGCCCCGGCTGGATGCGGGTCGACTCATATTGTAACGGTATGATCTCAAACTGGGGCGCTCACCTTATGGGAATAGTCCAGTGGGGTAACAATACCGAATATACAGGTCCGGTGAGTATTGAAGGTACAGGTGAATTTGATAAAGGATTATGGAATACCCTGAATATGTTTGATATCAGATACCGTTATGCAAATGGTGTTGAGGTTTTCTTCAAAATTGAACGCCCCTATGTAAGGTTTGAAGGAACCAGCGGCTGGATAGAAGTTGAATACAGCGATAAACTGACAGCGAGTTCTCAATCCATCCTCGATTCACCTTTGCAACCAGGGGAGATTTCATTCATGGATCTGCTTTCAGATAAGGAAGACTTCCTGCAAGCCGTAAAAAACGGGAAACAGACTATTGAACCACTGGAGACTGCTCACCGGACTATCTCGATGTGTCAGCTTGGACTGATCGCAATAAAAACCGGATCAACACTGACTTGGAACCCTGAAACTGAAGAGATCATCAACGACAATGCAGCTTCAGCCCAGCTCAACATCCCCATACGTGGGAAATATTTCAAATTCTGATACATCTCTCTGGCAACGGGCTACAGGTTACGGGCTTCAGGCTACGGGCTTCAGGCTACGGGCTTCAGGCTACGGGCTTCAGGCTACAGGCTACGGGCAACCCATAACAAATAACCAATAACCATTAACAAATAACCATTAACAAATAACCAATAACCAATAACAAATAACCAATGCACAACTAATAAGAATTATCACAAAATTATGGGTGAAAGACCGGAAACAAATTTTCGCTGGATCATTTTAAGCCTGCTCTTTATTGCAACAACCATTTTATATATCGACCGGTCAGCGCTTGGCATTCTGGCTCCATATTTACAGGATGAGATTGGATGGAACGAAGAGCAATACGGAATGATCAACAGTGCATTCATGATTGCCTATGCGGTATGTTTTCTGGTTATGGGTACCATAATCGACAGGATAGGTACAAAGAAAGGTTATATTATATCCATAGGAATCTGGAGCCTTGCAACTCTGGCACATACGTTTGCAAGAACATGGATTGGTTTTGCCATAGCCAGGTTTAACCTGGCTATCGGTCAGTCGGGTAATTTCCCTGCTGCAATAAAAGTAGTGGCAGAGTGGTTCCCCAAAAAAGAGAGAGCCCTGGCTGTCGGCATTTTTAACGGAGGTTCAAATATGGGAACTATCCTTTCGCCATTGATAATTCCTGCACTGGTGCTTGGTTTTAATAACTGGAAACCGGGCTTCCTCTGGACTTTCCCTATATCCATGTTATGGATCATCATCTGGCTCAGGTACTTCAGACAACCCGGAACACACTCTAAAGTATCAAAATCCGAACTTGATTATATCAATAGTGACAGCGATAATGAGAATAACACGGAAAAAGTAAGATGGAAGGATATTCTGCATCATCGTGGTGCATGGGCTATCGCTGTCGGGAAATTCATGGCCGATCCTATATGGTGGTTCTATCTTTTCTGGGGAGCAAAATATCTTAACGAGAAATATGATGTAAACCTGAAAGATATCGGCCTGCCATTTTTTACTATATATCTGGTTTCATGGGGCTTAGGGATATTTCTTGGCTGGCTTTCATCCAAATTTCTGAAAACAGGACTGAGCATTAATAAGGGGCGGAAGCTGGGTTTACTGGCCTGTGGATTATTTGCCATTCCTGTAATACTGGTACCCCATATGGATAATCTGTGGATTGTTGTCGGTTTGATTGCAGTAGCGGCAGGAGGACATTGCGGCTGGTCTGCAAATATTTTCAGCCTTATGTCGGATATTTTCCCGAAAAAAGCTACAGGAACTATTGCCGGATTCGGAGGTTTTTCCGGGGCAGTCGGAGGAGCAATTGTTGCATATGGTGTTGGCAAAATACTCCAGAATACCGGTATAGATGGCTATACCATCCCGTTTGCAGTTGCCGGTTCAGGTTACCTTATAGCACTGCTAATAATCCATTTGCTGGTACCAAAGATAAAAACCATAAATATCTGATTATTTAACATGAACAGCAGGGAAAGAATACTTACCACCTTAGATCACCGTGAGCCTGATCGTGTACCTTTTGATCTGGCAGGTACTACCTGGACAGGAATAGCCAAGGGCGCTTATCAGAAATTACGCATGTTCCTGGGAAAAGATCCTGAAGAACCTGTCTGGTCAGACGTGATTCAGCAGATAGTTATCCCGTCAGATGAAATACTGAAGATCCTGGAGGTTGACACCCGTGGATTGTTTCCCCTTACAAGCCATAACTGGGATGTTTATGATAAACTGACTGATAAAGGTGACAACTGGGAATACCATGATGAATGGAGCTTTACACATCATTTCCCAAAAACCGGAGGTCTGTGGTTTTCGCTTGTCAAACACCCGATGGAGAATATTGTGCCTGATGTAAATGAAATCAGCAGATTCAATTGGCCGGCAGCATCAGACAAGGAGAGGATAAAAGGTTTAAGGGAAAAAGCAGTCCGGTTTAAAGAGCAGGGGAAAATTGTAATGCTGAAAGGTCTCTGTACTGGTATTTTTGAAATGCATCAGCGGTTCCGCGGGATGACAAATGCTCTTGTTGACCCCTTACTATACCCGGAATTTTCAGATCTTCTGATCGGAAAGATCGCTGATCTGAAAATAGAATTCTGGACAATAGCACTGGCTGAGCTTGCAGATATTGTGGATGTGATCGCCGAAGCTGATGATTATGGCACACAGGAATCTCAATTAATAGACCCTGATCATTTCAGACTGTACTACAAACCGCATATTACAAGGATTATTGAAGCAATGAGAAAAAACGCCCCCAGTGCAAAAATAATGTTCCACTCATGTGGTAATGTACGGCCCATTATACCTGATTTTATTGAAATGGGCGTTAATATACTTAACCCGGTACATATTAATGCTGCCGGTATGGAACCTTACCAGCTTAAGAAAGATTTTGGAAAAGATATTGTATTCTGGGGTGGAGGAGTTGACACACAGAAGATCCTTGCCCGGGGTACACCCGTGGAGGTCTCGGATGATGTTGCGAAAAATATTGATGCCCTGGCACCGGGTGGAGGATTTGTCTTCGCAGCCGTGCATAATATCCAGTCGGAGGTGCCTCCTCAGAATATTATCTCCATGGTGGAGTCAATAAGGAAATTCCAGTAATTCCAACCTTTCAAAAAAAATCAGAGGCTGACTTAAAAAACCTTTTGAATTTATCACTCCTAAATCCCACAAGGGGGACTTGATGAAATGCTTATATATCAAGTCTCCCGCTTAGTGGGATTGAGGGTCCTTAGCCCTCCCTTGGGGGGGGTGGGGGGTAATTTCTTAAAGCAAGCCTCTGATATTAAAAATACATTTATAAATCTCCAATATCCCGTTAGTATCCCGGATTCTGTTCTATCACCGCGTCGATATTCAAATCGATCTGGCTAAGAGGTATAGGCCACAGAATATGATGATCCTGGATATTCAGGCCCGGATTCTTGGGATTATCATTAAGTAACCTGACTCTTTCGACGAGTTTGCCCATTCTGCGCAGAGTGATATGTCTCCATTCCTCGCCGTAAAGCTCCCGCGCCCTTTCGTCGAGTATATAGTCCAGATCAACGTCTGCAGGAGCGACCAGCGTTGCATTTGCCCTGTTCCTGATCAGGTTGATATCGGCTGCAGCCAGATCCGGATTTGATAATCCCAGATAAGCTTCAGCGCGAAGAAGGATTGTTTCCGCAAGACGCATAGCATAAACATCCTGTTGAGTATATCCTCCACCCGACCTGTCGGGCTGCTGGAAATGGTTACACGGATCAGCAAACTTCATAAAGTAAGGGAAGATATACTGACATGAGTCTCTTATCCGGTCTCTGGCACCTGACAGATACTGGTCTTCAAAAAGACTGAATTCAAGCTTCTGCTTATCATAAGCGGATTCAGGATTATCAAAATAGAAATCCCGCTTAATATTATGCATGGCATTACGGATATCATTGTCCCAGTCGCTTTCCCAAATACCGTGTGTGACATAGGTAGTGGGACGTACCCATGATACCGGACGTCCTAAAGTATCAGAATAACCTGTATATTTTCCATTTACAAATTCACCTCGGAAGGCTTTCACTCCATCGGGAGCATTTCCCCATCTGAAATATGCAGGACCCATGCCTCTTTCACCTGACCATGAGGCGCCTCCTGTAATGAGAGGCTCGAACTGGATAACCCAGATAGATTCGGTATTCTCTGCGGCATTCTGGTTCCCGAACCTGAAGAGGTCATAATAAACATCACCTGATCCGAAAACATCATTTTGTGCGCCAAAACGGGATGTCATCAGTGCATAGTTGTATCCGTTAATTACTTCTGAAGCTGCATCAACAGCTAACTGATATTTACCCTGTGTCAGGTATATTTCACTCAGTACGTGCCAGGCTGCACCCTGGGTTATTCTACCCGGATCTTCCTCCTGACCGGGTTCCGGAAGGTTTGTAGTACCATAGATGAGGTCATTCTCAATCTGCTGGTAGACTTCTGCTTTTGGTGTTCTCACAAAATCAACTTTTGCGGATTTAATTACTTCAGTTACAAGAGGCACATCACCAAAATACGAAACAAGGATACGGTAAGCAAAGGCCCTGAAAAACATTGCTTCTGCTTTATAGGCATTCTTTTGCGCATCACTCTCCCAGATTTCCGGATCTACAGCATCGGCACTTTCAATCAGCACATTAGCTCTCTGAATAAGCTCATAATTCCGAGTCCAGTATTGCAGAACATAATTCGACCCCGGGATCAGATAGTTAACATAATTACACAAGAAACGTGTACTGTTCGGATCCTCACCATGAAAAGCCACATCAGTTCCCACGCCTCGCCACATGCTTCCCTGGTCCTGGTCACCCCAGTACCAGTAATTGCGGAAAGTGTAATGCAATCCCGTTATACCCTGCTTGAATCCTGCCAGTGAGGAATATGCATTTTCAGGTGCAAGAAAATCAAGAGGCTTCTCTTTGAGTATTTCTTCTTCGTTACAGGAGGAAAACAATAAAAGCAAAACCCCTGCAAACAATAAGAATTTTTTACTAATCAGATATAAGTATTTTTTCATTGTATTATAATTATTAGGTTCCATAATTATTTATTTATCAGTATAAATCAGAAAGTGATCCTGAATCCTGCAGTTATGTTTCTCATCAGGGGTGAATTACTGGTACCGGTTTCCGGATCCCATCCTGACCACTTGGTCCACACATAGGGATTTTTGCTGGCTACATAGAACTGACAAGCCTCAACCTTCAATAAATTAAGCAATGAAGGGCTGAGATTGTATGTAAGAGAAACATCCTGTAACCTCACAAAGCTTCTGCTTTCATATATTCCACTTGCTACAGCAGGTGAATTATATACACCGGTGGCATTATCCACTCCGTTATCGGGTCTCCAGTAAGGACGAACTGCCGAGGCATTTATCCTTAACACATTATCTGAGCGGAAATCGACGTTAACTACTGAAGAATTATTCAGCAGATAATAGCCTCCACCTCCCTGTATTGAGTTAATAAAGAATGAAAGAGTGAAGTCCTTATAACTAAAAGTATTATTTATACTGAACCTGAAGTTTGGTGTCCGGTATCCGAGTATTGTCCTGTCATTAGTCGGGTCAATAACACCATCACCATCCTGGTCAACAAATCTGAACTGACCGGGGTACCAGTTGCTAAGGATTGTGCCGTTATACAGCTCTTCCTCTGTCCACATTCCTCCTGCCATCTGATAATCATATATTGCGCTGATCGGTTCTCCGACAAACCATGAGTTTCCTATATCTCTGTCGTTTTCGTCGCCATAAAGCTTGGTGATCTTATCCCTGTTCAGGGAGAACACGAAGTTTGTCTCCCATCCGAGACGGCCAGTGAGATTAATAGTAGATAATTCTATTTCATAACCTTTATTCTCGATAGCTCCTATATTTGTCCATACACTTTCGTAGCCTGTAGTGGGTGGCAGTGCCCTTTCGACAAGCACATCGGTTGTTGTAGCCTTATACATATCAAGTGAACCTGAGATTCTCCGGTTAAATAAGCCAAAGTCGATACCAACGTTGAATGATGAGGTTGCTTCCCATCCGAGGTCAGCATTTCCAAGTGAGCTCGGGTAAACGCCAACAACAGTTGCGGGACCGTAAACATATGGATTGTCAGTCATCCTCGAGAAGCTTGAATAACGTCCTATTCCCTGGTTTCCGTTTTTACCATAGGAAGTCCTTAACTTTAAGTAGAGCCATCTGACATCTCTCAGGAAAGATTCATCTGAAAGCACCCATCCAAGAGAAACTGAAGGGAATGTAGCAAATTTGTCATTTGCTCCAAAACCCGAGAAGCCGTCCCTTCGAACAGTTGATGTTAACAAATAGCGGCTCTTGTATGAATAATTAAGTCGGGCCATGTACGATAAACTGTTTTCCTCCCATGCTTCTGAGGCAACAGTAACAATTGTGCCAAGTCCCATATTGTTGTAACCAAGTACAGGATTGTCAAATCTCTGTGCATCCAGGGTTGACTCTTGTGCATTGCGGCTTTCGCGGCTATAGAGCAGGGTTGCGTTGATCTGGTGGTCCCCGAAAGTTCTTAAGTAAGTAATAATATTGTTAATAAGCCAGTTCCTCTCCTCTGAAGGATTCTTAATGGCACGGCCGTTGTTTGGTGCACCACTCGGAGTTGACACAGGATGAAAAGTATTATTGTTCCTGTTGGAATAGGTGTTTGAGTAGTTGAACTCATATGTCAGTCCTTGTACCCAGGGCACTGTTATTTTGGCATTACCCACCAGGAACAGGTTGTTTCTTATATCTTTATTATCAATATACAGATAAACAAGCGGGTATGTCATATATACTTCCCCGGTAAGGTATATATCATAATTCGGGTCGCCTATATGATTATCTGCCAGCGGGCTGCACGACCTGGCATTTCCGAGACTGGCCTCTTCACCTGAATAATCCCTGTATGAATAGGATGAAATTAAACCAATAGTAAGCCAGTCAGTAACCTGGCTCTCTAAATTAGTATGAAGGGTAATCCTGCTGAATTCATCATTCAGCTGTATTCCTTCCTCATTTGTATATGATCCGGAAATAAAGTAACTCGATCTGTTGCTCTTCCCTGAAACACTAAGGTTGTAGCTCTGGATAGGTGCTATCTGTAGTACCTCATCCACCCAGTCGGTCTCATTGCCTGCTAATAAGTTATCTCTCTCCTCCTGGGATCTGAGGGGCGCGGCCAATACGTTGAGGTTCGTAACATCAGGTCTGGCAGGTTTTCCTTCAGGACCAGTCGGGTTTGTTCCGTACCATGCATACAGATCCTGCTGATAATAATAGTCAACCAGCCTGGTGGCATATTCCGTGGCATTCATGACTCTCATAGGATTATTTGTCATATCCTGGTATCCATAATACATATTGAATGAAATAACAGGTTTCTCACTTCTACCCTTTTTAGTGGTGATAAGCATAACACCATTGGCCGATCTCGATCCGTATACTGCTGCTGCACTGGCATCTTTAAGAATATCAATGGATTCCACATCACTGATATTAATATCAGCAATGGCTCCGTTATAAATTATACCATCCAGTACAATTAGGGGCCTGTCGTTTGCCGAAAGAGAGGTTTGTCCCCTTATTGAAATGCTCGGTTCACTACCGGCGAGGCCTGAACCCTGCACATTTACACCAGCAGAAGCTCCGGATAAGGCCTGTGAAAGGTTCACATTTGCCAGTGTTGCCTTCTCTTCCATAGAAACTCTGACGACTGAACCTGTGAGGTCACTTTTTTTCTGAGTACCATACCCGGTTACAATGACCTCATCAAGAGCTGTTGTCGCAGGTGAAAGAGCCACATCTATTGTCGGCCTGCCGGAAACAGGCTGCTCCATGGTAACATAACCTATAAACGAAAAAACCAGAACTGCATCCTGATCGGGCACAGATATTGTGTATTTTCCGTTTATGTCGGTGAGGTCACCAAGTGTTGTACCTCTTACAATAACGTTTACACCCACCATTGCATCGCCTGTTGAAGCATCCGTTACAGTTCCTGTAACAATGATCTGCTGGGGTTCAACTGCCAAGAGGACATTCGAAGCGCCAAATAGCAAAATAAGGATCAGAATTCTCAGATCCTTAAATAGCCTTTTAAGGTACGGAAATGACAGTACCTTGTGATAATGATTTTCTTTCATAAGTAAATTAGTTAGTTTAGTAGATTAACGTAGAATTTTGAAATAAAATAAAATTACAAGTATGAAATAAGATTAAATGCATTGATGCATTCCAGGTAGATAAATATTTGCACAGGCAGGAAAGTTTAGGTTAGTAATCAGATTATTAGTTAGTTAATATAAAATTGAACCTGCGAAATCCAATCTTATTGATGATAAATTTAACATTTTTTTGATAAATAAATACCAAATCAATTCTTTTTTAAAAAAAAGTTTATGGGAAACTGTTATTGGCACGGATTACGCTTCGCTAAATCCGCGCCAGCAATAGAAGCACCCAGCACCCAGGATCCAGCACCTGCATTAAAGTTCAATATTGATGCCCGTTCCGTTATCAACCAGGACGCTTTTTATATTTTCCCCGTCAGAATTGACATCAACCTTTATTTTCCCTTCAGATCTTACTACTGTTATGTCAATTTTCTTTCCTCCAAAAGCAATGATATTATTCAGCGACATCCCGTTCCATTCGGCAGGAAGCTGAGGCGTGACCGTAAATGAATTGAGTCCTGTCGGGCGAAAGCCAAAAATTCCTTCAGTAATTACGCGGCAATACAATGCAGATTCTGCTGACAGATGACGCTGGTTACCTTCGGGCCAGGCTTCCACAGCATAAGGAACATGATCACCTACAAGACGGCGGTATGAGTATTCCTTAAGATATTGCAATCCTCTATCTGCTGCACCTGCAGCAAAAGCCCCGCGAAGACCGTAAAGCGTTGACCGGTCCCAGAATGTTGTCGTTCCTGCCTGTGTCAGCAGACCCTGACTAGTCCATAAATGTGGTGAAAACAGCGCATCCAGAGTGCCACGCGCTCTGTCGAAGATGCCGACAGTAAGAGGGATACATATCCAGGAACGCAGTACATCGTTTCCGTCATAATAACGATAAGTCTCAAAGCCCTCAACTTTTGTACCAAAGTACTTATCTATATTCTTCCTCAGTTCAGTGGCCATCCTTTTGTACTGGTTTGTCAGCCTGGAAGTTTTGCCGAGATCATGGCCCAGGTATGCAGCTGATATCAATGCATCATAATAGAGTGATGAGGTGCACAGGTTCGCTTTTCCTGCCGGAAAACGGCCTTCCAGCTCATCACTGTCGGATGCTACAATCCCGTCACTGGTTAATTTGCGATTACAATATTCAAGGCACCACTCAATAAGAGGCCATATCTCCTCAGCAGCCTTTTTATCACCGAGAGCCAGTGCAAAGCGGGATGCCCCGTAAGCTATCATAGCCTGGTCACCACGGTCACCTGCCCCATTCCAGAAGCCCATCCCTTCCGCAATTATTGAGCTCGGTATGGGCTTGTACTCAGGATTCATATATTTTGCGAACCATGCCCACGAAACCATACCTGCCTCAATAGCTGTTGAATAACCGGTATAAGCAAACAACGGATTTGCATATTCGGCCTGGTCGTTTGCCCATATTGCCGCATAGTAGTTTGCACCACCCGGGCTATGAACCAGACCACCTTTAGTTTCATATATACTTTCCATTGCCCTTATCTTGGCAAAATCGAACATACGGTTTAAAACAGGATCGGGTGATGTGAACACCAGAGTACTGAACATCTGATCAACAAATTTCTGCCTCTGGGATAACTCCTTTTCAATATCCACCACAAGAGGAGGATCAGAAATCTTACGTCCGGTGAAGAGAACAGCAAATGTGAGTTTATCCCCCGGTTTTAATGAATAAATACCTGCTCCTGATGTCTTTGCTGAAATCTCATAAATATCATAAACACTTCTTTCACGGTGGCTCCGGGTATTCTTTTCAAAATCCTCCACATCAACAGTAATATTTCTGGCAGAAGTATTTTCGATAGTGCATTTCTCAATGGCCAATGGCTTATCAGTTGAAGGGAAAAACTCCCGTATAACGTTAATATTATTGTTAAATATACTTGTTGTAGTCAGAATACCCTTCAGCGAAAACCTGATTATCTGCTCATTTACCGGCCTGTTGTTTATCCTGATCATCGGAACAGCATCAGAACTAAAGGTATAGATCAAATTACCACGGGTATCATTCGGTATAGTGCGCAACATAGGGAACACAAGCTGTTTGGATGATATCAGTTCGCCGGTTTCATCAACTCCATACGTGGTGATCACTGAAATAAACCTCCCGCTCATTTCAATATTATCACTGTGGGCCTCACCGTTTTTTATGCTCCATGAAATGCTTCCGTCCGGCAGAAGAATCCAGCGGTTCTGAGCACTCAGGTTAATAATGGAGATAACCGCAATAAAAAGTATCAATGCTTTTGTTTTCATTTTAACAGTTGTTTATTTTCCCTTTAAGTTATTAACTCCCTTTCCTGTCCCTCAAAGCGGAAAGCCGGGAAAGGGGTGAATCCTCTCTATTCCCATTCATCAGTCCGGAACGATGAAGCCGGTAGTCCTTCAGTATTGAACAGATCACCGACAATGAAGTCTTTAAATGCATATCTCACTGCGACCGGTTCAGCAACTGCAGGATAAAAGAGTGTAATACCACTGCCTGTTATGAATGCTTTGGCAGGGAAAAACCGTTTATTGGCACCTGCAATCTCAAAACAGGATAGCTCTTTTCCATAAGATGTGAGACCGTTGACTGCATTGTCAAATGTTAGTTTAACCACCGCTCCTTCCACCTTCATCTCCTTAAGGACCGGCCCGGAAAAAGCAAAACCCTTTTTACCGTATGTTTTTGCCAGAGCCAGGTAGGCAAGACGGTCTCCGGCAGCTTCTTTATCTGCAGGATGAATACAATCTTTCTCTCCAACATCCATTATACATGCCATGCCGATGTTTTCAATTGCTGTTGAGGCTTTCAGTTGAGCTTCACGAAGATAAGCTGAATTAAATCCACTGGTTCCGTAATCGTAAGGAGCTATCTGGACGTAGTAAAAAGGGAAATCTCCAATGTTCCATTCGGAACGCCAGTTTTGTACCAGCCCGGGAAGAAGCTTCTCATATTTGTCAGGTTCATTCCGGTTAGCTTCACCCTGATACCATATGGCTCCCCTGATACCATACCCCACCAGAGGGTTGATCATCGCATTGAACAGCACTGTTGGTAATTGCTGTGATATCTTACCCTCCTGGTTTCTATCAGGAAGTGTTACCCAGTCAAACTCCTTGAATCCGTTCTCACTGATCCATGGTTCAATACGGGTGCCTCCCCAACTCGTGTTGATCAGTCCCACCGGAACTTTCAGAACCCTGTTTAACATTAAACCAAAATAATAGGCAGTGGCACTGAATTCGCTGACATTCTGAGGTTCGCAGGTTTTCCAGCTGCCAGTAAAATCGTCCTGTGGCACCAGACTGGATGCTCTTGTAACCGTAAACAACCTGACAGAATTATTTTCTGAGGTTGCAATTGCTTCGTTCGAACCAGTTACCGGCTGATTCATATATCCCTTCATTGGCATTTCCATGTTCGACTGTCCTGAGCAAATCCAGACTTCACCAATCATTACATTACTCAACTTCAATGCCTTACCGTCACTGATAGTGATCTCATAAGGACCTCCGGCTACCGGAGTTGAGGCAGTCAATTTCCATTTGCCTTCATTATCTGAACGGGTCGTATAACTCTTCCTGTTCCAAGATGTAACAACTCTCACATTAGTGTTTTTCGAAGCATACCCCCATATTGCTGCACTGGTTTGTTGCTGCAGCACCATATTGTCACCAAAGATTGAAGGTAATTTTACCTCACCATAGATAATGTCGGATGAGATGGCAAAATAGACCACTAATGCCATCAATGTAAAATATTGTTTTTTCATTTTTTAGAATTATTTTGTTGATCGTATAATTTGTTATGTTATTCTATTGCTATATAGGAATCATTATTAGATGAGATTTTATTGCTAAACAGGAGTCTTTATCAGAAGAAATTCCATTGCTAATTAGGAATTGTTATCAGAAGAAATTCCATTGCTAATTAGGAATTGTTATCAGAAGAGATTTCATTGCTAATTAGGAATTGTTATCAGATGAGATTTCATTGCTAATTAGGAATCATTCGCAAATGAGAATCATTATCAACTGACAATTTTAAGCCACGCCTTAGCCATAAGTTGTGCGCCGGCAAGAGAGGGATGAACACCATCACCTGTCCAGTAAATACCCGGAGCCTGTACCTGAGCTTCATCAAAAACCTTCTGAAAAGGAATAAAAATGGCTCCAAACCGGTCGGCGACCTCGCGGGCAGCTTGCTGATAACCGTAAAACTCAGGATACCATGTGGCATCAACAGCCTTTACTCCAGGTACAGCAAAAGGCTCGCAGATTATCAGATTTACATCAGGTAGAGCCTTCTTTGTTCGTTCAACCAGGGAAATATAATCGTTCCTGTAGATCTCCAGTGTCCCGTCATAATTACCGTTCAGTTTATGCCAGATATCATTTACACCTATCAGGATACTAATAATGGAAGGCTTTATATCAAGACAATCTTCATTCCATCGTTCTGCAAGCTGATATACTTTATTTCCTGAAATACCTCTGTTAAATATCTTCAGGTTAAGAGGTGCATGCCTTTCAAGGAGAGCGGCTCCGGTAAGCATTGCATACCCGGAACCGAGCACTCTAGGATTATTAAATCCTTCATCCTTCCTGTTCCTTCCGGAATCAGTGATTGAATCACCCTGGAAAAGGATCACATCATCTTTGCTTAACCGGATCTTTTTCGCTTTGGCCTCAGCCATCGAAGCTGATAATATTTCCGGAATGCTCATAGCCATGAGACTCCCAATTGCCACTTTCTTTATAAAATGGCGACGCGGATTGTTTTGATTTTCCATGTTTCTGTATTTGAAGTTTAATTTTCGGCTTATAAAAGAGCACTACTGATATTAAAGCACAATATACTAAAAGTAAATTTACAAAATAATACAGAGGGGCGTTTCTGCTGATCGTTTTTACCCTCTTTTGTTCCCCCTGAGAGGGGAAAAATATTCACTAAGTTTATTAGAGATCTGCTAAATAATACCCCTGGTTTGGCAATCAATAAAATTTTCATTATATTTTGGATTATTATAAAAATCCGATATTCAATTTGAATTAAGAATGATGAAAAAGATTGCAATAATTGGTGCAGGGAGTGTGGTTTTCTCAAAACAGTTAATGGCAGATATTCTTGGATTCCCGGAATTTAAGGAGTGTACATTCTCGTTAATGGATATTGATCCTGTAAGGTTGGGTATGATTGAGAAAGTTGCGAAGATGTTTGTTAACCAGCATGGTAATACTGCAAAAGTTGAAGTTACAATGGACATAACTACAGCTTTGAATGAAGCAAAATATGTAATTTGCCTGGTTCAGGTTGGCGGGTATCCTTCCACGCTGGTTGATTTTGAAATTCCCGCCAAATACGGTCTCAAACAAACTATTGCTGACACCATGGGTGTTGGAGGAGTCTTCAGGGCATTAAGAACCTTTCCGGTGCTCGATAATATTTGTCATAATATGGAGAAGCTGTGTCCTGATGCTGTTCTGCTCAATTATACCAATCCAATGGCCATGCTCTCCTCCTATGTTTTAAGAAAATATCCCGGGCTACAATATATCGGCCTCTGCCACAGTGTACAAACAACGACAAAACAGCTAGCGCTTTATATGAACAAACCATACAAAGAAATGAAAGTCAAAGTGGCCGGTATTAACCACCAGGCATGGTTCCTGGAACTGAGTCATAACGGTGAAGATTGCTATCCACTTTTAAATCAGTTGAAAGAACGAATATTAAATGAACCCGATTTCGTTCCTGAGCATCTCTATCATTACACAGGTAAAGATACCTGGTTCAGGGAAAACTTTAAAGAAAGTGCTGCAGATACCTTTGCTACTGATAAAGTGAGATTTGAAATGCTGAACAGGTTAGGATACTATGTCACCGAATCGAGCGAACATAATGCGGAATATTGTCCTTATTTCATAAAAGATGAAAAGCTTATTGAAAAATACAGGATCCCCATCAATGAATACATAAGACGATGCAAGCTTATACTGAGTGAGTTCGAAGACATGAAAAAGATGATAAACGAGGGAAAAGAACTTCATGTTGACACAAGCGAAGAATACGCCGGTTACATCATGCATGCAATTGAAACTGGCATTGATACCAATATAAATGGAAATGTTCTAAACACAGGGTTGATTACAAATCTTCCCGATAAATGTTGTGTTGAGGTTCCCTGTCTTGTTAACAGGAATGGAATTCAACCCACATATATTGGTGATCTGCCTCCGCAGCTTGCTGCATATAACCGGACAAACATCAATGTTCAGATGCTTGCAACAGAGGCAGGTCTGACAGGCAAAAGAGAGTATGTTTATCATGCTGTTATGTTAGATCCCCTTGCAATATCAATGCTGAATCTCGACCAGATGTGGAAGATGTGTGATGAGTTGTTTGAAGCGCATCAAGAACTGATTACAATTTAATTATTTGTAATACCTATCTCAGTCAAAACCTTATTGTAGTTCTTCTTATAAATAAAGAATGCTGCCAGTGCTGCAACTGATATAAATATCCCAATGGGGTATGATATCTCACCCGGAAGGGAGAAACCTTCGGGGGCAAAAAGCAGGTAAGTACTTGTTACCGCTGTCATAAAAACTGCAGGAATCAGTGTTATCCAGTAAAGTTTCTTTTCCTGCATGAGATAGACGGTTATAGCCCATAGTACTACCATGGCGAGTGTTTGGTTCGACCAGGCAAAGTAGCGCCAGATAATACTGAAATCGATTTGTGTAAGAAGAAATCCAATGACAAACAGAGGGATACTGACAAACAAACGGTTTTTTATCGGTCCCTGTTTATATTTCAGGAAGTCGGCAACAATAAGTCGTGCACTTCGAAAAGCTGTATCGCCCGAAGTGATCGGTGCAGCAACTACACCCAATAAAGCAAGTATACCCCCCAGCCTGCCAAGCAGTGAGTTGGAAATCTCATTCACCAGATAGGCGGCATTCCCCTCCTGTGCATTCATTACATCATTCAGCTCCCTGATACCACCATAGAAGCTCATTCCTATTGCAGCCCATATCAAAGCCACTATTCCTTCCGAGATCATCGCCCCGTAAAAAACTCTTCTTCCCAATTTTTCGTTTTTAATGCAACGAGCCATCATTGGCGACTGGGTGGAATGAAATCCTGAAATCGCACCGCAGGCAATAGTGATAAACATCATCGGGAAGACGGGAAATTTATCAGCATCTGTATGGAAATTCCGGAGATTGTCATAACTGAGTTCAGGAATCTGGTAACCTTTTACTAATAAGGCTATTATAAGGCTTATAGCCATAAAGATGAGAGCAAAACCAAAAACCGGGTAAATCCTTCCGATGATCTTATCGATCGGAAGCGTGGTAGCCAGTATATAATAAAAGAAGACTATCCAAATCCAAAAGGTCATTGATCTAAAATTAGGAGTCAGCCCTGCTAGTATTCCGGCAGGTCCCATAATAAATACAGCTCCAACCAAAACCATCAGAATAACCGTGAAACCACGCATAAACTGTTTGGCACCTTTACCAAGGTAGATTCCCACAATCTCTGTGATACTCAATCCGTTATGACGTATTGAAAGCATTCCGGAAAAATAATCGTGCACTGCACCGGCAAATACAGAACCAAGAATAATCCAGAGAAAAGCAACGGGCCCCCACATTGCGCCTGCTATGGCACCAAAGATCGGACCCAGACCGGCAATGTTCAGGAATTGTATCAGAAAAGTCCTCCACCATGGCAGAGGAACATAATCCACTCCATCATTAAGTTTGAATGCAGGTGTCTGACGATCGGGATCTGCCCCTGCAATCTTCTCAATAAACCTGGAATAAATGTTATAGCCCAGTAGCAGAACCAGAATGGAAAGAATAAACGTTATCATGTATTATAACAATTACAGAGCAATTTAAACACACTTTTATCCAAAAACAAAATAACAAAATAACCTAAAAACCTTTTTCTTGTCCTATGGAAACCTGGAGTTTCGCAAAATCTCCTGCCCCTGCCCACAGCCCTCTAGAACCTTATCCTTATTTTCACCGCTCCATCCACCTCCTTTTCAGAAACAACTATCACATATCCTCCACCACTACCTGAGGTGATTGCTCCGGGGTATTCTGGAAAGTATTTTGTTTCCATTTCAGTCATAATCCAGTCGGGAACTGTCAATGGTAAGATCTTTTTCCATGAAATAAGTGTTTCAGTTAATGCCTTCCCCAAATCCTTAATATCTTTTCCCATTATAGCCTCCCAGCATTTGCCACCAGCTTCTCCCAACTCTCGTATAAATTGTTTCTTAAGGTGCTTTATTTTTAAAGGATCGTATCCTTCGGGACGAGGTTCAAGGGGAACCAGGTGTAAAACTCCTGAAAGCCAGTCGCATATATCCTTGTCAGTTGTAGATTCGATTTTTACTGGCCAGTAATCTCCGTTATAATAAAGCCTGTTAATCCCCGGATAAAGGAGTCCTATATGATCCTGTGAACCTGATACATACTTTTTACCCGGAGGATTTTCTGCTCCGAAAAGCAACTTTGCATTTTCTTCTGCATCCCCTTCGGGATACCTGTCGCCCCATATTTTTATTCCGACTTTTCTTGAGCTTGTAGCAAGTCCGGATCTGTCATTGAAATCCATTGTCGGCACTATCTGTGCCACTACGACAGACCCGGGATATATCTCTGAAACCCATGGCTGGTCGATCCATCCACCGGCAAGACATAACCTGTATGGAAATCTCATGTCTCTTTTAGTAGCTGAACTAGAGCGATCAGGCAATCCCGGTTCAGGAACTCGTTCCAGCACAATATACTCAACTCCCAGCGTTCTGCACAATCTCTCTTTTTCAGGAGTATGTCCATCATGATTTACAATAAAGATATCAGGTTTCAGTCTCTTTATATCAGGTTCAAAATCAAGCAGCCCTGTTCCTGATGCCAGAAAAGCATCCTCAACATATTTTATGGATTTAACTATAAATAACCGTTCAGATTCTGAAAAGACAGGTCTCTTACCTTTAAGCAACAGCAAGTTTTCATCCCGTCCAATACTGACATATAAGTTCCCATATTCGGCAGCTGTTTTAAAAAATGCAATATGCCCTCCATGCAACAGATCGTAACAGCCGCTTACAAGCACTATTTTTGATTTCATTAAACTACTTGAACTATTTATTGAAATGGTTTAGACTTGTTTTTATCCTCTTTTTGTATTTGTTCTTTTATCCAGTCATAAGTTTTTTTCATTCCATTACGTAAAGGCATTGATGGTTCCCATCCAAGATATTTCTTAATCAGAGTATTATCGCTGTTGCGGCCGCGTACTCCTTTTGGTGCAGTCAGATCATACTTCCTCACAAGCTTATAACCTGCTATATTTTCCACAATATCGACAAGTTCGTTAATTGAAATCATTTCGCTGCTGCCAAGGTTTAATGGTTCTTCAATATCACTGTACATTATATCAATTGACCCCTTTATGCAATCGTCAATATAGGTAAAACTCCTTGTCTGATAACCATCTCCCCAGATTTCAATATGCTTTTGCCCTGTAATACCTGCTTCGATGACTTTCCGGCATATTGCTGCAGGGGCTTTCTCTCTGCCCCCATCATATGTACCGTATGGTCCGTAAACGTTATGATACCTTGCTACCCTAGTTATTAATCCAAAATCCTCTGAAAAATGGCGGCACATTCGTTCACTGAAAAGTTTTTCCCATCCATAACCATCTTCAGGTAGCGCCGGATAAGCATCCGATTCTTTCAGTCCGGGATTGTTCGGATCGTTCTGTTTTTCAGCGTTATAAACACATGCAGATGATGAGAAGAAAAACCTTTCAATACCACAGTCGCGTGCAGCAATAAGAAGATGAGTATTGATCAGAACGCTTATCATGCAGGCTGCTTTATTATTTTCGATAAAACCCATACCTCCCATATCGGCTGCAAGGTTGAACACTTCATTAAAGCCGTTAACCGCCTGGTAACAGTTTTCCCTCAACCGTAAATCCAGTACCAGATTGTCAGCTTCAGGGAAGATCTGGTACCACTCATTCAAAGGTTTAATATCGACTGCCCTGACCTTCTGACCGGTTCTTATCAACTCCTTAACAAGATGCCCGGCAATAAAGCCTCCTGCCCCTGTCACAACAATTCTTTTCATAATAATTCACTTTGATGTTGTATTTTTTTTTAAATCATTTCCTTTAATTATTAGAGATAATTTTCAGGAATAATCTTATCGGTCATAAACCAGTACCTTAAATTGAAATATTGACGGTTCTGAGGGACTGGTCCGGTATGCCCTGATACTGTAGGTTGGATCATCTCCCCTTAAAAAGCCCGCCTCATCACCATTATGAAGTACTTTTGGAATCCATACACCACTTTCATAAATTCCCTCCCACGCATCTTTCAGCCAGACCTCTTTCTTTGGATTTAACGGGGTGGCAGTAACAGAAAGATTGTATCCGGCTACTAAAAATTCATTTTCACCGGTTTGAATAAAAAGGCCATAACTTGGTGGTTCCTGCACCTGTTGTGACTGTGGATTGTTTGTGCTTTCTGCAGAAACAGGACGCCGAAATCCCTGCTGGTAGTTAACAGTAACTTTGACGTCTTTATTCAATCTGAATTCACGACCTGTAGTTGAATCGCCACGGTGTTTATAAATCCCTGACATTCTGCCGGTACCCTGATATTCTGTGATAACCGGAATCATTTGATCTAAAAGGTCATACTCTCTTGCCATCACATCTCCTCTGGTATCAATTCCAAACGGAGCAAAACAGATTGCATCATGTTCTGCAAATGCCCAGGTTGCTGCACCTTCATTGGTCCTTGTCTCCGGTATAAATAATGGATTATCAGGCCTGTGAAAATTGTTAGCCTGATTCTTGAAATCAGCTCCATAAATATCGGGGGCAAGAATGTCGATAGATGGTGCCGCTGCTTTCCAGATATCGAGGACTGACAGGACAGGCCCGCCACTGGGGAAATTACCCGGTTTCAGAATGTTTGGCCTTGACGGAGACATCCAGCAGTTGACATACATCGGGAGATTATGAACTCTTTTGCCTGCTTCTGCAACCGTGTTTATGTAACACGCGTAATGCCATGCCATGAAGAACATATCAGCATCATCTCCCTGACCAAACACTTCATTCCAGGTTCCATTGGTTTTTGAACCATTGTTTTCCCAGGCAGCTTTTAGTTCTGTCTCCAATGTCATCCTGTTCTTCTGCATATACTGAATCAGCTCTGAAGGTACTTGTGATGTAAAAGCTTTATTTGCCTCTTTACTGAAGTCTCTTGTCTGACGAAGAACACCAACCTCATTCTCAATCTGCATTACGATTACGGTATTTTCCGTGGCATCGACTGCTGCGATATGTTTCATTAGTTCTGTATAAGCTTTGGCATCAGCATCCCTGGTAGCAATACAGAACGGGGAAAGAGTCCGTGTACTCTGCCCTTTTACATCTTTCACCCTGACAAACCGCTTTGTATCATTCAGAACCCATATTGGTGCATAGGGCGATAAACCATTCTTCCAGGAGGCAAACCACAATAAGCCAAGTTTTAAATCGTTTTCCCGGGCAACTCTGATAAGCTCATCTACAGAGGTAAAATCAAACATACCTTTTTGTGGTTCAATGATTTCCCAGGAAACAGACACAAGCAAAGAATTAAAATTAGCTTCTTTAAAAGCTTTCATAGTCCGTTCGATATGTTCGACATATGATCCTGAAGAGTTATTCACTTCTCCAGCTAACATTAAGAAGGGTTTTCCACCCACAATAAATTGCGTTGCATCTCCCCTTTTCTCGAGATGAGGAATCTGGGAATAAACAGATTGAGTGCATACAAGACATGTCATCAAAAACATTGAAATTATCAGCCTTTTCATTACTAAGGAGTTTAATGTTGGTTAATAATAAAATTTATTAGTCTGCCCAAATCCTTCTCTGGATTTTTGTTAATGTATTCTGTATAATCCCGCACCATGTCGGTTAATTGACCGTGTGAATTCGTCTGTAAACTTCCCGAGTTTTTCACCTGTCCACAGATCTTTCACCGAATGGTTTCCTGATAAACCAAGTTGTTCAAATTTGACTGATATTTCAGTAAAATCGTGAGGTACAGGGCTGGCAGGATCTTTAAGAATTGGTTGCTGATCGGAAGTATTGAAAAGAGCCAGGTATTTATAGCCTTTTTTAGGATCATCAGCAGTCCATGCTATAAGATCATTCTCCCTGAAAAGCTGTTTCCTATTAATACTATGCTGATTAACATGCAGAACATCTTTGTTGGTGATCAATGATAGAGTAAACTCATCATTGCCTGGAAGGTCACCGCCAAACATCAATGGTGAGCCGAAAATTGCAAAGAGGGTCATTAAGGTATAATGTTCCTCTTTTGTGAATCCGCTATTACGTGGTTCTCCCCGTTCAGCCCTTATCCCAATTCTGCCTAGTGGCAGCATGTCTCCGTCAGGCCATGCTCCCGATGTAACATACGGAGCCCAGCGCTCAAATACTTCAAACTGATCTTTTAGCTGTGGCCAGTTATCCCAGAAATCACCAACGGTTCTCCACATGTTCGCATACTGTCTGATATGGTTCACCTGTTCTAACGGGGTCGGACCCGGAGATGTACTAAGTACAATTTCCCTTCCCGTACGGTCTATAGCATTTCTGATCATCTTTATCTCTTCAGAATGGTAAGGTGAGGAAAGATCATCAATCTTAAGAAAATCAACGCCCCAGGATGCATATAAGTCCATTATGGAATTATAGTATTCCTGTGCACCCTCTTTCCCGGCAACTACGGTGTACATATCCCTGAGCCATCTGCATTGACTTTCCTCTGAATAGATATCTTTTGCAGTAACATTGGTGCCAAAAACAGGAAGATTATCATTCACGGCTATAACCGGTATCCCACGCATAACATGAATTCCAAATTTAAGCCCTTTGCTGTGAACATAATCCGCCAGCGGCTTAAACCCATTCCCGTTGGCTGCTGAAGGAAAGCGGTTTACTGCAGGAGTAAACCTTCCGTATTCATCTATTGTATAAACAGGATCCTTCTGATTATACCCACCAGCCTTAGTATTTTCAACATACCAACGTATATCAACAACAATATACTCCCATCCAAATTTTTTAAGATGCTGTGCCATATAATCGGCATTTGCTTTTACTTCATCTTCAACCACAGTTGGACCATAACAATCCCAGCTGTTCCATCCCATTGGAGGTGTTTGTGCCCATTTATGAAATTCAGGACCTTCTGATTCATTCGTATTTGCTTTCTTTGTCTGGCACTGATTCAATAACAGAAGGTGCAGGGAAATAAAAACCACCAGGAACCTCCCTAAAAAAATCTTAAAAGAACGTTGTACGGTAATCTGATTGAGAATTTGTGATATTGTTTTCATAGGATCAGGCTTAATAATCTGACAAATTGTATATAAATAGAATAATCTGGTGTGTGGTTAGAATTTTAATATATTGACTTAGTGACATCGTATCATTTTTTTTTACAATGAGGCACAAAGTTACATAAAGAAATCATTATTATATTGTTTATCAGGCTATTAAAATTATTTGAGAAATATTAAGTATTATTGATATTATTTCAATCATTTTATCGCATAATAAGTTGGTTAGATTAGTAATAAAATAGTATATTATATCTATTAATTGTTCTGCTCCCTTAAGAAACTAGACTAAAAGTACTGAAATAAATTGTACTTTTATGTTAATGGTAAAAGAACTACACAAAAGGACACCACAGGAAAAGGAAAAAATCTATATTTGTTTAAGCCTTTAACGCACACCTGATAAAGGAGTGCAAATAACAATTTATCAAATAAGCATATTATGGACCGTAGAAACTTCTCTAAAAACGTATTTATTGCGGGTTTAGCTGCTTCGGCCTGGAAAGCAGATTCACAAATCATACCTGGCATGACAGAATCTTTCAAAGAAAATATAAAAAACTACCGGTAAGGGAATTTGATGTGATTGTTGCCGGAGCAGTAAAAAAAGGTTCTTCCATAAATGGTGTAATTACTCAGAGCAGAATGGGCCAGGAGCTTTTTACAGGGAAGTGTTTCGTTGACAGCACAGCTTATGGCGATCTTTCCGCTTATGCCGGTGCAGAATTCAAAGAGCTTAACGATCATCCGGTATGTAATAGCATGGGACTAGGTAATGTAAATATTGAAAAGCTTTATGCATACCTGGTAAAAAACAATGCATTGGGTGATCTGGCTTATGGTATCCGGGATGGTAAGGAAGGTCAGATTATCAGAATGGGCAGCGAAAGCGGTTATACCATCAGGGACAGGCTACCGGAGGAATTTGTTGATGGAGTGGTAAAGCTGGGTTCAGGACTTATAACGACAACTGTGCATGATAATTACCTAATGTTCATTAAAGTAAACTATAAGATGCCTGTGAGTCCGACAAACAGAGATGAAGTCGCCAAAGCTGAATTAATAATAAGACAAAATCAATATAAGACACTGGAATTATTCAGAAAATATCTGCCGGGATGCGAAAATGCATTTATTGCCCGAACCAGTCCGTCATTGAATATACGCCGGGGACGCACAATAACATGTGATTATGATATTACACTGTCTGATGTAATTAATGCCAGACACTTCGATGATGAGATAATGGTATATGGTTTCCATGATTCCGCACCGAGATACCAGGTTAAAAACGGGGGAACTTATGGTGTCCCTTACAAAGCACTGCGAGTGAAAGGCATTGATAATCTGCTTGCTGCGGGAATGCTGATAACATCGGATTTTCAGGCCCATATGTCTACAAGGAATACCGTATGCTGTATGGGTCAGGGACAGGCGGCAGGTATTGCAGCAGCCCTTTGCTCTGCAAAAGAATGCGGTACACGGGAATTATCATATAGCGATTTAAGAAATGCCCTGGAGAAAAATAATGTGTATTTTGAGGCCTGATTCCAACAACACAAACCACAAATAATTCCTGTAATCAGCTGATTTCAAAGACTCTCTTCGTCATTCTTTTCCTGTATTCTTGAACGTGCTTCAAGAGTCAGACGTTCGCTTTCAGCAACCAGGTCTTCCATGGAAATCTGCTTTGCCCTCTTTTCCTGCGGTGGATTAAGCTTTTCCGCTTTCTCAAATTCCTGAACCGATTTATATATATCAGATGGGAGATCAATATTACATTTTGATAATATATCAAGAAACTGATAGGAGAAAAAATAATCGATCTGTATCTTCCTTTTCGCAGTATGTGAAAACTTACCGATTATACGGCAAATGTTTTCCCTCTCCTCGGGAGTCAGCTGCTCCGCAAATTCATAGTCTTCTATCTTTTTGAGTGACAGAATTATTGGTTCAAGAGTGTCAACTGTAACAATAAATACATTATAATCACCCATCCTGTAAGAAAACCGGCTGATCACATCGACCGTATTTGACGGTACCACAAGAAAAATATCACTCTTTACATTCTCCTGCTTAACATATTTGCTTACACTTTCTGTCTGAACCTTCAGGTACTTCGGAAAATTCTCAAGATCATCGCCAGCAGGGCTCTTTGCATCAAATATTATGTATTCCCCGGCAATCTTTATTGTATTGTCAGGTTTACCTTTAAACGGGACATCAGTAACATATTCAATAAGATGTAACTGACATATATTCTTAATTGCAGTTTTAACAATTTCTTCATGGTTACGCCATGTCTGCTTCAATTTTTCAAACCCTGCTTCTTTTTCTCTGATTCTTTCGTCTGAGAGTTTCTGCCGCTCCTGCTCCAGACCTATACGGACAGCATTCACTGCTGAGACATTCTTCTGATACTCCTCTGTTCTGGTCTGATCAATCTGCTCAAACCGGGCAATCTTGTTTGATAATTCTGTTTTCTCCTTATTGAGCCGTGATAATTCACTCTCAAGTGTAACTAACTTATTTTCGAGCTTTTGTGCTGATGAGCCCAGGTCAGCCAGCCTGGTTGAAGATATTTCAATGTTTTTTTCCAGCTCCTTTATTCTTGATTCCCTTTTAATTAATTCCTGATTCAGGTTATTGATGTTTTCCGACAGATTGGTATACTCATCATAAGCATCATAACTTAATTTCCTTATTTGTTTCCAGCTGAATAACCTCTGCCAGAAAGTAATAGATTTGATTCTTTCAAAAAATGATTTCAGGTTATCGTAGTTGAAATTCATAGAAGATATTTTTACCATTTATCAATTTTACCCCCTGCCCTGACACTTCTGTCAGGGCTGTCCCCCCAAGGGGGGACTAAATCATACTCATAATTAACTTACTTGTAAAGATTTATCCCCCCTTCAGAGGGGGCAAGTCTGTACCATTTTACAGCATTTTCCCTGTAAATCATATCCACGACCTTTTTCGGAAGCTTTAGTCCGGTGAATGATCCTTTGAATTTATCAGAGGTCATTTCTTCATCAGTTGTAAAATACTTCCAGTCATCTGTCCAGGTATCATGCATCCTTCTCTTGAATCCATCAGGATTGCTGCTGCCGCTATAACCTGCATCAGTACCATAAAGTAATCTATCCTGGTATTTGATACAGAAGTCTCTTACCCGTTTACGGTTAATTGCCGACTGGTACTGCAGGTGACAGATCCTTGCCGACATGTCCACCGCCAT
>Ga0315546_1000233_pt1 | contig 41920 bp, 36 predicted proteins | sample SalMarSW160170MG_FD_203833 | JGI IMG/M metagenome (GOLD analysis project Ga0315546, IMG submission 203833) | Salt marsh sediment microbial communities from the Plum Island Ecosystem LTER, Massachusetts, United States - Salt Marsh Sediment SW1601-170 ...
TGCCGATGCAATACTGCTGATTGCCGAAGCCCTCAAGCCAGCAGAGCTAATGGACCTTATGATTGCTGCGACTGAACTTTATCTTACGGTAATTTTAGAGGTCCACCAGGCTGATACGCTGCTGAGGGTCCGCAGCCTTATAGGATTTCCCAAGAAAGGATATAGTGTCCTGGGAATAAACAATCGAGACCTCGGTACAATGCAGGTCGACCTTAATACTACCAGCCGATTGGCAGGTTTTCTTGAAAACAGGAAAGAACTTGTCGCTGAAAGCGGCATAAAGACGCGAGACGATGTCAAAAAAATGATATCTGTCGGCGTAAAGGCAATTCTAATTGGCCAAATACTCTGTCAAAGCCCTGATATAGAAGAGAAGTTTGTTGAGCTTTTCGGTTCGTAAGGTACACTTAGGGCATACTACTGCTTTGTCTCAGGCAGAGAATGCAAGAAGGCACGGCGTATATGAGGGAAGTTATCATGCAAAAAAGATTTTTTAATGACACAGTATTCGCACGTGGAGTTTTGCTCTGGCTGGTGTTGTGCTTAGCGAGTGCTGTCACTTATGCCGGATCACAGGATTTCTATTGTAAAGAAACCATCGTAGCAGGTGGCCCGGACAAATTCATGGAGGTCCGGCACGTCATTCTTAAAGGCTCAAACTATGATATTGGCAAAAGGATAGCCGAAATAGCCAAACAAAATGGCATCGAGGCTAAGCCTTTTGGCGACCCGCTGAGAAACAAAGTGCAACGCGAATACATGGAAAATAACTATCCGATATACTATGAAAGAATGAAGGGCGTCGCCGATGCCTTTGGTCTGAGTGTCGAAAGCGATGCACACGATTTCTCTATCGTGCCGCAGCAACCTGAACTAACAATACTGCTGGGCTGCTCAGCGGTTTTCTATCCAGCGCAATTCACAAAAATCGGCCACGATATATTGAGTCGAAACTACGATTTTTCAACGGGTACTCTCGAGCAAGGCAAGCGTCCCCAGGCCGGTGAAATGGCGACAATGGCTCGGCCCTATGTATTTGAGGTCTATCCCGACAAGGGTTATCCCAGCCTGTATCTCTGTGCCTTCGATCTCTTAGGTGGAGTGCTCGACGGAATAAACTCAGAAGGATTGGCCATCGGCGTCCTGGCCGAGATCGAAGGAGCCACCATAGGCGAACCAACCGTTGGAATTGGTATGCATGAGATTCTTTCTATGCGTTATCTTCTGGATAATTGTAAAAACATTGCTGAGGCAAATCAAGTGATGTTGTATCTGAAACACTACTACACGTTTTTACCATGTCATTACATAATCGCTGATAGGCACGGTAAATCTTTCGTCTTTGAGTTTTCACCTTTACGTAACAGAACATTTATCGTCGATGGAACCGGCCATCAATGTGTCACAAACCACCTGGTGTCGAAATACCAAACTCTCAGCGACTTACCTAAAGATAATGAGGGTATTAAAGAAAGCTTTGGGCGGTTCAATACCCTTCGCGAAGCATGTAAGCAAGATAACGAATTCAATCTTGACAAGATAAAGGCCATAAATGCAAAGGTGGCTGTCCCACCTTATGCTTCTAACAATCCTGCTATCGCTCCCAATAGAACGCTATGGCACAGCATCTACGATCTGGATGAAAGGAAACTTAGCGTAAAATTCTATCTGTCAGAGGAGCCTGACCCAAAAGATAAAAGGAAAGTATTACTAAAGTACTCAGATTACGTTGAAATTCAATTGAGCACAAACTAAACAAAGAGCCGCGACTCTCAATTATGGTGAGACGATGGACCATGATTAGCCAGCCCACCTGTGGGGTTGGCCTTTTGAGCCTGCCCGTGCATAATAATTGATGCTCGATACTTGATACTCGAACATCAAGTATAGTGGATCAAGAATCAAGCATTTCTTAAAGTCATATCTATTTTTCACCGTGATAAAATGGGGGCTGAATGTGCGAGTAATATCATTCATAAAAATTAATGGCGCTTTACGAAGATAGCCTATAACTGTCATGGTAACTTTTTGGAATCTATGATAAGGAGCTTATTCGCAGCATATGCTGCAGCTCTATGTCGAGCGCAACAATTTAGTATGATTAGTATTATACCAGAAAAGGATTTTTTTGAACCACATTTGTGAGAAGTCCAGACTATCCATTTTAAGCGCCGGTGTGCCGACCGGCAAAGAACCAAATATTGGTGAAGGGATTGACCTGGCCGAACAGACTTTACGGCTTACTGAGCTGATTCACAGCCTTAGAGGAGCAAAGCGGTGCCCTGTTAAACTTCACCTGAGGATTTATATCGCGAACACAAATTTGCTATGGCAATATAGTCTTCGGGAGAAAGCTCTTCCGGCCGATGTTCTGCGTCAACTGACACTCGCTCAAAAAGTTCAGTCCAGTTCTCGATCACAGCAAGTCGGCCTTTGGCGAATCTTGTGCAGGCCCTGAGAGTCTTGCGGCGGTGGCCCATAAAAAGTCTTACAATCTGTATAAATAGCTTCGTATCGACAATGTGGTCTGCCATCTGCTTTTTGTATACAAAGCTGACCATAGCGGAATCAACCTGTGGTGATGGCCAAAAGACCGTTGGCTTAAGCAGTTTTATTCTGCGCACCTGGCCCAATGCGCCCAAGATAATACTCAAAGTACCATAGTCAGCGCTGCCGGGCAGAGCCGTCATCCGGTCGGCAACTTCCTTTTGAATCGTCACGAACATGCTATCGACCACAATCGAACCTGTAGCAAGGTTCAGTATTAAAGGTGAGGCCACGTTGTAAGGCAGATTCGCCACCAACAATATCCTGCCCGTGTTTCGCTGGCGAACACGATTGAGCGTATTAACGACGAGCGGATTGATAACGTTTTTATTCTTTAGTATATCGGCACCAATTATATCGACGTTCCGGTTGTTTGCCAGTTGAGCTTGCGCAATTTGGATAAGCCCATGATCCAGCTCAACCGCGACTACAGTACCGGCACGTTCGGCCAGGGCCTGCGTCAATGAGCCTGTGCCGCAGCCGACTTCCAATACGATATCATCAGTACGAATATCTGCAAAATCCACGAGCAGACGCATCAAATTAAGGTCGATAAGAAAGTGCTGGCCAAGCTGCCTGTTAGGCCTGATGCCCGCCGATAAAAGCAACTGCTTGATCTGCTGCTTGGTCTGCATTGCTGTAAAAGCCAAAGATAAAAGGCAGAAACACAATCTGAGATTCCGGATTCCCGGTTCACGCTCTTTGTGTTAGCGGTTTTAGCAGTTTGTGTCAAGTGTTCGCAGCGGCAGCGCTCTGATAAGCCTTTTTCTTTGAGGCCATTTGGATTGCGGTGATTATAGCGGCTTTGAAGCTGGATGGATTGGCAATATTCCGGCCTGCGATATCGAAAGCAGTGCCGTGTGCTGGTGACGTTCTAACGATCGGTATGCCAAGGGTGATATTGACTGCGTTTTCGAAGTCGATCAGCTTGACAGGGATCATGCCCTGGTCATGATACATTGCGACGACGCCATCAAACTCTCCGTGAGTAGCCCGCAAGAAAAGGGTATCCGCTGGATAAGGACCGTGGCAATTTATTCCCTGCTCCTGGGCCAGTAGGATAGCAGGCGAGATGATGCGTTGTTCCTCGTCACCAAACTGGCCGTTCTCGCCAGCGTGCGGATTCAGGGCAGCAACGCCGATATTGGGATTATCCAGGCCAAAGTACTCTAACAAAGCCGTGTTCAACAAATCTATAGGCTCGAAGACACAGCCGATGGTAAACTTGTGTCGCACCTCAAACAGGGCCTGATGTATTGTGGCCAGAGCCACTTTAAGAGGACCGCTGATAAACATCATCACCTTTCGCTTTGATTTGGTTCGATGTGCTAACATTTCGGTATGTCCCGGCCACTCAGCGTCGGCCAGCTTCCAACTGGCTTTGCTAATCGGCGCTGTGACCACCGCATCAATTATACCGGCCTGGGCAGCGTCAATGGCGTCGAGACAGAACTGTATGGATGCCTCGCCAGCTACCTTGCTTGGGCCGTTGATCCAGGATGGAACAGAGTATTCATCGTAATCCGCGACCACTACTTTATATGGATAGTCTCTGCTGATTTTCTCATGTTGATGCCGACCCCAGAAAGTCTCAATCTCGGCCCTGTCGGCAGCGTAGCAAAGCTGCTCGTTCATGCCGAAGATGATGAATTTAGCCGATCGGCGTATCTGGGGATCAACCAAGGCCTTTACTATGATCTCAGGTCCGATACCAGTGGGATCACCCATGGTTATACCGATAACCATCTGGTTCGATATCGAGTTGTTATTGACTTTATTCATAAGTGCGTAATCTGTTTCCATCTATGCTAAAGCTACTCTCGGCAACAGACCAGCGTAACGAGTAATTACAGATAGGTCAAAAGCCGAGCTGCTGGAGCCTTTCCACTGTTAAGGGCTGTTTTTGCGGCATAAGGCTCTCAAGCTGTCTTTTGACCGCCTTAATTATTATATCAATTTCGATATTAACCTGGTCGCCTATTTTGGCCTTGCCCAGCGTTGTTTTTTTTAGGGTCTGTGGGATTACAGCGATACTAAAGCTGCTCTGGTTTATCCACGCTATGGTTAGGCTTATTCCATCTACGGCGACGGAGCCTTTTGGCACAATTTGGCCGAGCAACTCAGGCTCGGCCGTGAATTCTATATCGGCAAATTGACCGAGTTGTTTAACCGCTTTAATCGTCGCGGTGCCATCTATATGACCCAGGACGAAGTGGCCGCCAAATCGGCTGTTTGGTGTCATTGCTCTCTCGACATTAACCTCGGCATTAAGTGTCAAGCTGCCAAGTGTAGACTTTTTTAGTGTTTCAGCACTAAGCTCAAAGATTGCTAAGCTTCCGTCGAGTTTTGCAATGGTCAAACAAGCCCCATTTATTGCCATGCTATCACCGATTTGGCAGTCCTCAGCCAGTTTGTCCAAATCCACGGTTAGTAAAAGCCCGCCCGCATTTGGCCTGAGCGCTCGGACTGTGCAAACCTGCTCTATGATTCCTGTAAACATAATTATTTACCGTGTTTCTGTTAGTGAGTGCCCATCCGTGGTTTTATTCCATGCTACGATCATCACGGCTAAAAGTCAAATTATTGTTGCTATGGGCTGCATTTCTCTACAGTCGGAACGAATTTGCTTTGCGCCAAAAGATTAACGTGATAGTATTGATAATGTTGCAGTGTTTTTAGTATTGTGCACTAATTTGCTCAACGATGGTGTTTTTTAGTAAAAGAAAGGGGGTGGCAACAAACATGAATACTTTCTGGCTAAAAATTGCAGGTTTTTTGATAATCGTTGTTATCGCGATTGTTGTCGTTGGCAAGTTTATCGGCAAGCGTCAATCAGCGGTTGAACAATCATCACAGAAAAAAACCTTCTATGACGTTGCTGAGCACGACAAAGAGAAGTTCCTGACGGAGCCACAACCAGCACAACCGCCCCAACAGCCTCAGGCTGAAACACCGGAAGCCCCTCAAGAAACAAAAAAAGCTGAGCAACCTGTTACCAAGCCCGCCCCGAGCGCAGCCGAAGGGCCTTCACAACAGCCACAAACATCCAAGCCTGTTACGTTATATTTCTCACAGCTATCCGAAATTGATAGCATAGAAGCTGAGCGGCTCTTGAATGTAGCAGTACCGGGGCGCAGTATAGGCCGGTTGCCAATGACGGGTTTTAAGCTTATGGTGGACAACTGTCGGCGGATAATCCAAAAATGGCCAGATAGCTGGTATGCGTACAGGGCAAAACAAATGCTTGTGGATATGCCGCCGCGGTATCAAAAGAGATACAAAGTCACAGAAGAAGAACTGGATTTGAGCAGGTTCACCAAGCCCAGACCAGGAACAAAACCTATGGTTGCCAAGGAGTCAGATTGAATGACTACTAGAGTATCCGCTTGTTCAATACCGGTGATCTCAATCGCGGCTGCTTGTCTGCCGGAGGCGTGGGAAAAAGGCAAAGTGAGTTCATGGAGGGTAACAGAGAAATGCGTGTAGATGCTAACTTAGTGCTGGGTGACTGTAGAGAAAAACTGAAGCAATTAAGAGATAACTCTATCGACTTAATATTTACCTCTCCTCCTTACTGCGACAGCCGTAAGAAAACATACGGAGGTATCCACCCAGACAGGTATGTAGAATGGTTTATACCTGTTTCCAAAGAGTTGTTACGAGTTTTAAAACCCTCTGGCACATTCATTCTTAACATAAAAGAAAGAGTCGTTAATGGAGAAAGACACACATATGTGCTACAGTTAATTATGGAGATGAGAAAACAAGGCTGGCTATGGACGGAAGAGTTCATTTGGCACAAAAAGAATTGTTATCCAGGCAAATGGCCTAACAGGTTTAGAGATGCCTGGGAACGACTGCTACAATTTAATAAGAATAGAAGATTTCACATGTATCAGGAAGCGGTAATGATCCCGGTAGGCGACTGGGCTAACACAAGACTTAAAAACCTGAGTCAAACTGACAAAACTAGAGACAATGCCAAAAATAATAGTGGTTTTGGGAAAAATGTTTCTCACTGGCTAAACAGGGACAAGGTTTACCCAACTAATGTCGTCCATTTAGCAACGGAATGTAATAACAAAAATCACAGCGCTGTATTTCCTGTTGCTTTGCCTGAATGGTTCATTAAACTATTTACAAAAGAAGGAGATACAGTATTAGACCCATTTATGGGTTCAGGAACCACTATAGTGGCGGCCCAAAAATCTCAAAGATACTCAATCGGAATCGAGATTTTGCCGGAGTATTATGAAATAGCAAAGAACAAGGTTGAATCAACGGATTATTATCTTTTCGAGAGCAAAGAAGCTTATGAGACCGTTGAATCTGGGTGATGTTGCCAGGTTTGTTGAAGGCAACATCAGCGCTTTTCACAACAAAAGGCTTGATAGCCTCGGCAAGCTCAAGCTGCACAGAATTCTAAAAAGGAAAAATCCATATCTTTTCAAAGCCAAAAATGTCCTGACAGCTCAAGACATAATAAAGGGTTTGTTGGACGCCCATATTTCTTCCCAGGAGGAAACAATTTTCGGAGACTTTTTGGAGCAGCTGGCAATATTTATTTGTGAACAAGTATACGGCGGCACAAAATCATCGGCCGAAGGAATTGATTTAGAGTTTGAAAAAGACGATGTTAAATATATCGTTACTATAAAATCAGGTCCTAATTGGGCGAACAGCGGACAGATTAGCAACATGATAACTAACTTCAAAAAAGCGGAGAGAATTCTTAAAACAAATACTCCCAGTAGAAAAATTGTCGCCGTAAACGGTTGTTGCTATGGCAGAAATAGAATCCAGGACAAAGGAGAGTATCTGATGTACTGTGGACAAAAGTTTTGGGAGTTCATTTCAGGAGATAGGAGTCTTTATACAAAGATTATTGAACCGTTAGGCCATAAAGCAAAGGAAAAAAACGAAGAGTTTATGGGGCAGTACGCTCAAATTATTAATAGCTTCACAATGGAATTTGCCAGCGAATTTTGTGACGAGGGTAGAATTAATTGGGAAAGATTTGTCAGGTTCAATTCTTCGATTATACCACCTTCAAGAAGTAAAAAGAAAAACAAGAGTACAGGGAAACTTTGAAAACAAATTTATAAAGGAAAATCATAAATGGCGGCAACCATGTCGACTGTGGATATACCTGTAATTTCGATAACCGCTGAGTCTCTACCTGAGGCGTGGGAAAAGGCAGTGCTGGCGGTTTGGGATCAGGGACTGGATATCAGAACGCAGTACGATAAGCCTGAAGACCCGCCCAGCAAAGATGCAACGGTGATAATTACGATTTCAGATACTTTCTCCGAGCCAAGAATCCATAAGAACTTTCCGGGCGGCCCCGAGGAGCTCGAATCATATCGGCAGGAAGTTGTCAATGGTATCCATGACCACTGGATCGACCCTGCTGCGGGCAAGTGGACCTATACTTATCATGAGCGGTTGTTCTCGTACTGTCCTGTCGAGCAGATACGAGACGCACATTCGCCAAGGCCGTTCAAGAAGGTCAACCAGATCCAGTATATTACTGATTACCTGTCGCAGACTCCGCACAGCCGAAGGGCGCAGGCAATAACCTGGATGCCAACAGCCGATCCGCAAACCGATGATCCGCCCTGTCTTCAAAGGCTATGGTGTAGGCTGGTTGCCGGTAAGAACGGCGAGCTATCGCTTAACATGAATACGCATTGGCGCAGCAGAGACCTTTACAAGGCATGGTTCATGAATGTTTATGCGTTGACCGACTTACAGAAGATGATCGCTGAGGAAATATCTAAAAAGATTGGTAAGCCCGTTCATATCGGCAGATACGTTGACATTAGTGATTCGCTGCATATCTACGGCAGTTACTTCGATGAGGTTGCACCAGAGATAGAAAAGATGCGCAGCAGTTCTTTTCGCGAGCGTTCGTGGGAGAGTACGCACCCTGCTTTTAGGATGATGACGCTGGAAGCCAGGGAAAAACTGGCTCAGGACCCCGACTGCTACGCACGAGCTAGGGCGTGAAGGTGAATCATTTTATGGCTTAGCCATTCCAGAGAAAAAAGATAAAGCACAAAGTTCAGGGAGCATAGGATGGCTCTAGTAGTAAATGGAGAAAAAATCGAGGACACGGCAATCCAGCAGGAAGTTGAGCGGTTGAGGCCTGAGTACGAAAAGGCTTTTGCCGATATGGACATACAAGAACGTGAGACCCAGCTTCTTGACTGGTCCAAGGATAACATCATCGAGAGAATCCTGCTGAGGCAAGAAGCCAAACAAAACACCAGCAACATTGCCGAATCTGAGGTTGAACTAGTTCTTGTGAAATTAAAGGAGCAATATGCTAGTGAGCAGTCCGCAGGACGCCTTACGGCGGAGCTTTATGACGACTTTTATGCCGACAATGAGGGAAAGCTTAGAGAGGCCGTAGAGGTTTACCTGGCGCTGGAGAAAAAGATTAAGGATCTCTACAAGGACCTGCCCAAGCCATCAAACGCCGAGATTCGACAATACTATAAAGAGAACAAAGAAAATTTTAGGAGTGCTGAGCAAGTCAGAGTGGCTCATATCGTGAAGTACGTAAACTGGCAAACAAGCGAGGCAAGCGCCTATGAGCAGATCAGAGAAGCGCAGAATGAATTGAGAAAAGGGGTGCCCTTTGAAGCGGTGGTTGAAAAATACACTGACTGTACGGACGCCGGCGGTGACATAGGCTATATAGCCAGAGGTGAAATGGCCGAAGAGTTTGAAGACATGGTCTTCAATCTGGACATGGGGCAAGTAAGTGACATTTTTCGCACACGTTTCGGATTTCACATAGCGAAAGTGTACGACAGAACCAAGGAGGCTGTCTCAAGCCTTGAAGAAGCAAGAGAGCAGATATGTGAGGAACTCAAAGAGCAGTCACAAGAAAAGGCTGTAGAGCAATTTATTGACCAGCTAAGAAGTACTGCCCAAATCGAAGAGATATAGGGCCAATCTGATCTGAACCCAAGTTTAAGAACCGGCACAGGACAGCGGTGCAGCTTCAACAGGAGCGTGGTCTTTCTGAATCGCTAATTGCTATGGTCTGTTCAAAAAGATAAAAAATTGGGCACCTGATTTGCATATCCTTGTTTTTTGTATTAAACTTTAAGTGGTTAGCAAACGAGACACCCAACTATAGACCGTATTGCAATGTGCTGGGACATAGATGTCCCTGGATAAAAATATGACCGGACTTTGCGTATTACCCGTTGGGGGGGCTATGTGAGTTTCTTTCCGAGTGGGTCTCTGCGTTCTTAGCGCAGAGGCCTTTTTTTGTAGAAACAGGTGTTTACAAAAAATAATCCCAGACGTTCGTCCCGCATAAATACCACCTGTCGACGACCGTTTCTTTTTTTCCAAATCAGCACGACTACTTACACCGTGAAAAGGAAATTCTCCTGTCCACGAATTCAGCCTGTAGCCGCAGAGGCATCTCATGTTGTCTTGGACCGACAAGCTAATTCCTGCCAACATATACAAAGAACGGATTGCCACAAGAATTTTTTTGACATACTATATGTTGGTCGTATAATGTGTAAGTTGGCAAGATGTGGTATTGTGCTGACGGATTATAGTGAAAGCGCGTGCCCTACGTAGAGTTTGAGGGCTGGTAAATAAAGGAGGTAGACTTGGATTGTGAGATGTCCCTTTTGCAAGGAAGATAGGGATAAGGTCATCGACTCACGTTCAAGTGATTCTGGCAGAGTAGTGCGACGCCGACGTCAGTGCCTTGTGTGCAAACGACGTTTTACTACTTATGAGAAGACGGGTGAAAGTTTTAAACTGCACGTGGTCAAAAAGGACAAATCCCGCGTTCCTTACGACAGGGACAAAATTGTCAACGGCCTGCAGAAGGCTTGTTATAAAAGGCCGGTCTCGGGAGAACAGATTCAGCAGATAGTCGACAAGACGGAGGAAGACATCTTTCGCCAATTCGACAGGGAAGTCTCGTCGGTTTTCATTGGTGAAAGAGTGATGAGGCATCTTAGCTCTGTGGATAAGGTTGCATATATCCGCTTTGCCAGTGTCTATCGTGAGTTCAAGGATGCAGGTGAATTAATCGAGGAGGTCAGTAGAGTTATCCGTGAGGCCGAGCCTATGGAACAGCTCAAGCTCTTCGATCAGTAGCGAGATGGATTGAATAAGAAAGATTGGAGGCGTTAGGTTTACACTTTTGTGATTTTTTGCTTTACGATAAGTAATTTTGGTTGTTAAACTTGTAGGCAGACGAAGGAGGCGGCCCAATGCAACTCAAGGTCATAAAGGCAGATGGAAGTGCCGAGGAGTACTTACACACCAAAGTGATAGGGACTATCAGCAACGCTATGGGTGCTGCCGGATACCCGGATATATGCGTTGCGGAAGAGCTTTCTGAGGCAGTTACATACTATCTTTATCGCAGACAAAATCGCCACACCGTAAGCAGCAGCGAGATATTTTCCATAGTCAAGGCGGTTCTTACAGCTACGGGCCATGAGGACTGTGCTGTGGCGTTAAGCGAACATAATTTCAGCCGTAGGCTTAAAAGGTCTCGCGTTGAGGTCGTCCCGGTAGATATTCGAGAACTTGCCGATGCCGAGCAACTCTGCCAGGCTGATAGGCAAGGCGGCAAGTCCCGATGGAATAAGACACGAATAGTCGAAGATTTGGTGACCAAGCACAGTCTTGCCCGGCAGACGGCACGCGCAGTGGCTTCCATAGTCGAAGAGAGAATATTCAACATGGGGATTACATTAGTTCCAGCCAGCTTGGTCAGGCAGCTTGTGCTGGGCGATGCCGCTGCGGTACTCCGGGCACAACAACAACTACAGACTGTCTGAGTAAGACACATTTTGCTGGCGAGATAGCTCAAATAGAGAGGCGGGGATTTTCTCTTTGGTTAGCTTTGCTTTGCCAATATTCTTTTTATGCGAACGAGGATTTCTTTGTTAGGCTCTTGGGGCTGGATGTCGAGCCAGTTAACGCTCTTAAAGGTTTTGAACCAAGTTCGTTGATTCTTGGCTAATCTGCGTGTTTTTTTCTTTATTAACTCTATAGCGTCCTCCAAACTCATTCGGCCAGCCAGGTGATCGATTATCTCGGCATAGCCGATCGCAGAGCGGGCTTGTTTGCTCAAGGGTTTTTCTTCTGAGAGCAGCGATTTGACTTCGTCCACCAGCCCGGCTTCGATCATCTTCTTTATCCGGGCGCTTATTTGTTTGTTCTCCTCTGCTTTTTCTCTTCTCAAGCCAATTATCGTCCAATCAGGCGCCACATCCAAAGCATCCCATTGTCTCTGCTGAGCAGATATAGGTTTGCCTGTGATTCGGTAAACCTCCAAAGCGCGGATTATACGCTTGGCATCATTGGGACTAATGCTTTCGCCGGCTGTGGGGTCGACACTTGCCAATTCTCGATGGAGTTCGGCTAAGCCTTCTGCTTTTGCCCGTGCACGCAGTTCAACTCGCAATTGCTCATCAGCTCCTGGGCCTTGGAACAGACCGTAGAGCAGGGCCTTTATATAAAGAGCCGTCCCACCGACCGCGACGATAGTTTTGCCGTGGTTATCTATCTGCTCTATTGCTTGCTGTACCGCATCAATAAAGGACCCTACGCTAAATGAATCGCTTGGCTCAATTATGTCGATCAGGTGGTATTTGATTCGCTGGCGTGCGTGCATGGGCGGCTTGGCGGTACCGATATCCATTCGGCGATAGACCTTCATCGAATCGATGCTAATGATTTCAGCATCGAGGGATAAGGCCAGATTGAATGCTAAAGTGCCTTTGCCTGATGCAGTAACGCCAAGAATCAGAATCTTGTTTGTGTTCATAATTTCCTTTTAAAGGCTGCGAAAATGGATATAATACAAACTTGCGAATGAAACTGCAAAGCTGGGGATTTCGAGAACTGGTGCTATAGTGTCTATGATGGAGACTATCAATTCGGATATGGGGGCCCTTTTACGTGATAAAGCACAACTTGTAGATTCGATATTAAAAACGCTTCTAACAGGACAGACTCAGATAGACCCATCTCTTAAGCAGGCGATGAGCTACAGCCTCTTTGCGCCTGGAAAGCGTGTCCGGTCGGCCCTGGTTCTATGGTGCTGTGAAGTCGTAAGTGGCAGCATCAACCATAACGCAGAGATTGCAGCAGCAGCAATTGAGATGGTGCATACTTATTCGCTCATTCACGATGACTTACCTGCAATGGATGATGATGATTTTCGACGTGGGCAGCCGACCTGCCATAAGGCTTTTGACGAGGCAACAGCTATCTTGACGAGTGACGCATTGTTGACATTGGCGTTTGAGATTTTAACCAAAAAAAATTGACGAACCAGCTATCGCTGACGTTCTCAATATTAACCTCAAGGATATCGCAGTCCTAGCGCCGAAAGCATTTCCTCGTCACTTAGGTGTTTTTGACTGTAGCTATTCAGGATCATGACTAAAATATCACTTATTCCCTTGTTATCTTGCGACATTGATACTGCTTGGTCCTCTCCCAAAACCCATATAGCGTAGCGGTTGTCCCCGACGATGAGAGGTCCTGATATTGGAACATCCAGAGTTCTGATTCTGAACCGACGACCGCTACCTACTTCTATTTCTTTGAGTCGTTGTACATTTTCCTTGATATATGAAAGACGTTTGGTATCTTTCGCCAACTGTTCCTCCTCAATCTCTTTCTTGGTGGCTTCAGCCGAGAAGAGGTATAGGAACTCCTTGTCTGCAAGTTTGTAATTGGCGTCGATCCATAAGTTGAGCACTTCTGCAAACTCCTTTTCATAAGCATATTTCTTCGAATCGTCCACTATGTAAGGACGGGCACCGAGGAGTAAAGAAGGAGTCCGTTGGAAAAGATATAAGCGTCTCTGGGCGTATCGGATTATTGATATACCCATTTCATACATCTCATTTCGCGCCATTGTATAGATCGGCCTTCTATAAAACTTGGCCATTTCCGCAGCAACACTCTCCCGAACCACTGCTCTAAGTTCGTTGACTTTTCTATATGGCTTGTAAGTCAGACGCAGCATAGAATGCTTCTGCGGACCTGTAGGAGATTCCAGTTCTTTCAAAAAAGTCTCAAGGCCGTCTTTGCGTTTTTCATTCCGGATCAAGGACTTAACGAATATAAGGATGGGCTTGCTTCGCTTAACCGCCTCATAATATTCTTCCAGAACCGAGTCGCTGAGCGATTTCCAAAGTAGCAGTAGGAAAATGTCACAATCTCTAACCTCTTCTCGGCAGCCTTCATTCGGAGAATAACTCATAGCAGAGAAAACCTCGAAGAGGACGGGATTGACATTCATGTCCTTCAATGACTGCTCCGCAATCTGACGGTCATACTCAAGCTCGGTTTGGTCTGAGCTTATGAACACACTTATTTGTCTAACAAGTGCCATGTCAATAGTACAAATGAGTCAGAATTTCCTGTCTAACATATAATTTGCCCAAAGTAATAGAAGACGCTTGTACCGGGAGTCCGATATTTCGTTCAAGTAAGGGATAGCATCCGAAATGTATTTTGCCGCAAGATCTCTGGTCCTGCCTATCCCGTTGAGTTCATAGAAAAGCTCGCTAACTGCCTGAACTTGGTCAGTAGTAGCTAAGCGGTTACCTAAAATGGACAGTATCATTTTCCTTTGCGATTCATTGGCGTTTTTTAGAGACTCATACACGATTACTGTTTTCTTACCCTCTCTGATGTCTGACCCAATAGGCTTGCCGAGAGAAGCTTCATCACCCAGGATACCTAGGATGTCGTCCTGAAGCTGAAAAGCTGTGCCGCATTTACTTGCAAATTGTGTGATAGCTTGGACCTCATCATCCTCAAAGTTGCAGGTGTCCTTTCCTATCAGTGCTCCGGCCATCCCTGCGAATTTGTACAAAACGCCTGTCTTGAGCCAGAGCATCTCTACTATCTTGTTCTCGTCAATATCTTTGAGCTCTGTGAGATCCTGCATTCCATAACGGACGTCGAGCACTTCGCCAAAAATTAGGTTCCCAAGAACATAAGATTGTAAATGTTTAATCAGTTTCAAGATCAACGTAGAATTAATTCCGGACTCTAATGCACAGTCGACAAAAGACGTTATGGCCCAGCCGTGTTGCATGTCCCCAGTAAGAATTGCAACGTCCCGTCCATATTCAGTCGCAAGATTAGTCGTGATGCTCTGTTTGTTTTGCGCAGCGGTACACATAGCTTCGTGTACAGTTGGACCCCCACGGCGTAGCGTATCGTTATCAATTAGGTCGTCATGAACCAAAGTCCAAGTGTGAAAAAGTTCAACACCAGCAGCTGCAGGGAGGGCGAGCTCCTCTCGATCTGGTCCGCCAAGCGCACCGGCTGCCATTAGTAGAACTGAGGGTCTTAGGCGCTTAGCTGGCCTGTCTATGTAACTGAAGACGCTCTCCAATATATCTTCAGGCTTTAAGTAGGCTCTCACGTGGCTAGATTTCAACACAGAGTGGATTTGTTTTTCGGTGTTGGATAGGTATTGAAACAACTCGTTGTTCTGCATGGCACGTCCTTTATCGTAGTTCTCAAGCTCCTCGCTTACAAAAAGCTTGCTCTTTGCAACAGCTTTTTTAATCCTCGATGTCATAAAAAAATTCTGTATATATGTTTATTTCTGCAGCCGTTCGACCTCATCATACATCACTTTGCTCTTAACTGCTCAAGTCTGATTTAAATAGATAGTCCAGGCTACAGTATTTTGACAGATGAACATACTTTTTTTAGCAGAATGAGTGTCTAATGACAATCCTAAAATGTTGAATTTTAGCAAAAAGAGGAACCGATAGGATTGGGGATATTCAGATGCCTGACCTTCAGGGCAAATCCCCGCCGCTTTCTTTAATTTCATGCTCTCCAGCTTACCCACTATCTGTTCGGCCTTGTTCTGGGCCCGCCGGTATGATCGCCGGTCAGATAGCTGATATAAATGCTGAAGGGACCAGCCCCAGTATCGAGGCACTCGAGGGAATCCACACCCAAAAAACTGCCAAGATATTCCAGTGCGCCGCGGCGATGGGAGCAATCTGTGGTGGCGCAAATGACAGACAACTTATGTGCCTGCGTGAGTATGGCCTTAAAATCGGCTTGGGTTTTCAGATTGCTGATGACATTCTTGACGTAAGTGCCTCAAGTGAGCAGCTTGGAAAGACTGCCGGCAAAGACTCTAAGGCTGGCAAGGCTACGTATCCTGCACTCATCGGGATGGGCAAGTCAAAGCAGATAGCAGAGAAACTCGCTCGTGAGGCAGTCAAGACGCTGGAGCCGTTCGGCAAGGAGGCTGAACCACTTCGGCAATTGGCAATAGCCCTCGTGAAAAGAACAAGGTAGATTAATTTGACACTAATGGGGCCGTAATCCGCCAGCTTGACATACTGCAGTTAGTCCTGTAGATCGGCATCGATAACATTATATTTACACCCATACCATAAAAACCCATATCAGTACTGGTAACGTGGTTTTTAGCTATCTATAAGAGGGCATTGCACCTCCACATGAGCCGTAGGTGATGCCCGCGCCTGCAGTCTTGGAGCATATTTAGCGGTTTGAGATTTGATTAAGAAAAAGATCAGCCAAATGCCGATACATAATAATGGGGTGTGGGGGTTGAACTATGAAGACAAGGAAGTTCGTCGCTGAGATAATGTGGTTGGTGCTCGTTGCATTCAACAATTGGGATAAAGTTGGATGCAGAGGTATGTTTAGTAGCCAACCAAACAAGTACAAGAGTTGTCTGAAGAAATTTCACTCACCGATTCAAATTCGTCCGCCGCCTATGAGTTGACGGAGCTTCTTAAAGCTCATACAATCAGAAAATACTAATATATTGAGTAAACAAGAGGCCATAAGCGTTAAGCTTACGGCCTTTTTTTATTCCTCTTGACAAACATCTATGCTAAACTTACTGGGCATATGTTACGGATATGCATTCTCAGAAAGGATGCAATGAATCAACGGAATGTTCTGACCTACCGACGCAAGATAAAGGCTGCTCATAGATATGACGTGGTCGAAGCGCTTGGCAGACTGGATATGTCGGGCAAAAGATTCCACTTCATCGGCGCAGGCGGCATTGGCATGAGTGGATTAGCACAGATACTTGTGAAAAACAGAGCAGTTGTAACCGGTTCAGACCAAACAGAAAGTTCGGTCACGTCAATGCTCCGTCAACTCGGAGCCGACATAAGAATCGGTCACAGCCATGACAATCTTAGCCCGGAAGCCGATGCCGTCGTTATCTCGGCAGCGATAAAAGACGATAACCCCGAACTGCAGCTTGCCCGTCAGGAAAAGCTCAAGGTTTTCAAATATGCCCAAATGCTGGGACGATTGATGAACTACTACAATGGCATAGCAATAAGCGGCACACACGGTAAGAGCACTACTAGCGGCTGGCTCAGCTTTTTACTGAAGCAGGCTGGTATCGACGTAAACTTCATCGTTGGGGCTGAAGTGACTCAACTGGGGAGTTCCTGTGGCACCGGCGAGAGCAGATATTTCATTGCTGAGGCCTGCGAATACGACAGAAGCTTCTTGAGCCTGAAACCCAAAATTGCCTGCATACTCAATATCGAACAGGATCACCTTGACTACTACAAAGACGAACAAGAGATCATAGATGCTTTTGGCCAGTTCATCCTTCGTATCCCGCCGGACGGTGTGATTATAATAAATGGCCAGGATGCCAACGTGGCGCAAGCTATCGCAAATTGTCGCTTACGCGGCTATGATTGGCTGGCGCCGTGCGAAACGTTCGGCTTTAGCCGCAGGTGTAATTTCCACGCTCGCAACATTCGCTCGAGCAACGGGCTATATGCTTTTGATGTTTACTACAATGACAAATGCTTAGGATCAACAAGAATCTCTATACCTGGCAGGCATAATATACTCAATTCACTGGCAGTAGTTGCGCTGGCTGTTAATGTCGGAGTACCTGCGCAGCGAGCACTTCAATTGCTTCCAGCCTTTACCGGAATCGACCGCCGACTGATGTGGAAAGGCCAATTCGTGGTATGTGATGCCTCGTGCGGGGTGCAGCCCGCAGATAGTATACGCAATACACAATACGCAACACGCAATACGACAATCACAGTTCTCGACGATTACGCTCATCATCCAACAGAAATCAAAGCGTCACTTGCGGCGATACGCGAAAGATACCAGCCGAGGAGAATCTGGTGTGTCTTTCAGCCACATCAATACAGCAGAACAAGATTTTTGCTTGATGATTTTGCAGAAAGCTTTAAGCTTGCCGATGTAACGATAGTACCGGATATTTATTTCGTTCGAGACTCGCAGCTAAGCAAAACGCAGGTCAACTCGCAGATGTTGGTTGAAAAGGTACGAGTTAATGGCTCAGAGGCGCTGTTTATAGATAGCTTCGGGGCCATTTGTGATTATTTACTGAACAACGTCGCTGCCGGTGATCTTGTTGTGACCATGGGTGCAGGCGACGTATGGAAAGTGGCAGATGAGTATATTCGGCGGCTTAGAAACAATAGTTGAGACCGACCATCCGCTGGCTATGCACACGTGGTACGGCCTGGGAGGACCTGCGGACTATTTCATAAGGCCAGGAACTGTAAAGCAGCTCGAAGAAGTGGTCCGACGATGCAGGGAAAACAAGATTCATATCTACGTCATGGGCTTTGGCTCAAATCTGTTGGTCAGTGACGAAGGCTTGCATGCCGCGGTAGTAAAGCTCGAAGCGGACGAGTTCGCACATACGCATTTCGAAGATGAACAGATCATCGTCGGCGCAGGTGTTGAACTGAGCAAGCTGGTTTTAGAATGTGTGCAAAAGGGTCTCTCGGGCATCGAAGCCCTAACCGGCATACCCGGCTCGATCGGCGGCGCGGTTAGGATGAATGCTGGCGGTAATTTTGGAGATATCGGTACTGTTGTGGAATCTGTCACACTTATGGACAACCACGGCAACGTGTTTGAAAAGAAAAAGCCGGAACTAATTTTCGACTATCGTGGCTCAAACATTACCGCGAAATTCATTTTAGGCGCTCGTCTGCAATTGGCCAGTGCCGATCCCGAACATATCATGCGAACGGTTAAGGAGGCGTGGATCAACAGGAAGAATAATCAGCCATTGAACACGAGAAACTGCGGATGTGTATTCAAGAATCCGAGAGGAGTTTCAGCCGGTGCCTTGATTGATAGAGCCGGCCTAAAGGGCCTGCAAGTTGGCGGAGCCGTTGTAAGTGAGAAGCATGCAAACTTCATCATAGCGGAGAAGGGCTGCAAAAGTCGTGACGTGATTCGACTTATGGATGTCGTTAAGCAAAGAGTAAAAGAGCAATTCGATATTGAGCTTGAACCCGAAATTGAAATATGGAAGTAGACTTATCTTTCGCTCCTCACACTAAACAGCAAAGAATAAGGGAGTATTGAGCTGGTGATAGAATGTGGCACATTGAAGGTGGTCGTTCTTATGGGTGGTATAGGCGCCGAACGCGAAATCAGTATCCAGAGCGGGAATTGTGTCGCTGAAGCGTTAGGGCAAGCCGGGCTAAATGTTGTGACCGCTGATATCGCCCAGGATGATGTAGATATACTTCAGAACACTGACATTGATGTGTTCTTTATTGCGATGCACGGCGAATTCGGCGAGGACGGACAGCTCCAACAGATACTCGAAGACCAGGACCTAATCTACACAGGTAGCGGGTCCGTGGCGAGCAAGTTGGCATTTGACAAGATGGCAAGTAAGAGGCTATTTGCTGATGTCGGCGTTAATGTGCCGACAGCAGTGGAGTTTAATGGTCAGGCCGATACAAACAAGCTTGAGCAGCGACTGCGAGAACTTGGGCGGAAATTCGTAGTGAAGCCACAAAGACAGGGCAGCAGTGTCGGCGTGAGCATCGTAAGTAGTCCACAAGATGTTATTGCCGCCGCCCAAAAGACCTACTATGAGTTTGGCGACTGCATAATAGAAGAGTTCATTCCGGGAAGAGAGATAACGGTTGGAATACTTGAAAGACAAGCCCTGCCAATAATTGAAATCAAGAGCAAGACCGGCTTTTACGATTACCAGGCAAAATACGCCAATCACAAAACAGAGTATTTATTTGATACCATTAAGGATGCGTCACTAACGGCAAAAATAAGTCAGGCAGCGACCGATTGCTTTGATGTACTCGGCTGCCGGGATTTTGCGAGAGTTGATTTCATATTGGGTAACGACGGACTGCCATACGCTCTGGAAGTCAATACGATTCCAGGCTTCACTACTCACTCACTTCTTCCCAAGGCAGCGGCAAAGGCGGGGCTGTTTATGAGCGAATTGTGTGTGAGAATCATCGAGCTGGCAATTGAGCATAGAGGCGCACATGTGCCAAACGCACCAACTAAAGACAAATTCAGCATACAAAGCACGAAGCACAAGACTAGTTCTGACAATAGAAAGCCCAGGCTAAGCTCAGCTAAATAGCTGTTTTTTGAATCGTGGGTGTTGGACTTTGGATTTGTTTTTGGTTCATCGAATAAGCAGGAGGCTTATAAGTGTGCGAACCGGCAAGCAGTCGACGAAACATTATAGTCGGTGGCATTCAAGCTAAGGGATTGACCCATCTCGTATGCGGATCCGAAAGTTTTTATGGCCGTACGAAAAAGAGCAATAAAACGCAAAAAGCAGAAAACCTATTTTGGCTTCGATGACTCGGAAGGGAAAAAACAGTCGAAGCAGACGGATCGGACCACCCTTACGCGTGTTCTCAAAGCGATCTCGCTCCTCTGTGTCCTTGCAGTAGCAGGGGTGTTTCTTTTCCTTTCGGAACGATATCTCAAATCTGCCAGCCCTAACGGAACCGGACCTTTGGTATTGCTTAATGTGCCCAAATGGGTCAATGCCGAACTAAGGGCCAAGATTCTCACCGCCGCCAGCGGTGATAGCTTCAAACTAGACGAGCAAACTGCGCATCTTGTAGCGAAGAAGTTAAAATCGGTTGCCTGGCTGGATGATGTACAGGTGCAAATTACCCACGACAGCGTCGGCGTTAATGCACGCTGGCGAAAACCTTTGGCTCTTATCACGAGAAATTTCGAAAGGTTCTATATTGATGCAGAGCTTGTTGTGCTTGACTATGTTGACGTGCCGGAACTGCCAGTCGTTAGAATTAGGGGCATTTTTCTTTCAACAATGCTACAGCTTGGAAAGATACTGCAAGAGGAGGACCTGGCTGCGGCGATAGCGGTATTAATTTTACTGGATCGAATGGATAAAGACCTTGTACCTGATAGGCCGTTACTTAGAGAAATAGAAAGTATCGATGTAAGCAACTTCAAAGGTCGAGAAAACAGTTCCGCACCACATATTGTTCTTTACGCTAAAGATCAAACCCAGATCATCTGGGGGGCTGAAATCGGAGCCTGGGCTCGCCACCTGGAAGCAAAGGATGAAGAAAAACTTGCTAAGCTATATACATATTATGAGCAGAACGGAACTTTGATGGGCGGCGCCAGGTACATAAACCTGCGCGACCCACAAGATAAAGTTCCGATGCCTACCGACAGGTTTTAGAACTTACCGGCCGCAGGATAACTGCACTTTATATAATCAGTGAATGAAAGCCCATCGGATCAGAGGTGGCACTGCGTTTTCAATAATGTATTTAGGGCGGTTGGCAGGTCTGTATACTGATATGGAACGTTAAATTCCACACAAATTGATTTGAACCTTCTTACAGCCGATTCGCTAAGCCTGCTTTGAAAGTTTTTATCTGCGTTACAACAAAAAATTCTACAGCCGGCAAAGCGATATTCATAAACAGTACACTTATTGCCCAATCGATAGGGGCACACTTCGCCGGGCATTGATTTGATATTATCTGCTCCAACCTTTGTAGCTAAATACATCAACTCCGGTGTTGTCACAAACAGGCGATGCTCAAAACTCTCAAAATTACAACATGCTCCGCACATTTTACATTGGCCAGCCATATCGGCAGCCTCAAGTATTTGCGAATCCAACCAATGGTAAACTTCAGCTACTTTTTGGAGGAGCTGGCTGCTTACTTTTTGTTCTGCCACCATTTTTTGTTTTTCCTGATGTTCTCAATTTCTTGGAAGCTGTACAGCTTGCCGCGATTGATGCCGGGGCACTTTTGAGCAGTTCTATTCCACGCGTTTGTGCTGGCCAGATTTTCGTTCCAGAAAGGCCAGCTTCTGCATTGGTTAGGCCGAACAGGATATATCTTGCAGGTTCTTTGGCCGGATTTATCCTGAAGGAAAACGCAATCTCTGGTTACTCTATTTTCAATAATCGTTGTTCTCAGCCCGACACGTCGCAGATATTTTTGTCGTAGTTGAGTGACGGATATTTTCAAAAAATCTGCGATTATTTCAATCTCTGGCCGAGTGACCCAGATATAGCCCTGTCCCGGCCCGGAACAGCATCTACCGCACTGCAAACACTCAAAATGCAGACCATTGATGTACCAAGGAGTTTTATTAACCACGGATTTCACAGACGTCATTCTGAATGAAGTCGAAGCATCTATTTTAGATACAGATTAGCACTGACTAACGCTAATTGTTATTCCCGCGCAAAGCGGAAATCCATCTTTTTTCAGACACAGATTAACATTGGTTTAAAAACAAAAATAATTTTAGCAGCAGAGAAAAAAGAGAAATTTTATACCGGTACTGCCTCTCTCCGCAGATTAAGCAGAAGCGGACTATTAACTTCGTTACAATCTTTTTCCGAAACAGGATAAACAGATATTAATACCCCATAGTTAAGGTTTATTTCCGTAATTATGTTTATCATCCTGTCTATCTCTTTACCGGGGCTGATGTCACCGTCAAGCACAATCGCCAGGTCAATATCTGAATCCTTGGTAGCTTGGCCTCTGGCACATGAGCCATAAAGGAGGATATTTCTTAACCTTTTACCGTATAACTTTTCGGTTTTTTCTTTGAATTCCCTAACTATATGTTCTATATCCACAGTGTAGTCTTGAGCGTTCTTTCTTGGTTACTCGAATTATACAAAAATCCGCCCTGTTATAGCAATCACTTAATGCGAGTACACAAAATGTATATATATCATCACTATACCATAGAATCTTACTGCTAACCACTTATGTCCTGAACGTTTTTGAAAACCTCTTTATTGGGGTATGCTGCTTCAGCAAGTTCTCGAAGTTTAGCATCTCCAGTTAGCAAACTTTCGGACTTTGAAAGAAAAATAATGTATTCAATATCCATAAAATCATGCTCAGCAAACTCATTTTGCGGGCAAGTAGCTGTTATCTTCAAATAAGAATACTCCAAAGCAATAGCGTAAATTACTCTCATATAATGCCAACTGATCCAATCAGTTGACAAGCAAAATCTTTTTGGTTCTATCACACACTTACGTAAACTTTTACTAGCTAAATCATGAATATCATTTTTATCAGCTATTTCAATCCACTTTTGAAATCTTTCTTTCCTATTCAGATTTAAGCTTCGTATTTCTTTTAGGTAATCAGGATTGTTAGTTAGCTTTTGCGCTATTTTTAAGGCAAGCTTCTTCATGCCTTGTGCAATTTTAGACCTGTCATTCTTTGTTTCATCAATTTCTGCTTTTCCAATAGTTCTTTCTTCTCGAAAAGGTGTCTCACGAAGGTTATTCGTTTCAGAATAGTCAATAATACAAGTACAGGGAGATAAATTCTTTCCTTCATCTGCTATAATTTGCATTAGCTGATAGGTAGCGTAAGCACCTGCTTTAAGCAATCGGTATAGTCGTTTCAAAAACTTTTTATTAGAAAGTTCGCTGCTGGTATAACACTCGTAAAAAAGTGTTTCTGGTAGAATAATAGGATGACTCCTAACAAAGTTGCAAAGTTCACTCTCGTTAGTCCCAACAAAGACACTTTTATCAAGTAAGAAATTCTTTATAGACATCCCTTATCCTACCACTTCAATATTGCGCCGGTATCTGCGCTGGTTGCCATCGAGGCGTATTTTGCTAAATAGCCTTTGGTAATCCTTGGCTTGGGCGGCTTGAAGGCCTTTTTGCGCTCGGCGAGCTCTTCTGCGGAAAGCTTTACGTTCATCGTGTTGTTAGGGATGTCAATTTCAATTATGTCGCCGTTTTTGAGCAGGCCGATGGGGCCGCCAACCGCGGCTTCCGGACTTACGTGTCCAATGGAAGCGCCTCTTGTTCCGCCGGAGAATCTGCCATCGGTAATAAGCGCAACAGACTCGCCGAGTCCTGCACCCATAATATAACTTGTGGGACTTAGCATCTCCTGCATGCCGGGTCCACCTTTGGGGCCCTCATTACGGATTACAACAACGTCACCTTCTTTGACCTTGCCGGCGAGGATCCCATCGCAGGCGTCTTCCTGGCTCTCGAAAATGACAGCCGGTCCGGTATGTGTCAGCATCGACTCAGCTACGCCTGCGGTTTTTACTACAGCTCCATTCGGTGCGAGGTTGCCCCGTAGAATCGCCAAGCCTCCGGTCTTGGAGTAGGCCTTGTCGAGCGGATGGATAACCTCCGGATTTTTAATCTTGGCATCGGCAATATTCTCGCCGAGCGTCTTGCCTGTCACCGTCAGACAGTCGGTATTCAGCAAATCGTCAATCGTACTAATTTCCTTCAGTATCGCACTTATACCGCCAGCAGCATCTACATCTTCGACGTGGTACGCGCTCGATGGTGCTACTTTGCAGATGTTCGGGCACTTGGCTGAGATTGCATTTATGCGTTCGAGGTCATACTTAATTTTAGCTTCGCTTGCAACCGCCAACGTGTGCAGGACGGTATTTGTCGAGCCGCCCATCGCCATATCAAGCGCAAGAGCATTATCCATCGATTTAACGTTGATTATATCTAATGGTTTGATGTCTTTTTCAATTAGCGACATAATTTGTTTGCCTGCGGCTTTATAAAGCTCCTGTCGCTTTGGATCAACCGCTAAGATGGTTCCATTGCCGGGCAGGGCCATTCCGATAGCTTCACATAGACAGTTCATCGAATTTGCTGTAAACATGCCTGAACAACTTCCCTGCGTAGGGCACCCGGTAATTTCGAGTTCTTTTAGTTGTTCTTCAGTGATTTTGCCGGCTTTAAATTCAGCAACACCCTCGAATATGCTAATCAGGTCAACTGTCCTTCCTTCTTTGGTTTTGCCAGCCTTCATGGGCCCACCTGAGACAAAAATGGTTGGAATATTGAGCCTAACTGCCGCCATCAGCATACCCGGTATAATCTTGTCGCAGTTAGGAATACAGACGAGGCCATCAAAACAATGTGCCTGAGCCATTGTTTCAACCGAGTCTGCAATAATCTCACGTGAGGCCAAAGAATACTTCATTCCGGTATGCCCCATCGCGATGCCGTCGCAGATCGCTATAGTGTTGAACTCAAAAGCTGTCCCACCAGCCTGGCGAATAGCCTCTTTGACAATCCGGCCGACCTTATTCAAGTGCACGTGACCTGGCACAATCTCACAGAAGCTATTGGCAATACCGATAAAGGGTTTATCAATATCGGCGCCGCTTAAACCACAAGCACGAAGCAGGCCTCTATGGGGTGCCCGCTGAACCCCCTTTTTGACTGTATCACTTCTCATAATCCGGTTTCTCCTAAAACAATTAAGTAGATTTCAAAATCTTAGTTTAGCTGTTCATTCAGGACGAATAAAGAAAAATCGGTTGTACCTACGATAGCAAAGCTTATAATTTAACACTAATACGATAGGGAGCCAAGACTTCAAAATGTCTATTTTACGGAAAGATAAAATGCGATGTTTGCATAAAGCTTCGTATTTTTTAGCCGCTGCGATGGTGTGTCTACTTGTTTTGACAGTAGGCTGTACCCCCGTTGCAGAGAAATCTGCCAAAGTCGATATCGAGCCTCAACTCGAAAAAGAATCGACGCGAGCTGCTCCGGCACAGGCCGTCATGTTGGCACTGAAGTTCACACCGCAAGATTCAGTAACCTACAAGGTAATAACAGAGGCTCAAAAGAGTGTCAAATGGGAAGGTCCCTTGGCTAGAAAACCTAATGCCTTCAAAGGAGGCCGCACAAGCACTAAAATCGAGATGACCTTTGCTCAGCAAATACACAACGTCGATGATAAGGGTAATGCCATAGCAGAGATTACCATAAAGGACCTCACATACTTGGCACAAGTCGCAAATAATGTTGTTCTTGATTTCGACAGCTCCAAAGAAAAAGACCCAAACAGCCCCTTAAAGAAATTAATCGGTCAAAGCTATACCATAGAAATCTCACCTGCCGGCCAGGTCTTGAAGGTAATTGATACAAAGCAGGCGCAAACCGTCATCAAGGGCAATACCCGTGTACACAAGGCTGCGTTGCAGCTTCTTGATGAAGAAGTGGTCAAGCAACGCCACACTATTCCAGCTCTGGCGGCTTTAACGGATAAAAACCAGTTTAGACCAGAGGAGAAATGGAGTAAGATTGAAACTTTATCGTTCGACATGATGGGCTTCAAAACTTATGAGAAGACCTATGCGTTAAAAGAAATCGAAGATGCTGACGGTTACCTTGTCGCCGTTGCCGAGATGAACGCAATTCCTTCTACCGAGTTGGCTGAAGATGTTAACCAGAACCAGCAAACAAATATCTTTTCAAGGATGTTCGACAATATTGAAACATACACGGGTAAGCTAAGATTTGACCTTACGGCAGGCAACGTTCAGCAATGCTACGAAAAGCTTGAAACGGAGTGGGTCATCGCCGACCCCAGCCCGAAACAGGACGAAGAACCCAGCGTAGTAAGAATGAAAGCTGTTCGCTTTTATAGTATGGAAAGAGTCGATTGATTAACGCAGATTGGATTCAGAAAACACATAATACGATAAACACTCAATTGCAAAGGAGTCGAACTTGAAATCCTTAGCAGCAGTTCTGTTCACCATCAGCCTATTGGCTGTACTTAGCGGGTGTAAGAGTCCCGGCTCACAAAGGCAGCAACAAGGCAAAGAAGGTGCGCTATCTGACAAGCAAAAAGTGCTATTCACAGTAGACTTCCAAAAAGGCCGGACACTTGAATACAAATTGACCTCAGAAAGACAGATAGACGTTGATTGGAACCCACAAGGCGAGTCATCCACAGACCAGGGCACATTGAGTAAGTCCACTGAGTCGATGGAAATGGTCATCGCTTATACGCCTATTAAGGTTGACCCGTATGGCTTGACAACCATAGAGGCAACATGCAAACAGGTGAAGGTCACGCGCACCAAAAGCCGAGGCAGGGATGCTCTTGAGAGTCTTAAGGGCAAAACCTTTACCTTCACCATCGATCCTATCGGCAAAATACAAGATTACTCAGACTTGGAACGGGTAGCCAAAGAAGCTGGGAATAAAGCATTTCGTCCGGGCAAGGAAAGAATCAAAGACTCCGATATGGTTGAGGACTTCATAGCTATCCAGTGGTTTCTCTGGGATTCGGCTTCGAGCATTGAAAAGTTTACCGAAGGAGTTTCTATCGGCCAAAGCTGGGATTCACAACTGCCCGCACCTACTACAATGGTTTTAAAGAGAGCGCGGGATGTAACTTATACCTTTGATGGTATTCGTCCCAGCGAACAAGGTCGCCTCGCAGTGATAAACAGCTCGTTTAGCTTAGCGGAATCTGTTAAACGGAATTGGCCGATTCCGTACTCCGGCAGTTTCAGACTCAGTGGCAGGCTCGGCTTTTTAAGGCAATTCTCGATGGGTCTTGAATTCCGTGACCTGCAAGGCCAAGGCGAGGATTTATTCAATATCGATACCGGTCAACTCGAACAGCTCAACCACCAATATGAGATGAATATACAAACTTCAATCCCGCTTCCTGGAGCAAAGCCGTTGATAACCATCAAACAAAATTTCAAAGTTCAGCTTTTGCGGTCTGAAGAAAATAATATAGAAATGCCGAGGTGGTAGATTGCAACGCAATAATTTATGGGCGCCGTGGCGAATCAATTACATTCAGGCCTTGGATAAAACCGATGGCTGCTTTATCTGCCATAATCTGCAGCACCCCGACGATGACGATAGTAACCTGGTGTTATGGCGCACAGAGCACAGCATCGTTATACTGAATCGCTTCCCCTATAACAACGGTCACCTGCTAATAGCACCTGCCCGGCATATTGCTGAACTTAATCTGGCAACTGAGCAAGAACTATTGGATATGATTAAGCTGGTCAGGGAGTCGCAAAAAGTGCTGTCTATTGCAATAAAACCGCACGGCTTTAATGTCGGAATGAATTCTGGCCGATGTGGCGGTGCCGGCTTGCCTGGTCATCTACATATCCATGTCGTACCTCGTTGGGACGGTGACACAAACTTCATGAGCATATGCAGCGACACAAAAGTTATCAGCCAAAGCTTAACAGAGCTCCTTATGGAGCTAAAACAAGTAAGTGAAAAAAATAACCTTCCAGGCTTATGAATTGAATAAGGTCTGTAGAAAAGACTTACTGTCATTTCGACCGATTCATCCTTCGCAGTCCTAAGGGACGGAGAATGGAAGCCCCTAAGGGGCGAAGCGGAGAAATCTACCAAAAAATAGACTTGTCTCGAGCCAGGTCGAGGGATTTCTCGACTCGCCCCCCTGCTTTCTTGCGAAAGCAAGAAAGGGGGCTCACTCGAAATAACAAACAATGTATTTTCTACAAAGCAAATTGAATATTGAATGTCGAAAAAATAATAAATAGTCAATAGTAAATAGTCAATTATTTATGTCCAGTGAGCTTAGTTCTTATGCAGTTTCCGAAAACAAAAGCCATAGCCGAAAGTTCCCGGAAAAACCGCACCCATACCGCTCAGACTTTGACCGTGACCGCGACCGCATAATTCACTGCTCGGCGTTTCGCCGACTCGAAGGCAAAACGCAAGTTTTTACACCTGGCCTGGATGATTATTACCGAACACGTCTGACACACAGCATAGAGGTCGCTCAGATTGGAAGAACCATTGCAAGCCAGTTAAGACTAAATGAAAGCCTCACTGAGGCAATATGCCTGGCACACGACCTGGGACACCCACCCTTCGGCCACGCTGGAGAAAAGGCTCTTGACGACCTGATGGCTCGATTCGGCGGATTCGAGCACAATCAGCAAACGCTGAGAATCGTAGATTTGCTGGAGCATCCTTATCCTGATTTTATGGGCTTGAATTTGATGTATGAGACGCGTTTGGGATTAGCTAGGCACAAAGGTCGATACGATGTGTCTGCAGATGAGACGTTCAGCGAGGCAAATTGTTCCCTTGAGGGCCAGATTGCTGACGTTGCAGACCGCATCGCGTACAACTGTCATGATCTTGAGGATGGAATGCGGGCCAGGTTGATAACTGCTGATCAGCTCAAGGCTGTCAAACTATTTGAACATGAGCAAAGCAAATTAATAGCTGGAAAAATCAGAGACCGAACAATCCGAAGAACAAGGACCGCAAAGGCAATAATTGATACGCTTGTTAGTGACTGTATCGATGAAAGCAAAAAGAACATCGAACGCAAAGGTATAAAAACGGTCGAAGATGTTTACAATAGAGTCGAGAACTTGATTGTGCTTTCAACCGAAAGCGAAAGCAAACTGTGCGAGCTGGAGGACTTCTTGCTGCAGAACTTTTATCAGCACGAATCTTTAGTCCAAACAGCCAAAAGAGTCGAACAATGGCTCGGCCAGCTTTTTGACAGCCTCTGCCGGCAGCAGCAGCGTATGCCATATTATTTTCAGAGCTTCATACCCAAGCAGGGCTTGCAACGCACCGTATGTGACTATATCGCAGGCATGACCGACAGGTTCTGTTTGAAGATGCTCGCCCCATTAGATGCACCCTTGCCTTCGTAGGAGCAAGCTCGTCCCCGCGCAAGAGGGGACTGGAGGTGAACCCCGTTAGAAGCCCTTCGCCTTTCTAACGGGACTCACACGGGGCATTCTAACGGGGTAAATCAACAGGTTCGAAAAGGTATCTAACGGGGCTCGAGGAGTTCCAACTGGAACAATCTGATAACGTTCAAGTAAAGTGAATGTCTCCTGGAAAATATGCCAGCTATCTTTAATTTCATTACCGCTGAATACAGCGTATGGATAGAGAGGAAAATGATTGTATGGTAATAGCCGAACGCGAATTCTTTCTACTTGCTGAGCGTTACGGATTATCACCTCGCCAGAGGGAGTTGGTTCGCCACGTCCTTTCCGGCCGGCTGGAAGATATCGAACTTACCACTCTGATGGCCGTGGCCCGCTCTACCGTCCAGGAGCAATTCAACCGGATATTCAAGAAGATGCATATTTGTTCGAGAACCGAGGTTCTGCGCAGATTTGTGTTGGAGGCACAGCTCATAAACTCCTTACATCCACTCACATCCGTAAAAGGACAAAGATACTTGCGTAGATTAAAAACTGACAGTATATTATAAAATTCGTTTTTTCAGAATATCGTATTGAAATCTTATATGAGGACCGATGATGAAAGAAACTATTAGTAGCCTAGGTCTTTCTGAGCTTGATGAGCTTTGCGTGCAGACAATTCGATTTCTGTCAATGGAGGCGGTGCAAAAGGCCAATTCCGGCCATCCTGGTATGCCGATGGGAATGGCGCCGGCAGCGTACGTGCTGTGGACCAGACATATCAAATGCAATCCGGCTAATCCACGATGGCATAACCGCGACCGCTTCGTTCTCTCAGCCGGACATGGAAGCGCACTTATCTATACCATGTTGTATCTGGCTGGTTTTGACATCGGCTTAGACGAACTGAAAAAATTCCGACAGTGGGGCAGTAAAACGCCTGGCCATCCTGAATATGACCCCGACCTCGGCGTCGAAGTCACTACAGGACCCTTGGGACAGGGAATCTCCAATGCTATTGGTATGGCTATAGCACAAAAGTACCTGGCCAGCTATTTCAATCGTGAAGGTTTTCCAATAATTGACTATCGAATCTATGTAATTGCAAGTGACGGCGACCTTCAGGAGGGCGTGGCATCGGAGGCCTGCTCATTAGCCAGCCACCTCGGCCTGGATAACCTCGTTGTCATTTACGATGATAACCATATAAGCATCGATGGGCCAACCGAACTTGCATTCACAGAAGACCGTGCCAAACGCTTCGAGGCGTACGGCTGGAATGTACAAATTGTCCCCGGGGATGGCAATGATATGGCACTATTTGAAAAGGCCGTGAAAAACGCTAAGAAAGAAAAGGGCAGGCCTTCAATTATCAATCTCCGCACACACATCGCTTACGGCAGTCCCAATAAGCAGGACACAGCCGAGGCTCATGGGGCACCTCTGGGTGAAGATGAAATCAAACTTATAAAAGAGAAATTCGGCTGGGACGGCGAGAACAGCTTTTACGTCCCTCAGCAGGTTTTGGACCACATGCGCAAAGTCATCGACAAGGGTAAAGAAGCCGAGGTGGTCTGGAACAAGATGTTCGGCGAATACACCAACGAGTACCCTGAATTGGCGCAGGAATTCAAAGATTCACCCGAGGGCAAGCTGTCCATTAATCTCGATAAGCTTCTGCCCAAATTCGAGCCTGGCAGTTCGGTTGCTACACGAAAGGCCTCGGGTAAAGTGCTTGACGCTTTAATGCCAAAATTACCTTTAGTCCTGGGTGGTTCGGCAGACTTAACTCCATCAAACAATACAAAGTTCGCAGGCGCGAAAGACTTTCAAAAGGGCGCGTACGATGGCAGATACATCCGCTACGGCATAAGAGAACATGCGATGGGCGCTATTATCAACGGCATCTCCGTTAGTGGATTGACAAGAGCCTACGGCGGAACGTTTTTGGTATTCTCCGACTACATGCGTGGAGCGGTTCGCGTAGCTGCACTATCGAATTATCCGAGCATATTCGTCTGGACGCACGACAGTATCGGCATCGGCGAAGATGGGCCAACGCATCAGCCGGTTGAGCAATTAGCTGCACTCAGGGCGATTCCGAATTTGCTCGTTTTCAGGCCGGCAGACGCTAACGAGACCGCGCAGGCCTGGAATTACATCCTCGAGCACCGCGATGGGCCTACAGCGTTGCTACTAACGCGCCAGGGATTGCCGGTCCTGGACCAAACAAAGTATGCGTCTGCGACAAATCTGAGTAAAGGCGCGTATATTCTTGTCGGTGCCGACCCGTTGCGACGCAACGCGGCGAATAAACCAGATGTGCTACTACTGGCGACCGGCTCAGAAGTATCCGTGGCTTTGAGTGCCGCTGAGGCCCTAGCTAAAGAAGGGATAGCTGCACAAGTAGTTAGTATGCCATGCTGGAAATTATTTGAGAAACAGAGCGAGAAATACAGAGACTCGGTTTTGCCGCCGGATGTCAAGGCTCGGATCGGCGTTGAAGCTGGCGTTGAACTTGGCTGGCATAAATGGCTGGGTGAAAAAGGCATTTTCATTGGGATGTCTTCATTTGGTGCTTCTGCACCCGGCAAGGTTTGCTTTGAGAAATTCGGTATAACAGCCGAAAAGGTCGTCGAAGCTGCGCATAAGTGTCTTGGCAAATAGAATCTGTTACAAGAGACATCCGAGGCTATAATACGAAGACTATATGTTCGGATTCAAGAAATGGAGGCGGAACCGGATTGCTGCCCAGCGGTTTCCTGATGCGTGGCTGGCGATGATCGAAAGAAATGTGCGTTTCTATGCGAGATTACCCTCAGAAGACAAAAAAGAGCTACAAAAACATATCCTAATCTTTGTTGCAGAAAAGCATTTCGAAGGTTGCGGCGGCCTGGAGATTACCGATGAGATAAAGATCACAATAGCAGCCCAAGCCTGTATCCTTCTACTGCACCGAAAGACTGATTATTATCCGGGGCTTACTTCCATTCTGGTATATCCACGGTCGTACGTAGTTCCCAAGGCAAAACACCTAATTGGCGGCGTTGTCGTGGAAGGCCCTGATGTCCGCTTGGGTGAGTCCTGGCGTCACGGCTCGGTCGTGCTCTCATGGGACGATGCCCGCCGTAGTGCTGATGATATTCATAATGGACATAACGTCGTTCTTCACGAATTTGCCCATCAGCTCGACAGCTCTGGCGCAAGAGGTGATAGCACCCCTGTTCTTAAGCGGCGGTCTTCTTACATAACCTGGGCACGTATTTTGCGGAAAGACTACCAAAAACTGCGTCGTCAAGTTGGTCACAAACGTGAAACTGTTTTGGATGAGTATGCCGCTACGAATCCGGCTGAGTTCTTTGCTGTTGCTACTGAGTACTTTTTCGAAATGCCGAAAGAACTGCGCAAGTCATATCCAAACTTGTATGAAGAGCTGAAACGCTTCTACCAGCAAGACCCCGCTAAGTTATGAGAGCTGCTCTGAAAAATTCGGCATAACAGCAGAGAAAGTCGTCGAAGCAGCTAAGAAAATCAGAGGATAATGCAAACCACCTCGTTGAAAATTTTAGGCAGATTGGAGTTTCCAACTCCGGCTCTCCATGCCTACGCCGAGACGAGTACCACACCATTTACTTTTCCTTATTGGTGGGCTAAAGCCCACCCTACCTGCTCCTATGGTTGTCATTTCGAGCGCAGCGAAGCGGAGTCGAGAAATCTGCTTTTTAACAGATTTCTCCACTTCGGGTTGCTTCGCAACCCTATGGTCGAAATGACAAAGGCGCAAATATCAAGCACAATTGGTATTAGCCGGTCCCTATTGAGTTTGCTTTGATGCCTAATCGCTTACCAGCCCCCACAATCTACTGAAAATCATTGGCAATAGTGAATATAGAGGAAACAGCACCCTTTGCTGCTGCCGTTGATAAGGTATGTCTTTCTGTTTTTTCGTTGTCGAGATGAACCAGATTCCTAAAATGTCTTAATGAATCCGACAACTGAAAAATCCCTTTTTTCAAAAGTTTCTTTTGCTCACAGGTTTTAATATATCCATCAAAGTTATTAGAGAGCGGCTTGATATTCTTATGCTCTAAGTATAGTCTTAGTAATTCCTCAATGACACCTCCGGCTAGAATAAGAGCTGGTTTCGAGAAACCCTGTGACGCTAATACAAATGCGTGTTCAACATCACGAAATATGATTTTCCTTTTGAATGAATCCGACACGAAGTTAATCTTCTTGCCAAAATCCTTCTTACAGATGTCATATTCACTTTTTATGGCTTCCCAAATTTCCTTACTTGTTCTCGCCGTTATCATAATCTTGGTCCCTTCAGCCTTTTGCTCTGTTTTTGTGTTCGATTTTAGTATTTTGCAAAGCTTTGTTTGTATATTTACTTCAACACTTTTGAAGTGTTCGATTGAAATAGACCACAGTACATTATGAACATCTATCAAAGAATACAAACGTCTCACAAGGTCTTTCCACGCATCAAAGTCGATCTGACCACGCAAGTTTGTGTGTAGCCACCTATCGGTATCGTCGACCCAGGCATCACCTTCTTTAACAAAATCTACCCTCCTGCTTGAAATGTTGCCTTTCATGTTCTGTGCAGACTGAACAAAGAATTCTTTTGAACTAAGACATTCCTCTTCAAACATTTTCTCAATCTGATAGCGCTCCTTAAAAGAGAGGTTATATATCTGTGAATATAAAGATGTTGCAAGGGCTAGGTGCGCAAGGTTTGCTACGCGATTGATTATTGGGTCATCGGTAATCGTTTCCCACTCTGGAGGCAACTTCGGGAGAGAAATAACTCCTTCTTTCTGAGTACCCCAAGGCCAATCTCTGTCTTTGCTATCATGGTTTTTGATTTCTGTCATAAATTGTGACCTTTAACGCCTCAAAACTTAATAGGCCAGCCCTTTTTCAGAATCCACATACTCAGTATAAAATCGGCATTTTAGCTTGATGAATGAAGGAAAAAAGAATCTGAGTGGTTTGAGAAGAAACCATGAAAAAAGTGGCCATCCAAGAGAACAATTCATTTTTCCTGCATACTATTATAGAACGGCTTGTGCATTGATGATAAATATGTAGCGGGGCCCTTTTTGTGCACAAGGTTCCCATAGCGGCCAGATGCCTCGACAAGCTCTACATGAAAAGAGTATTTTGTCCTGTGGGACCAGAGTGTGTTTCTTCCAGTGCCGTTTCAAATGAATAACTGTCACTTTTCAAAGACTCATGACTACCTATCATTCCCGCGAAAGCGGGAATCCAGTCTTTTTAGGTTTTTTAGACTCCCGCCTGCGCGAGAGTGACAAAAAATAAACAGTCTATTTGCTGTAGACCCTGAATCACGATGCTAGCACATTTCCAATAAATACTCACTAAAAGGATTTGAAACGGTTATACTGTGATTTCGGTATAACTTGTTATGGACCTTGGGCGGGAAAAAATAGTTGCAAAGATAATCTCCCGACTGGCCCAAGCGGATAATGGGGCCGTGAAAGTCGAGGGGACGTGGGGGTCGTTTGCGCGCTTACTGGCGGCGTCCATATCAGAAAAACTCAGCCAGCCAGTCCTCTATATCTGTCAACACATCGATGATGCCGACAGAGCAGCCGACGATATGCAGACCTTTGGCTGCAGGAGCGTTGATGTGCTTGCAGCCTGGGAAGGTGAGGAAGAGCTCGCCGATGCCACTGATGAAACCAGGGCCGAAAGACTTAAGCTCGTGTCCCGTATCTCATCACTCGGTACTCAGATTTCTGAGGTTGGTTTGCAATTTGTGATTGCAGCACCGGTGCAGGCGATTTGTCAGCCCGTACCAAAGCCGGAATCACTTGCGAAAAGCTCACTGCATATTGAAGTGGACAAGACTATATCACCTGAAGTAGTAGTTGAATGGCTGGTAGAGAATAGCTTTGAGCGCGTAGATCAAATTGATTTGCCGGGTCAGTTTGCTCGTCGAGGAGGGATAATAGATATATATGCGCCGCTGATTAGCAACAAAGTGAAGCTATCGGCCAACGGCGCTGACAGCACGCAGCCGGGCGAAGCTGAGGCGTTTCGAATCGAGTTTTTCGGCGACAGCATAGAGACTCTCCGCGTAATCGATCTGGATACACAACGTTCCACCGAAAAGCTCAGAAACCTCAGCATCGTATCCGCAATTTGTGGAGCCAGGACAGAACAGAAGGAGCTTTTCATAAATACTCTGCCGAAAAACACTATCGTAATCCTTGAAGAGCCCAGCGATATTGAAGAAGTTGCAGCAGTATTCTGTGAACGAGTGCAAGGGAACTCTCAGCTCTATGGCTGGTCGGAAATCTATAAGGCAATGGCGGAGTTTCCTCAATTACATATATGCAGGTTTGCCACATCCCAGCCGGGCGATTTTCTGAAGGTCGACATAAGAAGCATTCAGCAATTCGAACGAAAAGCCACTTCTCTATGGTCGGGACACAAGGCTGCTCTGGAGGAGCTATTGCAGCAGGCAAAAGCCGGCAAGAAAGTGCTTTTTTATTGCGAAAGTCAAGCTGAAATAAAACGCGTAAGCGAGATCATTAAAGAAATAAGCCCGCAAGTGCCGCCAAATTTCAAGTTAGAGATGGGCTTTATTCATCAGGGGTTTGTGATTAATTCTCTCAAGACGATCGTAGTAAGCCATCACGAGCTTTTTGGTCAGTTTGCGCTTCGCAGACGGCAACGACCGGTGCGTATCACAGCTCCGGTGGATACACTTTCCGACCTGCAGGAAGGAGACTATGTCGTTCATGCCTCCTACGGTATCGGAAAATTCCTGGGGATAAATACTATTCAAAAAGAAGGCTGCACATCGGAATACCTCACGATTGGATATGCGGACGGCGTGAAAATACAGGTTTCGGTCCGTAATATCGCACTAGTACAAAAGTATATAGGAACAAGCCCGAAGCGACCAAAGCTCAGTAAGGTCGGCTCGAAGAGATGGCAGAAACAAAAAGAAAAAGTAGCCAAGTCTGTCCGTGACCTTGCCTTAGAGTTGTTGCAAGTCCAGGCGAAACGCCAGGCAATGGGTGGGATTGCATTCGGCGATGATTCCAACTGGCAGGTTGAATTCGAAGAATCGTTTGCCTATCAAGAGACGCCGGACCAGACTACAGCAGCCGAACAGATCAAAGCGGACATGCAAGAGCCTGTGGTAATGGATAGACTTTTATGCGGCGACGTCGGTTATGGCAAAACCGAGCTTGCGATGAGGTCGGCGTTTAAGACGGTTGAGAGTGGAAAACAAGTTGCGATGCTCGTACCAACTACTGTTCTGAGCGTGCAGCACGAACGGACGTTCACTGAGCGCTTTGCCGATTTTCCAATCTGCATTGAGGTTTTGAATCGCTTCAAAACGTTCAAGCAAGCAAGTGACATTATTGCTCGAACCAAACAGGGCAAAGTGGACATACTAATCGGCACACATAGACTTTTAAGCGGTGACATAAGATTCAAGGACCTCGGGCTCTTGATAATTGACGAAGAGCAGAGGTTTGGTGTCGAGCACAAAGAGAAACTCAAGAAGTTACGCGTAAACGTTGATATCCTGACAATGACAGCGACGCCTATTCCACGCACACTGCATATGTCGCTGCTGGGCCTGCGCGACATAAGCTCATTAGCGACACCTCCATTGGACAGGCGAAGCATCGTAACAAGAGTAACAGCCTACAACAGAGAACTCATCAGAAAAGCAATCTTCAAAGAGCTGAATCGTCAGGGACAGGTGTTTTTCCTGCACAATAGAGTCAAGACCATCGAGAAAAAGGCGTGGGAAGTTCAAAAGCTCGTTCCCGATGCAAAGGTAAGGATCGCACACGGCCAGATGGCCAAAAGCGAACTGGAAAAGGCAATGATAGATTTTGTTCTTGGCCAGACAGACGTACTTGTATGCACAACCATCATCGAATCTGGCCTGGATATTCCCAACGCAAACACAATACTCATTAACGACGCGGACAGGTTCGGTCTTGCGGAGCTTCATCAGCTTCGCGGCAGAGTCGGCAGATATAAACATCGGGCGTATGCCTATATGCTGCTGCCGGCGACTCGGCCGATTACCCCGACCGCGGCAAAACGATTAAAGGCTATAGAAGAATATTCACATCTTGGGGCCGGCTTTAGAATCGCGCTGCGGGACCTGGAGATTAGGGGGGCAGGCAATATCTTGGGCCCGGAGCAATCGGGACATATTCAAACTGTTGGCTATCAGATGTACTGCGAGCTGTTGGCAAATGCGGTTAAGCAGCTAAATAATGAGCCGATCGAATTAATACCTACAGCAACTATCGACCTTGGATTTCCGGCCTATATTCCGAAAAATTATGTACCGATTGACAGACACAGAATGGATGTCTATCGGAGAATTGCCGTGGCAAGAAATGCTGAAGATTTAAAGCAAATCAGGAACGAATTAGCAGACATTTATGGGCCGGCGCCGGATGAGGTCATGCTCTTGCTTGAAATAGCTGAGCTTCGAATAGCCGCAAGTAAAATCGGCATTAGAAGTATCACGGTCTCAGGGCAAGATTTAGTCTTTTCGTTTGTGAACGAGCCCGGTGCTAAGGCAGATTCTTTATTTGCCAATACATCCGGCAAGGTTAGAATTACAGATGCTAAGACAGTTTCATTACGTCTTAACAGTAATTATTTCGAGCAGCGAACTCTAATCGCTATTTTGCGTAAAATACTTAATCGCCGAGCCCAATGCGAGGAATCAAAGTTGCAGATAGAAGTTAAAAAATAGGCCAGCAAGTAAAGTACTTAAACTGACCGTTTTTAAGAACAAAACTATCTTAATAACTTATCTGATAGTAACAGAACAAAATTTGTCATTCCCGCGCAGGCGGGAATCTACGGGTCGATTCGTTAACTGGATACCCGCTTTCGCGGGTATGACAGCAAGAACCGGCCGGTTTGAGTAAAGTAGAAATGAAGGACTAAAATTGTGAGAGGTTTAACAATGAATAAATGTAGTCAATTTTTCTCAGCGGTTGTAATGATCTTGCTTATAGCAACAAATTTCACTTCAGCTGCGACAAATAAGATTGTGACACTAGAAATCGGTCAAAGCGCACCTGATTTTAATTTGCCGGGTGTAGATGGCCGGTATTACAAGCTAACGGATTTTGACAAAGCCGATATTCTCGTTGTGATCTTCACTTGCAACCACTGTCCAACTGCGCAGGCGTACGAGCAGCGCATAAAGAAATTAGCAGCAGACTATAAGCAAAAAGGCGTTGCGGTAGTGGCAATATCACCTAATGACCCCCAAGCCGTGCGTTTGGACGAACTTGGCTACTCAGATCTAAGTGACTCATTGAAAGAGATGAAAATTCGGGCAAGTGACCAGAATTTCAACTTTCCTTATTTGTACGACGGAGATGAACAAAAAGTATCCCGGGCGTATGGTCCGACCTCGACGCCACACGTTTTCATATTCGACAAGCAACGCAAGCTTCGCTACGTTGGTCGAATCGATGATTCCGAAAAGCCCGAACAGGTCAAGTCACATGATGCGCGAAATGCAATTGAAGCATTAGTAGCAGAAAAAGAGGTTTCGGTTGAGAGGACAAGAACATTTGGCTGCTCTATTAAATGGTCGGATAAGAGGCAGTCCGTTGAAAATGCTCTAAAGGCCTGGGCGAAGGAGCCCGTCAACTTGGATATGATAAGCGGATCCGACTTAAAGAAACTTGTTAAGAACGACTCTGATAAACTACGGCTTATAAATGTCTGGGCAACATGGTGCGGGCCTTGTGTAGTAGAGTTCCCTGAGCTTGTCACCATCCACCGCATGTATCGCGGTAGAGACTTCGAATTTATTACCGTTAGTGTCGATTCACCAAAGACAAAAGACAGGGCCATATCTTTTTTGAAAAAACATCAGGCGTCTTGCAGGAACTACCTATACAATTCAAAGAACAGATATGCCCTTATGGAAGCTGTAGATATGCAGTCACCGGGCGGTATTCCATACACTATTCTTGTCAAGCCGGGCGGGGAGATTATCTACCGTCATCTGGGAATGATAAACCCGCTCGAGGTGAAAAGGACCATCGTTGGGCATTTGGGTCGCACCTATGAATAGGGTCATCTGTGATCCCTTAACCAATTGTCAAAGAAGGAGAAAATCGTGTTATATTCGAGAAGCAAACGACTTGATAGCTTATTGATGGCTTTCGTAGTAGCCGGGACGATGAGTTGCTGGGCAGGCGAGAAGCAAGCCAAATCACCATTAGATGAACTTCCGCCTTACATTAAGCGAGCGACGCATTTTGGCCAGAGGGCAGACTGGTCCCACGATGGTAAGCGTATCCTCTTTATCGAAAAGACATTTGGTGACGTGTACGAAGTAGAATTGAAGACTGGAATTATCCGTCCAATGACACACCATTATTTCCATGAGGGTTATACACGTGCGCTGTATCTTGCCAACGGTGACATCCTGTTATCAGGATCTCGTCAGTTCGATGTAAGTGATCCATGGGCCAGCCGCGACGAGAAGAATGCCCAGCTATGGGTATTAAATAAAAATCTTTCAGGACCACCAACGCCATTAGGCGAGAAATGTTCTGAGGGTCCAGCAGTCTCGCGCAGACAAATGCGGACCGCATGGACTCAGAGAGGCGCGTTCTACATGGCAGATGTTGTTTACGAACATGATATACCGAAATTGGCAGATAAGAAGAAGATTCTCGATAAGCAGGATTTGCCATTTGAATGCAGCTTGGAGACACAGAGTTTCCGTCCACCGGACGAAAAGGAACTGATATTCAGTGCGTATGGCTATCAGGGCACGGAAGTAATTGGGCTGGAAATCGAAACTGGTAAAATAGTCAACTACTCAAAGGCACCGAATCAATATGATGAGCCGGAAGGAATCTTGCCCGATGGCAAATTCACACTAGTAGAGTGCGACAAACACAGCGGCAAAGAAATTCATTACATTGACATCTATAAGCTTGCCCTGGATGGTTCGGGTCAGACAGAACGGTTGACATTTTTAAGTGACTATCCGGACTACAAGGCATCCAATCCCGTGGTGAGCGACGATGGTCGATACATGGCATTTCAATTTGCCAAAAAAGGCGACCCTGCTGGCGTCGGCAGAGGCATTCTTATGTTCGATTTACAAATGTATGAGAAAATGAAAAATTCCCTGAGCCGTTAATAGACATAGACTGCACAGGTCCTGCAAGGAAAGATTTTAAAATGTTGCTTTGCAGGTAAATAGCTACTACATGGCAGAGGTAATCTATAGGTTTATAGCAAATGCGTTGTGACAAAGATAGAAATGATAATTGCATTATCACCTGTTTGCGTTTAGATTACATGATAAAATTTCTGGATTAACGTCCGGATAGTTTTTCCTGGAGTTAATGATGGCAGAGCATCAGCCAAGCCGCGATGAAGCTTTGGCACTTTTGAAAGAATATAACAAGAATGAGGGATTAATCAAACACGCGCTGGCCGTGGAGGCTGTGATGCGTTACTCTGCCCGAAAACGCGGCGAAGACGAAGAAAAATGGGGCGTGATCGGCCTGATCCACGATCTGGACTATGAGCAATTTCCCCAGCAGCATTGCCGGAAGACAGAAGAGATTCTTCGCTCACACAACTGGCCTGAGGACTACATCCGAGCGGTGTTATCTCATGGTTGGGGGATATGTACGGATGTCGAGCCTCAAAGCGAGCTGGAAAAAGTTCTCTACGCTGTTGACGAGCTTACCGGCCTTATAGTGGCTACGGCATTAGTACGCCCGAGCAAAAGTGTGATGGATATGAAGGCGAAATCGGTCAGGAAGAAATGGAAAGACAAATCATTCGCTGCCGGAGTAAATAGGGAAATAATCGAAAAAGGCGCCCAAATATTAGGCGTGGAACTTAGTGAACTGATTACAGATGCGATTATGGGAATGCGTGAGGTGGCTGACGAGCTTGACTTACGGGGTAATGTTGAGATATCACAATAGGTCTTCAAGATTTTAAGGAAAATTTGTGTTAGTGTTAAAAGATATGCTCAAGATGAACGAAACAGTAGGTGGCAAGTGGTCGAAAGCGATCTTGACGTTCTATATTCTCGTTATTTGCCTGTTCAGTGGCTGCGAAGAGAAAGTCAAATCAACTCTTAGTGACGAGGAGTATGAACGGATAGCATCTGCGCAAGAGCCGGAGCGCCCGGATGTGCTGATTGTCAGGGGTGAAACTCTTACCTATGAGGAGATAATTAGATCGCCGGCAAATCGCGACCGACCTGGTGTGTCTCTTATAGAGCGTTTCAAACCCATCACAAAAACAAGTAGCCTTGACGATTTTAGGCAACTGGCACGGACGGAGGTTGAAGAAGCCGTTATGAGCAGAGTATCAAATATTCTGCTCTATCAGGAAGCCAAACAGCAATTGGGAGAAAATGTAGATGAAGCTCTGGATAAGGCAGCGGAGAGTGAGTTAAGAAAGCTTATTCTAAGCTTTGGAGGCGACGAGGCCAGAGCTATAGAGGCGC
>Ga0315546_1000243_pt1 | contig 41399 bp, 38 predicted proteins | sample SalMarSW160170MG_FD_203833 | JGI IMG/M metagenome (GOLD analysis project Ga0315546, IMG submission 203833) | Salt marsh sediment microbial communities from the Plum Island Ecosystem LTER, Massachusetts, United States - Salt Marsh Sediment SW1601-170 ...
CCCCGTCCCACCCTCGGAGGCTAGCTTCTCCCAATCCCATGATTTGTTGAGGTATTTAGAAAGGGTGCTAACCCAGCACGGCAGGGCGGGTGGGTGGGAAGAAAGACAACCGAGAGTGGCAGGGGTCAAGTATCTCTGCTTGATGCCATCCTGTTCACTGTGATACAATGGCTGACGGCTCTAGTTAGAGGTCAAGAATGAATCAAGAAGCGGAATGGGAGCCCAAGCTACTCGGTTTTCTCTGCAAGTGGTGCAGTTACGCCGGCGCTGATTTAGCCGGGACCAGCCGCAAGAAATACCCACCCAACATCAGGATAATAAAGGTCCCCTGCTCGGGCAGGGTTGACCCGCTTTTTATCCTCAAGGCCCTGCGTATGGGCTTTGACGGGGTACTGGTCTCAGGCTGTCACCCTGGAGAGTGCCACTACCAGACGGGAAACTACCGCGCCCGCCGCCGGGTAGCCATCACCAAGAGATTCCTTGAGTACCTGGGCATTGAACCTGAGAGGATTCAAGCCAGCTGGGTCTCGGCTTCAGAGGGAGGAAAATTCGCCGAGGTGGTGACCGAGGTCACCCAGGGATTAAAAGAAGTCGGCCCCAACCGAGTGTTCTCCGAGAGAAGGTTGAATGGAGCAAAAACTAAGGCAGGAAGCACGAGCACTGCTAGAGCAAAACAAGGTTGACTGGATTATCGGCTTTGAGCCGGGGAGCCTGAAGTTTACCACTACCCCCCTCATCACCAGGGATAAAGCCGATACCGAGCGCCTGGTAATCAACCCCTTTATCTTCAATAACCTGGCTGATTTCCTGACCGAGACAAAGGGGCGGGTGGGCATCGTGGCTAAGGGCTGTGATAGCCGCTCCATCGTCAGCCTGATACAGGATAACAAGGTGGTCAGGGAGGACGTGGTGATTCTGGGCGTCCCCTGCCCGGGGCTTATCGACCTGGCCAAGGTAGAAGGGCTGACCGCTAAGGACAGGGATGAGCTGGACGAAATCACCCGGCAGGGGGACAAGGTAGTCGTAAAGGTCGGCGGACAGAAAAAGGAGTTCGCCTCTAACCAGGTCCTCTTCGACCACTGCCTTGCCTGCGAACTGCCCACACCGCAGGAATACGACATCCTCCTCGGTGAGCCCATTCCGCCGGCGCCTAATATAGAAGCCAGCGGCAAAAACATAGACGCCTTGAAAAAACTGACCCCAGCCGAGAGGTGGCAGTCCTGGCAGGATGAGCTCAGCCGCTGTATCCGCTGTTACGCCTGCCGCAATGTCTGCCCCGCCTGCTTCTGCCAGCGGTGCTTCGTCGAGGAGAGCGAACCCCAGTGGATAGCCCCGATGCCGCGGTGGCAGGACAACCTCATCTTCCAGATAACAAGGAACATCCATGTCGCTGGAAGGTGCACCGACTGCGGCGAGTGCGAGCGGGCCTGCCCGGTGAACATCCCACTAAGAAGCCTGACCCGGGAGATGTACGACATAGTCGGCGAGCTTTTCAAGTTCAAGTCGGGCATGGACAAGGAAGCCCTGCCCTTAATGACCCACTATGAACAGGAAGAGGCTGAAGACTTCTTCAGGTAGAGATGGCTAAGAAGATAAGCAAAAAGGATATTGCCCAGCTGCTCAAAGCATGGAGCCAGCAGTTCGCCGTATTAGCCCCGTCAAGAAAGCGCGGCGTGGCCGAGATGGCGGAGTGGGACGGCAAGGACGTAAGCTTCCTGGACTGGTATCGCAATACCGTCGTCCCACCCAAGGCAAGCTTCCTGCCTCCAATGGAGGAGATGTTTCGCTTCCAGAAAGACAAGGGGAAGTATAGTATTGAGCCGCCTTCTAAGAACGGCCAAAAACAGTTAATCTTCGGCATCCGCCCCTGTGACGCCAGGGCTATGGCTATACTGGACATGACCTTTGAAGACGCCTACCAGGACCCCTACTATCTCTCCAAACGGAAGAACACGCTACTGGTGGGCTTAGGCTGCGCTAACCCATATGAAAGCTGTTTCTGCACCTCCCTGGGCATCAGCCCCTCTGAATCGGCCGATGTCGACCTCATGCTCACCGATATCGGCGACCACTTCTTTATTGAGGAGATTACCGCCAAGGGCAAGGAGCTAACCGCCAAGACCAGCGGCTTGAAAGATGCTAACAAGGACGATGAGGCTGAAGCCAGGAAAGCCAAAGAGACCGCCTATAATAAAGTCACCCGAAAACTGGATACCGAGGGCATCAAGGATAAGCTTCTTGCCAGCTTTGACGATGAAGAATTCTGGCAGAAGGCGGCCGCCAAGTGCGTAAGCTGCGGCATCTGCACCCTGCTCTGCCCCACTTGCTACTGCTTTGACATCAACGACGAGCTGGTCAAAGATGAAGGGGCAAGGTTCCGAAGCTGGGATAGCTGCGGCTTCTCCCTCTACACCAGGATGCCCATGGAGAACCCCAGAGAAGAGAAGTGGCGGCGGGTAAGGCAGAAGGTATGCCACAAATACGAGTTCTACCCGATGACCTTTGATATCATCGCCTGCACCGGCTGCGGAAGGTGCATCCGCCTCTGCCCGGTGAACTGGGATATTACTAAGGTTCTGGAGAGCGTGCCGGCTGAGGCAAAGGCAGGGAAATGACCGTTAGCGACATCAGCCAGAGGCAGAAATTCTTCGCCCAGGGCAACGTTTACCTGCCCCACATAGCCGTAATTGAAAAGATCATTGAAGAGACGCCAGGGGTCAGGACCTTCCACTTCAACCTTAAAGACCAGAAACTACAAAAGGACTTCAGCTTCCAGTCGGGGCAGTTCGCCCAGTATTCTGTCTTCGGTATCGGCGAAGCCCCATTCTGTATCTCCTCCAGCCCCACCCGCCGCGGCCACCTGGAGTTCGCTGCACAAAAAGTGGGCAAGGTTACCAACGCCCTGCACCGTCTCGGCGTCGGCGCCGAGATAGGCTTTCGCGGCCCTTACGGCAACAGCTTCCCCCTCGATTCCTTAAAGGGCAAGAACCTGGTCTTTGTCAGCGGGGGCATCGGCTTAGCCCCTTTGCGGTCTCTCATCTGGAATGTCATCGACAACCGGAATAAATATAAAAAGATAGACATTGTCTACGGCGCCCGCAGTCCCGCTGACCTGTGCTTCAAGTACGACCTTGATGCCTGGGACAAGGACAAGACGGTGAACATGGTAACCACGGTGGACAGGGGCGATGATACCTGGAAGGGCAAAGTGGGTCTGGTGCCCAAGGTATTAGAGGAAGTAGCTCCCTCAGCTGAAGAGGCGGTGGCTATCGTCTGCGGGCCGCCGATTATGATACGGTTTACCTTCCCCGCGCTGGAGAAGCTGGGCTTCAAGCCGGAGCAGATGCTCACCACCTTAGAAAAGCGGATGAAGTGCGGCATCGGCAAGTGCGGGCGGTGCAACATCGGCAATATCTATGTCTGCCGCGATGGGCCTGTCTTCAGCTACGCCCAGATAAAGGATTTCGTCTCTAGCGAGTATTAAGCCAGCGCCCCCTAGCCTGCCTTAACACCGAGCTGTGCCATAAAGCCCAGGTTGTCCTGCTCGTCCCATTCTTCTGTAATCTTGCCGCCTACGATGTGGATAATGCTTATCCCCGTCATCGTCGTCTGCTTAGCGGTAGGGGCAATCCCCATATACTCACCGGTGTGTTTGCCGCTCCATGTCCAGCGGACGGCGACTTTTTCGCCTTCGGCAACCATGTCCTCGGTGACGCACTTTACCTCAGAAAAGGACGATAAGGACGCAACGTACTGCTTGAAGCCCTCCAGGTCGGACGCCATTCCCGGAGGGGCATTGCGCCAGACGAAGTTGCTAGCCATAAGCTCATCTATTGCCGCCAGGTTCCCCTTGTTCCAGATTTCGTCATTCCAGCGGCGGGCAACAGCCTTGTTTTCTTCTATTGACATCGGAATCCTCCTTTGGATGTGGATTTTTGCCCCAGCAACTGTCCAACCATATAGCACTTCCATAGCTCTCTGTCAATACCATATAAATAAAAAAGGCGCTAGCGGCAAAACTAGCGCCTCTAAGTAGCTATGAGTATATGAGAGTAATCTTAAGCCAGCGCCCCCTCCATCTCAGCCACAATCTGCTCGTTGGTGAAGTGGTCGAGGCTCATGGCGTGGCTGAAGCAGGCAGCGATACAGGCGCCGCAAGCCTCGCACAGAGTCTTATTGACCCGGCACACATTCTTCTCCTCGTCAAAGTCAATGGCGTTATAGGGGCAGACCAGACGGCAGACCTGGCAGCCGGAGCATATTCTCTCGTCGACCACGGCCGTGGCGGCTTCAATCTCGACACTGCCCTTGCCAATCATGGCCAGGACCTCAGCCGCCGCCGCTGACGCCTGAGCCACGGTATCGGGTATATCCTTGGGGCTCTGGCAGCAACCAGCCAGAAAGATGCCGTCCATCATGGTCGATACCGGCTCCAGCTTGGGGTGCTTCTCCATGAAGAAGCCGTCGGCGCTGCGGCTGATGTTAAACAGGTGAGCGACAGCCGCGGTGTCCAGCTGAGGCTCCAGGGCGCAACTGAGGATTACCATGTCTACCGGCAGGCGGCTCTGCCTGCCCACCAGGGTATCCTCGAACTGGACGATGAGCTTCCCCTCTTCTTCGGGAGTTTCGGCGACATCGGTTATCTCGGCGGGGCGACCCCGGATAAAGACCGTCCCCTCGCTCAGAACGCGGTTATAGAACTCCTCATAGCCCTTGCCGAAGCTCCTTATGTCAATATAGAACTCGTAGACATCGGCGCTGGTGTGCTCCTTTATCAGATGAGCGAACTTCATGGAATGCATACAGCAGACCCGGGAGCAATACTCGTGGTATTTCTCATCACGGCTGCCCACGCAGTGGATAATGGCGATGCTCTCCGGCTCCGAGCCGTCTTTGAGTACGATATTGCCCTCGGTGGGGCCAGCCGAATTGACCATCCGCTCAAACTCAAGGCTGGTAAGAACATTGTCCAGCCGCTTGTAGCCGTAGGCGTAGATGGGGGTGGGGTCAAAGAGTTTAAAGCCGGTAGCTATGATTATAGAGCCGACCTCCACCTCGATTACCTTGTCCTTCTGCTCAAAATCTATAGCCTTGGCTTCGCAGAACTTCTCGCAGGCGCGGCACTTGCCGCTCAAGAAATAGGCGCAGTGCTCTTTATCGATGACCGGGACATTGGGCACCGCCTGGGCGAAGGGGGTATAGATTGCCTTTCTCTTGCTTAAGCCAGCCTCGAATTCGCTGTCCGCCTTCCAGGGGCACTTCTCCTGGCACAGGCCGCAGCCGGTGCAAAGCTCCTCGTTGACGTAACGCGCTTTTTTTCTGATTTTGACCTTGAAATTACCGATGAAGCCGGAGACCTCCTCCACTTCGCTATAGGTCAACAGCTCAATAAAGGGGTGGGAGCCTACCTGCGTCATCTTTGGTGTTAGAATACACGCCGAGCAGTCCAGAGTGGGAAAGGTCTTGTCTAACTGCGCCATATGCCCCCCGATGCTGGGCTCTCTGTCCACCAGATAGACCTTGTGCTCGGAATCGGCGATTTTGAGCGCCGCCTGGATGCCGGCGATGCCCCCACCCACCACCAGGGTATCGGGGTTGACCGGCACTTCTTTGGTCTCCAGCGGCTGATGATAACAGACCCGCTTCACTGCCGCGCTGACCAGCGCCTTGGCTTTCTCGGTAGCCTTTTCTTTATCTTCAGTCACCCAGGAGCACTGCTCGCGGATATTGGCCATCTCAAAGAGGTAGGGGTTTACCCCCGCCTCCTGCGAGGCGCGGCGAAAGGTCGGCTCGTGCATGGTCGGGGAGCAGGAAGCCACCACCACCCGATTGAGCCCTAACTCCCTGATGTCCTTCTTTATAAGCTCCTGCCCCGGGTCAGAGCACATGAACTTGTAGTCGCGAGCCGTCACCACCCCTTCCAGACCTCGAGCAAAGCGGGCGACTTCGGCGGTATCAACCGTGCCGGCGATATTGCTGCCGCAGTGACAGATATAAACGCCAATCCTGGGTTCCATCTCTTTACCTCCGTCTTAGCCAATAAATACTACCATAAACCTCATCGCCCCAACAAGCTGGACTCTTTCTTCCCACCCTAACCCACCCTCAAAGGCTTTGCCCTTAACTCACAGCACTCAAGGGAGTATTTAAAGAGGGTGCCAACCCCCTTTGGGCGGGTGGGTTTGGGAAAATAGAGAACTGTTAAAAGAGGTGGGTATGGGAAGAAAAACGGACTAAATTTGTCGCCAAAGCCCCCATCATGCTAAACTTCAAGACTAGATGAAAATACTGGTGACCAACGACGACGGGATATTCGCCGATGGGCTGATAACCCTGGTAAGGGAGCTAAAAAACATCGCCGAGGTGGTGGCGGTCGCCCCGGACAGGGAGCTGAGCGCCATGGGCACTACCGTCAGCCTGCACCAACCGGTAAGGGCCAGAAAAGCAACACCAGCGGCAAGCGGGGTAGAAAGCTACGCCGTTGAGGGCACGCCGGCTGACTGCGTTATCCTGGCTCTGGGCAAGCTGGCCAAAGGCGGGATAGACCTGCTGGTCTCCGGCATAAACCGCGGAGCCAACCTGGGCGACGATGTGCTGATTTCGGGGACGGTTGGGGCGGCACTGCAGGGCAGTCGGCACGGGCTGCCCTCCCTGGCTATCTCGGCAGCCCTGGGTGACAAACTCTACTTTGATGATGCCGCCAGGTTTGCCGCCTTACTGGTCAAAAGGTTCAAGACAGGCGTCATGCCCAGTGATATATGCCTCAACGTAAACCTGCCCAACCTGCCCGCACCAAAAATCAAGGGGGTAAAGCTCACCTATCCCGCCCGCTTCAGCCACACCGATAGCATTGAGGAAAGGTATACCAACGGGCGCCAATACTACTGGTTTGTCCGCGAGAGGGTGAATAAAGCGCTTGACGAGAAAACAGATACCTGGGCGCTGGAGCAGGGCAATATCTCCATCTCGCCACTGCTCACCGGCCAGCCCAACGGGGCTCTGCCTCCCCTGCCCGACAACCTCTGCTCCGACCTCTTCAGCGAGTTTCAGCAGGCGATATAGACTTCTACTTTAGGTCCTGCCGAACTGTTTTTTAAGCTGCTCCGAGCTGAGGTGAATCATGGTCGGCCGGCCGTGGGGGCAGGTGTGGGGAGTCTCCGAATGCTCCAGTTGCCGCACCAGTTCCTGCATCTCGCTATCGCTCAGCGTCTGCCCCGCCCTCACCGCGCTGTGGCAGGCCATAGATATGGTAACCTCCTCCGCCCAATTGCCCTTATCCCCCTCGGATAATGAGTCCAGCAGCTCACGCAACATGCCCACCCAGTCTTCTTTATGAAGCAGAGCCGGCACGGCTCTGACCAGAAAGGTCTTATCGCCGAAAGGCTCGATGGCAAAGCCGAATTCATTCAGGTCTTGGTAGCGCGACCTCAACACCGCCTCCTGGCGGGGGCTGACCTCCAGCGTCATCGGCTCCAGCATTCCCTGGACCTCTATCTCCCGCCGCAACCTCTGCTGGCTAATCCTCTCAAAGAGAATGCGTTCATGGGCGGCGTGCTGGTCGATAAGATAGAGCCCGTCGGGGCCCTCGGCAATGATATAGCTGTTATCTAGCTGGCCTAATACCCGTAGTACCGGCAGGGCCATTGACGGGGTGGGCGAGGGAAAAGTCGGCCCGGGAGCAGCCCCGGTATAGGGAGATGACGCTGTCTCTCTTACCCCCGAAGGGAAAGCAGGTTTGGCCGCCGCGGCTTCAACCCTGGGCACCGCTATCTGCTCGGTCAAGACTTGTCGCACCGCCCGCTGGACAGCGCTGAAAATAGCACGCTCGTTGGCGAACTTCACCTCGCTCTTGGTGGGATGAATATTAACGTCCACCTCATCAAGCGGCAGGGAGATATTGATGACGGCAATGGGGTGCCGGCCCACCATCAAAAGCCCGTGATAAGCCTCCTCCACCGCCCGCGCCAGCAGGCGGCTGTTCACCCAGCGGCGGTTGACGAAGAAGCTGAGATACCCCCTGCCCGAACGGTTTACCTTAGGTGAGCCGACCATTCCCGTTACCTGAGGCATTGCCGCCTCCCCTTTAAGCTCGAGCATGCTATCGGCTACCTCGGCGCCGTAGACCTCGACTATGCAATCTATAAGCCGTCCGCCGCCCGATGTCCTCAGCGCCGCCCTGCCATCAATAGACAGGGAAAACCTGACCTCGGGAAAAGCGAGGGCATACTGGCTGACCACGTTGGCGATATGAGCGTTTTCGGTAGCCACCGACTTGAGGAACTTTAACCTGGCCGGTATCTTGCGGAACAGATTAGCCACCGTAACCGTAGTCCCCTGAGACCTGCCCTGGCGGCCGCGGTTGGCGACAGCGCCGTCCTTCAAGGCAAGGTGGGTACCAGCCTTATCACCAGCGGCGCAGGTAATCATATCCACCTGGGCCACGGCGGCGATGCTGGGCAGTGCCTCCCCCCGAAAGCCGAGACTCTGAATAGACTCCAGGTCGTCCAGATTTTCCAGCTTGCTGGTAGCGTAGCGGTCAAAGGCAAGCTCAACCTCAGCCGAGGCAATCCCAGAGCCGTTATCGGTGACCTTGAGCAGGCTCACCCCACCACCCCTGACCTCAACCGAAATCTGGGACGAGCCGGCGTCCAGCGAGTTCTCCACCAGCTCCTTGACCACCGAGGCCGGTCTCTCCACTACCTCGCCAGCGGCGATACGGGCGACTACCTTAGGGTCTAAGGCTTTGATGGGCATGGCTTACTTTCTCTTCTCCAGATTGGCAAAGCTGAGCAAGAGCCTTTTCACCCCCACCCCCCTCTTGAAGGCGACCATCACCTCGGTATCATCCTTTAGCGGACGGCAGTTCACTACCACCCCGTCACCAAACTGGGCATGGTGGACACGGTCGCCAGCCTTGAGTTCAGGCACATCGGAGCTGGGGGCAGGTGCCCTTCTAGCCTTGCCGCGGGGATAAAGGGAGGGCGCTACCTGGCTCTCTTCCCTTTCCCACAAGCCGCTGCTGGCTACCAGGTTTTTGGGTATGTCATCTAAGAAGCGCGAGGCGGTGCTCACCATGCTTGAGCCCATCAGGCTGCGGCGGAAGGCATGGACCAGATAAACTCTCTGCTTGGCTCTGGTTATACCCACGTAGCACAGCCTTCTCTCCTCCTCCATCTGCCCCGGGTCGTCGAGCGACTTGTAGTGGGGCAGGATGCCCTCTTCTACGCCGACGATGAACACCACCGGAAACTCAAGGCCCTTAGCCTGATGCAGGGTGACCAGTGTGGCCGCATCCACCGTCTCGTCAAGCCCATCGACATCGGAGACCAGGGTTACCCCCTCCAGAAAGGCGCTCAGGCCTTCACCGGGCTCCAGGTGGCGATAGTCCCTGGCTACAGTGCGGAGCTCAAGGACGTTCTCCCAGCGCTCCTCGCCGTTCTCGCCGCTCATTAAGTATTCCTCGTAGCCGATTTTTTTGACGACCAGGTCGAATAAAGCGACCAGATTTGACTCCCGGCTGCGGGCGATAAACTCCTCCATCATTTCGACAAAGCCGCTGAGCACCCTGACCAGGCGGGAGTTGAACGGGGGCTGGCTTTCCTCATCGTCCTTAGCTTCGGCGATAAGCTTCAGCGCCTCATATTGAGAGACGCCCTGAGACTTGGCCCAGCTGGCAAGCTGGCTCTGGCTCTGCTGGCCGATACCACGCCCGGGGACATTGATGATTCGAAGCAAGCTGACGCTGTCGTTGGGGTTCTGGATAACCCGCAGATAGGCGATAATATCCTTTACCTCTCTCCGCTCATAGAAACGGGTGCCGGCTACCAGCTTATAGGCTATCCCGTAGCGCATAAATGCTTCCTCCAGGGCTCGGGACTGGGCATTGGTGCGGTACATCACGGCGCAGTCGCCCAGCTTGGCCTTGCCCCCCTCCACCAGCCGCTCTATCTCACTGACGACGAACTGGGCCTCTTCCTGCTCGGTGTAGGTCTCAACGATATTGGTCAGCTCGCCGGGCTCATTCTCGGTCCAAAGCGCCTTGGGCTTGCGCAGTTGATTGACCGAGATTACGTGGGAGGCTGTCTCCAGAATGAGCTTGGTGGAGCGATAGTTCTGCTCCAGCAATACCAGTTTGGCCTCGGGGAAGTCCTTCTCAAAGCTGAGGATGTTGCGCAGGTCGGCAAAGCGCCAGGAGTAGATGGACTGGTCGGGGTCGCCGACGACACAGACATTGTGCCTCTCCCCTCCCAGCTGCTTTATCAATTCGTACTGGACCACATTGGTATCCTGGAACTCGTCGACCATGATATGCAGATAGCGGGACTGATATTTGGCTAAAGTCTCCGGACTAGCACGGAATAGCTGAACCGTTTTCATCAGCAGGTCGTCAAAGTCCAGGGCATTGCTTTCCTCTAAAAGCTGCTGGTAGCGCTCGTATACCCGCCCCACCACCTCCTCAAAATAGCTGGTGGTGTGCTTGCTATATTCCGTCGGGGTTGAGGTGCAGCTCTTGGCTGCGGAAATAGCCGAGCCAAGCGCCCGGGGGGCATACTGCTTGGGGTCAAGCCCTATCTCCTGGATAGAGCGTTTGAGCAGGCTGATCTGGTCTTCATCGTCATAGATAACGAACCGGGGGTCAACGCCTGTAGCCCGGCCGTCACGGCGCAGGATTCGGGCGCAGATGGCGTGGAAGGTGCCGATGGTAAGGTCGCCCAATGCCCTGCCGATGAGCCGCTGGAGCCTTTCTTCCATCTCCCTGGCGGCTTTATTGGTGAAGGTAACCGCCATAATGCGGTGGGGGCTGACGCCGCAGACCTTGATGAGGTAAGCCACCCGATGGGCAATGACCCTGGTCTTGCCGCTGCCCGGACCGGCCAGAATCAGCACCGGTCCCTCAATTGCCTCTACCGCTTCTTTCTGCGCCGGGTTAAGCTCAGCCAGAATATCCATCTATTTCATTATAGCATTGGCAGCGAATGGTTTGAAAGGCGGCAATCTGTTGACAGGCAACTATAAAAACCGTAAAATATATGCGGATATGTGCATATATGGTCATAACTAAGAGGAAGGTTATGCAAAACCTAATTAAGGCAACAAAAGCTCTCTCTGATGAGACCAGGCTCAGAATCTTAAACGTGCTCTTGGAGAGGGAATGCTGCGTCTGTGAGGTGATGCAAGCCCTGGATATATCTCAGTCCCGGGCTTCGCGCAACCTCGGCATCCTTCAAGACGCTGGGTTCTTAAGTGCGCGGCGAGACGGAACCTGGATAGTCTATTCTTTAGACTGGCAGACAGCCAATCGATACGCTGCCTCCCTAGCCAGGTTGTTTAAGGGCTCCCCTATCAGCAACGAGGTAATGGCGCAGGATAAGGAAAGGCTAAAGCACGCGGTAAGGAAATAGGCATGGCTAACGTCGAACCAAGAGGTATAGCCGGCAGGCTTTCCATACTTGACCGTTTCCTCACCCTCTGGATTTTCCTGGCCATGGGTCTGGGGGTGGGCTTGGGCTATTTTATTCCCCAGGTCGCCGACTTTATCGGTTTCTTCCAGGTGGGAACTACTTCCATTCCCATTGCCGTCGGACTCATCCTGATGATGTATCCCCCTCTGGCCAAGGTAAGATACGAGGAAATGGGGCGGGTATTCCGCGACTGGCGGGTGCTGGGACTATCGCTGATACAGAACTGGCTTATCGGCCCGGTGCTCATGTTCTTTCTGGCTATTCTTTTCCTGGGCTTCCTCTGGCCCTATCCTGAATACATGGTGGGGCTGATAATGATTGGGCTGGCGCGCTGTATCGCCATGGTTATCGTCTGGAACGAACTGGCTAAAGGAGACAGCGAGTATGCCGCTGGCCTGGTGGCGCTGAACTCCATCTTTCAGATAGTCTTCTACTCAATCTACGCCTATATCTTTATTACCATACTGCCCGGCTGGTTTGGGCTGGAGGGGGTGGCGGTGGAGGTTACCATCGGCCAGATTGCCCAGAGCGTATTTGTCTACCTTGGCATCCCCTTTTTCGGAGGTATGATTACCCGCTTTACCCTTATCAAGGCAAAAGGACGTGAGTGGTACGAGGAGAAATTCATCCCCAAGATAAGCCCAATAACGCTGACAGCCCTTCTCTTTACCATTGTGGTAATGTTCTCACTCAAAGGGGAGGTAATCGTTCAGCTGCCGCTGGATGTGGTCCGTATCGCCATTCCTCTGCTTATCTACTTCGTGCTCATGTTCCTGGTTTCATTCTATATGGGCAAGAAAATAGGGGCTGACTATTCTAAGACAACCACTATCGCCTTTACCGCTGCCAGTAATAATTTTGAGCTTGCCATCGCCGTGGCGGTGGCGGTGTTCGGCATTGGCTCAGGAGTGGCTTTTGCCGCCGTCATTGGACCGCTGGTGGAGGTACCGGTGCTTATCAGCCTGGTTAACGTGTCCCTATACTTCAAGAGGAGGTTCTTTGGTCAGGAATTGGAGCCAGGGGCTGGTCATCGGTGATAAAGCTTTGCCGACCTACTTTTGCTTAGCCGGCCAGGTTCAGTCCCTTATATAGAGCCGGGAAGTCAAAATGCTGCTTCATGATTTCAGCCAGCCTGGGCAGTTTCTTCTCCTGGTTGAATTTAGCCTTGTCCAGGGCCTGCTCAAGGCTGTTGACTACGGAAGTAGTATCGCCCTTAGTTATAATGATTGGAATACCCTTGTCCTCCGCCCCCTGACGCACGGCATAGATTGGCGGCACATCGCCGCTGAGCACCAGGCACCTGGTGGAGGTATCTAGAGCCGCCAGCTGCATATCCGGCCTGTCGGCCTTTAGCAAGACCGCCTTGTTAGCCTTGCGCCCAAAATAGTCGGGGCCGGGGTTAGCCGTCAGCGCCCCCAGCATAAAGTTCTCCACCAGCTCGGCCGATTTCCGGGCGTCGTTGATTATCTCTCCCTGAACGCGCTCCGCCAGCTCTGCAATAGTCAAGCCGAACAGAAGCCTATCCTCAGGCAGCACCCCCAGGATATTTACCTCACCGCCCTGGGACGATAACTGCTCGGACACCGCCTCCAAGCGGCTTCTGGGCACCTTATTCACCACGATACCCAATAAGCGTTCTCCAAAATCCCCGTACCTGCCCAGAAGCTTGGCTTTAGAGAACTCCGGGGAGTAGCCCTCCACAATAATCACCTTAGCCTTCAATGCCTCCACTATCTCATAAGAAGTTTCGATTGGCTTGGCTCCCGGTCTCTGCCTCCATACACCCTCCACCAGAACCACATCCTTACCCTGGGAGACTTTGCCGTAAGCCTGCTTGACCTTGCCCGCCAGCTCCCCCTGTCCCCCGATAACCGGACAAAGGCTCTCTAAAGGCTCCTTTAAAGCTAGAATACGCTTTAGAAAGGCAGTATCGCTATCAATAGACTTTTTAGCCGTGGTTTTAATGTCAGCCACCATCGGTTTAAAAAAGCCCACCTTTTTGCCATCACGTCGCAGCTGCCTGCCCAGTCCGGCGCAGACCAGGGTCTTGCCGGCGCCCGCCTGTGGAGAGGTTACATACAGAGCCGCCAAGCTTCACCTCCGCTTTAATCTCTTGGGATACCAGCCTATTATAACCGCTTGAGATTCATTGGTAAATGATGGAGCGGGATTTTAGAATTGACAGATAGGTGTATAATAGGCTTAAGCAAACTGAGGAGCAAGCGCGGAGGTGGGAAATGCTTCAAATGTTGGTTTATTTTAGCAAAATTACATACAAGGCTCAGCTAACACTATTCCAGCGTAGTTTTGAGGACGACATAAAAGAGGTAATAAACCCAGACACAATCATTACTCGTTATGGTAGACCATGGAGATTTTCAAGGCCGAAAATTTATGAAGGATATCTAGTTGGGAAATTTGGATTTATGTTAACAGGGACAGAAGTATGGGGTGATTATGATGAAGATATTAAGGATTTCATTGAGCAGACTATAGAATCTAAACAATCAGCCTGGGTACTTTGGGCAATTGATTTGTCGAACCATTTGATAGCCTTTGAGGCTAAACCACCTTTAATATATTATCAGTCCTTTAAGGGTGCGTTTGAAGATATTCTCGAGAAGCGCCCGGATTTTGGCCTGACAGTGGAAGATTTCGTGCAAACAGCAAAATTTGTTGAATGGGTAAGTGGAGTGGAAAGGGTTATCAGTTTCAAAGCTAATTTACGCACTCCGAATCCTGATTGGTCCAAGCATCCCAAAATTATTCAGGAGATCTTGGGGGACACTAATGCAGACAGAGCAAAATTAGAATTGACCAAACTGAAAGATTCTACCGACTCACTAGACACTAAAAATACAATAAGGGATCTAGTGGATTATGGAGAAGAAGGCTATTCATCCATTATCGCCCGTGGCGAAAAGAGGAAGCAAACGAAAATATTTGATTCAAGCAAAAGAGTGCCTTCTGAACGCATGGAAGTCGCTAAAGGTATAAATGATGGTTCGAAATGGAAATTAATAATAAATGCATTAAGGAAGTTCGTAAAATGAAGCGTTCTGATAAGGTAATGAATGGATGGTTTAAGGATACCATCTTAGACCCTGCCCTTTGGATTACGATAATTGCGACTGCTCTTATAGCATTCTTGTGGGATGAGAGTACCTTGCTCTCAGTGAGGATTAATGTAGGCACTGCGCTGGTGGCAATGAGTGCTACCTTACTAGGTATAATATTGGCTGGACTTGCGATTTTTGTGGTATTTTTAGACAAGAAATATATAGCCTTGATTGAAAAGTATTTCAAGATTGAAACTGAATTATGGCCGTTCAAATGGACAGCTCTTATAGCTATTCTATGCGTAGCTTTCGGCATGGTGCTTATTCTGCTTGGAGAACCTTGCACTTTGTTATTCAGATTTATCATCTGGGGAGCATTGTGGAGTTTTTCTTATCTATTATGGCAGATTTACGAACTAGTCAAGTTTCTCACTGAGCATGCTAAGGCTCGGGCAAAACAAATCCAAATTGATAATGAAAAAACCAAGAACAAGAATAGATAATAAGTTTAAAGGGTAAAACAACCCCACATATAAAACCTTGCAATTGCTAAACAAAAGTGGTATAATGCTAAATTAAGTAAAATAAAAAAGGACCTTTAAGCCGGTCCGGTGAGACTGGCAAGGGAATGGCCAAAAACAGGGTGCAAGACCTCTTGCCAGTAAAGGTAAGAGGTTATTTTTATGTCAAGAAAAGTCATCATGACCCAGGACGACATCAAGCGCACCCTGGCCCGAATCGCCCATGAGATTATAGAGCGCAACAAGGTCATTGAAAACCTGCTGCTGGTGGGCATGCACACCCGCGGCGTGCCCCTGGCCGGAAGGCTGGCCGCCAACATAGAGGACTTTGCCAGGATGAAAATAGCCGTGGGCGCCCTGGACATCAGCCTCTACCGCGACGACCTCTCCTCACTGGAGCTAAAACCCACCGTTAAGAGCACCGATATCCCCACCAGCGTCGACGGCAAGTCCATAGTGCTGGTCGACGATGTTTTATATACCGGGCGCAGCATCAGGGCCGCCATGGATGCCCTCATTGACCTGGGAAGGCCAAGGTCAATCCAATTAGCCGTGCTCATCGACCGCGGCCACCGCGAGCTACCGATACGGGCCGACTACGTGGGCAAGAACATGCCCAGCTCCCGCCATGAGGAAATCCAGGTCCAGCTAAAGGAAAGCGACGGCCTAGACGAAGTAGCCATTATCCCCGTGCCGGAAGCCGAGGAGGGGCAATGAGGACAGGCCAGCAGATAAAAACGGTAGCGCCCAAGCCGACGGAAATATGGCGGCACCGCCACATCCTTGATATTGACGATTTCAGCCGTGAGGAGATAGAGTTTGTCTTTCAGACCACCAGAGCCATGAAGGAGGTCCTCTCCCGACCGATTAAACGGGTGCCGGCGCTGAGGGGCAAGACCCTTATAACCCTCTTCTACGAACCGAGCACCCGCACCCGATTGTCCTTTGAGCTTGCCGCCAAGAACCTGGGCGCCGATGCCGCTAGTTTGAGCGCACCGGCCAGCAGCGTGGCCAAGGGGGAGTCTCTGGTCGATACCCTGAGCACACTGCAGGCGCTGGGGGCGGATATAGTGGTCATGCGCCATCCCCAGTCAGGGGCGCCCTATATCGCCACCAAGTATATGGAGGCAAGCATGGTCAATGCCGGGGACGGCTGGCACGCCCACCCCACCCAGGCCCTCCTCGACATCTACACCATACAGGAACACAAGGGAGACCTGAAAGGGCTAAAAGTAGTCATCGTCGGCGACATTATGCACAGCCGGGTGGCTCGCTCCAACATCTGGGGGCTGACCACTATGGGGGTAGAGGTCACCCTCTGTTGCCCCCCTACCCTGCTCCCCACCGGTCTGGGCGGAGAGCATAGCCAGTTGCCCCCGGTCAAAATCGAGCACGATATTGAGCGCGCCCTTGACGGTGCCGATGCGGTGATGGCGCTGCGCCTGCAGTTGGAAAGGCAGCAGAGCGGTCTACTGCCCACCATCCGCGAGTACATCCAGCTATACCAGCTCAACCAAACCAGGTTGGCCAGGGCCAAGCCCGATGCCCTCGTCCTTCACCCCGGCCCGGTAAACGAAGGTGTTGAGATTGCCTCCGCCGTGGCTCACGGCCCCCAATCGGTCATCAACGAGCAGGTGACCAACGGGGTAGCCGTGCGCATGGCTTTGCTTTATATCCTGGCCGGGAGCCCGAAGCAATGAAAAAGCCTTTACTTATCAAAGACGGACGAATAATTGACCCCACCCAGAAAATAGACGAGGTCGGCAGTCTGCTGATTGCCGAAGGCAAAATCTCATGGCTGGGCAAGGGGAAAGCCAGCCCACCTCAGGCCGATTGCGACGTCCTTAACGCCCAGGGATTAATCGTCTGCCCGGGATTCATCGATCTTCACTGCCACCTCAGAGAGCCCGGCTACGAAGAGAAGGAGACCATCGCCAGCGGGACCAGGGCCGCCGCCAGAGGCGGCTTTACCACCGTCTGCTGTATGCCCAACACCAATCCCCCACTGGATAACCAGACCGCCGTTGAGTACGTAAAGTCAAGGGCGGCTTCGGAAGGGGTGGTGCGGGTACTGCCTATAGGCTGTATCTCCAAGGGCAGAAAGGGAGAGGAACTGGCTGAGATGGGCGACCTGGCTTCATCCGGGGTAATCGCCTTCAGTGACGACGGCAAGCCGGCATTAAATTCATATATTATGCGCCAGGCGCTGGACTACAGCCGCGCCTTTGACCTGGTAGTTATCGACCACTGCGAGGATACCGTCCTCACCGAGGGCGGGCAGATGAACGAGGGCATAATATCGACCAGGCTGGGGCTCCGCGGGATGCCCAACGCCGCCGAGGACATCATTGTTGCCCGCGACCTGGCCCTGGCTCAGCTAACCGGGGGACGACTGCACATCGCCCATACCTCCACTGAAGGGGCGGTGGAGCTTATCCGCCGCGCCAAGGAAAAGGGCATCAGGGTTACCGCCGAGGCTACCCCCCACCACCTAACCCTGACCGAGGAAAGGCTCATCGGCTATGACACCAATGCCAAGGTCAACCCGCCGCTGAGGACAGAGCGAGATGTCAATGCCCTTGTCCAGGGGCTCAAGGATAACACCATTGATATTATCGCCACCGACCATGCCCCCCACACCGAAGCCGATAAGCTCTGCGAGTTTGCCTTCGCCCCCTTCGGCATCAGCGGCTTTGAGACCGCTCTGGCCAGCCTGATGGGCCTGGTACACAGCGAACAATTAACCCTGAGCGCCCTCATCGCCAAGCTTACCTATGAACCGGCTAAGATTATCGGCAACAGGCAGGGCAAGCTGGGAACCCTGGCTACTGGCGCCCCCGCCGATGTTGCCATCTTTGACCCGTCCCTGGAGTGGACGGTGGATACCAAAGACTTTGCCTCCAAGGGCAGGAATACTCCCCTTGCCGGCGAGAAGCTCAAGGGCAGGGTAATGGCAACTTTATACCAGGGGAAGCTGGTCTATAAGGACGACTCAATTAAGGTGAAGGAGAGAAATTAAACATATTAAGGGGTGGGGAATTAAGGGTAGTTCAAGAAGGGTGAAACCCTTATAGGGTGGGTTGGGTGGGAAGCAAAACGACTGCTAAAAAAGGGGACAAAGAGATAAACACTAAACCAGCAATCCTGGTCTTAGCCGATGGCTCGGCATATGAGGGCTACTCCTTTGGCGCTGAAGCCGATGCCTTCGGAGAGGTAGTCTTCAATACCAGCATGGTAGGCTATCAAGAGATGCTCACCGACCCGTCATATTCCGGACAGATTCTGGTCCCCACCTACCCCCTCATCGGCAACTACGGCATCAACGAGCAAGACTTTGAATCGAACAAGATACAGGTCAGGGGCTTTGTCGTCAGGGAGGAATGCTACCAGCCCAACCACTATTTGAGCACCAAAACCCTCCACCAATACCTGGCCGAACACGAAATACCGGGGATAAGCGGCGTCGACACCCGCGCCATCACCCGCAAACTGCGCTCCGGCGGGGTAATGATGGGCATGATAACCACCGATAAGACCCCCCAGCAGGCCCTGGAGCAACTGCTCAAACAGCCCGACTACGGCGAGGTCGATTTCGTCAAGCAGGTGACCACCAGCGCCCCCTATGAGTGGGAGGCGCAATCGCTGGAGAAAGCCCTGACCTCCCTGCCCCGGGTAACAGTCATTGACTGCGGGCTGAAATACAGCATCCTGCGCATTATGCGCCGCATGGGCTGCCGGGTAACCGCCGTCCCGGCCACCATGAGCGCCAGGGCAATCCTGGACTTGAACCCCGACGGCATTATACTATCTCCCGGTCCCGGCAACCCCACCGTCCTTGACTACCTGGTGAAAACGGTAAAAGAGCTCATCGGCCAGAAGCCGATTATGGGCATCTGCCTGGGCGGTCAGCTAATCTCCCTGGCCCTTGGCGCCAAAACCTCTAAACTCAAGTTTGGCCACCGCGGCGGCAACCACCCGGTGCGGGACCTGGCTACCGGCAAAATCCACATCACCGCCCAGAACCACGGCTATGTCACCGACCCCGATACCCTCCCCGAAGGGTGGGAGGTAACCCACGTCAATCTTAACGACGGCACCTCGGAGGGCATGCGCCACAAAGAACTGCCCGTTTTCTCCATCCAGTACCACTCCGAGGCCTCCCCCGGCCCCTGGGACAGGATTTCCCACTTTGAGGACTTTGTGAAGATAGTGAGGAAGAGTAAGGAGTGAACGAGGGGATGAGGTAGCGATGAAAAAGACAAAAATACCAAAGTGCATGAGCACCCAGCACCCCGACAACGTAAATCCGCCTTTCTTTGCCGAAGACCCCCAGCTCAGCGGCGAGGACGAGATACAGGAGGCGTACTACACCTTTTCCCACCTCGCCTGCGACGAGCAGATGTGGGACTGCGAGGGCAAGGAGGTCGATGACTACGTCGTCAAGAAGCTGCTTACCCGCTATGAGACCTTCTTCAAAAACAATCGGCTGGGCGAAGACCTTTTCATCACCCTGCGCGTACCCAACCCCACCGTGGAGCACGCCGAAGCCAAGATTCTGCTGGAAACCCTGGAGAGCATACCCCGCTCCTTCGACGCCGCCAAGCTCTTCTACGGGGACGATATCGCGCCTATATTCGAGGTCATCCTGCCCATGACGACTTCCCACAAGTGCGTCGACCGCATCTACCGCTACTACGCCGATTTCGTCGTCGGCAAGCAGAACCAGCCCTTCAAGGAAGGAGACATCTCCATTCGCGAATGGATTGGCGAGTTCCAGCCGGAGACAATCAACGTCATCCCCCTCTTCGAGGACATGGAGACCATGCTCAACGCCCACGAAATCACCCGCACCTACCTCCAAGATAAGAAGCTGACCCACCAGCGGGTCTTCCTGGCCCGCTCCGACCCGTCCATGAACTACGGGCTGGTCAGCGCCGTCTTACTTAATAAGATTGCCCTGAAGCGGCTTCACCAGATGTCGGTGGAAACGGGGGTAGACATTTACCCCATCATGGGCGTCGGCTCGGCGCCCTTCCGCGGCAACCTCAGGCCGGACACGGTGGACAAGGTCGCCAATGAGCACCCCAGCGCCCATACCTTCACCATACAGTCGGCCTTTAAGTACGATAACCCCCACGATGAGGTCGTCGCCGCCATAAAGAAGCTGAAACAGCGCCAAAAGGGACTACCCCGGGAGCTGGACGAGGAGAGGTGCCTGGATATAATCAAACGCTACTCCGCAGAATACCAGAAACAGGTGGAGGTGCTGGCGCCGATGATTAACGAGCTGGCCAAATACGTACCCAACCGCAGAAAGAGAAAGCTGCACATCGGGCTTTTCGGCTACCCGCGCAGTATGCGGGGCATCACCCTGCCGCGGGTAATATCTTTCACCGCCGCCCTCTATTCCGTCGGCCTGCCGCCCGAGATACTGGGTTTGAACGCATTGACTAGAGACGACATTGAGTTTATCAAGAGCGTCTATCTTAACTGCACCGACGACCTGAGAGACGCCCTGCAATACCTGAATCCCGACACGCCCTATCTGACCAGGGAGCTTGCCCGAACGATAAGGGATTTCCCTATAGACTTTGAGGTCAATAAGCAGCATAAAGAAATAACCGACAATGTGCTGAAGTCCCTGAATGGTGACAAGGCCTGGCTGGAGGAAAGGGTATTGCGGGCGGCTAATATAAGAAAGTTTTTGGGGTGAGGCTATAAAAGGGGGTGGTGCATATAAAAGATAACAAAGACAGAGCTCCACAATTGAACAACCTTTCAATTAAGGAGGGATAAAATGTGCAAATGGGAAGAAATAGTCATCGTACAAGCTGGGGGAAGAAGGAGGATTCCGATAAGTGACAAAGCAGTCGAAGACACCTGCACTATACTTTACCAACAGGCACAAGCGCACAAAACGATAAACTATACCGATTTAATGGGAAAGCTTAAGAAATTACGACACAGAAGTATAACTCGCGGCACCATTGGCGGTATAGTCGGAGGGGTAAACAGCCAGGTCTCCCAAATCACTAACCCTTCGGTTTATCCTTCAGCGCTTGTGGTGAGGAAAGATACTGGTAAGCCAGGAGACGGATTCTGGCTACTGGCCATGGGCAGTAATCCTCCGAGTAGGGTACCTTTAAGGCTGAGAGCCGGACGGTGGAATCAATATAAAAAAGATGTTTTTGGTTTAAAATGGAGTTGCAATTGCTAAAATCTGAAAAAGAGTTTAAATGACCACCAAACCTAAAAAAGTCCTAATCATCGGCTCCGGGCCCATCATAATCGGGCAGGCGGCGGAGTTTGACTACGCCGGCACCCAGGCGTGCAAGGCAATGCGGGAAGAAGGCGTTACCTCGGTGCTGGTCAACTCCAACCCGGCTACCATTATGACCGATGAGGGCATCGCCGATATCGTCTATATTGAGCCGCTCACCGTGGAGATGGTCGGGCGCATTATTGAGCGGGAGCGCCCCGATGGGCTCCTGCCCACACTGGGCGGGCAGACCGGGTTAAATCTGGCCGTAGACCTGGCTGACGCCGGCATACTGGACAAATTCAAGGTCAAATCTCTGGGCACCCCCATACAGACGATAAGAAACGCTGAAGACCGCGAGCTATTCAAACAGCTAATGGCCAAGATCGGCGAGCCGACCCCCCAGAGCGCCACCGTCAATACCCTGGAGCAGGCCAGGAAGGTAGCCAGGGAAATAGGCTTGCCCTTAATCATTCGCCCCGCCTACACCCTGGGCGGCACCGGGGGAGGCATGGCCAACACCTGGAAGCAGTTGGATACGGCGGTGGGCGTGGGGCTGGCGGCCAGCCCTATTCACCAGGTCCTGCTGGAGAAATCGGTGGAGGGGTGGAAGGAGATAGAGTATGAGGTGATGAGGGATGCGGCCGATAACTGCATCACTGTCTGCAACATGGAGAATGTCGACCCAATGGGGGTGCATACCGGCGATAGCATCGTCGTCGCCCCCAGCCAGACCCTGACCAATAAGGAATACCAGTTCTTGAGGACGGCCAGCCTCAAGATTATCCGCGCCCTGGGCGTTGAAGGCGGCTGCAACATACAGTTCGCCCTCGACCCCTACAGCGAGGACTACTACGTAATCGAGGTCAACCCCCGCGTCAGCCGCAGTTCGGCCCTGGCCAGCAAGGCCACTGGTTATCCCATCGCCCGCGTCGCCGCCAAGATAGCCGTTGGCAAGAGGCTGGACGAAATCCCCAACCAGGTGACCGGCAAGACCATGGCCTCTTTCGAGCCGGCGCTGGACTACCTGGTGGTCAAGATTCCCCGCTGGCCCTTTGACAAGTTCGCCTCCGGAGACAGGATTATCGGCACCCAGATGAAAGCCACCGGCGAGGTAATGGCAATTGATAGGTGCTTTGAAGCCGCCCTGCAAAAAGCGGTGCGCTCCCTGGAGTTCAGCAAGAGGTCTTTGCTCTGGGAAGACCCGAGCTGGGAGCTGGGCAAAGACATTAAATCCTATCCCCTGCACCCCAACGACCTGAGGCTGTGGGCGCTAATGGCGGCACTGCGGCGGGGAATAAGCGTTAAAGAGCTATCCGACCATACCAAGATTGACCTCTGGTTCACCACCAAGCTCCAGAACATCATTGACATGGAAAGAAAACTGCTATCTGAACCCTTGACCCCGGAGCTCATCTGGCAGGCAAAGCGACTGGGCTTCTCCGACGAGCAGATTGGCACCCTGGCCGACCGCTTACCGGAGCAGGTGAGGCAACTGCGCCAGGAAAAGAACATCCGCCCGGTCTATAAGATAGTTGATACCTGCGCCGCCGAGTTCGACGCCTCTACCCCCTACTTCTACAGCACCTATGAGCAGGAGAACGAGGCCGAGCCTCTCACCGCAAATAAGGCGGTGGTTATCGGCAGCGGGCCCATCCGCATCGGTCAGGGGATTGAGTTTGACTACTGCAGCGTTCACTCCGCCTGGGCACTACAGGAGTCCGGCTACCAGGCTATTATGGTAAACTCAAACCCGGAAACGGTATCCACCGACTTTGACACCAGTGACCGCCTCTACTTTGAAGCCCTGGACGAGGAGAGCCTGCGTGATATTCTGGAAAACGAAGGCTACCACGGCCAGGCTCCGGCCTCAATAGTCCAGTTCGGCGGCCAGACCGCCATAAACCTGGCCGAGCCCCTGTCTCGCAGCGGGATGCAACTTCTGGGCTCCAGCGCCGAGGCTATCGACCTGGCTGAAGACAGGCGCCGCTTTGAGAACTTCCTCAACGAGTTGGGCGTCCCCCAGCCGCCGGGGGCCGGCGTAACCTCTGTTGACGAAGCGCTCAGCGTGGCCAAGCTCATCGGCTACCCGGTGCTGGTCCGCCCCAGCTATGTCCTCGGCGGCAGGGCTATGGAAATAGTCCACAACGCCAGCGAACTCAGCCGTTACCTTAAACTGGCTATGGAACTGGACACCAAGCACCCCGTCCTCATCGATAAGTACCTGGAAGGCAAAGAGGTAGAGGTTGACGCCGTAGGCGATGGCGAAGATATCCTCATTCCGGGAATAATGGAGCATATAGAACGTGCCGGAGTCCATAGCGGGGACTCCATGGCCCTCTACCCCGGGTTAAACCTGACCGAAGCCGAGGTGGATACCCTGGTTGACTACGCCATCAGGATAGGGCTGGCACTCAAAATCAAGGGCTTGATGAACATCCAGTTCGTCATCATGCCCGCTAAAAATAACCAGGGTTCATCGGTTTACGTGTTAGAGGTCAACCCCCGCGCCAGCCGCACCATCCCCTTTATCTCCAAGGTCACCGGCGTGCCCATGGTAAATGTAGCCACCAAGGTCATGCTGGGCAAAACCCTCAAAGAGCAGGGCTACAAGACCGGGCTCTGGCCGAGGCAGAAGCTGGTGGCTATTAAAGCCCCGGTTTTCTCCATGTCAAAGCTGGCCGGCGTCGATACCTACCTCGGCCCGGAGATGAAGTCCACCGGGGAGGTAATGGGGATTGACTATACCTACCAAGCCGCCCTGGCCAAAGCGCTGCAAGCCGCCGGGCTGATGCTCCTCTCCGAAGGAGGCATACTCTTCAGCATCGCCGACAGGGATAAGCCTGAAGCCGCACCAATAATCAAGAAGTTCTCCCAGATAGGCTGTAAGCTCTACGCCACCGAAGGCACGGCGGCCATGATTAAAGACATGGGGCTGCCGGTGACCATGATAACCAAAAAGTTAAGCGAGGGGCACCCCAACGTTATCGACATCATCAACGATGAGACGGTGAGCGGCATCGTCAATACCATCACCGGGGGCCGCGTGCCACTGAGGGACGGCTTTAGAATCCGGCGGGCGGCTGCCGAGAAGCGCATCCCCTGCTTTACCTCCCTTGATACCGCCCGGGCTGCCCTGGAGGCGCTCCTCAGCGGGAGCCAGAGCTACAACGCCCAGCCGATATCAGACTACCGGAAAAAGGAACCGACTTGATACAAGCCAAAGCCGCCGTAATATCTAATGAAAAACTCTGGGGAGAATTCTTACTCCATGGACGCCAAAAATATCTGAGCACTTGGCTGATATGGTTAAAATGCCCAGAAGTAGCTTCAGAAGCAAAACCAGGGCAGTTCATCATGGTTGATTGTGGCGAAGAGTGCCTTTTACCTCGTCCATTCAGTATCCACCAAGTAAATGGCGATGGTATTGCCCTTTTCTATGCCGTATTGGTAGGCGGTAAGGGTACGAGTTGGTTATCTCAGTGCCATAAAGGAGCAATGGTAAAGCTCTTCGGCCCCTTGGGCAATGGCTTTTCTATTGCTCCCGACTCAAGTAACTTGTTACTGGTAGCAGGGGGTAATGGCATTGCCCCCTTATATTGTCTCGCCCAGGATGCCCTAAAAAGAAAAAGGTCAGTAACATTACTTTATGGTACTGCGGACAATAAAAGGCGCTCTATTCCTCCGCATATTAAACTAGTATCAGCCACCGAGGACGGCAGTGCCGGCAAGAAGGGAATGATAACTAACCTCCTGCCCGACTTTATCAGCGGAGCCGACCAGCTCTTTGCCTGCGGGCCACTGCCGATGTATAAGGCTATGGCCGAAATGCCGGAATTAAAGAGCAAGCCTGTCCAGGTTTCTTTAGAGGTGAGGATGGGGTGCGGGCAGGGAATCTGCTACGGCTGCACGGTGAAGACCAGAAGGGGCTTAAAGAAGGTATGCCAGGACGGGCCGGTATTTGAGCTTAATGATATTTTGTGGGAGCAAATAAAGGACGTTTAAGAGGGACGCCCCACCCTGTTTTAAATCCTTTCCCGCCCACCGCCCTTTAAGTGGAAGGGGAAGAAAGACGTAAATCAAGAGCGCGGAGGTGCACTATGGTCGTCACCAAGAAGATCAGCCTGGAAAGCAAAGGAAACTGCCATATCATTGATATCACGCCCGAGGTAGAAAAAAAGCTGGCTGAGACGAAGATAAGCCAGGGAACGGTCACCCTCTTTGTCACCGGCTCCACCGCCGGCATTTCCACCATTGAGTTCGAACCTGGACTGATTGCCGACTTCCAGGATATGTGGCAGCGAAATGTCCCCACCGATATCCCCTACCAGCACGACCGCGCCTGGGGTGACGGCAACGGCCACTCCCATGTCCGGGCTTCGCTGCTGGGCGCCTCGCTGGTAGTCCCCTTCAGCAACAAAAAGCTGGCTCTGGGCACCTGGCAACAAATAGTGCTGGTGGATTTTGACAATAGGCCAAGGTCAAGGCAAATCACGGCCCAGATTATGGGGGAATAAACTGGCTTTGACAGCGGTTCAAGCCAGAGCTTATAATATGAGAGGCTCTAATAACGTTAAGCTAAACCACAGAAAGGCGGGTTGACATGGCCAATCAGATAGGCAAGAAATATCAATGCACCAAGTGCGGCGCCGAGTTCATCGTTACCAGAGGGGGCGATGGCACCGCCCACTGCTGTGGTAAACCCATGGAGCTGAAGAAATAAGCCGGGCCTACAGGGAGTATTATTTAAATGCCAAGCCAACTAGGTAAGAGATATCGCTGTACCAAGTGCGGCACTGAAATACTGTGCACCAAAGCCGGTGAAGGCACACCTACCTGCTGTGAGCAGGAGATGGAACTGCAGGAACCAAGGCCAATCCCTTCCTCGGACTAAGCCTATTTGCCCTGCAGCAGGGAGAAAAATTCAGCCCTGGTCTCCGCTTTGCTGCGAAAGGTGCCCCTCAAAGCCGAGGTAATAATAGCGCTCCCCGGCTTCTTGATGCCCCGCATAATCATGCAAAGGTGCTCAGCCTGGACAAGCACCCCCACCCCATCCGGTTTAAGCCCGTTAACGATGGAATCGGCAATCTGGGTGGTCATTCTCTCCTGAATCTGGGGGCGCTTGGCAAAGATTTCCACCACCCGCGCCAGCTTGCTACCCCCGACGACACGCCCGGTGGCATTGGGGATATAACCTACATGAACCGTACCGTAAAACGGCAAAAGGTGGTGCTCGCACATGGAATAGAAGGGAATATCTCTCAGGATGACCATTTCGCGGTGCCCTTCTTCAAAGCCAACGGTCAACTCTTTACTCGGGTCCATATCAAGCCCCGCAAAAAGCTCGGCATACATCTCAGCCACCCGCTCTGGAGTGCCGGCCAACCCCTCCCTTTCCGGGTCTTCACCGATAGCCTTGATGATAGAAGTCAGCGCCTTCTTGATTTCGCTCTCATCAATCACTCTTTGCCCTCCTTTAAACCTTAAAGAACTCGAACGTTATGTCAAGTTAAATTAAGCCAGTCCTAAAGCCTTCTCCACGGCGGCCAGGTCGGCCGGCAGTTCGAGGAAGGGCTCGGCGTTCTTTACCGCCGTCTCAGTATCCTTAAGCCCGGTGCCGGTTACAATGCAGACCACCCGGCTCTTGGAGAAGTCCTTCCCTTCTTTGCGGAGCTTTATCAGGCCGGCCAGAGATGCCCCTGATGCCGGCTCGCCGAAGACGCCCCCCTTGGTCGCCATCAGCCTCTGGGCGGATAGAATCTGCTCATCGCTGACCATATCGATAACGCCGCCAGACTCATCGCGGGCGGCTTCCGCCTTTTTCCAGCTGGCCGGGTTGCCGATTCTTATCGCCGAAGCCACCGTCTCCGGCTGTTCAACGACATGTCCCCGCACAATGGGGGCGGCGCCCTCCGCCTGAAAGCCCATCATCTTGGGGGTAATCCTGGCCCTGCCCGCCTTATGGTACTCGACAAAGCCCTTCCAGTAGGCGGTGATATTGCCGGCATTGCCCACCGGTATAAAGAGATAGTCGGGGGCTTCGCCCAGGGCATCGATAATCTCAAAGGCGGCCGTCTTCTGCCCCTCCAGGCGGTTGGGGTTGAGCGAGTTCACCAGAGTGACCGGGTGCTTTTCGGTCAGGCTGCGGACTATGGTCAGCGCCTGGTCGAAGTTACCGTCAATAGCCACTATCTTTGCCCGGTAGATAATAGCCTGCGCCATCTTGCCCAGGGCAATCTTACCCTTAGGCACCACGATTACGGCGTCGACGCCTGCGTAGGCAGCATAGGCAGCGGCCGAGGCGCTGGTATTGCCGGTGGAGGCGCACATGAGCGCCTTACTGCCTGCCTCCAATGCTTTGGCTACGGCCACCACCATGCCCCTGTCCTTGAAGGAGCCGGTGGGATTACAGCCCTCAAGTTTAAGATAAAGCTCCCCTACCGCAAGCTCTTTCTCTAATTGGGGGCACCTGACCAAGGGGGTCTCCCCCTCGCCTAAAGAGAATAAAGGCGTTTTGGGTGTGATGGGCAAAAAGTCTTTGTATCTAGCTAAAACTCCGGGTTTCATGGCTCTTTTTCTCCAAACCTATACCTATTTCCTACCAACCTTCCCCCTTAATCCCCCTCCCTTACTAGGGAGGGGGAAGAATTCTCATTAAGAGGGGCTATCGCCCCTCTTTGACACCCTATTTTGCTCCCTTCCACCCCACATGGGGGCGGGGAATTCAACCCCTCCCACTTCAAGGGCAGTGGGCGGGAAAAGAGCTAAAACGGGGAGAGGGGCTTAATCCTCAACCCTTATAAAATTGCCTATCTCCTTAACCGAAGCCAGCTTCCCCAGCTCATCAAGGGCTTGCTGCATCTCCGCTTCCTTGGCCGGGTGGGTCATAATAACAATCTCCGCCGTCTGGGCGGCGCTATCCACCGCCTTCTGAATAACCGAAGAGATACTAATCATATGGTCGCCCAGAGCCTTAGACACCTGAGCCAGGACCCCGGGGCGGTCGGCAACATTGAGCCTTAAATAATATCGGGTCTCCAGCTCAGCCATCGGTTTAATGCTTTTACCCGGCTCCAACACCCACTTTGCCCGGCTGCCCCCGCCGGCGATAACATCCTGGGCGGCTGATACCACATCAGATATTACGGCGCTGCTGGTAGCCGAGGCGCCAGCCCCCTCGCCGAAGAAAAGCACCCTGCCCACCAGGTCGCCCTGCACCAGAATAGCGTTATAGACGCCGTCAACCTTAGCCAGCAGGGACTCCTCAGGGATAAAGACGGGATGGACGCGCACCTCAATCTGGTTATCGGTCTGCTTGGCTATAGCCAGCAGCTTTATGGCAAAGCCCAGCTCCTGGGCATACCTGAAGTCGCGATTATTCATCCTAGAGATGCCCTCGCAGTGAATATCCTGCGGCTGGACCCGGCAGTGAAAAGCCAGAGAGGCGAGGATAGCCAGTTTATAGACGGCATCTATCCCCTCGATATCGTTCCTGGGGTCGGTCTCGGCATAGCCCAGCTTCTGGGCCCTCGCCAGGGCCGAAGGAAAATCGGCGCCCTCTTTGGCCATCAGGGTGAGGATATAATTGGTGGTGCCGTTGATTATGGCGTAAATGCCGCTTATCTTGTTAGCCACCAGGTCCTGCTGAAAAGGGGCGATGAGGGGGATACCGCCGCCGACACTGGCTTCGTAGTGCAGGCCGACGCCGTGCTTCTGGGCCAGGGCAAAAAGCTCTACCCCGTGCTTGGCGATGACCTCCTTGTTGGAGGTAACCACGTGCCTGCCGCTGGAGAGCGCCCGCTTCAGATAATCCAAAGCCGGCTGCTCGCCGCCGATAGCCTCAACGACGATATCCATGTCTTGACTGAAAAACTCCTCGGCGTCGGTGGTAAAAAGCTCCAGTCCCATCTCCTTGGCCTGCGGCCTAGCCAGGTCCGCCTCTAAGACCTTTACCTTCCTCAGCACCAGGGGACAACCTATCTGTCCGCCTAAGACCTCCGCCCTGGCCGCCAGAACTCTGGCCACCTCCCCGCCGACAACCCCCAGCCCCATCAACCCAATGCCGATGCTCTCTTTCTTTACCATCCTAGCCTCCGATAACTTGTGAAATTGCCCACTGTATTTTCTCCTCGTCCAGATAACTCTGGATATCATTATCAGGGTCATCCCACAGCGCTTCAATCCAGTCTGCCAAGACACCAGCCTTCAGTAACTCCCTGTCTTCCTCTTCAATCTGGCGATTATCATCCATTCCCACGACCTCCACCAGCCAGTAGCCACCGCTGGTGTTTACCTCTTCGTCCCGTATGGGCTGGCTCAATACCCCCACCTCTAACTCGGGGTCAAAGATAGCATAGTAAAATGTCGAGCTTATCTGGCCCTCGGAGGCTATCTCAAGCAAACCCCCCGTCGGCCGGGAGGCATCATGCTGAGAGAACTCCTCGACCAGAGCGCCAAAGTCCTCACCGGCCTCCAGCCTGGCTATGACCTCGTCGGCCTCCTCCTCGCTAGAGAGCAGAATCATCATGACCCAGGCCCGCCCCGTCTCCGCATCCCGCTCGGTAACCTCGACCAGCCAGTAGCCCACCGCCTTATATCTGGTCTCCTCATATATCGGCTGGCTCAATACGCCAACATCACTGTCAAAAGCGGCTTCATCAATTAGGGGACTACCCATCTCCAGGGTCAAAACTCCTTCCGGCAGCCAGCCGAGGTCGCCTTCCTGTGTTTGAGTGATACCTTCCAGAGAAAGCTCACCAGCTATGGCGGCAAAGTCCTCGCCGGCCTCCAGCCTGGCAATGACCTCGTCAGCCTGGCTCTCGCTCTCTAAAAACATGGCCATCACATGCCTCTGCTCGGCGAACTGGGGCACCTGCTGCTCAAAATACTCCTCAAGCAGCCTTTCCTCCAGCATACTCCTTCTAAACATATCCCGGTAGGCCCTATTCAACGGGAAGCCAGCGCTCTCAAGCACCTCGTCGACTTCGTCATCGCCGACAGTGATGCCCAATTCCATAGCCGCCTGCCTTACCAGCTCATTTTCCTGAATAGTTCTGACCGCCCCAGGAGCTATATATGTCATATATTCGTTAGGTAAGCCCTGCGCGTCACGGTAATATTCAAGCACCTCTATGTAATAAGCCATATCAAACTCGGTATCGTTCACCTCAATTACAACCTCATGCAGCGGTTGATACTCGGGAACATACCACCCTTGATAAACCCCGACGCCGACAATAGCCAATACCGCCACGATAATCGCAATCGCCGAGCCAAAGATAATACGCTGTCTCCTCTTCTGCTGTTGCCAGCGGCTAAGCTGGCGCCTGGTAAACTCACGCTTTGGTTTCTCTATCTTCTTCTTCTTCTTGGCCAAATCTCTAGCCTCCGCTTATTTAATACACTATATTTATAACCGAAAAGCGCAATCTTTTCAATGAGTCTTATTGTCCTGGTGGGTAAATTGTGCTAATATGTTGCCATAAATCGGGGTGTAGCGCAGTCTGGTAGCGCACCTGAATGGGGTTCAGGTGGTCGCCGGTTCGAATCCGGCCACCCCGACCACAGACACAAAATCTGGTGGTTAGACCACCTGAGTCGCCAGAAAAGCCAAGGGTGACTAAATCTGGTCCAGGCCACCTGAATCGGCAGAAGTTGAGGCGGGTCCGCAAAATGAGCAATGGTTATATATATCAAGAGTCAGGTACCATTAGGAACATCCCTCAGATCCCTTGTGGAAAGGTTTGTGCTGACGAAGCAAACCGAGGGGAAGAGTCCGAGAACAGTAGAATATTATCGGGAAAACCTGAGGCGCTTTCTCTGGTACGCTGAAAAGCAAGGTTGGTGTGATGATATTCGGCTACTTACTGAATGGCAGATTAAAGGGTTCTTGGGCTACGTCGGCAGTGAAAACCACCGCTGGGGGCTTGACGGTAACGGCTCCGAGTCCTCGCAGCATAAAGCTTCTTGCTCAACTGTTCACCATTACTTTGTTGCCCTTTCCTGTTTTTTCAATTGGGTGATTCAGGAAGGATTCTCCCAGGAGAATCCTATGGCCCATATAAAAGCTGGCAGCGGAGGGATTCGAACCCCCACCCCGCTGCTTAGAAGGCAGCCGCACAATTTTCGGGACTTTTCACAAAATTTGAGGCTAACTCAACCCTGAAACCTGAGCAAAACCCTATATTGGCTCTAAGGAGATTAGAATGACTACAGGAAGCAACCAAGACATCAAGGCAGTGGTAAAATCGCTAAAGGCAAACCGCTTTGGCACCGTAGAGTTTGTCGAGGATGCGGGCACTGCAGTAAGAATAGTACTTGATATAATACCGCCTGAGGCCAAGGTTGGAATGGGTGGCTCAATGACAATCAGGCAAACCGGGCTTAGAGATGAGCTAATCAAACGCGGGAATATTCAGATGTTTCGACCCGGGCAGGCATCGTTTGAAGAATTTCTACGTTTGCCGAGTGATATATTTTTGACCAGCAGTAATGCAGTTACGATGGATGGGAAGCTGGTAAACATCGATGCAACTGGCAATCGGGTAGCCCAAATGGTCTTCGGACCGCCGAAGGTCATAATGGTCATCGGGCAGAACAAGATTGTGTGTGATGTTGATGAGGCAATTAAGCGGGTAAAGTATGTTATTGCCCCGTATCATGGCATGACTATGGGGATAAAAGCACCATGTGCCATTGACGGGCGGTGTACTGATTGTAAATCACCGGGGCGGATATGCAATATCACCACTATAATTGAGAAAAAACCCAGGATGACGGAATATGCCATAGTCCTTGTTGGTCAAGACCTAGGTCTAGGTTGGGACCCAGGTTGGCCTGCAGAGCGAAAGGAACGGATAGCTTCGGCCTACCGGGCCGCATGGGAAAAAGAGCGGGCTGCTTTCCCCCCACCCCGACCCTGAGGTTATTTTTGACCAATAACGATAGCTATCGCTATAAGACCTAACGGCTTTCCTCTGCTTGACAGTGATGGGGGAGTGTTGTAGTTTTTCAGGTGGGCTGTGAAATTTCATTAACTTTTAATGGGAGGGAACTAAAGATGGCTGAATCCAAATATACTCAGGCAACAGAATGGCCATACCCGGTAAATTACGGCAAGGAGAACGAAGATGCTGCCGATGTCCTAGTCCTTGGTGGTGGCATAGCTGGATGCCACGCGGCTATAAGTGCCGCTAAACGGGGAGCAAAGGTCATTGTCGTTGACAAGGGAGCGGTGATAAGAAGCGGTCTTGGTGGTACCGGAGTTGACCACTGGCACCTTGCCTGCACCAACCCGTGCTCTAAGATTACTCCGGAAGAGATGGTGGGGCTACTTAAGAAATTTGGCGATTATTTCTACCTTGAATTTGGCAACGGGATTACCGGTTACATCACCTGCAAAGAAAGCTACGATGCCCTTCTTGATTGCGAGAAGACGGGGGTGAAGGTTAGAGATGTGGATGACGAATTTGTCGGAGCCCCCTTTAGAGACGAAAAGACCAAATTAATGTTTGCCTATGATTACGAGAATAAGTATTGTATACGCGTTAATGGGGGGGCGAACATCAAGGTTGCCCTGTACAATGAGCTTAAACGTCTCGGTGCGAAAATCTACGACCATGTTATGGCGACCAGCCTGCTCACTGAAGGAGGCAAACAAGGAGCCAGGGTTGTCGGTGCAACTGGGGTAAATGCACGAACCGGCGAATTCTACATCTTCAAGGCAAAGTCTACCGTGCTCTCTACGGGCGCACCCGCTGGGCTCTGGATATTCTCCACAGAATTGGCAGGTGCTACCCTATTCCAGGAGCCCAACCTCACCGGTGAAGGCACAGCTATGGCGTGGCAGGCTGGAGCAGAGTTAACCATGCTGGAGAGAAGCTCGGCGATGATAGCTTCCGGTGGTTTCAGCTATCCAATGTATGGCACCGGTAATGCTCATAACACTTGGTATGCTTGCACCATAGTCGATGCCAATGGGAAGGAAATCCCCTGGGTTGACCGGGACGGGAAAATACTGAAAACAGTATCAGAGCGATACCGCCCGGCACCTGGGCAGAAAACCTTTTTCTACGGTCGCATGTCTCCCTCCTATGAACTCTGGGGGCCAACTATTATCCCCGACCTACCCGAACGCATTATGAAGGGTGAGTTCAAACTCCCACTTTATGCCGACTTGCCCAGTATGCCTGAGCACGAGCGGAGAGCGATATGGGGTCTCATGATAGGCCATGAAGGCAAGACACGCATCCCAATATACGATAGGTACACAAAGGCCGGGTTTGACCCTGACAAGGATATGCTTCAGGCAAATGTTATGCCTCCCGAACAATACGTCTTTAGCGCCTGGTGGGGGTCATTTGGACCGCGCCAGTGGCGAACGGGAGGATTTGCTGCTGGCGGTGGACTGGCGTTTGACTGGGACCTCAAGACCAGTCTTGAGGGTTTATACGTGGCGGGAATGACAACATTCGCCGGTGGAGACCACTCTGTAGCCGCCTGTTCTGGCAGATATGCAGCTAGAAAGGCAGTCAAGTATGCGCAAATAGCCGGAAAGCCCGTCATTGAAAGGAAGCAGGTGGACAAGGAGAAGGCTCGTGTCTATGCCCCCGTAACACGAAAGGACGGAGTGGGGTGGAAAGAATTGCGGGCCGGGCTATGCCGAATTATGCAGGACTATTGCGGCGAGTATAAGAGTGAGGAAACTCTGAAAACGGGGTTGAGATGGTTCAACAGCATTAGAGAGAGTGAGGCTTCAATGGCTTACGCTAGGAATCCGCATGAGTTAGAGCGTACCCTGGAATGCCTCACACACATTACCGTGGGGGAAATTGTAATGCATGCCTCTTTAGCCCGGAAGGCGAGCAGCATGCCCCTGGAATTCAAGAGGCTGGATTATCCTGAAATGGATCCACCAGAGTGGAACAAGTTTGTCACCATCAGGTTGGAGAATGAGGATGTCAAGGTGGGAGAGCTGCCTTTCAACTACTGGCTCCTGCCACCTAATGCTCCCACGTATGAAGAGAATTACCAGAAGCATTGTGATCTCTAAAAAGTTTATGGGGCTGTGACTATCACATTGAAGGGAGTAAGTGATTATGTATAACAAAGCCTATATGGTATCCAACCCGATGACACCAAACCAGGCAGTATTTATTAGTCCTGAGTTCTGCAACGGCTGCAACACCTGTGTGGACGTGTGCCGGTCGGACGTACTGGTACCCAACCCAGAGAAAGGCAAGCCACCCATAGTGCTGTATCCCGATGAATGCTGGTTTGGTGGCTGTTGTGTTGCCCACTGCCCCGTGCCGGGAGCCATTAGAATGGAGCATCCCTTAAATCAACGAGCCGGCTGGAAGCGTAAGGAGACCGGTGAATACTTCCGCATTGGAATGAAAAATCCACCACCTCCTAATACCAGGCCGCCGGTTGGCTGACAGCCTGAGGAAAGGTAGGAGCCAATTGATAGTGGAGAAGAAATGGGCAGAGTTATCTCCCGAGGAAAAACGGGAAGAGCGATTCAAGAGGTGGCTTTCGCCTGATGTTAAGTCCTCCAGTATAGCAAGCTCTAATTGTTTCACTTGCCTCATGTGGGCTAACCTCCATCCTTGTGGTGGTTCTTCCTTAGGTGAGCCCTCTCTATCTTCATACCTTTGACAAGCACCAAATTTGTCATGTATCGCTTTCTTTTTGGAGTATTGACAAGCGTAATATTGAGAGTATAATGGCAATTACCCAAAAGTACTAGCCGCAAAACTAAAAACCCACTTAAAGAAAGGAGGCAAGCAATGAGTGGGTAGTGGTCTATTGAAAATTCACAAAGGAGGTAAAATTTAACCATGAAGAAGCTTTTATTTATTCCTTTGGTAATTGTTCTAATAGCTGGGATGTGTCTCACTGCTTGTGGGGAAGAGGCAGAAACCGGTGGCGTCATGAGAGTCGTTGGGGGTACCTTTCCAGCGGTTGTAGGATATCCACCGGAATTCAGCCCCACTGACAGCATATACGCCCTGCCCTCCATAGAGAGACTATGCGAGTGGGATGAAGATGGTGTTCAAATCCCAGTGTTAGCTACATCCTGGGTAGTCGACCAGGATAACCTGACCATCACCTGGTACCTGAGGGAAGGCGTTACCTTTCATGATGGGACACCCTGGAATGCCGAGGCATGCCGGTGGAACTTCCAGCTACAATTGGACGGGGGCAGGTTGCCTTATGGTCAATACGTAGAGTCCATTGAAGTTGTTGATGAGTACATTTTCAGGATGCATCTTACGGACTACACCTGGTACATGATCGAACAATATGGGTGGGTCATGATGATTTCGCCGACAGCATTTGAAAATGCCGGCGACACTCTTGAAGAGCGTATAGATTGGGCTCGCTCAAACTCAGTAGGGACAGGCCCCTTCCAACTTGTTGATTTTCAGCGAGATGTCATCCTCGTATACGAGGGGAATGATAACTACTGGCGGGACGACATGCCATATCTCGATGGTATCGAAGCCAGTTTCATTCCAGACCCCGTGACAGCCGCAGCCAAGATGGAGGCGGGAGAGGCAGATATGTGGATATACGCGCAATCCGTACAAAGCATTCTTGACTTAGAGGAAATGGGGCTTACGGTAAACCGGGGGACTGGCCTGTCTGGTATGTTCTGGTCGCTCTTGCCTAATTCCAGCGACCCCGACTCACCACTTGCCATTCAGGAGGTACGCGAGGCAATAGAGTATGCCATTGACCGCCCGGCCATAGCCGAGCTGCTGGGATTCGGCGAGTATGAACCTCTTCATCAGATGGCTTCCCAAGATTGGCCGGGTTATGTTGAGGGTTATGACCCCCGACCGTATGATCCGGCGATGGCCGAACAGTTGCTGGCTGATGCGGGTTACGCCGGTGGCTTCGAGATCTCGATAATGGCCACGGATGCAGCACGTGATGCTGTCTCCGCTTTACAGGCTTATCTGGGTGATGTAGGCATTGATGTTGAACCGGATATCGCCGACTTTGGCAGATACTTTACTGCTCTCTTTTTCACAGGCTGGGATGACCTAGTATTAGCTGCGTCTGGAATCAACCCCGATGCCACTGACTTATTCGTCCATTTTGGCCCCAGCCCGATGACCTTCATGACTGGTAACATCTATAAGTCACCCGAATACCTAGCTCTATGCGAAGATGCGCTAGGCCCCGAGTATGCAGATGCATTTGAGGCAATGGATACAATACAGGATGCAGTAATGCAGGCCGGTGAGGATGCTATGATTATCCCACTTTGGAGAGACCTCAGCGTGGCGGTGATGCAGCCCTATGTTCACAGCGATTATTTCATGATACATGGCGTCATCTGGACCCCGTATGACACTTGGATGGACCCACATTAAGCAGTCTTAAATCAAGAAAGCCGGGTGATTCATTCTCAGCCCTGGAATGGGGCCGGGGTGAATCACCCGGTGCAAAGAAGAAAGTAGTAATTCTTTTTGGTAGCTAGCCTGCGGATTACCTGGGCATATCTTTGAGGGCTGGGCTGGATACTGGTCTGTGCCTGCCCAAGAAGATTCCTTAATGCCGACCGGGGTTTAATATTTAATATGACGATATATATTGTCCGGCGACTGATACAGGCATTGGTCGTTCTTATCCTGGTGACCCTGATGGTTTTCTTTGTCATGCGGTTGCTGCCCGGTGACCCAATACTGATTTACGTGGCTCAGACTGCGGAATTTGAAGCTATGCCCCAGGAAAGGGTTGATGAACTCCGGGCCGAGTTTGGTCTGGATAAGCCGGTAATGGTGCAGTATGCTAATTGGGTGGGGGGCATTTTCCAAGGGGATTTCGGCACCTCAATATTCTACCATGAGGATGTGGGCACGCTCATGCTTGAGCGTTTCCCCATAACCATTCACCTGGGCTTGCTCTCCTTGATAGTTGGTGCCGTTCTCGGCGTCCTGGCGGGGATGCTCACGGCTGTGAGGCGGGGCAAATGGTTGGATAAAATAGTCACACCTCTGACATATGTCGGTCTAACCATCCCTGTGTTCTTGTTGGGGATATTGCTGATATACGCTTTTGGCGTCAAGCTCGGCTGGCTACCCATATCGGGCTACACCTCGCCACTGGATGATTTCTGGTTGAGCACCAGGCAGGTGATTATGCCCGTCTTTTGTCTGGCTATTTTTGGTGTGGCGGCTAACGCGCGCCAGATGCGGTCAAGCATGCTTGAGGTTACCCGGCAGGACTATATTCGCACCGCCTGGTCCAAGGGCTTAGGAGAGCGCGCGGTAGTAATGAGGCATATGCTGAAAAACAGCCTCATCCCGGTTATTACCCTGATGGGTGTTAGTGTCAGCATCATCCTTGGCGGTTCGGTGCTCGTTGAGAGGGTGTTTGCCATTCCCGGTGTCGGCAGTTTGTTGGTCAGCAGCATTTTTGGCCAGGACTACGTAGTGGTACAGGCCATTACTGTGATCTTTGCCGTCATAATCTTATTGGTCAATTTGATTGTTGATATATCTTATGCTTGGCTTGACCCCAGGATACGGTATGGCTAGCGAGCGTAGAATATGGTAAAAAAACATACCAGCGACATAGGTTTCTCAGAAGCTCCAGTCTGCGTCAGCGAGTGGCGGCGCTTTCGGCGGGTATTCTTTGAGCGCAAGCTGGTTACCTTCGGGCTGGTGGTATTAGTGTTGATGGTGATTGCCGCCGCCTTTGCCCCGTTGCTGGCACCCTACGACCCCTATGATCTAGGAGACGCGGGTGAGTCGTTGCTTCAACCGGGCGGGGAGCACCTCCTGGGCACTGACCTTCTAGGTAGAGACACGCTAAGCCGGCTCATCTACGGCGCAAGGACGGCGCTGATGGTCGGCTTTATATCGGTTTTTATTTCTGGCTTCATTGGTGTTCCGCTGGGGATAATTGCCGGATACTTTGGCGGCGTTATTAATATGGTCATCATGAGGGCTATGGACGCACTTATGTGCTTCCCGATGCTTTTACTGGCCCTTTTACTTGCCGCCGTGCTAAGAGAATACGATGTTATTAGTGGCATCTGGGTCGTTATCATCGCCCTGAGCATCGCCATAATACCTGGATACGCTAGGGTAACACACGGAGTGACCTTGAGCATCAAGGAAAATGAATATATTATGGCCCAACGGGCTATGGGCTCCAGCAATATGCGCGTGATGTTTAGACATATCCTACCCAATGCCTTTCCGCCGCTGATAGTGCTGGTGACGATGCAGCTGGGGGCTTTAATCCTGGCCGAAGCCGGACTCAGCTTCTTGGGCATCGGCATCGACCCACCAGGCGCGGCCTGGGGAGCAATGGTTTGGGATGGCTATAGATATTTAGCCAACAATCCGGCGCTTTGGCTGGCGCCTGGTATTGCCATTGCGCTGGTGGTATTTGCCTTCAATATGGTGGGGGACGGCTTAAGGGATGCCCTCGATCCCAGGCTCAGAGGCTTACTCTAGTGATAAGGAAAAGAGCATGGCGGAGTTATTTAAAGTAGAAAACCTGAAGACTCAGTTCCACACCGAGGGCGGTGTGGTCAAGGCGGTGGATGGCATTTCCTACCACATCGACGAGCGAGAAATAATTGGCCTGGTGGGGGAGAGTGGTTGTGGTAAATCAGTCAGCCAGCTTTCGGTGATGCAGTTAATATCCACGCCGGGTGAAATTGTCGGCGGTGAGGTTATCTTCGAGGGACAGGACCTACTCAAGTATAAGACTCACGGACCGGAAATGCGTTCTGTTCGCGGTGCTAAGATAGCCATGATATTTCAGGAACCAATGACCTCGCTCAACCCGGTATTGACCATTAATCAGCAGTTAACGGAAATGCTAGAGCTACACCTGGGGATGAGCAAGAAGGTGGCTAGGGAAAGGGCAATCGAGCTACTCGGAATGGTGGGTATCCCCAGTGCCCATAACCGCATTGATGATTATCCCCATCAGTTCAGCGGCGGCATGCGGCAGAGGGTGATGATTGCTATGGCGCTTTCCTGCAGTCCAAAGATACTCATCGCCGATGAACCAACAACAGCTCTGGATGTGACCACCCAGGCACAGTTATTAGAGCTGATGAAGGATATGGTCGAGCGATTTAAAGCCTCGCTGGTTATCGTGACCCACAACCTAGGCGTTGTGGCCCGGTATGCACAGAGGATATATATTATGTATGCCGGGCGCATCGTCGAGGAAGGCACGACCAAGGATATATTCGGCAAGCCGCGCCATCCGTATACTATAGGATTGCTCAAATGCATACCCAGGCTCGATGAGGAAGAGGGGAGGAAGCTGGTGCCCATTAAGGGGCTACCGCCTAATCTGATTAATATGCCACCCACCTGCGCCTTTCTGCCCAGGTGTTCCTACAAAATCAAAAAATGCTCTCGGGAGCCCTGGCCTCCGCTCAAAAATCTGCATGACCAGCACTACGTCAGTTGCTATGCTAATACCCAGGAGAGGGATAAGTGAACCCACTGAAAGATGAGGCTATTTTAGAAGTCAGAGACCTTAAAATGTACTTTCCAGTCACCAGGGGCCTCCTGCAAAGAAAGGTGGCTGATGTAAAAGCCGTTGACGGTGTCACCTTTAAACTCAAGAGAGGTGAAACGCTAGGCTTGGTAGGAGAGAGCGGCTGTGGCAAAACCACCATTGGTCGATGTGTTCTCAGGTTATATCAGCCCACCAGCGGCAGTGTTTTCTTTGAAGGAGAAGATATTTCATCTTTACCGGAGTCAAAGTTAAGACACATCCGCAGCAATATGGCGCTCATCTTTCAGGACCCCTACAGCTCACTGGACCCCCGCCAGAGTGCCGGTAGTATCGTCGGCGAGCCGCTAAAGGTTCACAACTGGGTTAGCAGCCAGTCTGAATACACCGCTAGAGTGGAGCAGCTTTTTCGCCTGGTTGGGCTGGACCCCAGCATGATAGACCGATTCCCCCATGAGTTCAGCGGTGGCCAGAGGCAACGCATTGGTGTGGCCAGAGCCCTAGCTTGTGAGCCTTCTATGATTGTCTGCGACGAGCCCATTTCAGCTTTGGATGTTTCCATACAAGCCCAGATAATCAACCTGCTAGAGGAATTACAGGAAGGGATAAAGGGCCTGACCTATCTTTTCATTGCCCATGACCTTTCGGTAGTGAGACATATAAGCGATCGGGTGGCGGTGATGTATCTTGGCCACATAGTGGAAATTTCCAAATCAAGAGAGCTGTATGAGAACCCCCTGCATCCGTACACTAAGGCGCTACTTTCCGCAGTGCCCATAGCTGACCCCTTTGTGGAGGAAAAGCGTGAGCGTATTATCCTTAAGGGAGAGGTGCCCACCCCGTTGAACCCACCGTCCGGCTGTAGTTTTCACCCCCGCTGCTTCATGGCCACACCAGAGTGCAGCCAAGCGGTGCCGCTACTCCACGACGTTGGTGGTGGACACGAGGTAGCCTGCTTCAGGGTTTAATGAACATTTAATAAGTGACCAACCGGTTATTTCCTGGGGCTAATCAACCTGAATTTTTAATAAGGAGGATACACAAATGAGTACATGGCATGATTATTTTAAGGAACAAGGTCACGCACCAGATTGGCCGTATCCTATCCGCTTCGACCAGGAACAAGAAATCGACGCCGATGTCCTGGTGGTTGGAGGCGGTATCGCCGGTTGTTGGGCGGCCATCAGTGCTGCCAGACAGGGACTAAACGTTGTTCTTGTTGAAAAAGGAGATACCGTCAGGAGTGGCGCCGGAGGCCCGGGCTGCGACCACTGGTGTGATGTTCCGGCAAACCCCCTATCCAACGTGGACCCGGATGAATGGGCACGGCACATGGCCGAGCGACCATACTGCAACGGCATTGGTATCCAGATACAGTGCCGCGAAAACTATGACACCCTGCTCGAACTGGAACAGATGGGGGGCAAAATCAGGGACAGCGGTGATGAATACGTGGGCGCCCAGGGCCGGGATGAGAAGACCAAATTCATGATTTCCCCGCGCTATACCAAAGTCCACAGCTATGTCCCCGAGATGGTAAAGCCGCCCACCTTTAAAAGTAATCCGGAAGGAAAACTGAACAACGTGGTAATACGGG
>Ga0315546_1000244_pt1 | contig 41317 bp, 40 predicted proteins | sample SalMarSW160170MG_FD_203833 | JGI IMG/M metagenome (GOLD analysis project Ga0315546, IMG submission 203833) | Salt marsh sediment microbial communities from the Plum Island Ecosystem LTER, Massachusetts, United States - Salt Marsh Sediment SW1601-170 ...
TCTAATGCCTCCTGGTATGCAGCTTCTAAAAAGCCACAACCAAGTTCCTTGTGGACCTCCATTGCTGCCCCTATTATAATGAATGTCCTTTCATCTCTCATAAAATCAGTCTAATCTGCGTAACCTGCCCGCTAGTGCCTGTCACCCATCAAAGTAAATCAAATCATATTCCTCATTGAGCTCATTGTTACTAAAGACAATGTACATAAGCTATGGCAGGCGGGTCTGCGGATGAAATGGGGAAAGTATATTATAATTCCTGAGGGGGCGGGGGGAGATCTTTAAGGAGGGTTACCAGCAGCATGCTTTTCGGGAAGACTATGACCCGGACGGTAAGGAATATGAGCAAGAAATAGTTGTTGAGCGACCGATTCTTCACCCACCATGCCTCAAGCCGGCCCTTATAGGGTGAGATAACGTCATCATAAAAACGCATCATATCTCCCTGAGCCTTGTGCAGCAGGTTTTCCTCATCACGAAAATAGATGGCGCCGATCCCGGAAAGCCCGGGACGAACCTTGAGGATTTCCGCCCTATCTTCTTCTCTAAAGACATCAAAGCACCGCTGATCTTGCGGCCTGGGGCCTATGATACTCATCTCCCCTTTTAACACATTGATAAGCTGCGGCAGTTCATTGATCTTGGCCCTCCGCAGGATCTTTCCAAAGGGCAGAATGCGGGGATCGTTTTTGACGGTAACCGTGCCGGTGCCGATGTGAGGGCTGTCTTTCAGCATGGTAGCAAACTTGATTACTTCAAACTTTGTGCCGTCCTTTCCCACCCGGTTCTGCCTGAAGAATACCTCGCCTTCCCCTGTAAACCTTAAGATGATCATCACCACGAGAAATAAGGGAGAGAGCACAAGGAGGGCAAGTGAGGAAAAAAGGATATCAAAAAACCGAATCATTCTTACATCCTGTCATCGAGAAACATCCCTGTTTCCTTATGGTGGAACGTAGGAACCATCTCATTAAAAAGATCGATCAGCTCGCTTCGATTCCACCTGCCGCGATCTTTTATCTTCGCAATGCGCTGCTCAAACATCTGAAGTTTGGCTTCATCGTAGAGAGGATCGTTCTTTATCACCCCGATACTTTCAAAGCGCTCCATATCGAGGGTTTCGGCATCGGTATAAAATTCTTCAAAATCCTTTTCTCCGGTCGTATCGCTGTCAAAGAAGTAGCACGACCATGTGCCCTTCGCAATCAATTCCTTCCCTCTCGCGCGCGCCTCATCCTCGCTTTCACACACGCATAGGCCTGGTAGCCCAAATCCGCCAGATACTTCACCGCAATCTCTGCAAATGAGATAAGGTGAAGCTTCTCGGAGAGTTTCGGAAAAAAAATATCCCTGTTTTCGCCGAGTAGGCATGACATGAGACACAGATCTCCGGATTCTTTGGGTGTGAGAAAATAGCGGCGAATATCACGAGGAGCGGATAGAGGCTGGTGCTTTTGGATCCGCTGGTTAAAGCCGTGCAAAAGCGAGCCGTTTGAAAAGGCCACATTCGCAAAACGGGCGGTGGAAATCGCCAGATTCAGGCTCATCCGCATGAGATAGTATTCCATGATCCGTTTGCTGGCACCCATCATATTGACCGGATTGGCCGCCTTATCTGTTGAAACACAAAAGTATTTCTTTGCCCCGCTTTCCCATGCCTGCCGCATCGTCTTTTCCGTATTGAAGATATTCACCTCGATCATCCGCATGAGGGTATAGGGATCTTTTTCACTGCGGACATGTTTGAGGGCCGAAAGATTCAGGACATAATCATACGGTCCCTCAGTGGTAAAGAAAGCATCGTATTCCCATGAGCCGCAGTCAAGCGCGAATGAGCGGAAATCACCCTCGATATATCCAAGCGAGCTCCTGATATCCCGTACCGCTTCGACGAGATCGTTCTCGCTGATATCAACGATATGAAGTCTGCGCGGGTTTCTTTTAAAGATCTCCCGGGCTAACGCCTGGCCGATGGAGCCGGCCCCACCGATCACCAAAAATGAGCTTACCTCCACCATCTGCCGCAACTGGTCTTCATATCCGGTGATGTCCCGATCAAACAGTTCCTTGTCACGACCAATCAGGGAAAGGATATTCATAGCTTATCCTGCATGAGATTGACATTGCTCGGCATATTAATGATCCGTCGTACGAAGTCTTCAGCGACATCCAGGTTCAACCTGGGGCAGTCCTTGTACATGGGAAGGTGCGGCATTAACAGCGGCCTTGGTCCTAGAATACTCATATTCCCTTTGAGTATATTCCAAAACTCAGGTAATTCATAAAAGCTAGGGCCTACCGATTTTAGGTTTGACCTGAAATCTGAAATCGGTAAAGGAAACGCGTTTATGTTTGCTTTTTCAAAATATTATAAACTGTCTTTGGCGAAACATGAAGACGCTCCGCAATTTCGGATCGCTTGAACCCCCGCGCAATCAGTTGTTCGATAAGAAACTTCATTGCTCGATAAGATCCCGGTTTTCGCTTACCATACCGGGCCACAGACTCATCGATTCGTTGATCCAGCGCCTGCATATTCACTATATCTGTGCCAGCAATTCTTGCCACCTTTGAGGCAATTGACATGTTGCCGAAGATGCTAGGAAGAGCCGTCATGAGGTTCTTCTTGAAATGCTCTACCCCAGCTTCCTGCGCTTGTACGTAGTCAACAGGCAGTGCCATACCCTTTTCCAGTAGTTGCCAGTATTTTCCCCTGGCACCCCGAAGATCATCGGCAAGCATTTGCATGATGAATCCGGCATTCACGAACGAAATATCTTCTGAGCCGTCAACAAACATCCGAATCGATGACCATCGGTAGTCCCTTGGATCAGACACGATATCCGCCTTTACCGGATTTAAGTGAATATATATCGAAGCGGCGATCAGGTATGCTTCATCCAGACATACAGCCTGTCGGTAAGGTCCTCCGAACAAGTGCCCCCGCCGTTCATATTTTCGGTTGAATCTCATAGCATACCGGGAAAACAAATCCTTCATAGCAAACGGGAGGTTTTCCTGATTGGGCCGCATGAGCAAGTGTAGGTGGTTTCCCATGAGACAAAATGAATAGACTTCGTAGTCATACCTTTTTGCCGATGCTTCGAGAAAACCCAGCATACACAGAAAATCGTCGTCTTCGATAAAGCACGGATCTTTACCGGCGGCTCGTTGGGTGATATGCGAAATCAGATTACCTTGGATCAGCTTTCTTCGCGCCCGAAAAAACCGATAAACCTTATGCTCGGCAATCAAATCAATCGGTTCCACCAGCGGCTCCGTTGGAAAACATTACCGCCACGTTCGTAGCCCGTTCCTAACAAAACGATGCTACTCCGGTGGGGGACGGACAAGCACCAAAAACAGCTTACCGATTTGGGGTTTGACCTCAAATGGGTAAGAGAAATTACCGAAAGGAGGTTTGACCGGAAATTGGTAGAATGGTAGCAAACTTAATCACTTAGAACTTTTACAGATACTAGGTTTGACCTACAGATACTAGGTTTGACCTGAAATCGGTAAGATATTTTCCCGCCACAGTGATGGCTGGTAAGCTTACCGAAAGGAGGTTTGACCGGAAATCGGTAAAGAAAGGATATTCATAGCTTATCCTGAATAAGGTTGGCACTGCTCGGGATATGGATCATCATGTCAATAGGCCTTTTGATCATTTCTTAAGGGAGCGCCTCAAAGCGCCAACCACGAGATCGACCGCCTCAAAACCCATGGTGGGATACAGAGGCAGCGTAAGCTGCCGACGCGAAATTTCAGAAGCCACAGGTGTTTCAGCCAGCCCGCTGGAATGATAGGCGCTGAACTCCTGGAAGGCCGGATAATGAATGCTCGACTGGATGCCTTCTTTCTTGAGGCTGTTGATCACTGCTACACGGTCAATATCGGCATCTAGGAGTATGGGGAAGATATGGTAAGCGGGTAAAATTTTATCTGTGTTTCGGAAGGGTATCGAAAGGCCCGATACCCCAGAGAGCAGTTCAATATATCGTTCCGTCAAAGCCTTTCGCTTTTCATTTGCTTCGGGCAACTTCTCCAACTGCACAATCCCCAGTGCTGCCCGCATCTCGTCCAGGCGGTAGTTCAGGCCCGGCTGCACCACATCGTAGGTGATCGCCCTGCCGGCATGACGGTCCAAGGTCAGGGTCGTCATGCCGTGCGATCGCAGGTAACGCCCCCTGCGATCTAAATCTTCCGAACGAGTCACATACATGCCCCCTTCGCCCACGGACAAATTCTTGTTCGTGAAAAAGCTGAAGCAGGCTATATCACCGAATGTCCCACATTTCCGTCCGCCGTACTCCGCGCCTACAGCATGGGCTGCATCCTCGATAAGATACAGTTTTTTCTCCCCGCAAAGCCTTTCAATCGCTGTCATGCCGCAGGGATAGCCTGCATAGTGGACGATCATGACCGCCTTTGTTTTCGGGGTGACCTTTCGGGCAATGTCCTCCGGATCCATATTCCAGTCATCGAATGAGGTGCAATCGGCAAGCACAGGTGATGCACCGACGAGCCGTACCGTGTTGATATCAGCCACAAAGGTCAAAGCGGGTACGATCACCTCATCTCCCGGCCCCACACCAAGAGCCAGCAATGCCATGTGCAATGCGGCCGTCCCGTTAGAGACCGCCGTAGACATGGCCCCATGACCAAGAAACTCCCCAAAGCTCCCTTCAAAGGCCTGCGTGCGCTCCCCCATCGTAATCCAGCCGCTTTCAAGCACATCGGCAACGGCCTTCTTTTCCTGTTCGTCGTAATTTAATTCAAAGAGCTGAACTTTCCACATCGTATTGACCTACCAGCATGTTTCAATTCTTTTCCATTTTCCATTCTATAGTATAGCCAAAACAAGTGCTTATAGCCTCTGTCTTTCCCAGCGCATCTGGCCCACCTGAGAACACATCCTTGGCGGATTTTATGGCAAAAGATTGAGGGGTTTTTTCCTTAAAACCGGCCCATCGAGGAGCTGTGGTAAGCTTGCCGTTCTTTATAACAACGGCACCTTCCCTTATTGCTTCATCACCACTTATGCACTATGCCATGCACATCGTATCTTTTACCCATCAAGGCCGAGATCGGATGCTTCCGATAGATCTACGTGCGCCGGTTTCCGCTATGGGGTCAATCAATGCTTTCATGTTTTTAGGATCTTTAGTTAGGCACCTATTGCGTTGCACAGGCTGCCAGGCATTGCGGACATCATCCGTCTTGCCTGTCCTTATACGGCAATGGCTACTTCTCTATGCCTTTCTTCAATTTGGGGATGGGTTTTACTGAAGCTATTGACGTCCTCGGTAACCCTGTTAACCAATCGGTTAACATCTTCTGCTATATGCCCATCAATAAAAGACCGGTTGCATTTTGTGCAAATATTTGCCGGAACATTTTTCACAGTAATACTAATCTTCTCCAATTCATAGACAAGTTCCGTCTTCCCTGGTTTTACGATCCCATTACATTCAGGGCATCTTCTTATCTTAGGCATTAATTATCCCCTTTTTCTCCGTTGAAAATTGCGGCTCCATTCCTCCTTTTTAGCCTCAGTAATTGCATGACTATAATACGCATATTTTTCGTTTTGGACAAAATCTCTGATTGTTTCTTTGGAAGTCATTGGTTGTATTTACATACTCTGCTTTCAGCCATTATTGCTCTATTCTAGGTAGAAGGGAGAGATTCCCTCCCGGAGTCTTAAAGACCCGTACATGCACGATTCGCTCCTAGGGTTCCCCGAGGAGCAGTCGATTAAATCGGCCCCTCGGCATATCTCCTTGTTCCGTAATACCTTCTGAAATACGTTTGTACCTCCAGTAATACTCGTTCGTACCGATATTAGGTTTGACCTGAAATCGGTAGATAAAAAGACTTTGCTGTTTCATGATAAGGATCTTTACGATCCACCACCGCTATCCATCCCCAGCTGTAAAAGAAAACAGCTCTTTTCATAAATCACCATACACATAGTTGTCATGATGTTGAGCAAGGTCATGGGGCGCGGCGCTTTCTCCGATACCAACAATGGATAAAAGAACATTGTCTCTGGTATCAAAAGCATCACTTTTCTGATCTCCTTTAATTCCGGCATCTTTGGTCTTTATATACCCGATAAAATCGATAACCTCATCAATCTCTTCATCCCCACAATCTGGAGCGGCAAATGGGACTTTCATGGTTTGCGTTTCTCTTTATGTGATTATTTCTCGTCTAGACAAATGAGGGGCGAAGAGAATGGGAGAAAGTCACATTCGTGTCGTCTAGCAGAAGCGGAGTGCGCACTATTGCCGACCAGGACTGCTTGTCTCCGCTTGCCTACCGGCCTGCGTTATTTCCAGTATCCCTTTGGCGTAGTCGATAACGGTTCGAAAGTGCTGCAAGAAGCTGAGGCCGAGCAAGCCTTCAATCCCTGCAAGCTCGGGGATGTCGTGGCAAACGATGTCAACAGCTTCTACCTCCAGTTCTGCCAATTTCATACGTTCCACTGTGATCAATGGTGCTTCGATCACCCCATTGGCTGTTATTATGGGCGTCCGGCGCTCAGAGATAGCTGGATCATAGCCAATGTCTTTGGCCACATCCCAGGCCAAAACAGTGTAAACAGCGCCCGTGTCAAGGATCACGTCAACCTCTCGACTACCAGCCGGACCACATATTTCGACGCGTCTAAGAATAATGGGGATGTCAAGCTGGGTTTGCATCACAGGATCGCCGCATAGCCAGGCTTTATCACGGGTCCTGCAAAGGTGACATAGGCCCGTTTTACTTTCCTCTTCCTTAGCTCTCGATGAAGTTCCCTTCGGTCAGGGTTACGCGCAATCAGTTCGCCCAACAATTCCCCTGTGGGCGTTCCCTCAGTCACCAAGAAGGCCAACCACTGCCCAGCATACTCTTGCTTCGCATGCTCTAAATTCAGCTTTTCCATTTTTTCTTCGCCTCCTATGACCCACAAATGAGTATAGAGCATGTAGACTACACGCTCAGCGATATCCGCTAGCTCCATGCCCTGATTTTTATAGCAAGGATAGCACAAAATCCTGGAGATATCCAGAAGATGATAAGGAGACCATGAGATTACCTGACAGGGCTATTGACCTTTACCCTCCTGGCAATCTCATCATCATGCATGCAGATCACCGCCGTCTCTCACCTCAACGATTTCGTCAAGATATCCCTCGAGTTTTCTCGGGTCAGTTCCTAGAGTCCTTTCTTCGATATCTATGAAATGCGGCACCGCCCCGCAGTAGCTCACGGCGTTTGCCGTGGCGATAAAGGTAAGCGCGGGCATGAGCACTTCATCATCCCGCTCCACCCCTGACATCTTCAGGCAGATATGCAGGGCAGACGTGCCGTTGACACAGAGCACCGCTTTCTTAACGCCCGTGAAAGCAGCAAGCATCCCCTCAAACCGATCCACAAACTCCCCGATGGAGGAGACGAAATTGCTGTCCACGCATTCCGCCAGATAGCGCTTTTCATTCCCCTCGAAAACGGGAATATGTAAAGCCGTAAAGGAATCGTCATGGTCAACAACCTTTTTGATCGTATCCAGGATATCGGCTGCAATATCAGTCATTAAATGCCTTCTTATATGCTTACAGGTGACATGCTCAAATCAAATATCCCGAAACCTACCAGGTTCTCTGTTACCAATTTCTTTTGCCGGAACGCCTGCAAAACTTTTAAAACCTTCCTTAAGACTGGTGCATCTCAAAACAGTGGTTACCTAGCTACCCTTGATAGCAGCAGACACTTCCTCTACTTCCTAATCACCACACTCAGGGATTGCAAGTGGTATTTTTACAGTTTGCGCTTATCCTTCTGTGCGCAACTCATAAAAGGCTAAGCCAATTTTCGATCTGCAATCCTTGTACCCTTGAAAAATGCTTTACATTATTTGTTACGAGGATAGCATTATGAGCTTTGACAATACCGGCAATCAGAATATCCGCATCATTGATAAGTTCACCTTTCTTCTTCAAATCAGCATAAATTTCACCGCCAATCTTAGCTGCATCGTAAGATTCTTCCAGAATTATGCATGCCTTGACCAAGCCTTGGAGAAACTTCTCTTCACTCAATTTCCCACTGAGAAATATGCCTTTGAAAAATTCGTAAAAGGTCAGCCATGTAAGGCCAACACTGTCTTCCTCTGTGAGATTCTCTATCTTTCTTCTTATCGGTTCGCTACCCCGAAAGTATTCGATGAGGATATCAGTGTCCAGACAGTAGATCAAAGCTCAACCTCTCTTCTACCAAACAATTCCCGTTCTTTCACTACGTCCCGGTACAGATCAACCTCTTCTTCACTTTTATCTTTCCAGATACTAAAAAGATTAAGAAAGCCCTGTTTGTCAAATTCTTCCTTCTCTATCATCACCCGGACCTCCTCTCCCCTTCTTAGAAATAAACTACTCGCTACCTCTTTGGGAATGAAAATATGGTTATCTTTACGGTACTTTGTTTTGAAAGTAGCTATCTTTGCCATAAGTAACCTCCCACTAATTTTCTTCTATGGAATCTCAGCATAAACATGGCCCCACTGTCGTTGTAAAAATGTATCAAAAGAGATTTTGCTGTTTCATGGTACGGGTCTTTACGATCCACCACCGCTATCCATCCCCAACTGTCAAAAAAATAAGGTCTTTTCATAAATCACCATACACATAGTTGTCGTGATGTTGGGCAAGGTCATGAGGCGCGGCGCTTTCTCCGACACCAACAATGGATAAGAGAATATTATCTCTTGCATTAGAAGCATCTTTTCGCTGATCTCTTTTAATTCCGGCATCCTTAGACTTTATGTACCTGATAAAATCGATAACCTCATCAATCTTCTCTTTCGAGAGATCCCCCAGCTCTTTTAAGACTTTCTCTTTATCGAAAGTGCACCGTTTCATATTTCTACTTTTCTTCGCCCAAATAGGCTTGTTCTTTTAATGGCCTCGCTAAACCGTTTCTCCTCTTCTCCGGTCAAATCAGAAAGGAGCCCAGCGTACCCTAAGATCTTTTCCTTTTTTGGCTCTCCCTCCACCTCAACCCTCACACGCAATCTGCTCCCTCTATTTATCTTTAGTTTATCAATAACCTCTTTGGGGATAGAAAGGTGTCCATCTTCCAATAATCTTCCTGCATATTCTTCCTGCATATATCATTTCCTCCTTATCTTCTTAACCACACCCCCTTACCCATTCCTGCATCCTGTCCTCACCTCTCGCGCATTGAAACTCCCTACGTGCAGATCAATCAGCATAGATGCCCTATGCGATCACCCAGACGCTTCTTCATCCATCTCCTGCTTTCTACCGATTTTAGGTCAAACCTGAAATCGGTAAGATATCAGCCACAAAGGTCAAAGCGGGTATGATTACCTCGTCTCCAGGCCCGACACCCAGCGCCAACAAGGCCATGTGCAATGCGGCCGTTCCGTTTGAAACAGCCGTGGCCATGGCCCCATGACCAAGAAACTCCCCGAAGCTCCGTTCAAAGGCCTGCGTGCGCTCCCCCATCGTAATCCAGCCGCTCTCAAGCACGTCGGCAACGGCCTTCTTTTCCTGCTCATCGTAATTCAATTCAAAGAGCTGAACTTTCCACATCGTTGATTACCTTTGTAAGACTAAACTTCAATCACATATTCATTCATTACCCGACCTTCAGGGGTGGTAAACTGCCTTTCACATCTAAAACCAAGGCCCTTATAAAATGCATTCACATCGTCATTATTATAACGGTCACTAAGGAGATCTACTTGCTGCAAACCGCGGTTGGCCGCATCTTTCAAAAATGCATATACCAACGCTTTCCCAATCCCTTTTCCCTTCATTTCCGGCAACACTGCTATGGACATCAATGTGCCCCGCCCATCTTGTTTTTTCGCCTTTTCCGGCATTGATAAGGCACGGATGAGTCTGGGAATTATTGATGGCCTCTTAAGAACAGGGGAAATTGAAGCAAAAACAAATCTCCACCAGCGATTTCGCAACAAGCGTCGGTAGAAGCCTGATGGCTGTGTTGTACCTGTGACAAATCCGCAGATCCCCTCCTCATTCTCCGCTACAAAGCCTATCCCGGAAGGATCAATCAATGTACCATTGTAAAGTTCTCGTAGGAATGCCGCCCCTAGAAAACTAAGAAAAAAATTTAAAAAACTGGACAGATGGACATGAATTACTGCTGAAACATCCTCCCTTCCCATAAACCTAATACGAAGGTTAACCATCATCAAACCCGCAGAGACTCACATGCCCATCCGCCAGCCGTTTCAACTCCACAAAAAATTGCCGAAAATCCGATCTTTTTTTTCAACATAAACAGAAATTATCTTTTCTTCCTTCAACTCAAAAGCCAACAGCTAAAATTCAACACTACTTTCCTCTCCCAGTGCTTTCAATAAACCCAACCACCTTCGGCGGATAATCTCCTTGGAAAAATGCTTTATCAATCACTTGACAAATTGTGGTCCAGGGCCTGACGCAGGATTTCTTCGAAGGCCTCAGCCGCCGATGAAGGGGAATGGTACTCTAGTGCATACTGCCGACCCCTTTTTCCCATCTCTTTGCGGCTGGCCGCATTCTTTTTCACTTTCAATATTGCCTCGGCAAGTAGATGAGGGTTCTCTGGCGGGATACATACACCTGCCTGAGAACGTTCCACCAAATACCAAGTATCACTTCCTGGATCGACGCTGACAATCATAGGTCGACCACTAGCCAGGATAGAAAGAGTTTTGGATGGAAGTGAATTAAATCCCATAGCCCTGAGCAATATTACTAATGACACATCCGCAGTTGCTAAAACCTCAGGCAGACGCTCACGAGGTTGAAAAGGAATGAATTTAACATTTGATAAATGACGAGAACTCGCTTTTTTTCTTAAGGACACTTTTGCTGGCCCATCACCAACAAATACAAATTGTATCTCCTCATCACCCAAAAACTCTGCCACATCCAATACCATTTCTAAACCTTGAGAAAATCCTAGATTCCCCGCATAAAGAGCCACGAAAGATTCACTCAACCCATGATATACCGAAAAAGCATTGGTTTTGGGCAAGGGCCTGATCAAATCTGTATCAACCCAGTCATAAACAAGACGAATCTTGGATTCATGAACGCCCAGTCTCTTAATGCTGTCTCTAAAGGAGTTAGATAGAATACGTACAAATGAGGATCGATTTGCACAAAACTGCTCTAAAAGTGTTACCAACTTAATTATAGGTTTCTGACGGAATATTCCCAGTTGCACTCCTGCATCTGGGTACACATCATGTATCGAATAGACTGACGGTTTTCGCCTTATTGATGAGAAATATACAAAAGGCAACCACACTTCCAAAGAGGGCGTAGCAGCGACAAAGACATCACAGTCGATTTTCCAGCCAGCATATACTGCCCCAACCTGATAGGCAAAGAACTGCAAAAGGCGCTGAAATAAATTCGATCGGTCAATAGAAGGCACCGGAATGCGGATCACTTGCACACCATCTTCGATTGTACGCCTCACTATTAAACCACTATAAGCCGGCGGTACCCTCCCCGAAGGGTAATGAGGCACGGCTGTAAGAACAGTAACCTGATGTCCCCGTCCCACCAATTCCCGGCAAAGCATACCATAAAGCGGTGCGGCAGGCCCACCATCCGGTTCATAATAAGGCTCAACAAATAAAATCTGCATTTCTTAGTACCATATCCTATCAGCCAAGCTGCATTCTGACCTGCTCTGAGATCCACTTGTAAGTGGAAGTTAGGCCAACCTTAAGTGGATATGAAGGCTTCCAGCCAAGTCTTTCCCAAATCAACTTATTATCAGAGTTTCGACCTCTGACGCCCAGCGGTCCATGTATATGCTTCTTTCTTAGGTGCTTCCCAGAAATCTCCATTATAATATCAGCCAATTGATCGATAGTGACAATCTCTTCCGAGCCTATGTTTACTGGACCGGTCCAGTCCGATCTCATTAATCGCAGGGTCCCCTCCAAACACTCATCTATATAAAGGAATGATCTGGTTTGTTTGCCATCACCCCAAATTTCAATCTCACCATCATCCTCTGTTGCAGCCACCTTTCTGCATAGGGCAGCCGGGGCCTTCTCCCGACCATCATTCCATGAACCCTCCGGGCCGAATATATTATGATAGCGCGCGATCCTTACTTCCATCCCATAGTTCCGATGGAAAGCAAGATATAAATGCTCACTGAAAAGTTTCTCCCATCCATAATCACTATCAGGTTGTGCAGGATAGGCACTATCCTCGGCACAATTTGGATTGTCTGGATCCTGTTGGTTATATTCAGGGTAGATGCATGCAGATGAAGAATAAAAAATTCTTTTCACATTCCTTCTTTGACAGGCCTCTAGCATATTTAAATTTATTAATGCAGAGTTATGCATAATATCAGCATCGTTTTCACCGGTAAAGACAAACCCTGCCCCTCCCATATCGGCAGCAAACTGATATACTTCATCAAAACGTCTATCGACTACAGATCTGCAAACGTATGGATCACGAAGGTCTCCAATCACAAAATCATCGGCATTTGTTTCACTGAATGCAGGGTATTTAAGATCAACACCTCTTGCCCAAAACCCATCATCTTTCAGTCTCTTTACCATATGGCTACCAATAAAACCCCCAGCACCACATACTAACGCATTGTTCATATTCTCACCTCCCAAAAAACAGTCATATTTAGGTTAAACCTATAATTGAAGACCTGGAAATTACCTCAGCAACCACACCCATAATCAGACAAGACATCAGTAAGCTGAGTCACAGTTTGGCTCGTTGGAACTAATTCAGGATAAAAAAGCTGTCATAGAGCGAGGAGTTTCGAGTATCCCTTCTTATTTTTCTCTTTCTATATGTCATGAGCAAAAATCCTCTGAACTGTTTCCTTTAGTCCTTGTTCAAAAGCGTAAGGCAAAGATCCGCACACCAAGTCAGTTGCCTGCATGACAAAAACATATCTTCTAAAATAGTATTCAAACGGACAGAATAAAATGGAGATTCTTCCAGCCTATTCAATTCCAAAAATCTCTTCTCTATCCAGCTAATTTGACTATTGGCTTAGGCTATTTTGGAATATTTGTCGTTCCCATTTAATTCTACAACGAGTTGTGTATTGACTTAATGCAATTGCTTGGTAATAAAGTAACCCTGGGTATGAATTATCTAAAAAGTCTTATACTTAGCCAATTTGCTCGCGAACCATGAATGATCTAACAGACACTCTATTTCTGCAGGCCCGACGGTTCTGCCACGCTGAACAAGGCACCGTTTATGCAGTAGTAAGTGGAAAGTCCTTAAGACATGAATTTTAGCTTTTATGAACGGCCATAATTTGCTTATCCTTGAAAAGTACAATAGACTGCCTGCTATATAAAACATATGAAAAGGCAGATATTTATAAAGAAGGGGCAAAGGCATATTCTTTAAAAATACATAAGTAACATTTTTTTGTCCATTATACACAAACATGTCGCTATTGTACTTATGCGTAGCAGAAACTTTATGATATACCTTTGAAGCAGGGACATTGATGATTCGATAACCGTGCAGGTGAGCTCTAAAACTCCAGTCTACATCCTCATAACCAGCAAAAAAGTCCTCATCTAGCATACCGATTTCCTCAAAAACTTTTTTCCTGTAAATAGCCGAACAGGCAACAGCTACGAAGACATCAGCAGATTGTTGATATTCCAAGTCATCATTTCTGTTCTGGCCTCTAGCTTCAACAGTTCCAGCAATCGAATATTTTGCACCAGCACTCCAAATGATATTTCGCTTATTAAAATATAATACTTTTGAATCACACGCAGCAATACTATCATCACTATCTATTGCCAAATATAACTCTTTGAGCCAATCAGATGCTACCTCGGTGTCATTGTTTAGCAGAACAACATACTCTCCTTTTGCTTCTCGGATACCTATATTGTTTCCGCCAGCAAAACCTCGATTTTTAGCCAATCGTATTATTCGAATTTCAGGAAACTTTGTAGCAACAAACTGCGCTGATCCATCAGACGAGCCGTTGTCTACAAGAATTGTTTCAAAGTTACTAAAATTCTGTAGGCGCAGCGAGGATAGACAGTCATGAAGCAAATGTCTTCCATTCCAATTAACAATGATCACACTAACCCCTGGCATAAACTCTTGAGCTCCCAAAGTTTGGCTTACAGGTTATCTTACTCTCTCCAAAGTACTCCAGAAAATAATATCAAGCCGCAAGATATCCCTGAGGTACCAATTCATAATTACTGCTTTTTTCATTTAGAGTGCGATAATGGAACCTTTTCCTGCCATCCCTTCTTATCCGTCACACCATCCCAAACTCCGTAGAGAACTCCAAGAATACTTAACCATTTTCCCTGGAAAGTAAACTTGAGAATTCGTTTCAAAAAAAACGCCATTGCATATGAACTAGATAGAAATAGAACACCAGCGTTTTTTGCCAAGTGACGCCTCAATAGGAAGGCATTGCGTGTTTGATAGTATACATATTGAGGTGCATCGTGCCCGCCCGCGGTCATTGACTCCTTATGCCACACTACTGCTGATGGGACATAAACTATCCTATATCCACCACTAATTACCCGTAAGCTGAATTCCAAATCCTCCATTACAACAAAATAATCTTCACATAATGGACCTACCTTTTCAATAATGGTGCGTCTGATGAGCATTGCACAGCCCGATGCAAATGGAATCTCCCCTTGCTTATCATAACGCCCGTCATCTTTCCGGCCATACCCCATCATTCGACCTGTGATAAGTCTTTTGTGAAATATAGAACCCCCAAACCATAAAATGTCTGGCCTCTCATAGAATAAAATTTTTGGCGACACAATCCCGACTCGGGAATCAGTACTGATAACCTCCACCATCCTCTCGATTGATTCAGCTGCAATTGTCGTATCGTTGTTTAATAGTAATAGGTATTCTGCCTCATGTTCAATCCCATATTCGATACCGATGTTGTTACCTCCTGCAAAACCTAGGTTTTCTTTAGATAGCAGCAAAATTACCTTTCCGCCCTTATATTTTATAATGTCAACAGAATTATCTGATGATCCATTATCCACAACAATAATTTCGAAGTCCAAGTAAGTAGATTTTTCGATAGAGCGAATACACTCCAGCGTATCATGAGGGCGATTCCAATTTACTAATATTATACTTACCTTCCCGAACGACCTCATCTAACCCCTCCCCTTAACCAACTCTTCTAAAGTACTCGCCAATTTCTTAGTTAAGATACGACGATGAAATTGCTCAAGCTCATTTAAGGGTAAGTTCACCTTAGTCTTTCCCATGCTGATCATTTGTCTCATAGTTATTGCAATATTTTCTGGAGAATCAGGCGACACTGCCTTTCCCAATCTTAAGTTTTTAACTAAATTGAAAGAGGCTGAGTCAGGAGGAGCAATGGCTAGAATTGGGGACCCTGACCCAATATATTCCAAAATTTTTCCCGACATCATCTGCGAACTCCGACCGTCACTCGGGCCGTTGTAAATGAATACATTCACATCAGCATTCGCTTGAAACGTGAGCGCTGCCTTATGCGAAACCTCGCCAATCATCCTAATGATCCCTTTCAGCCTATGCTGGACAAGGAAATCCTCCTGTTCTTTAGTGTGTGGCCCCACCAAGAAAATCTGGAAACCATTCCTCATTTCAGGGTTTTGACTCAGTAAAATTCGTACTCCTTCAAGTAGGGGCTGTGGGCTACGGTTCTGTTTTGACATAGAACTCGTCAGAACAAAAGTAAACTTAGGATAATAATGATGTTTTAAATTCTCGAAATCATCGGGATCGTATCCATTAGGAATTACAATCAATTTATCTTTGATTACCTTAGGATACCTAAATAAGAAGTCCTTTTTAATAGCTTCTGAAACTGTAATGATCTTATCGGCTTTCTCGATCACAATCTTCTCTTGCCAACCTTCAATAGTTTTTGCGCGTAGCCTATTATGGAAGCTCCGGTTGCGATCAGGGTCAGCCAACCACGCATCCCGGAAGTCCGCTACCCAAGGAATCCCGGTTTTCTTTTTCAGAACATAGCCCACCAAATGGGAACTATGAGGTGGCGAAGTCGAATAAATCGCGAGAATGCCTTTTTCATCAATAAGCTTCCTCCCTGCCCTCGCTGCTGGGTACACCCATGGTAATATTGCATCTGGAACCATACACACACAGAATAACCGAGATATTAAATCCCGAATAGGAGAAAAACACCTTGCCGTAGAAAACAGAGGCTGCACACGTGATACCGTAGTATCTAATGCTATTTCCTTTTTTAACATTGAATCTCGCATAATTCCCAAAGGTATCTCTGTCGTTAGCACTACAGGATGCCAACGCATTTCAGGAAGATACTTTGCAAATTTCAGCGATCTCTGAACCCCTACTCCACCACCAGGAGGAAAATAATATGCAATCATTAAAACGCATTTTTTCTCCAATATACTATCCATCTTTAATTATTTCTCAAATGATTACGCGTGCTCTTAATTTTTTTACCTGATTGCATTATCTGCACCTTGTTAGTAAACTGCAGCTCAGCTCGATAACAAAAGCTCAGCAGTGCCAATAAAATACCGGCAAACGATGGCCCTGCTGAATTTAGACTATCCCCCAGACCTAAAATAGCTTCGGCACAAAGGATGGATAATGGAATAACATATGGCAAATAGGAAATCCTTATTTGTCTAGCAATATGGATCCATTGGAAAAGCCATATAGCCGTAAAAGTCGATATTAGGAATAATCCAAGAAAACCAAAACGAAAGACGCCACTTATGAAAGGGAGATGAAAACCAGGATACCAACCAGTTCTCGCTTTTTCCATTGTAAAATAATTATACCCAGTATCCCCCATTATATCGTATCCCATAGGAGTAAACTCAAAAAACTTTGTACCTATTCCCATTCCAATAAGATATGATTCTTTAGATTGGTTCATATTGAGAAACATATTTTCAATTTCAGCAATACGCGAACTACCTGCATACTCCAAACCAATCTCAGAATAAATATTGACGCTCTCAATTACAAGTTTTAAAGATTTAACTAAATTAGGCACCAAAAAATAAGACATTATTGAAATTACAAATACTATTACCACAGCTATTTTGGTCATCCTACATAAGCCTCTAACCCTAAATATCTTCCAATGAGTTGCATAAGCTGTAACAAATAAATAAGCTCCCAGATTTAATATGAGTAAAATAAACACTAATCTTCGCGTGCTAATGAGCAAAAAGAAAATACTCAGACCAAATACCACCCAAGCAAATCTGCCTTGACGTTGCCCTATTAGGCTCTTAATAAAAATAAATCCTATAATAGGGCTAAGGAACATTAATTGGTCGTAGAGAGTTATACCGATCCCTGCAAATCCTGTTGTAAGATGAATATGTCCTCTTATATTAGCTAATATTAGAATGACACCAATAACTAGTAGAATCACTGAACAAATATAAAGTATATCAATAAGATGATAAAATTGCCTATAGTGAAGAATTATTTGCCTCATAGACAAATAGGTTAAGATAAAATAAATGGATGGTAGTGAGCTTTGAATAACATTACGAATATCAGTTTCTCCATAAGGGAGAATTGTAGCACGTATGAAGCCGTTAACCATTGCAAATATTAAAATACAATAGATAGGAACTAACCATCGGTTCACCCCATAATGAACTTTTATTAATGATAATCTCCTTCGATATAAAAACGAAAGTAATATTAAAATTAATAAAAATACATCCCATAGGTTTAAAAGGCCCCCTAGATAACGGGGGAATAATCGTATGCCAGTAGTTCCAATTATGCGCTCATGTGCAAGAATAGAAGAGTTTGGGAATATTGCTAGAGATAAAATCATGAAACTTAACCATAAAATTGGCCTTTCAATACTAAGCAAAATAGTGACAATTGCTAAGAAAATTATAATTGTGACTATAATTGCATTCCAATGTAGTCCCCGTCCTGTAATTATTATGATACCCAGTGTTATTGCAATAACACTTAAAAACAAAACATAAGCTCGTTCCATCAACAAAGATATCGGTATCTCTTTTGCAGACATTTTCTAAATCATATATCAGGGAAACCTATGCGAGATTTCGCCTGGATTAATTTGTAAAAGTTAGGATCTTCCCGGACAGTCAGTCTCTTTTGTGCTATCTTCTTCTCGGCGGTCATATCTTCCTCCTTCAGTATAATGTTTTTGGGCAAAAACATCTTAACCGAAGAGAAGACTGACTGCCATTCTTTCTGTAACTAACTGTAAGGCGAGTCCTTAATTTTTACAGATTATTCCCCGGCTAGCAGGCAGGCATCCTCAGCTACTTTCAAGTTCAACCTTGAAACTTGCTCTTTATCATCACTTGGGAAAGCGCCCTTTTCCACAATTAACCCAGAGATTCTTGTGAAAAGCCACTTTTTATAAGTTTATCACTTTAGAAAATAGCTTGGCCTTCTTTCTGGTAATCTGATCGCCGTTTGCTAGTTTTGGGAGATGGGCATAATTGTTGGGTTGAGTACATCAATTGTTTTCTGTTTCGAAAGCCAGGCTTCTAAAATCTTGCCACACACGCTTGGCGAATGAAAGAACATCACAGGAGGGGCTGTAGAATGCTCAAAATTTGTAGATGATACTGGAATTGGCAGTAGCTCAGAAAACATTATATTCACCCTCAAATTATCTTTCCCAGACAATGTAGAGCATGCCGACCAAAACGGGTGGCCATCGGCATTTTCTGGGGTGCACTCACTGTTACTGAGATATAAGAACCGGTTGGGCGAATCCTACCCACTGGCCCCACTCAGCTCCGCAATCTTCAGCGAACAGCTTGAAGCTTCTGCCAGTGTACGGTGTGAGGTCGAAATCGCAACATGCCCACTTATAGCCCCAAGTGTCCAGATCGCATAACAATTCCACAGGATTTTTGCCCGCTATGTGAATACCTATCTTTTGTTTCTTGACATCTCCACCGTGTATTACAGGTATAAAAAGGGTGATGGGAGCAAAAATGGGCATGGATAGAGTTTCTATCATGCCCGTATTAGCGGGGGAGCCGCTCCATGAGCCAAAACAATATGCGGACCTCTTGTTCGGCTCTATCCCTTCGTAGATCCAATTCAGCGACCATCCTCTTTTTGCGTGCCAGTACGTTTGAGGGATTGTTATTTCTAACACATCTGGAACAGGATCCCTAAAAACAGACAGCTTCAACCGTTTCAATCGAGGAATGTCGAAGTCTATCAACCTCTGGGGATTGCTACTTAAATTGGACAGGCATTCGAGGCAGACACCATTCAAGACGGCATTCCGCCCTGAATTTCTATAGACATAGACTTCTTGCATTCTCCCTATGCTTTTATAACTGGCCCAATTGAGGGCAACAAAAATAATAACTAACAAACCTATCTTGCAAAGACAAAAAATACGTCTTAGCAATTTGGATTTGAATTCATCGCCTATTGAAGTAGCATAAATCAGAAAAAAAACTGAAATCCAAACGAGAACCGCAACACTGGCGTATCGTGAAATACCTGCCTGGTGAACGCCTAGTCCAAGACGACCAATGGCAGTCAAAGCGGCGCTCAGGACACCGTACGCTCCAAGCACAAGGAAAAAGAAATGGCGCTGTAGTTCAAGCGGCGGCTTCTTGACACAATAATAGATCACGTACAGCAACCAAAAAGTCAACCCCGCCACACCGAATATTATGGAAAAAGAAAACATACCCCCCCGGCGTAATATTTGGAAGGCCATCTGTACATCATCCATTTCGGTGAGAGGGGAACCAATGAATGAGGCTAGATGGAATATGAAGGAATCAGGCACAACATCCCCTACTCTCGAGAGAGGCGTACCAATATAGGCAGCGATAAAAAGGAGAAACCTGAAAGGATGCTGGATAGCAAACCAAAGACTCGGATGGTTGGGAGGATGATGATAATTATACAAATAGGCGGTTAAAACTAATATGAAGATCAAAATCCAAGCCGCAGGTACGAAATAGTTGCTTTTCCGTTCCACTCTGACCTGTCGTAAAACGAGAAAGAATGCAATGACTATCCAATATAATATACCGGCTGATAAGGAAAATGTTGACACAATTCCGCAGAAACAAAGGCCAGCGAAAGAAAGCGGCGTGATACGGTAATTAGAAATCAGGAACGCACCAGCGACCACAGACAAAGTGTTCAAAAACCACTGCAATTGGAAACCCCAAAGCCAGTTTTCAAATTGAGAAAGACAAAAAACAAAGCATGACATAAAAATCCACAGCCATTGATAGCTTTGCTCAATGCCGAGAATATACTTGTTCTTATTGATATGCCAAATGATTAAAAGATACATTAAAAATGCCATTATTACATTGGTGGCAATTTCATATAATACGTTGTATTTGCTCAGCAAGCCGAGTCCAAAAAAGATCAATTTTGGAAAGATAAGCCTGTGTTCATTATGCTGATGCCAGAAGTCGTTAAAGGTCAAATCCCCATTGTAATATTTTTCGAATAAATAAATAATGCTCCATTGGTCCCAGTGGGGGATGTCAACCGCATATGTATTTAATAATATCAGCAGAAGGCCGATTGGCAATGCGGATAATATTAGAATAATGAAAAATCTAAACGAATAACGAATAGCAGCAAAAATAGCTAAGCTGTGCGCCCCAGACTTCTTGCGGACATTCCAATACTGCATTGGGGAATTCTCTTTATTCACTATGTGTCAAAGATACAGACAGCATGTTCTTTTTGGTATAATAAGCAAACATTAGATAGGTTCTAACGAGTGCACCATTTGAAGAGAGAAAACACGTAGTGGACAAAATATCATATTGCTGAGGCTATGAATCAGAACTGTTTATCCTTTTTGTATTCATTGGTCTATGGAAACCCCGAAAACCGATGGTCGCGGGAATAGACGCATCCTTCGCAAAATAGCTCTTATTTTATAATGAATCTTTACCCTAATCCATTTTCTTTTACTATTTGCATAACTTTCCCAACGTTGAGCATAATCGATGAAAATATTTTCGCCAGTTAGTTCTGCCAAGATTTTTAGTTGAAGGATATGTAATTGATGGTAACTAGCTGAAACAGCCCTTCGTTCTAATAAATCATAAGATGACCAATACCCCAAATCATAACGCCGCAAATTGGTCTTCAAAGCTAAAATACCTTTTTGCCAGCTTTCATATGCTCCTGAATCCTTTGTTATTCGATAGAAATCGAAAATCCCTAATAATGCGAACACAAATCCATTTAACACATGACTTGGTGGATTTGAAGGGTACTCCTCATACCAAACCATTCCATTAGCATCAACATTTCTTACGCCACCTTTTGACAAATCATGTTCAAAAGATTTTATTGCTTTTTGGGCAATACGAAAATATTCTCTGTTCTCAGTCAGTTGGGATGCCCTAAGGAGAACTGAAATTGCTTCTCCCTGGGCCATTGCAGATACCCAGGGTGGTTTAAGTCTATAATTTGGTTCATACCAAGTGTGTTCCCATACAATAAAGTCATTTCTATTTTTCGCATTATCCGCAAACCAATCAGCCATTTTCAAGAATTTGCTTAATCTATTTTCATTTTTTTGCTTATTGTAAAGCCACAAACTACCAAGTGCATAATGAGCAATTGTTACAGGTGTATAATGAATCCCATATTTTTTCTCTTTATCTCCTCTTACATTTTTAAACCATTTATCATAATCTACCATTGGAATGCCGTCTTTATCTAATGGGCCATAAAAGCCTTTTTCTATTATTTTTACCATCTCCGATGCATCGAAATACCAATCTCCCAATGTTTGACTAAAGGATACGTGGCCAATCATAAATGTTGATTTTCTTTGGAGAGCAGCCATTAATCTCTCATATCAGAACTGCAATATGCATTTCTATTTCGCTTTTTCTATTTTCCCAAACTAAGAGGAAAGTCTCACTATGTGCTTATTTATTAAAGCGAAATAAAACAAAATGTCAGATTTATCTAATAGAATTAGACGTCTGAGGCTCACTCCGGACTCTCTCAGATAAGTTACCGTTTGAAGCAAAGACACAACCAGATATCCTATAGATACTGAGAGAGCTGCCCCAGCTAATCCAAAGACCGGAATAAGAAGCCAGCAAGCCAAAAGGTTAGAAATTAATCCTGCAAAATTAAAATATGCATTGATCTCTGGTTGTCCTATCCCTAAGAAATATGTTCCCAGTATTTTACTACCTCCAGCAACTAAAATACCTATATAAAGAATATGTAGTGGTTCTAGCGTAGGTAAGTAATCGTAACCAAAGACAAAAGGTATTAGTAACGGATCTAATAATCTTAAAGTGAAAATTCCAATCGAAGTCAAGAAAAGAACATTTCGGACAGCTCGAGGGACCAAGTCTGCCATCCTCTCTTTAGAACTTTGCACAAAGCGAGGTAAAATTACCACCTGGACAGATGTAGCTATAGCCCACAGAGCCTCTGCAACAGTTATGGCAACAACGAAATAACCTGGGTCTTTACTTTGAAGTACCTTTATTGAGCAAAAGTAACCTACAATTAAAAATGTGATTCTATAGTTTAGTAGGCTTACAATCTCTGCGAGATAAACTTTATAAGAAAATCTAAGACTCTTTGTGAGGACCTCAAAATGTAAGTTGAGCTTAAATTTTGTTTTTTTAGTAACATGATAAACTGCGAAGATGGATGTTATTAGCCAAGCAACGACCCAAGCTGTGAGGGCATCAGGGACCCCAAAGTGAAAAATCCTATGCAAAGACAAAAAAAGGATAACTAAAATAGAAGGTGTCAGCAGATGGGAAGCATTGTAGATCAAGAACCGCTTTTCACCTTGCAGGACCCCGATAAAATATCTGAAAGCCAAAATAAATGGAATGCCTGCTATGACGATTCTAAAATATAGTTGATTTTCATTATTAAGGAAAGTTGACGAAATAAATGGAGCTAAACACCAAAACAGAAGATAAATTGTCGCACCTAATACTAGTGTAAGAAATAACGAGTTTTCCACTATTTCCGCTGGAGCAACTTTCCTTTGGGCAATAAGATATGCATTTGATGTGCCGATACCAAAGTCAAGAAATAGAGCAACCAAAGTAGGAACAGTTATTAATAGCCCAAACTCACCACGCGCCTCAGGCCCGAGAAGTCTAGCAATCAGCACAGCCCATATGGCTTGTAGAATCAATAATATAAAACGAGTGCCTATTGTAAACGTAGCATCTCTTTTCAGAGCAAAATCATCCTTTTTACTTAATTGATCAAGCACTGTTCAGCCGTAGGAATTAAGCAAGCTTTGATACTCTTGATAAAGTCTATCTGCTATAAATTCCCATGTAAATTGTCTCGCATATTCAACTAACTTTTCTTTGTTCCACTTGCGTTTTAATCCAAATATGATAGCGTTAGCTAACGCCTTGCTGTCACCCTTATCAACAAGAATTCCATTGGTTTCTGGCCCTAGAGCATCAGGAATTCCTCCTACTCGTGTCGCTACCACTGGCGTTCCACAAGCAAGGCTCTCAAGAACTACAGCTCCGAAACCTTCATTGAGACTAGGCAAAACTAATAAATCAGCTGCATTCATCCATAATGGTATCAGCTGGTGAGGTTGATTTCCCACCATTCTAAGATTTTGTTCGAATCCAAGTTTATGAGCTATCCCAATTAACTCAGATCGAAGAGGACCATCTCCTACTAAAATAAGAAGGCTATTCTCAAACTCTTTTTTTACATCGGAATAAGCGGAGAGCAGGTAATTAAGCCCTTTAATGGGCAGAAGATTAGCAACACAGAGTATTATTTTATGGTCCAATGGAAGGCCTAACTTCTTTCTACAAATTAACTGATCAATAGGTTTAAATCGTTCAGCGGCTATTCCCTGTCCAATTATTCTAATGCGTGATGTTGGGACGCCAAATCTCGATATTTTCGTTGCAAGATCATTGCTTAATGGAATCACCAAATCAGCCTTATTTAGGGCAGAAAGGATACGCCTCCTTTGAAGATAAAATTCTCCAATCTGCTTATCAGCCCAGATATTGATATCTGATCCCTGCGCAGTTATAACAACTTTTGTCTTGCTTAAACGCCCAAGGCATGCTGCAAGGTACCCAGCTCTGTACGCCCAATGAGCATGTATAATATCAATAGATCTTTTATTGTGAAAAAAGTTTTTGTAAAGTCGTAAAAGCATTAAATAAGGTGTAAAATATTTCCCAACCAAAGGAAGAATTCTGTATCTAGGTCTGTATATATGAATACCTTCTCGATATTCGTGTAGAGGGATCTGATTGATATTAATACGAAATTCGTCATACCGATGTAGGAACGGAAAATCATTTACCCCATGGACTATGGTGACAGAGGCTCTTCTTGCTAAACGAATCGCTTGTTCCCAAACAAAGGTGCCGTCATATGGTCTTTCACTATTTAAAAAGAATTCGGATATAATTAAAATGTGCATAATAGATGCTTTTTATTCCGCAGATTCAGGCTCGTTCCAAATATTTAATTATTCTTAGCAATAATGACAAACTCGTAAAAAGTCAAACCAATTTAACTTATTGAAATAATTATGAATAGATTCATTTTTTGTTTGCTTTTCGCCCTACATTTCGGTATAAAAAAGGCAACTGATCAACCAAGGTGTAGGTGAAACGCATGATCCATATCAAAGACCATAAACAAAAGGATCTTTTCGATCCATGGGCGTTTCTTGGCCCCAAACGCCGCGAACTTCTGGATCAATCTTGGGCCGGTCTCTTTCAGAAAGAGCTCCTCAGTGAACTTCCCGTTGGAAAACTGATCCCGTTCTTTACCCATGGGTTCGGCCGCCCTACCAAAGAACTGTACACCGCACTGGGAGCCCTGGTTCTTCAGCAAGCGCATGACCTGACCGATGAAGAAACCGTGAACCAGGTAGCCTTTAATACCCAGTGGCATTACGCGCTGAATATCACCGAAGAGTCGGATTCAGCAAAGTATCTCTGTCCTAAGACCCTATGGAATATGCGGAGCATCGTGGTTGATAACGGCCTCGACGCCATTCTCTTCGACCACCTAACCGATAAACTGGCAACGCTCTTCAAGGTCAAAACCGACCACCAGCGGATTGATTCGGTTCATATCAAATCCAATATGCGGCGCTTGGGCAGAATCGGTATCATTGCCTCAAGCATCAGTAAGTTCCTGGTCAACCTCAAGCGAAGCCACCAAGAGCACTTTGATACCATAGACACCGGCATCATTGATAGATATCTTTCCGAGAAATCCCTGCAATGTTTCTCTATGGTAAAGCCTTCGGAATCGGCCAAAACACTCGCCTCGGTCAGTCATGATCTCTTTCATCTGGTGGAGCAGTTCAAAGATGACCCCGACATCACGGGCATGCATAGCTATAAACTGTGTGAGCGGGTTTTGAACGAGCAGTGCATCGTATCGGAGGATACCAAGCGGGTTACCGTAAAACGACCGAACGAGATTCCTTCAGACTCGCTTCAAAACCCCTCAGACCCTGACGCCACTTACAGCGGCCACAAGGGACAGGGCTACCAGGTACAGGTGATGGAGAGCTACGGTAAGGATGAAGAAACCAGAGACAAAAGTTTGAATTTGATCACCTATGTTCATGTGGAGCCTGCCTGTGAAAGCGATGCCCATGCCCTGATTCCGGCTCTTGCAGCAACGCAAGACCGCGAGCGTGCACCCGATGAACTCCTGGGTGACACCCTGTATGGCGGTGATGAAAACTGCCGGAAGGCTCACAAGCTGGGTGTCGAGCTCATCTCTCCCACCAAGGGCGCCAAGGAAAAAGACAGGATCACGCTTTCAGATTTTGACCTGAACGAACAAGGCGAGGTTGTCTCCTGTCCCCAGGGTCATATGCCGGTTACGACAAAGAAAAAGAAAACCCGGCATACGGGCGCATTTGACTCCCAGCACTGCAGCGCCTGCCCCGTTCAGGAAGCCTGCCCGGTACAGAAAGGCAAGAGGTATCATTATCTTCGGTATACCGATAAAGAAATGCGATTGGCGCAACGAAGAGCCTATGAGAAGACCGATGCATTCAAAGACCGCTACCGGTGGCGTTCAGGGATAGAGGCTACCATGTCGGAGTACGACAGAAAAACCGGAGTGAAACACCTCAGAGTCAGAGGTCTTAAAGCGGTTCGGTTCTGTGCCACCTTAAAAGCGGTTGCAGTGAACATCTTCAGGGCAACTGCCGTCCGAAAGGCGCTCAACGGTGATAGGGCAGCCCCTGGAAGGGTTCTACCTGCTCTCATGTATGCTTTTTATGTTGTCAAAGAGCGCTTTTTGAAGGCTTGGGACCAATTGAGAAAAATGTTCACTCTATTTGGCCATCGCTATGGGTATCGGCTCAAAATGGCCGGCTAAGTAAGAGCTGACTTTTTACGGGACCATCAATAATGCATAGCGAAAATTTTCTAAGATTTATAGTAGTCGATCACGCTCCGGATTATTCCCTTGAGATCGGTCCTGGGCTTAAACCCGATAAGTCCCTTTAACCTGGTGATATCAGGGCATCTCCTGTGCATGTCCTCATATCCCGGACCATAAGCTTTCTCATAGGGGAGATATTCTATCTCTGAGGCGCTTCCTGTCATCTCCTTGACCAGCTTCGCCAGATCCTTGATAGTAACCTCCTCCGGGTTTCCCACGTTGAAGATCTGCCCCACGGCCTTTGTCTCTCCCATGAGCCGTATCAGGGCATAGGTGACATCTGCGATATGGGTGAAGCTCCGTGACTGCGACCCGTCGCCGAATACGGTAATAGGCTTATCGATAAGGGCCTTCTGGACGAAGTTGGGAATGACCATCCCGTACTGTGCGGTCTGCCGGGGCCCCACCGTGTTGAAGAGCCTGGCTATGATGACAGGCAGCTTCTTCTCCTCGAAGTAGGCCAAGGCCAGGAACTCATCCAGGGCTTTGGAGCAAGCATAGGCCCAGCGCCTCTTGGTGGTAAAGCCCATGAGCCGGTCCGATTCCTCGGAGAGCGGCCGGGTGTTCTCTCCATCCATGATCTTGCCGTAAACCTCGCTGCTCGAGGCAATGAGCACCTTTCGCTTGTGCCGGTTGGCGAGCATAAGGATCATCTCGGTGCCCTTGACATTCGTCTCCAGGGTCTCCACCGGTCGATTCATGATGAGCTTCACACCCACTGCCGCTGCCATGTGATAGATCTGGTCGCACTTGAACACGAGCTCGTTCATGACCGCTTCATTGAGGATGGTATCCACCACCAGGTGAAAACGGTCGTTATCCTGGCTTTTCTCGACATTCTTAATGCTTCCCGTGGAAAGGTCATCTATGACGAAGACCTCCTCTCCCAACGCCAAAAGATTGTCAGCCAGATGAGAACCTATGAACCCCGAGCCGCCCGTAATGAGTACCTTCATAAGCAATGCCTCCTTCTTGCCAATTTATTTATCAAAAGTTAGTCTTGATTTATAAATTTAACATTTAGCCGAATATATTTGATCGAAGAATCCGTAAAAACACATATATATGCAATATGCTGATAAGCAATTTAATGGGTAATAAATTGTCGCACCGTTCCTGGATTGATATGAAAAGCATTTGATTGAATTGCGCTACATGATGTGAGGAACAAAGAATAGATTCTTAAAGCAAGATGATTCCTCGAGGCAATGAAAGAAAAATACCATAAATCTGCTATCAGATTCTTTTTGTAAAAGATTTAATATTGCCACAAATATACTCTATTTGTTCTGGTGTCAGTTCAGGAAACATTGGAAGAGAAAGTATTTGCTCTTGAAATTTTGAAGCCACTGGAAAATCATCGCCTGTATAGTTAAGATAACTATAAGCTGGTAAAAGTGGTAAAGCGCAGGGGTAATGAATGCCAGTGGCTATATCTTTTTCTTTCAAGTAAGCCTGCAATTCATCACGTCTGTTAGAGCGAATTACGTATAGGTGAAAAATATGATCGGAGTTTTGTCGAACTATAGGAACACTTATTCCTTCAATACCTGCGAGGGCCTCAGAGTAGAACGTGGCATTCTCAAAGCGCCTCTTATTCCATTCGTGGATGTGGGGCAATTTCGCGCTTAAGATAGCAGCTTGAATCCCATCCATTCTGCTATTGATGCCTTCCAGCTCATGATGATGCTTTTGTAACGCACCATGATTGGCAAACATTCGCACTTTTTTGGCCAATTCGTCATTATTGGTAATAATGGCTCCTGCATCCCCATAAGCTCCAAGATTTTTCCCAGGATAGAAACTAAAAGTGCCAGCTATCCCAAATGTCCCAACTTTTTGTCTATTATATTCTGCAAAATGGGCTTGTGCACAATCTTCGATAAGGTATAAGCCGTGTTTTTGACAAATATTTTGAATAGTATCAATTTCCGCTGGTTGTCCATAGAGATGCACTGGAATGATTGCCTTCGTTTGTGAAGTAATCTTTTCTTCAATCTTAGTTGCATCGATTGTGTAATATTGCGGCTCAATATCAACAAATACCACTTTTGAACCGGCTTGAGTTATGGTCTCGGATGTTGAAATCCAGCTATTTGCCACGGTGATAACTTCATCTCCCGGTCCAATTTCAAGCGCTCTCAAAGTCAAATAAATTGCATCTGTGCCATTGGCTACACTTATACAATGGTCTACCCCATATTCTTCGGCATAAGCTTTCTCAAAAGCGGCGGCGAATTTACCGCTTATGAATGCTGTTTCATCAATAACGGATTGGATCGCTTGATCAATTTCAGGTTTAAGAGCATTATATTGAGCCTTAAGGTCAACGAATGGAACTTTCATAATTCTACTCTCATTTTCAATGTATACAAATGTCTAAAAACTCTTTTCTAATAAAAGTTAAATATAGCAAAAATACTTGCCTATAGAGAGCGAATAAATCTAGTAGGATTGCCGGCATAGATTCCTGGCGTAATGATGTCTTTCGTGACTACAGCTCCTGCACCAATGACTACATTATCTACGATTTGCACTGGCAAAATAGTAGCGTTGGTGCCGATTGAAACTTTATTGCCGATATCTGTAGCTCTCCAAAATTCCTTATTACCATGAGCCGGTCTTCCTATTGAAAAAGGATCGTTGATGAACATAACACCATGAGAAATAAAGCAATCATCACCGATCGTTACAAGTTCGCATATAAATGTATGGGATTGGATTCGACACCGTTTGCCAACTTTGACTCCACGCTGAATTTCAACAAAAGGCCCAACAAATGAGTCATCATCAATGAAACACTCGTAGAGATTGACTGGTTTAATCACAGTAACATTTCCCCCAAATTCTACATCGCGGATCTGAACTTCTTTTATTCTTGGCGTATTCATACAGACAATATTTCCACAACATTTCTTGCGTGTTCAGGGCCAGTCAAACACTTTGTGCCGTTCTGGATACAATCTAAAAAATGAGAAATTTCCACCTTCAAAGGCTCTTTGAAATCAATTTTAGGCAAAAGCACATCTCCTGATCGGTGATTGTACTTGAAAAACTCCTTGTGATCATAGTCCATATTTTCTCCCAGGATTGCCATTCGATCGATTCCCTTATCATAAATTGCGATTTTGTTCTCAGAGATGTCATCATAAACAACCATTTTATTCGATCCCACCACCGTCATCCGCCGGACTTTATTCGGATCCAGCCAACTAACGTGGATATTGGCTATTATCTTATTAGGATAGGTAATGTCAAGAAAAACAACATCCTCAATCCCATCCTGCACATAATCCATGCCCTTTCTTGTAACGGAAATGGGTATTGGATCATCAAGCAAATATTGGATAATGCTCACATCATGAGGTGCCAGATTCCAAAGCGCGTCTACATCCGAACGTATACGCCCTAAATTAAGCCGTTGAGCATAAATGTAGCGGATATCTCCCAATTCCCCACTGTCGATCAGTTTTTTTAAATATCGAACGGCTGCGTTGTATAAGAAAGTGTGGCCGACCATTGCTACTAATTTATTTTTTTTTGACAAATCAGCTATTTTATTAACTTCAGCGACTGTTGTGGCCATAGGCTTCTCCACAAGAGTATGCTTCCTCTTATCAAGGGCCTGCATGGCGAGATCAAAGTGCGTTTTAACAGGGGTGGCAATAATTACCGCATCGATGGAAGAATCGTCCATAACTTTTCGGATATCACTTGTCACGTCTATATAAGGGTAGAGACTTTTCACATAATCCTGCCGTTCCACTGAGATATCCGCTACCATTTTTACCTCACATTCTTTACTATTTACCAAATTTCGGAGAAGATTTGGTCCCCAATATCCTACACCAATTTGTGCTACCTTAGTCACGCCTTCCTCCTTGCTTAAACGCATCTAAATTTGCAGAAAAGTAAATCAAGCATCGTTCCTCAGAAAACATAGACCTGACTTGGTAAATCTGGTAGGAGGTGGCTGTAGTGGCCACCCCCTCCCAAGAGAACGGCTCGTACCGGCCAGGTAAGCCGCTCCTCGATCAGCGACTGAACAATGATGGTTCAGGAGTGTGTTTCGTGAAATCATGGAGAAAGATCAGTCCCTGCTCTCTGAACCACTTGAGATTCATGACGAAGCGCACCTCTTTCCTTTCCACCGATTGCCATTTGTTCATCTTGACCCAGACCCGATGAGCTTGCTGGAGCTTAAAGCCGGTCTTTATCATGATCCGCTGGAACTTCCGTGGGTTCTTCCACTTCTTCAATTGCATGGATCTGAGTCGGCTCCGTATCCAGCCATCGAGGTCCCGAAACAGGTATCGGAACTCCTGGATTCCAAAGTAGGAAACCCAACCCCTGAGGTATGTATTGAGCTCCTGGGTAATCTGATACATGGAGAGGGGGTTGTTCCTCCTGGTTAATGCTCGGATCTTATCCTTGAATCTGATCCTGGCCTTATTGCTCACCCGGATCTTTCCCCGGAGTACCTGGAATCCAAGAAAAGGGGCGTCTTTTATCTTTGCCACCTCACTCTTGTCCTTATTTACCGGGAGGTTGAGCTCTTCTTCCAGGTATCTCACGACCCCATCCATTACCCGTTGTGCGGCCCTCTCCGATCTGAGCAGTATCAAGAAATCATCCGCCCATCGGCAATAGCGATGGCCTCTTCTCTCAAGTTCATGATCCAGTTCATTGAGCACGATGTTTGAGAGCATCGGTGAGAGTGGGGAGCCTTGTGGGCATCCCTTGGTGGTCTTCTCAAAGATCCCCTCCACCATCACCCCGGCCTTTAACGCCCTCGCGATCAGCGTTACCAGCCGCTCATCGGCGATCTTTCTTCGGATGAGTGTGAGGATGAGGTTGTGGGGGATCTCATCAAAGAAGCTTTTGAGATCAATGGATGCACACCACTCATACCCCTCGGACACGATACCCTGCACCTGTCTGATGGCCTGATGCTGGCTCTTGCCTCTACGGAAGCCGAAGTTGGAATTGGTGAACTCCGGATCGAATATCTCCGCGAATGCCAGGTTGATGCTCTGGCCAACGACTCGATCCATGACTACCGGGATGCCAAGCTTCCGCATCTTCGAGGCGCCCTCTTTTGGGATTAAGGCTCTCCGGGCAGGTTTAAAACGGTAGGTACCCGCCTTGAGCTTCTCATGGATAAGGGTGAGGAGCTCTTCGGCTCGTTGCCCAAACTCTGCCACCGTCATGTTGTCTATTCCCGCTGCCCCAGCGTTTTCCTGTACCTGCTGCCACGCTGCCCGCAGTCGTCCCGGGTGATAGACTCGCTCTAAAACCTTCTCCTGTCTCACTTCTCTCCTCCGTGACCTCTCTCAGCACTCAGGATTGCCGGGTTGCGCGTGGCCCTCTGGCCTGGAACCGGATGTCTGGTGACCTCCCAGGTTCTCCTGATCGGTACCCCGTTACCCCGGGATTCGAGCATCCCCGTTTGGTTTTCTGGTCCCTTCACTGCTACAACGCTGATTCGACTCCTTGAGTGGCGTCACATCGCCTCTCGTCCACGGCTTCCCCTGCCCCAGCGACGCCACTGGGACATCCAGGGTTCTCTCCTGGTCGTCAGGGTTTTCTCCTCCACGCTGTTGCCAGGCTTCATCGGCCCTGAGTCATCAGTACTGCCCGTGGATCTGCCGCCCTCTGACCCCTCCCCGCTTCGGGTTCTCCTCGTCGGCTCGGTTTTCTAACGTTCATGACAGCTTATAGCGTCAGGTCAGGAGGGCTTCCCTGGGTAAGACGCACCACCTCCCCATATACCGTCCAGCTTCACATCGGTTCGATGCCCCGGATATCAGGTCTTGCCTAGCCACGCCGGCTCGACCTTCTCCCCAACGCCATATAGCTGGTTCGCTGTTCGCTACGTACATGGGTTCTGCCTCATGCTTCCTTCAGACGCCCCATTTCTGGGAACTGCCCTTGCCTTGTTGGCGTTGCCCTTCCGTCCGGTAACGGCGGGTGTTTTACTTCCAGCTCCTTTTCTGGTACGCTGGAAGGCCAGCGAGTGCGTCATGCCAGGCGCACATAGATACCCCCGGCTAAAGCCGGGGTCCTTAAAACTACTACAGCTTCATGCGAAGCTGACCTGACTCCTGGCGACCTTGGAGCTCAACGTATCGCATTACCGTTTCTTCGTCGACACTTACGCTGCTCACGAAGTAGCCCGGCGACCATACGATAGGTTCATTTCAATACACCTTGGCTAGCCAGGGAAACTTTCTGCGCAAGTGGGAGGCGATTGGCTTTTCAGTGTGCCCATAACAGAGGAAATACTGTATTTCGGCGGTATGCCCATCATATCCACGGGTAAACCCATGGTATTCTGTCTTCGACCGCATAAAAAAGTAAGCAAAAAGGTACCCATCCCTTAAATTTCCTAAAATCATCACGTAAGGCTCCATTCAAGAGCCGTAGCATGCCGTAGCGATAAAGCAGCCACCTCCGTCACTGCCAGCGCTGTCACCAGCTCCTGTGTACTCACCATTGTCATCACCTTCGTCAAAATTTGACTCATCTGTTTCTTCGCAAATCTCTAAAGATGGTTGTTGGGAGATGTACTTTCTAACGAAAAAGTCATCTATATATCCACTTGCATTATAAAAGTCAATTGAGGGTTCACACAACGCAAGACATATCCCTTCACTGAAAGGTTTCACACTGTTTATATCAACCGATGCAGGGACATCTATTACAGTGTTACCATTAGAGAGAACATTTGCATATAATTTGGCTCCATCGTCCCAAATTTTAAATTCCAATATTCCTGATGCTGAGAACGTTAATATCGCTTCGCTATCCCAAGCAGAGCCCGTCCAACTATAATATATACCATCTGTAGCCTTATAGAGAATGGCTATACTATCGCTTTCAATCCCAGAGTCGCCAGTGTATCTGATAATATAGAATCGGCCCTTATTCAAAGTATTCTCTTGAGTATCAATTAGCTCTAATACGTTATCTTCGTCCATTAGACCAAATATGAGGCAAGAACCAGTTCCAGAAAAGGTGCTCACTCTTCTGATTTCATTAAACTTGTTCCAGCTGCTGAGAATTGTTCCTATCACAAAGCTATCATCAGTTGAATCTTCATTTGTATAATAAACTCCTCTAGCATGTGAAAGTGAAGCATCTCCAGTTGTAAAGGTGGTGTAATTCCCAGATACTCCATCGTCTCCTTTGATAAACGTTGCAGTAATACTGCTGTTGTCCGAGGCATAAGATTTACCATAGTAGATAAAAATATCCTCATCGCTGCTACTTAGATCATCTTGAACTTCTACCCAAAACCTAGCCGCAGCATCATTTTTAGGCAGGAAGTGGTCATCTGCGGCTATGGCAAATATTCTCTTGTCAGCAGACCAGTCGTCTTTCCCCTCTGGATATCCGACTGCAGGAACTTCACTAAATATGACTCTAGGCCCATTATATGAATAATTCCTCACAATCTGTGGACTATTTAATCGATATGTTTCGTCGCTTTTATCCAATACTGTGTTGCGAGGTGATGCGGTATTTGATAGGATTGTTTTCTCCTTTAACCAAGTACTACCATCATACCTCCATTTCTCTATACTATCGCCAGCTCTGGTACTATCATCGGAGATTGCTAAGTATGCCTCTATATCTAATGTGGAATTGATTATGAAATCAGAATAGTTGAATATTGCATTTGAGAACCAATCTTCCATGCAACTTGGGTTTGTCCATTTTCCAGCAGCGGTAATCACAGTTGGGGCTATCCATGTATTTCCATTCCATTTGATATAATAGAAGTGAACCCTACCCTCTGTGACATCTGATGCTGGGTAAATGATGTGTGGGAATCCATTCCTGTCCAGGTGCAGAGTCGGGGCATTGCTGTAGTTTTCGCCTGTCGAGACAATTAGGCAATGTGAGTTAGCATTGCTCAGGTCTATTGGAGCAATGCTTCCTGTGGGACCTAGGTCAAAACCATTCATAGTATACATGTGGCCATTATCTAAATCCAAATAAGCATGGTAGAGATTCTTTCTAAAATAGAGCCCACCGCCTGTATCAAGGCAACGGATGAAGGATACATGTACCCTCCGGTTATCCGCATCATATTCTGGGTTTGTCATGTAACCATGGTAGAATACCCCATCATAGAGGTCTACCATCTTATATTCGATACTGTAATCATCAGATGATTTCCTGTATGCCTCATAGGAATGGCTAGGAGTTCCACCTCTATAGAACAGATATATATTGGTATCCCCAGTTAGAACTGGTCTGGGATAGGTGATTTCATTCCCAATGCTCGGCTCAGTAGTCCAAGAGCTGATGTCTTCAGCGTATGTTGATTTAGAGTGTATTAGTGGACCATAGTGAGAGCCATAAAATACATGGATATACCCTAAACTGTCCACAATGAGCGAAGGTGCACCGTGGTCATCATGGCTTAAAACACCAGAATCAACTTTAATTTCGCCTTCCCAAGCGCCTGTTGAATGATCATAGCAGTTTATGTATACATCAAAATTTTCGGCTTGCCATATTATATAACTCTTATTGTTATAACATTCTGCCGCTGGATAAATGTAAGTTGCACCAAGCGGTTGCCCCTTGCCAGCCTCTGCGAAATGGAGATCAGCTGACTCTATCCAGTAATCAAGTTCTGTCTCAGAATCGGAGTCTGTGAATCTAATGTCAAAAGGGAAATTCTGAGAGTGAGCATTAAGCTCTATTATCCCAGCTGACACAGCAGATTGTTCATCATAGGGAGCAATGTCGGCATAGACAATAAATTTTATTGGATAGTTTGTCCCCGCACCTGGTGCACTACCTATAGTTATCTTCCTCCTGTAGCTGTAGTCTTCGAAGCAGGGTATAGCAGCATGGGCTACTGCAGCAGGCAGGACGGATAATACCATTGATACTATTAATAAGACTGGCAACAGGAACCTATCTTGAATGGGTAATGTAATGAGGGACATCCATTGGTAATTCAGTAACATTTTATGCTTTAAGAGCGTTGGGATCGTCAAAATCATTAGGTGACAACGATGGATAGTAGATTTATTCTACAATCTAAAGCTAGATTAGGAGTTGGTATCCTCTTTGATACAGAAAAAGTACTATTTTTAATATGGGTCTTGACCTGATTCGGAATATTATTCGCAAATATCCTGATACAGGAAGTATCCGCATCTCCAAGATCCTGTGCTTAAGTTGCCATGTTTTCCAACAGTGCCTCCAAAGCAACCATCAGTCTAGAATTCACCTTCCCACAGTTGCTTTTGCACTTCCGGACAACGCCTGAAAACTTCTGGTGCGGTAGGTAATGCTTTTTATCATCGTTACAATCTTGGTTACGCTATATGTTGGAATAGACTGAACCAAGAAATGAACATGGTCATTGTCTGTACCAATCTCCAAAAATTTCACCTGATATCTTTTTTCTATCTCCAGGCAAACGTCCTTGAGCACATCATTCACATGCTCATCAAATACTGCACGCCTATGTTTGGCAGGAAAGACCAAATGATATATCAATACCATTACATTGTGACTCTTATGGATATATTCGCTCACAAAGGCATTTTATGCCGCAAGCGACGGGGAATACACAAAGCTGGGCTCGCAAACCAATTTTCATAACACCATGGTCGTGCAGTTAGCGCACTACCAACAGGTAAAGAAACATATATAATTAATGTCGATCCCAGGGTGCCTGTGAATAAGCTTTTGTCCCTCAGTTTTCCAGTCAACAAAGTTTTTATCTTTCTTTATAAATATCACCAAAAGATACACTTTTAACCGCAACCCAATACCAATACATATATTTCGGCAACCACTTCCATAGTCTGAACCTTGACTCACCAGCGCTTCTATCCCGCCAGACTGAAGGAACTTCTGTTATTTTATAGCCTTTTAAAAATGCCTTGATTGCAATTTCCATTCCTAGTTCAAAGCCACCATCGCTCTCTATGTTTATGTCGTTTAAGACCTTTTTCGTATACATCTTAAAACTATTAGTAACATCATAGGTTGGAATTCCAGTTAAATAATGAAGAGAAACACCCGCCATTCTTGAAAGAAGTTTTTTAACGCATGGTCCCCCTATCTGTTTCCCCTCTTTCATGTAACGTGAACCACATACAATATCGTACCCTTCATTAATCTTCATAAACATCTCATCAGCCTTTCCGAGGTCATCGGAAAGGTCTGCCATAATGACTAAAATAACACCATCATCTATACTTTCGAAACCTGTCTTTATCGCATTAAGCACACCACTTTCAAATGTATTTTTTAGCAAACTGATATTCTTCTGAGTTTGCATAAGATTCTTAACTACTGGAAGAGTATTGTCCTCATCAAAATCATAGATAATACATACATGATGCGGCGTTTTAATCTTATTCTCAAGCTCAGAAAGGGTATCCCTTATATTTTCTCCCTCATCATATACAGGAATTACTATATTTATTGAGTTATACATGCTTCTATAAATATCTCTTCTAGTAAGCAGTCAAACTAATTTAGCCAAGAAAACCTGCGAATTATATTCCCCCTAATCTAATCTGTTCCTCAATCCACGGTATTACTTCATCTAATGACTCATCCAAACTAGTTTTAGCTTCAAATTCCAGAATACGTTTTGCTTTTTCAACGCTCGGAACCCTCTTTTGTACATCGTATTTATACGGCTCATCACAAACATACCGAAATGGTTTTTCCCCATTTATCTTCTGCCAGATAAGCTGAGCGAGCTCTAAAACTGTTGTAGATACTGGCGTTGAGATATTGAAATCTTCATTGATTGCCTTTTCACTTTCAATGCATAGACGTATTCCTTCAGCAAGGTCTCCCGCATACGTGTAATGCCTGACTTGATTGCCTTTGCCAAGGATATGGAGAGGGTCTTGTCCCTTTAATACCTTTTGAACCAGGTCAGGCACCACATGGCTCATTGCCAATCTTATGTTTCCTGAAAGAATCTCCTTTTCAATTTTGGCTCTTTTTTCCCCAATGCCGACTGCATTGAATGGCCTTATTATGGTGTAAGGGAGGCCATATTGCTCATTGACTCCTTTAGCAAAATATTCACAGGCCAATTTTTGAAACCCATAAGTTGATAACGGAGGTGGGCATCGGAGCTGTTCTCCTTCAGGAGTTGGGTAAGTACTTGTGCTCTCGAAGACCATTGAAGACGACAAAATGTTAAGTCTTTTCAGTTTTTTGTTTTGAAATGCATATATAGCAGCATCACAAATAGCTGCTGTTAACCTTTCATTCTCAGCGACCAAATCATAGGCCAGCTCATGAAAGAGTGTAATTCCTCCAATAATAGCCGCAATTGCCACTGCATGGTCACAATCAGATATTAATTCCTTTAAGAGATCAACATCCTTTGCATCACCTTCCACAAATCGATAGTTCGGATGATTATCATAACTTTTTTCAGCTTTTCCATATTTTGAATAATTATCTAATCCTATCACCTCATGTCCATGGTCCAAAAGCTCCTGGACCAAGTATCCGCCAATAAAGCCTGATGAGCCAGTCACAAGTATTCTCATTAGAAATAACCTCCTTTTCCAAAAAAATTCCAGATATCAACGATAACCTTTGAACTACAATCGATATTTAAATCCTTATAGGATGAATGTGGTGCTCCTAAAATCAAAATATCGGACTTATCTAGCACCTTATCAACATTAACAAGGTTCTTGTCTTTCACAAAAGGATCTGTACAAAGCACCTCTTTTGATTCTATTTCAAGGATTTTTTTGAGCTTATAAGAAAGGGATTCACGAGGGTCATCGCTTTCGCCCTTGAATGCCATGCCAAGAATCCCAACAATTCTATCCTCCAATGGGAATTTCGCTTTCAGGTTTTGCACTATAAAATTTGGTAAACCTTCATTTACCAACATAGCAGCATGTCCAAGAAAGAATGTGTTATTGCTAAACGATGCAAGTTGCATAGTATCCTTGAACAAGCATGGCCCTGCCGCGAATCCTGCTCGAGGAAACCCTTGGGTCCTGGGATAGTTATGGGTGACAGCATTATAAATCTTGTAAAAATCAAGCCCATTTTGCGTTGTAATCTCATAGAATTGATTAGCAATAGCAAATTGAATATATCTCCAAACATTAGTGAACAGCTTCGCTAATTCAGCTTCTATGGGTTCCAAAAAAATCATATCCTTTGTTAAAGATGAAAAAAGTTCTTCTGCTTCCTTAGAAGAGTTTTCATCAAATGAGGCCACGATTTGTGGCAAGCCTCTAAGCTCCTCCATTGCCTTGCCTTCTGCAATCCTTTCAGGACAGAAAGATACTTTTGTCTTTTTACCTTTCGATCTTAAGAATTCCTTTACCTTTTCAGTAGTCCCTGGAAAAACCGTACTTCTTAAAATAATGTGCTGATCATCTCTCAAAAAGTCTAACAAATCTGAAAAAAACTTTTTGAACATAGTAAACTGTGGATTGAGATGCTCATCTACAGGCGTACCTATTACTATCACAACAAAATAACTCTTTGAAATTGTTTCTTTATTTGAAGATACAAATAGATTTTTTTCGAGTACATCCTTAAGTACTTCCTCTGCACCCACTTCTTTAAATGGCATTTTCCCCTGTGAGACCATTTTTATGCCTTCTTGATCAATATCAAAAAGAACTACCTTTTTCCCTACATGTGCTAATGAAATTCCTAAAGGCAATCCTACATGGCCCAAGCCACCCACAATACTGACATCATAATAATTTGGTTTCATCAGCTGACCTCCTGAAAACAAGCTTGTCATAAAGAACAAAATCTAGAATGGCAACTAATCCAATACCGAATGCTACATTAAGAAGGTAAAATAACCCTATTTTTTCTAGTACTGCGAAAACAATCACTCGAATAGTGATGCCCATTAAAGCCGCTAAATTGAAAGATATAAACTGTAGCAAGAGGCGTGACCCCTGTTTTTTGGGCGCATCTATCCACGTCCACAAACGACTTAGCAAAAAATTGTAGAATATACTCATCTCGATTGACAATATGTTGGCAATATTTTTTAAAAAATAGGTATTAAAATGAAGAACCTCTACAAAAAATATCATTAAAAGAAAGTTAACAACTGCGGCGCTTGCTCCCGCTATGAGGAACCTTTTTGCTCTCACAGTTAATTTCATAGCAAAATCATGCAATGAGGGACGTAGTTACCTTGTGACTTTATAAATATTCCAACAATTTCTCATCATTGTGATACCAGTGAAATATAAACGAAAAAGGCATTTCACGGCACAGGAGCAGTTTTTTCCCTCTCTCTATGCCCCAGTACCATCTTCCTGAGGCGGATAAATCTTCCGGAGCTACGGGTTGGATGTTCTTCATTTTATACAGCTCAGCCCCTTCGATTACATAGTATGCGGGCCTGGCTCCCTCTTGCAATCGAGTTCACATGCCGTTTTTAACATAACGCCTTCCCAAATTTCAATAGGTGATAGAGAGATTTCATAAAAGGGGGCATTCGTGCAGAGATTGCATCATTTTTCTCCTCTCACACACTTAAAGGGGTCAGGTCTGCTCTTGACTCATATTTCCTGAAGGTTTGTTTGGTCTTTTTCCAACAGCAAGCGAGAAAAGGTTGAACGCGAGTAAGACCCCAAAGCACAAGTAAAGGGGTCAGGTCTGCTCTTGACTCATATTTCCTGAAGGTTTGTTTGGTCTTTTTCCAACAGCAAGCGAGAAAAGGTTGAACGCGAGTAAGACCCCAAAGCACAAGGGTAAAAGCTCAAGGCCTAATTTATTGTTAATCATTCGTCGCCGATAATATCTTCCTTATAGCTCCCATAAGTGCAGGCAAATCTTCTTGAATAGTGAGAATTAGGGGACGTCCATTTGTAATTCAGTATCTTTTATAGTGTTGGGCCCCGCTGAAATGCTCCGCCTCACTTCGTGCCCCAATGAAACAGAACAATATACGTAAGGAATGAGGGACGCTGTTGGGAATGAGGGACGCTGTTACCTTTTGACCTTATTGTACATAGTCTATTAGCCTCTCATCCTTGTCATACCAGTGAAATATAAGCGAAAAAGGCATTTCACGGCACGGGAGCAATTTTTGGCCTCTCTCTATGCCCCAGTACCATCTTCCGGAGCTACGGGGCAGGCATCTACTTACACTCTTCTCACTCAAACCCAGCTTCGATGCTATCTTTGCGCCGCTATTCCTCAATTCAACCGCCGCCAAATAGCTGATTATTGCCCTGGTATCGCTGATCTTGCGCGTCCGCTTATATGACAGCAGATCCTTGAAGTCAATCCTTCTATCTGTTGTCACTTTGCTTATCAATTCATCTAAAGAAATCTGATGTTTCACGCTCCTTTCATCTAGTTCATCCGCTCTATTTAATGCATGCATAACAAAATCACCGCTACCAAGAATCCTCTCATCTCCCTTTTCCCTCTCTTCCTTCTTTCTTCCAAGAAGATCCGTTTTTTGCCTCCGGCACTTCGGATCAACCCACCTCCTTGGAGTTCGGGGCGGGTACCCCACCCGGCATCGCGAGGCCTCAGCCGAGGCGGACAGGCCTGATCAATGCCGTTTTTAATGGGGGACGTTGTTGACTATGTTGAATAACTCTCCCTCCGGTCTGTTTGGCTTGTCTCGTCTTTCTGGTCTATCTGGTGTGTCTGATGTCTCGAGCCATCGTGATCCAGGGGTTCTCCATTAATCTTGCATACCCTACCCATACAGGTTATGAAAAAGCCCACCGCGGAATTTCCAGATAATCAGGCATTTCATGTTTTTTTTGGATAGAAAA
>Ga0315546_1000249_pt1 | contig 40548 bp, 33 predicted proteins | sample SalMarSW160170MG_FD_203833 | JGI IMG/M metagenome (GOLD analysis project Ga0315546, IMG submission 203833) | Salt marsh sediment microbial communities from the Plum Island Ecosystem LTER, Massachusetts, United States - Salt Marsh Sediment SW1601-170 ...
CTCATGAAATCTTTCCAGCTTGAATAGACTTTTTCACTTTTTACATTTCCCGATTGGAAGAAATGACAAAGTGCCGCAGCAAGTCCATCAGTAGCATCAAGTTTCATTTCCTGCCCTTTAAAATTAAGTATATTGGCCAGCATTGCTGCAACCTGTTCCTTTGATGCTGCTCCCTGTCCCGTTATAGACATTTTGATTTTCCTTGGAGCATATTCAAAAATTGGCAATGAACGTGTAAGAGCAGCGGCTATCGCTGCTCCCTGTGCCCTTCCAAGTTTGAGCATCGACTGTACATTTTTACCATAGAAGGGAGCTTCAATCGCCAGCTCATCAGGGTTGTATTCATCGATTATACCGATGGTTCTGTCGAAAATATGTTTAAGTTTAAGGTAATGGTCGCCGAATTTAGACAGGTCAATTGCACCAATGGTAATAAGTTCGGGATTATTTCCTGAGACCTTTATCACTCCATATCCTGTAATGTTTGTGCCAGGATCGATGCCGAGGATTATTCTCTCTTCCTGTTTCCCTTTTGCCATCCTGTCAAATGGTTTTTATCTTTTAATCACAAATGTATTGTTCACCCATGATGGTTTTTCCGGGAAGTTTGCCGACCGGCTGAATTTTTCACTTCCTTTTGTCTGGAAAGAACCTGTTTCGAGCCAGTATATAGCCTCTTTTAAACATTCTTCGTTACGGTCATCAAAATCATGGGTGATATCATCAGTGCATATTTTTGAAGGGGCAATTCCATTATAATATTCACCTTCATCCACGGAATTCACTATTTTAAATGTGACCGGCCAGAAAATATATATATCGGCACATGGCCATCCGTTCATTCCCATTGGTTTGCCGATTGTTGTATCACCTATGCTTACAAGGTTCAGATGCGGTTTGAGTCCGTTCATGACAGCCTCACTTGCAGAGGCTGTTAAGCGCGTGGTTATTACAACAAGTCTTGAAAGCGAGAGTGGATATGAAGAAATTTTAAAAGGATAATCAATATTATAATTCTGGTTTTTATCATTATAGGTCAGACCGGCAAAAGTCACTCCTGTCTTTGAATTACCTGCAATATAGCTTGCCAGTTGTTGTGCTATATAAAGGTATCCTCCCGAATTATACCTTAGATCCAGAATAAGATCCTGTACATTATTTGCCTTAAAAAAGGCAAATGCTGTCTCAAGTTCATCTTCAGAAGGTTCAATAAATGATTCAAACATAAGATGACCGGTTATCCCTGATGAGAGATGAAGTGTATCACACAGGATCACGGAGTTTATAGTAAAGCTTTGTTTTGTGGAGGAGATGGTAACTTCTGATCCATCGGGCCGCTGGAAAAGAAAGGTATTAGTTCTACCTGCTTCTGACGGGCCTATTGCTGCAAGGTAGGCTTCCGAATCGTTTGCTGACAGTATAGAAGCAATATCATAACTGTTTATCTCTTTAACTATCCAGCCACGCCTGACTCCTTCAGTATATAACGGAGAGTTATCATAAATCATGGCAATTCTGGCTTTACCCGACTGGTCAAGACCTATCCTGAAACCATGTCCCACAAATGTTCCCTCCATTTCAGCCATGAACTCATCATAATCGGCAACAAAGCTCCACCTGTCAATTTCTCTATACCTCAAAGCCTCAAGCAGTACATAAGGATCAGCATAATTTTCCTTTGTCACTGAAGGCATCATGTCGTACCAGTAATACCATTGTTTCATTATATAATACAGAGTATCCCTGGCCAGGGCCGGGATATCGTCAGTGACAACAGGTTCAGGCTCAGGCTCAGGCTCTTCTTTTTTGCATGAGGCGGATATTATCAGCAGAGTAAGAAGGAGATAAAATAACTTCTTCATTATTGTAATTAATAATTTAGCGGATTCAAAGTTAATAATTTATCCCATTGCCGGTTTGCGGTTCCGGATCCAAATTCCGGTAATGATGAACAACAGACCGACAGACCGACAGGGGTTGTATAATAAACGGATTCATGTAAGATAAAGTGTATGAATATGAGTAAAAGAAACGGGGTCGTCAATCGATGATTTTAAATCCTGTATATGGTACCAGCACCTCAGGGATCATGATCCCTTTATCTGTCTGGTTATTTTCAAGTATAGCAGCCACTATTCTTGGGAGTGCAAGAGCGCTTCCGTTCAGTGTATGGGCAAGCCGGGTTTGTTTATCGCCTTTATCTTTAAACCTGCATTTCAGCCTGTTTGCCTGAAAAGACTCAAAATTTGAGACAGAGCTTACTTCGAGCCACTGTTTCTGGGCAGCTGACCATACCTCAAAATCGTAGGTTAGCGATGAAGTGAAAGACATATCCCCTCCGCAAAGCCTCATAATACGGTATGGAAGGGCAAGCTTAACGATAAGGCTTTCGACATGGCTGACCATTTCCTCAAAAGACCTGTAAGAATGATCAGGATGTGCAATCTGAACAATTTCAACTTTATCGAACTGGTGCAGCCTGTTTAGTCCTCTTACATGAGTTCCCCATGAACCGGCTTCTCTTCTGAAACATGGTGTATATGAAATATTCTTTACCGGAAGATCATCGGCACTGAGTATAACATCCCTGTAGATATTTGTAACCGGAACTTCCGCAGTAGGTATCAGGTAAAAATTATCCTGGCCGACGTGATACATCTGTCCGTCTTTATCGGGAAGCTGCCCGGTACCGAAACCTGAATCCTCATTTACTACTATAGGAGGCATAACCTCAGTATATCCTGCTTTTATACCCTCATCTAGAAAAAAACTGATCAGAGCACGTTCAAGCTTGGCTCCCATACCCTTATAGACCGGAAATCCGGCACCGGTAAGTTTTATCCCGAGATCAAAATCAATTATGTCATATTTTTTTATCAGTTCCCAGTGAGGCAGAAAGCTGTCTCTAACCTTAGGCATTGATCCTCCTTCCCTGACCTTTACATTGTTTCCAGCTCCAAAACCCCCTGCAACCGATTCATGGGGCAGATTGGGCAACTTAATTATTTCATTCCTCAGTTCGTTGTCGACAGGTATTAATTTGTCGGAAAGTAACTTTATTTCATCCTTGAGTTTATATGTCTTTTTCTTCGCTGTTTCAGCATCCTTTGTCCGCCCCTCTTTAATCAAGGAACCTATCTCTTTCGAGATCCTGTTCATTTCTCCCTGCATGGAATCAGTCCGGGATTGTATTTCTCGTCGTGATGTATCGAGAGTAAGGATTTTATTAATTATTTCCTCTGCATCGAAATTCTTTACTTTAAGACGTTCAATAATAAAATCTTTCTTTTCACGAATAAGGTTTATCGTAAGCATCTTGAATATTTATTAATAAAAAAGCAGGCTGAAGGATGCCCGCTGTAAAATTATTAAAAACTCCCGATAATGCTTTTAACAATATTAAAAAGAATTATGGGAGTCTTAAAGCCTGAGATATGAGGTTAATTACCCGCCGGTTTAACTGAAACGTATGTCTTGTTGTTTTTTCTTTTTTTGAATTCAACCTCACCGTCGGTCAGAGCATACAGAGTATGGTCTTTACCCAGTCCCACATTAAGGCCCGGATTGTGTTTTGTACCTCTCTGGCGGACAATTATGTTGCCTGCCTTCACAATACTTCCGCCGAAGATCTTAACGCCCAGTCTTTTACTTTGCGATTCGCGACCGTTGCGTGAACTGCCCGCTCCTTTCTTATGTGCCATGATTATAAGTTATTTTTAAAACTATCTTTCTATTTTGAAGCTTTCCCTTTTGTAGTTTCTTTATCAGCGGGTTTTTTTACTGCTGTTTTTTTTGCAGGAGCTGTCTCTTTTTTAGTTTTACTCTTTTTTGCCTCCGGTTTTTGTTCAGGGCTCTTTTTTTCTACAACCGTCTCAGCTTTAACATGTGCTGTTTCTTTCTTTGCCGGGGCTTTTTCAGGCAAACTCTTTTCGTTGATACTTAATATCTCAACCCGGGTAAAATTCTGCCGGTGACCTTTTGTGACCTTATATCCTTTTCTTCTCTTTTTCTTAAAAACAATAACCTTATCTCCTCTTACATGGTCAATTACCATTCCCTCAATGACAGTATCTTTTATTACAGGCTCTCCAATAGTTATTTTACCCTCATCATCAATTAAAAGAACCTTGTCGAATTCAACCTTTTTCCCATTTTCAGCATCGAGACGGTGAACAAATATCTTTTTGCCTTTTTCTACTTTAAACTGCTGCCCTGCAATTTCAACGATTGCGTACATTATTATTCGATTTATTTTAATTTCGGACTGCAAAGATATACAATTTCAATTATTTTCAAACCTATAAATGAATTTATTAAGACTTCATAAATGCAGACGCAAGCAGGTAATCATATCTCTGAACATTACATGAATGATTATGGTTACATATGATATTGAAAAGATATTTTGACTGTACAGATACTTCTATTATCTTTATATTTGTATGAATCGTAAATGATTTATGTATTTAATTGGCGCATAACTAATTGACATGAGAAGAGTAAAGCTTAAGGTAATGGGTATTTCATACAGCCAGACTCAGTCAGGAGCCTATGCACTTATATTGATAGAGGAAAACGGGGATAGAAGGATACCTATTATTATCGGCGGCTTTGAGGCTCAGGCAATTGTGATCAAGCTTGAAAACCTTGAACCGCCCCGCCCTCTTACTCACGACCTTATTAAAATAATAGCGGATCAGTTTGACATAACAATAATAGAAGTCGTAATCAATAAACTGGAAGAGGGAGTTTTCTTTTCAAAACTTATCTGCAACAATGGGGAGAAGGAATATGCTATTGACAGCAGAACATCGGATGCTGTGGCAATAGCCTTAAGATTCGGGTGTCCGATATACATCAATGAGGAGATACTTGAGAAGGCACAGCTTACAAATGCCCCATCTGATACTGAATTGTCAAATTCAAGTGAAGATGTTAATATACAGGAATCGAGTCCCCAATATGCTACATATTCGGATGAGGAACTCTATAAAATGATTGATGAGGCAGTGAAGAAAGAAGATTATGAGCGTGCAGCTGCCATCCGGGATGAGATTGAAAAGAGGAAAAAGAAAAAACAATAGGGATGAAGCAATATCTCGAGCTTCTCGATCATGTACTTAAAAAAGGTACTGAAAAGCACGATAGGACAGGTACAGGTACAATAAGTGTATTCGGGTACCAGATGAGATTTAATCTTGAAGAGGGTTTCCCGTTGCTGACGACCAAAAAACTTCATCTGAAATCAATAATACATGAATTGCTATGGTTCATTTCGGGTGATACGAATATAAAGTATCTTACCGATAACGGAGTAACTATCTGGAATGAATGGGCTGATGAGAATGGCAATCTTGGACCAGTGTATGGTTACCAGTGGCGATCATGGCCTGCTGGCGGGAACAGAAAGATTGACCAGCTGTTAAACGTTATTAATGCAATAAAAAAATCACCGGATTCCCGGCGTCACATTGTAAGTGCCTGGAATGTGGGGGAGATAGAGAAAATGGCCCTTCCTCCATGTCATGTAATGTTTCAGTTTTATGTTGCCGCCGGAAAACTATCATGCCAGCTTTACCAGAGAAGCTGTGATATTTTTCTGGGGGTGCCTTTTAATATTGCATCTTATGCCCTTCTAACACTAATGGTCGCTCAGGTAACAGGATTTAAACCTGGTGATTTCGTCCATACATTGGGTGATGCACATATTTACCTTAATCATATAGAACAGATAAAATTACAGCTTACACGTGCACCTTATCCGCTGCCCGGAATGATAATTAATCCCTCAGTAGCAGATATTTTTAAATTCCGATTCGAAGATTTCACCCTGGTAAATTATGTATCTCATCCTCATATAAAGGGAGAGATTTCAATATAATCTTTTTATGATCTCAATAATTGTTGCTGTTTCAGAAGACCTTGGAATAGGGAAAAATAATGAACTTTTATGGCACATCCCTGAAGATCTTAAGCGGTTTAAAAAAATCACATACGGTAAAACTGTGATAATGGGCAAAAGAACATGGGAATCATTATCAAAAAAACCTCTGCCCGGACGAAAAAATGTGGTTATAACCGATATACCAAATGAAGATTTTTCTGGTGCAGTAACGGCATATTCTGTTGATGACGCATTGAATAAATGTGAAAAAGAAGAAGAGATATTTATCATAGGCGGCGGAAGCATTTACACTCAGTTTATGCCTCTTGCTGACAGGCTTTATGTTACTCATGTCCATAAAAAGAGACCTGCAGATACCTGGTTTCCTAAAATAGACCGAAGAGTATGGAGGGTAATTGAAAAAGAGGAATCTAAGGATGATGATAATGTTACAGGGATAAAATATACAATTATAATTTACGAAAGAAAGAAAAGTCGATGATGAATCAAAAGAGATCACATTAAGGTTCAGGCACAGACTAATGGGGGAATAGAATCTATGATGCTTTCAGCACTTTCAGATTTATTCGTTCAAGTTTACGTGATGCATAATCGACAGTTATTGTAAGCTCATCTTTCCCCAGTGAAGGCATTTCGTACATGGCATCGAGCATTATTGTTTCGCATATTGATCTGAGGCCGCGTGCACCAAGCTTAAACTCAATGGCTTTATCTACTATGAAATCGAGAACTCCGTCAGCAAAGGATAGCTCAATATTATCCATTTTGAAGAGTTTGATATATTGCTTTACAAGAGCATTTTTAGGATCAGTGAGAACAGATCTCAATGCTTTTCTGTCGAGTGGATCAAGATGTGTTACGACCGGTAGTCTTCCGATGATCTCGGGAATCAGGCCATAAGCTCTAAGATCCTGTGGAGCAACATATTGTAAAAGGTTGTCCTTATCGACTTTTTCCCTGATCTTGGAAGCTCCGTAACCGATTATCTGTGTATTAAGCCTGCCGGCTATCTTTTTCTCGATACCTACGAATGCACCTCCGCATATAAAGAGAATATTCTTTGTGTCTACCGGTATCATTTTCTGTTCCGGGTGTTTACGTCCACCCTGGGGAGGTACATTTACTATTGAACCCTCGAGCAGTTTAAGCAGACCCTGTTGAACTCCTTCTCCTGATACATCACGTGTTATTGAAGGATTATCGCCCTCCTTTCTTGCAATTTTATCTATTTCGTCGATAAAAACAATCCCCTTTTCTGCAGCTTTTACGTCATATTCAGCATTCTGGAGCAGTCGGGTAAGAAGACTTTCTATATCTTCACCGACATAACCTGCTTCGGTAAGCACAGTTGCATCGACTATAGTAAAGGGAACATGTAGTATTCTTGCTATTGTTCTGGCCAGGAGGGTCTTACCGGTGCCTGTCTCTCCAACAAGTATAATGTTTGATTTTTCTATTTCGACATCATCATTATCCGGTTTTTGCATCAGTCTTTTATAATGGTTATAGACTGCCACGGATATGATCTTTTTGGCCATGTCCTGTCCTATGACATATTGGTCAAGGAGATTTTTTATCTCGGAAGGTTTAAGGAGGTTAATTGCATCGAACCTGACACTTTTTTTGATGCCGAGCTCTTCATTCATTATGCTGTAAGCCTGCTCAATGCAGTGGTCACATATATGACCTTCCAGCCCGGCAACAAGCATATTAGCCTCTTTCTTCGTTCTGCCGCAAAATGAACATTTATCCATTATTCCTAATGTTTCGTTTTTTCAAGGATTTCATCGATCATCCCGTAGTTTTTTGCCTCCTGTGATGTCATCCAGTGATCTCTGTCGGAATCCTTTTCGACTTTATCTACAGGATTACCTGAATGAAGAGCTATAATCTCATAAAGCTCCTTTTTAAGCTTCAATATCTCACGAGCCTGGATTTCTATATCAGAAGCGGGACCCTCAACACCGCCCATCGGCTGATGGATCATTATTCGTGAGTGTTTCAGGGCCGATCTTTTCCCCTTTGTCCCTGCTGTCAGAAGAACTGCGCCCATAGATGCTGCCATTCCTGTACAAATGGTTGCGATATCGGCTGAAATATACTGCATTGTGTCATAAATACCCAGTCCCGCACTGACTGACCCACCCGGAGTGTTAAAATAGATCTGGATATCTTTACCAGGATCAGATGAGTCGAGATAAAGCAGTTGTGCCTGTATAATATTAGCCACATAATCATCAATAGGCAGACCCAGAAAAATTATTCTGTCCATCATCAGCCTGGAAAATACATCCATGGATGCCACATTTAATTGTCTTTCCTCAATAATGGTTGGAGATATATAACTGCCCCATATCGATGAAAACCTGTGCAGTGTCAGACTGCTGATACCAAATTTACTTCTTGAATACTTTCCGAAATCGTCCGAGTTGCTCATTTTTTTACTTTTTGAAATTAACAAACAAAGATACAGAAATTATAATTATCACTGCAATACACTGATTACTATTCAAAAAGCTTGTTGAATTTTTCGACCGTGATACTTTTATTCTCAATTTTCACAATCTCTTTCAGCAAGCCGATGACTTTATCTTCAAGAATTTTATCGGCGATTCTTTTTGCTTCATCCTCTTTTTTCAGTGTTTCTTTGGCATAATTTGATATCTGTTCATCTGTAGCGTAGAATAATCCGTACTGTTGAAACTGGTACCGGGTTATTTTTTCAGCTTCTTTCTGCAGCTCTTCTTTAGTAATCCTGACTTCATTATCTATTGCCACTTTATTCCTGATAAGCTGCCACTTCAGATCTTTCCTGAAGCTGTCGAATTCCTTTTCTATCTGTTCCTCAGTAGTATTTTCATTAACCTTCAGCAGCCATTTTTTCAGAAAATCATCAGGAAGTCTGAGATCAGTTTTTTCAATCGCCAGATCTTTAACGTCCAGCATAAGTCTGTAATCACTCTCATTGTTCAGACTTACCTTAATTTCCTCCTCAATTTTTTTCATAAAATCCTCCTCGGAGTTGATTACACCTTCCCCATAAATCCTGTTAAATAAGTCTGACCCTATCTCTGCAGGGTAAAACCTTGATACTTCGCTGATTGTAAACCTATAATTACCGCCAATATCCTTGACTTCCTCCTTTTTCATTTTCAGCAATCCTGCAATTTCGCTCTCATTGGGAAATGCTTTTCTAATGTCGAAATCGATAGAATCATTAACATTCTTACCTATGAAATCCCTCTTGATTTTGTCATCCTTGATAATATCAATAGCAAGTGTGGAATCATCAGTAACATGGCCTTCGGGCAAAGGATTCCCGTTATCATCGATAGCTTCAATTTTGCCTTTAAGGATATCCTTGTCTTCTGATGCATCAGCTTTTCTGAACTCCCCGAATCGGCGGGTATAATTATCCACATGATCATTCTTCATCTTCTCGTCGATGGTAATATTATATGAAATGACCTTATTCTTCTTGCTGATATTAAGTTCCACAACAGGGGCCAGACCAAGTTCGAAAGAGAAGTTGAAATCCTCCTGAATTTCATAATTAATATCTTCAAGCTCGTCAGCTTTTGGCAGGGGATCCCCGAGTATCTCCAGTTTCTCGTCGGTGAGATATTTATGGATGCTTTCAGAGACAACTTTATTGATCTCATCTATCTTTACAGCATTGCCATACATTTTTCTTATGAGTCCTATAGGCACCATGCCCGGACGAAATCCTTTTATTTTTGCCTTTTTCCGGTAATCTTTCAGCAAATTTTCAACTTTATCCTCATAATCTGCTTTAGTAATTTGTATTTTCAGAACCGCATTCAGATCATCAATGTTTTCTCTGGTAATATCCATATTTTATTTATTTAATGCACATTTAAAAAAACCGCCAAAACGCACTGTTAAAGAGGTTAAAGGCGGTTTGCCATATTTGTGCGGATGAAGGGACTCGAACCCCCACGTCATAAAGACACAAGATCCTAAATCTTGCTCGGCTACCAATTACGACACATCCGCATTTAAAATTTTCGCAAAGGTATAGAAAAAAAATAATAACAACCAGGATGACTTATCTGCGAAGCTCAAATTTCGTACCAAGGTAAACCTTTCTTACATGTTCATCTTCAGCAAGTTGCGATGATGTACCCGACATAAGTATTCTGCCTTCGAAAAGAAGGTAGGCACGATCAGTTATTGAGAGGGTCTCATGTACGTTATGATCAGTGATAAGTATACCTATATTTTTGTTTTTCAGGTGCGAAACGATATTCTGGATGTCCTCCACGGCAATAGGGTCTACCCCGGCAAAAGGTTCATCGAGTAATATAAACTTGGGTTTCAATGCAAGAGCTCTTGCAATTTCTGTTCTTCTTCTCTCACCTCCCGATAGCTGGATACCTTTGTTTTTCTTTATTTTCTGGAGACCGAACTCATTGAGAAGCGATTCAACTCTTTCTTCCTGCTCTTTTTTTGCAAAACCCGACATCTCGAGTACAGCACGCAAATTGTCTTCAACAGAAAGATTCCTGAAAACCGAAGCCTCCTGTGCGAGATATCCAATACCTTTTCGTGCCCGTTTATATACGGGAAGAGTTGTTATCTCTTCGTTGTCAAGAAATATCCTTCCCTGCCTGGGTCTTATCAAGCCAACTATCATATAGAAGGAGGTTGTCTTACCGGCACCATTAGGACCGAGAAGACCCACTATTTCTCCCTGTTCAACCTCAATTGACACATTATCGACCACAGTACGGTTTCGGTATTTTTTAACCAGATTTTTGGTATAAAGTTTCATACTGAATATTAATTTGTAGAATTTTCAGTGCTGTCCGGAGCATTATCTCCCATAAAATCCGCATGATTTTTTTCTTTTTTCCTCATTACCCGTTTTGAGATCATGATGCTTATTTCATAAAGAAAAAGAAGAGGAAAACATACAAGTATCTGTGAAAACACATCAGGAGGTGTAATTATTGCTGAAAGAATAACAATTACAACAATAGAATGCTTTCTGTATTTTCTCATGAATGCCGGAGTGACCAAACCTATCTTGGTCAGGAAGAATGTTATTATCGGGAGTTCAAATATAAGTCCTGTCGCAAGGCATATCGAAGAAAGCGTACCTATATATGACCTTATATTTATCTGGTTGGTAACATCGGCGCTTACTTCATATCTGCTGAGAAAATGAATCGAGAGGGGAGTAAGAAGAAAATACCCGAAAAGAACACCTGTAAAGAAAAGAAGCGAAGCAGAAAGAACTGCTCCGCGGGTATGTTTTTCCTCATTGGAATGGAGAGCGGGTTTAAGGAACTTCCAGAATTCCCATAAAATAATTGGGAATGCCAGTATCACCCCTGATACCATGGCTACAGCAATATGTGTGGTCAGCTGCCCCGACATTTTAATATTTATAAGGTTGAATGGCTGGGTGTTTATGCATAAAAGGCTGGTATTGACCAGGTGACCCAGTCTGCATAAAAGCCTGTTGGTAATAAATTGAGGTTCTTTTGGTGCGAGGATTATTGAATCGAAAATAAGATTCTTAAACATAAATGCCACAACCATAAAAATTAACACTGCCAGTATTGACCGGATTATATGCCACCTCAACTCTTCGAGATGTTCAAGGAATGACATTTCACCTTGAGCCTTCTTCCAGTTCTTCCAGTCCAAAGCCATAGTTAGAGATATTATTCTTAAAAATTCAGCCTGTAAAGATGATAAAACTTATTGGTCAAAACAATATAACGCTTGTTATACGTTGAATTTACAGAAAACAAATATGTTAATAATTATAAATTTCTGGTATTTGATCAGGAAATTTATTAATTTAGGATAACTGTTTAAAAGGTAAGCTTTTGACAGCATTCATTATTGCCAATCAACACTAAAATGGTAGGTGATGCAATTATACATGATTATCTGAAGAAGTATTTTGGTTTTAACATATTTAAGGGAAACCAGGAGCCGATAATCAAGAATGTTCTCGCAGGAAGAGATACTTTTGTTCTCATGCCGACCGGCGGAGGAAAATCTCTTTGCTATCAGTTACCAGCTGTTATGGGTCAGGGTACAGCGATTGTTATATCCCCTCTGATTGCACTGATGAAAAACCAGGTGGATGCCATGCGCAACTTCAGTACCAGCGACGAGGTAGCTCATTTTCTTAATTCTTCTCTTACTAAAACAGAAATAGCACGTGTGAAAAAAGATGTGCTTAACGGCGGGGCTAAGCTTCTCTACGTTGCTCCGGAATCACTTACAAAAGAGGAAAATATCGAATTTCTCAAAAATGTGAAAGTATCATTCTATGCCATAGATGAAGCTCATTGCATTTCGGAATGGGGTCACGACTTCAGGCCTGAATACAGGCGAATAAGGCCTATAATAGATACGATAGGCAGATCGCCCATCATAGCTCTTACTGCTACCGCAACACCCAAAGTACAACACGATATACAAAAAAATCTCGGGATCCTTAAGGCTGATGTTTTTAAGTCATCCTTCAACAGACCAAACCTTTATTATGAGGTAAAATCCAAGCAGGATGTTACCAAAGAGATAATAAAATACATAAAGAACAATCCTGGTAAATCAGGCATAATATATTGCCTGAGCAGGAAGAAGGTGGAAGAGATGGCTGAAGTTCTTAAGGTAAATGGCATCAAGGCACTCCCATATCATGCAGGCATGGATTCAGCTACCAGAACCCAGAACCAGGATAAATTCCTTATGGAGGAGGCAGACGTCATTGTTGCTACAATAGCTTTTGGTATGGGAATAGATAAACCGGATGTGAGGTTCGTGATCCATTATGACATACCTAAAAGCCTCGAGGGATATTATCAGGAAACCGGCCGTGCCGGCCGTGACGGAGGTGAAGGGAACTGTATTGCCTATTACAGCTATAATGATATAATGAAACTGGAAAAATTTATGCAGGGTAAACCGATAGCAGAACAGGAAATAGGCAAACAACTGCTTCTTGAAACAGTGTCGTATGCAGAATCATCCGTCTGCCGCAGAAAACTGCTGCTTCATTATTTCGGGGAAGAATACGAGAAGGATAACTGCGAAGCATGCGATAACTGCCTCCACCCAAAAGCACAATTCGAGGGCAGCGAATCTGTAGTTAATGTACTGGAAACAATACTTGCTGTAAAGGAGAAATTCAAAGCCGATCACATAGCTAATATCCTGTCGGGGAAAATGACATCCTCTATAAAGTCATATAAGCATCATAAGCTCGAGTTTTTCGGTATGGGCGAGGAAAAGGATGAAAAATACTGGAACATGGTTATCAGACAGGCACTGATTGCTAAATTTCTGACAAAAGATATAGAAAATTATGGGCTGTTGAAGGTAACCGAGCAAGGAATGGAATTCCTTAAGAATCCCGTATCCTTTATGCTTGCGGAAGACCATGACTATGCTGATACAACAGATGAAGAAAATGCCTTCGGAGCCAAAACTGCAGCTGTTGACGAAGAGCTTTTCAGCATCCTAAAGGATCTTCGCAAGAAAATATCAAAACAGAAAGAGGTACCTCCGTTTGTAATTTTCCAGGATCCCTCCCTCGAGGATATGGCTATTCAATACCCCATTACCCTTGATGAGCTTCAGAATATTTCGGGTGTTGGCGCTGGTAAAGCCCAGAGATACGGTGCCGAATTCATTGATATAATTAAAAAGTATGTTGAAGAAAAAGAGATAATCAGGCCGCTCGATATGGTCGTAAAATCAGTTGTAAACAAGTCAGGGATAAAGGTTTATATCATACAGAGTATTGATATGAAACGATCTCTTGAAGATGTTGCCGAAGCCAAGGGACTTGATATGAACGAACTATTATCAGAGATCGAAGCAATTGTAAATTCAGGGACCCGTCTGAACCTCAACTATTATATTAACTCATATATTGATGAGGAACGCCAGAATGATATTTTTTCATATTTCAGGGAAGAGGCTGAATCAGATTCGCTGGAGGATGCAATAAATGAGCTGGGCAATGAATATGAGGAGGAAGAAATAAGGCTTGTCAGGATTAAATTCCTGTCGGAAATGGGAAATTAATACATCAATCTGCCCGATAAAAAAGAGACCTTAAAACTACCCCGACCACATAAAAGGGATAAAATAACTGGGCCGGGAAAAACCATTTCATCAGGTACTTTTTCTTATATCGTGAAGCTGTATTGTACAGGATCATAAAATCAGGAATCGATTTTAAAAGGTATACAGCAAGATAAATCAGCAGGAAAAGCCATTCAAATATTCCTGCAACCAGAAGGATTAACTGGAGTAAAATTGTGATAAATGTCACAATTGCCAGAATCACAGTAAACATGTCGCGGTAGCTTCGCGCTTTTGAGATCCATCTTGCCCTCTGAAGTAAGAATGAATTTAATGTAGGTGCTGACCGGGTTATTACAGAAGCTTTTTCCGATTCCAGCCAGACTATCTTACCCGATTCTTTCTTTATGCTGTGAAGGAGAAAGACATCATCACCTGAGATCAACTCGTCATGCAGGTTACCGGCATGCCTGTTGTAACCCTCTTTCCGGAAAGCCAGATTGGCACCGTTACACATCACAGGATTGCCTGCCGCTGCTGTCCCTGCAGTAATTCCCTGCAAACTAAGAAATTCAAGCTCCTGGAACCTGTTGAAAAACCCCTTTCGGCTTTCTAATATAACAGGACCGATAACCATTTCAGGTTTATTCTCTATATAAGCTGAGACTATAGTTTTTAACCATTCCTTTTCCATTCGGCAATCAGCATCGGTTGTAACAATAAACGAACCCCTGCATGCTTCCACTCCTGTTCTTATGGCCTTTTTCTTCCCGCAGCCTTTATTTTTCAGTACTATCAGGTTTTTAGAATTACCGTATTCCCTGGCTGTTTCATACGAACGGTCAATTGAATTATCGTCAACAACGATTAACTCAAAGTTATCGGGATTGTATTCCTGTAACAAAACATCAGTAATCAGAAGGGGAAGACTTTTCCCTTCATTCCGGCATGCAACAATGACAGAAATAAATAATTCAGTTGTTTCGGATGGTTTATGAGGTCTGATCTTTAATAATCCGGCATATATCTTAAGCAACAGATAAAAATAAGGTATCAGAATTAGAATAATCAGCCATATCATGGTTCATTTCCTCATCCATTCATAGAAAGAGTAGTGTTCGGAGTTCATTCCGAGTGACTCATATGTTTTTTTTGCAGCACCATTTTTTGTTTCGACATATAACCTTAATCCTGCTATATCGTTTTTCTCAGCAAGAAGACGAATATGGTTATACATCTGCCTGAAAACACCGCGACGGCGATATTCAGGCAGCACATAAACCGACTGAAGCCACCAGACATTGCAGTTCCTCCAGTCGCTCCACTCATAAGTTATCAGCAGGGATGCAATCAAATTCCCATCCTCTTCGGCAACATAATATTGCCCCCGTGAATTATTTTCAAATACGGCATTTACTCCTTTTTTGACGGTTCCGGGATCAAGTTTCAATTCTTCAGTCTCCCAGGCCATTTTCTGCTGGAAGTCAATGATTGACAGTGTGTCGGACAGGGCTGCTTTACGTATATTTATCATTATTAGGCGTTTCTAAATACTTATTAACCACAGAGTTACACTGTTTTTATCTTTTTTCAGCTCCCTTCAACTCCTTTCAACCTATTTATATTCATCCCAGCTCTTTATTGCCAGTTCTTTTTCGTCCATACGGCAAAAAGCAAGAATAAATGCACTTGCCAGTCTTGCATTTGTCAGAAGGGGAATGTTATAATCGACAGCGCTGCGTCTTATTGAATAATCATTATCAAGTTCTGAAGCGCTGAGGTTTTTCGGGATGTTTACAACAAGATCCACCTCACGTGTCCTGATAAGTTCAATTGTGTTGGGTGATTTGTCTTCATCCGGCCAGTAAGCCACATGAGCTTCAACACCTGCATTTGTAAGAAATTGCTGAGTGCCTCTTGTGGCATAAAGCTTATGTCCCTTTTCACGAAGGGCTTTTGCGCTGTTAAGAAGCTCTACCTTTGATCTTGCCGGACCTGTTGAGAGAAGGACACTTTTTTCAGGCACGCTGTAACCAACTGAGAACATTGCTTTAAGTATTGCTTCGTAAAAGCCTTCTCCAATGCATCCCACCTCACCTGTTGATGCCATATCTACTCCAAGTACAGGATCGGCCTTTGCCAGACGTGAAAAACTGAACTGCGGTGCTTTCACTCCCACATAATCAAGCTCAAATACCGATTTGTCAGGTTTTTCTGCAGGGATACCCAGCATTACTTTTGTTGCAAGCTCTATCAGGTTCGATTTAAGGACTTTGGAAACAAAAGGCATGCTCCGGCTTGCCCTGAGATTACATTCAATAACCTTAATGTCGTTATCCCTGGCAAGGAACTGTATGTTGAAAGGGCCCGTTATATTAAGCTCTTTAGCGATCTGGCGGGAGATACGTTTTATACGCCTGACAGTTTCAAAATATATCTTCTGGGGAGGAAAGACAATTGTGGCATCGCCGGAATGCACACCGGCAAATTCGACATGTTCACTGATGGCGTAAGCCAGTATTTCTCCCTCTCTGGCAACTGCGTCGATCTCGATCTCCTTGGCGCTCTCAATAAATTCTGATACAACTACCGGGTATTGCTTTGATACCCGGGCAGCCAGGTCGAGAAAATGAGTCAGCTCATTTTTATTTGAAACTACATTCATTGCAGCGCCTGAAAGTACATAGGAGGGTCTTATAAGGACAGGGAATCCTATCCGGTCAACAAAGTTAATAATATCCCGGATTGATGAGAGCTCTTTCCACCGGGGCTGATCAACTGACAGGTTGTCCAGCATTTCTGAAAATTTATGCCTGTTCTCTGCCCGGTCAATAGATATGGGAGAAGTCCCCACAACTGGCACATTCTCTTTATATAACCTCATTGCAAGGTTATTCGGTATCTGTCCGCCGACAGATACAATTACACCTCCGGGATTTTCCAGATCGATGATATCAAGTACCCTTTCAAAGGTAAGTTCATCGAAATAGAGCCTGTCGCATATATCATAGTCGGTACTTACAGTTTCCGGATTATAGTTTATCATTATTGACCGGAGACCTTCTTTCCTGATTGTCTCTATGGCATTTACCGAGCACCAGTCGAATTCGACACTGGAACCGATTCTGTAGGCACCGGAACCCAGTACTATTACAGACTTCCCGTCATTTTCATAATGTATATCATGTTCTGATGCACTGTAGGTAAGATAGAGGTAATTTGTTACTGCAGGATATTCAGCGGCCAGGGTATCAATCTGTTTTACAAATGGGACAATTCCAAGTGATTTTCTGTGATTTCTCACCTTCATCAGGTCATCGTTGATCTGGGCAGGTCCTGACATCAGGACGTGCCTTGCTATCTGGAAATCGCTGAATCCGTGTATTTTAGCATGACTAAGGAGCTCCTGTGGAATACTTTCAATTGTCTTGTATTTACATAGCTCATCTTTAATGTTTATTATATTCCTGAGTTTGAAAAGAAACCATTTATCGATTCGTGTAAGTTCATAAATCCTGTCAATCGATATCCCTTTCTCAAGAGCTTCCGCTATTGAAAAGATCCTCATATCGGTGGGTTCTGAAAGTTCGGTTTCTATTTCTCTGAATTTCAATTCCCTGTTTCCGGTAAAACCATGCATTCCCTGGCCGATCATTCTCAAACCTTTCTGAATGGCTTCTTCGAAATTTCTGCCTATCGACATTACCTCACCGACACTTTTCATGCTGCTGCCGATAGTATGAGATACCCCCTGAAATTTATTCAGGTCCCACCGTGGTATTTTGCATACGATATAATCAAGTGCAGGTTCGAAAAAGGCTGTAGTATCCTTTGTCACTGAGTTTTTCAGCTCATGCAGACCATATCCAATGCCAAGTTTTGCCGCAATGAAGGCAAGGGGATACCCTGTTGCCTTTGAGGCGAGGGCACTTGATCGTGATAACCTGGCATTTACTTCAATAACACGATAATCTTCTGAGTATGTAGAGAGGGCATATTGAACATTACATTCACCAATGATCCCTATATGCCTTATTATTTTGATGGAGAGCTCCCTTAGTTTATGATATTCACTGTTGGTCAGAGTCTGGGAAGGTGCCACGACAATACTTTCACCGGTATGGATCCCCAGAGGATCGAAGTTCTCCATGTTGCATACGGTGATACAGTTATCGTGCCTGTCCCTTACAACCTCATATTCAACCTCTTTCCATCCTTTCAGACTCTCTTCTACAAGAATCTGATCAGTATATGAAAATGCTCTGGCTGAAAGACTTTGTAATTCCCCGGCATCGGAAGCAAAACCACTGCCCTGTCCGCCAAGAGTATATGCAGCCCTGATGATTACCGGAAATCCAAGGTTTTCAGCGGCTTCGAGAGCCTTTTCAACGCTGGTAACCGCTATGCTCTGTGGTGTCTCAATATCTATTTCATTCAACCTCTTTACGAACAACTCCCGGTCCTCGGTGTCCATAATTGCAGCTACCGGTGTGCCCAGCACCTTTACGCCATACTTTTCAAATACTCCGGATAAATACAATTTTGTACCGCAGTTGAGAGCAGTCTGGCCTCCGAATGAAAGCAGTATACCATCCGGTCTCTCTTTTTCTATAACTCTCTCAACAAAAGCAGGATTAACGGGAAGGAAATAAATCTTGTCTGCAAGCTCTTCAGATGTCTGTACGGTTGCAATGTTGGGATTTATCAGGATAGTCCTTATCCCTTCCTCCCTTAATGCCTTAAGCGCCTGGGAGCCAGAATAATCAAACTCACCGGCTTCACCTATCTTAAGAGCCCCGGAACCCAGGATTATTACCGTTTTTAAATCAGTATCCATCTATAAGATTTGAGTACCAAAAATAACACAATTTTTATATCAGTATGTTTTGAATTAAAAATTGAATATATTTGCAGGGATAATGTATAAATATGCAAAAGGTAAAAAGATTACCGGTAATTGAAAAAATAATAGCTGAAGGAAACATAACATCCCAGGAGGTGCTGTTAAAGAAGCTTACGGGTAAAGGAATAGCTTGTACCCAGGCTACTCTTTCACGCGACTTGAAGCAATTAGGCGCAGGAAGGATATCTGACGGCAGGGGAGGTTATATCTATTCTATACCGGAATCCGGTAAAAATCCGGCTCCAATTAAGGGTAAGCAGCAGCTATTACCGGTTATCCTCGATATAGTAAATGCCCGGGGTCTTCTGATAATAAAAACTCTGCCCGGAAATGCAAACAGCACAGCCTATTACATCGATAGTGCCTCACGATATGAGATTGCCGGTACAATTGCCGGCGATGATACAATCCTGGTAATTCCTCGTGACGGGATATCAATTTCCCAGATACACACTTGTCTTGAAGTAATAATTCCGGGTTTGCACGGGAAAATCAGGAAAAAATAATTTCATTGAGGATGGAATAGAGTGGAAACTAATCAAAAATTAATAATTAAACATTTTAAAAAAATGAAGGAAAAAGTAGTTCTGGCATACAGTGGAGGACTGGATACATCGGTTATACTCAAGTGGCTGATAGATAAGGGTTATGATGTAATTGCATTCGTGGCAGATGTGGGACAGAAAGAGAACTTTGAAGAGTGCGAAAAAAAAGCATTAATGCTTGGAGCCTCAAAAGTTATTATTTCTGACCTCAAAAGAGAATTTGTAGAGAATTATGTTTTAAAGGCGATAATGGCAAATGCGATATATGAGGACAGGTATCTGCTGGGTACAGCACTGGCAAGACCCCTTATAGCCAAGAAGCAGGTTGAAGTGGCAAAGCAGGAGGGAGCAAATGCAGTGGCTCATGGAGCAACCGGAAAGGGAAATGACCAGGTCAGATTTGAACTTAGTTATTATGCCCTCATGCCGGGGGTGAAAGTAATCTCACCGTGGAAAGACAGAGAATTTTTAGCTGCATTCAAAGGAAGGACAGATCTTCTGAAATATGCCGGGGAAAATAAAATACCTGTTAAGGCAAGTGTCGATAAACCTTACAGCGAGGATGATAACTTAATGCATATAAGCCATGAGGCAGGTGTCCTGGAAGATCCTATGTTCTCATTAAACAAGGATATGCTTGAAAAAATGGTATTGCCACAGGATGCCCCGGATAAAGAAACAAGAATCGTTATTCAGTTTAAAGACGGACTCCCGGTGAAGGTTATAAACAAAGATGATGGTACAGTAAAAGAAGATACGTACGAAATGTATGTATACCTCAATGAAATTGCAGGCAAAAACGGCATCGGCCTTCTCGACATGGTTGAAAACAGGTTTGTCGGCATTAAATCCAGAGGAGTCTATGAAACTCCTGCTGCAACAGTTCTGCACATAGCTCATAAGGATATTGAAGGAATCGCCATGGACAGGGAGGTGATGAGGTTGGTTAATATGCTTACTCCAAAGTTTGCCGAGATCATTTACAACGGATTCTGGTTCAGTCCTGAAATGGATTTCCTCATGGCAGCAATCAAAAAGAGCCAGGAACTTATTGATGGCAGTGTTCACCTGTGTCTTTATAAAGGGAATGTGATTATAGAGGGGCGCGAATCACCATCGTCACTGTATAATGAAAAGCTGTCAAGCATGGATATTGAGGGTGGCTTTGACCAGACTGACAGCAAAGGTTTTATAAAAATCAATGCTATACGACTGATGGCCCACAGGGCAATTGTGGAGGAAAGCCGGAAGCAATAATATAATAATCAGGCCCCGATTACAACCGAGCAAATGGCACGGATTACAAATCCGCGCCAGCGGAACCAAGTAACATCATTTGCGAGCTCGCTGAAAGCAAATCGGCGTCAGCAAGAAGGATTTGGATACATAAATTTAAAAGTATATATGAAACTCTGGGAAAAAGGGATAAATCCCGAACCTGCAATAATTAACTTCACTGCGGGAAAAGACAGAAAGACCGATCTTCATCTTACAAAGTGGGATATTATCGGATCAATGGCTCATGTAATAATGTTATTTGATGTCGGATTGATAGTCAACGAGGAAAAAAATGATCTTCTGAAAGCTCTTCATTCCCTTCTTAAATGTGATGAACAGGGGACTCTTGTAATCGAAGATGATATGGAAGACATTCATTCCCAGATTGAAAAGGAGATGGCATCAATTCTCGGAACAACAGGTAAGAAGATACATACCGGCAGATCAAGAAATGACCAGGTTCTTGTCGATATCAGGCTCTATACCCGTGAGGAAATAGACAATCTTTCCGTTCTCGTTGCAAAACTTTTTAAAAGACTCCAGGAGCTGAGCGAACAGTATAAAGAGGTTCTCCTGCCCGGTTATACACATATGCAGCCTGCCATGCTTTCATCATTCGGGTTGTGGTTCGGAGCTTATGGAGAATGCCTGGCTGATGATATACTTCTGCTTTGTGAAGCCAGGGTCCTGAACAACAGGAATCCGCTTGGAACGGCAGCAGGTTTCGGTACAACCCTTCCACTTAACAGGAAGCTGACATCAGAACTTCTGGAATTTGACGATTTATTATACAATTCAGCCTATGCAAGCCTGAGCAGGGGTAAGGTTGAAATGGCTGTTGCTTCGGCCCTTGCTTCACTTGCACAAACGCTGTCACGTTTCTCAATGGATATATGTCTTTATATGAGCTCTGAATTCAGGTTCATAGATTTTCCCGATGAATATATTACTGGTTCAAGCATCATGCCTCAAAAGAGAAACCCTGATGTATTCGAAATCATAAGGGGACGATCAAATATAATTCAGATGCTTCCCGGCCAGGTCGCTATTTTAACTTCAAACCTGCAATCGGGATATAATCGTGATCTTCAGCTTCTTAAACAACTTATTTTCGATTCATTCTCTGAAATAAAGGAGTGTATTGAAATAATGCTTTTAATGCTGAAAAATATTAAGGTGAAAAAGAACATAACGGATAATCCCTTATACAACACTATTTTCAGCACCGAAGAGGTTAACCGGCTTGTCAAAGAGGGGGTTCCTTTCCGTGATGCATATAAGGCGGTTTCAGAAATGGTTAAAACCTCATCCTTTTCAAAAACCTGTGTATCCGATTATGTTCATGAGGGAAGCATAGGGAACCTTTGTAATAAAGAGATAGCAGAGATCTTTAATGAGAGAATGAAATGCTTTCAGAACATATCGGCTGAAGAATTCGCCCGGAAGATGATTAAATATATTAAATAACCTCCAAGCCATGTTTCAGCATGACCGGTGCTCCTTTGATTTCCTGATATTTTCAATGAATTCATCAAAGAGGTAATCCGTATCAGTAGGTCCACCTGAAGCCTCAGGATGAAATTGAGTGGAAAAGAAGGGCTTGGTTTTATGTTGCATTCCCTCATTGGTTTTATCATTTATATTGATGAAGAGCGGATCCCAATCCTTGTGCAACGTATTGTTATCAACAGCGTATCCGTGGTTCTGTGATGTGATGTATGCCTTGCTGGTCCCGATTTTGATCACAGGCTGATTATGACTCCTGTGTCCGTATTTAAGTTTATAAGTGTCAGCACCTGAAGCAAGAGCCATCAACTGGTTCCCGAGACAGATTCCAAAGACAGGGATATCTTTTTCAAAGGATCTTCTTATATTTTCTATTGTAGTGGTACACATTTTCGGATCACCCGGCCCGTTTGTCAGGAAGAGGCCGTCGTACACCTCTTTGTGGTAGTCATAATCCCACGGTACTCTGATTATTGTGGTATCACGTTTCAGCAGGTTCCTGATTATGTTATACTTAACGCCGCAATCTACAAGGAGTATCCTGTATTTACCTGATCCATAGATTTTCTTTTCATGTGTACTGACTTCTGCTACCAGGTTTATCTTATTAGGATCAAAGAAATGTATCTCTGTCCCTTCAGTCTCAATTTTACCAAGCATTGCTCCCTCTTCCCGTATTCTTTTTGTCAGAGCCCTGGTATCTATTCCGTATACTCCGGGGATATTGTTTCTGAGGAGCCACTCATGAAGGCTTTCTGATGCATTCCAATGGCTGTATTCAAAAGAATAATCAGATACTATCAAACCTGAAATATGTATTGATGAAGACTCATAAAACCTGAAAAGATGATTCTCCTCACTTTTCCCTGGAGCCCCGTAATTTCCAACCAGAGGGTATGTAAGGCAAAGAATCTGTCCGCGGTATGACGGATCGGTAAGGCTTTCAGGATATCCGGTCATTGCAGTATTGAACACTACCTCTCCTGCCGAAGGAACCGATGCTCCGAAGGATCGGCCGTGGTATACCGTTCCGTCTTCCAGCGCCAATCTTACCTGCATCTTCTCATTCATCCGGCTATTTTTTTTCAGGAAAAACAAGCTCACTGCTTAACCTGACAGGATCTGATTTCAGAGGGTCAAAGATAAAGAAAAACATTTATAAATGACGGAAAGAGATATTGGCAATACTCTGATAACAGATGTGTAAAACATGTATATAGTTGTGCTGATTAAAATTCAATTTAGAAATCTTATATGGAGTTTATTTAATATTTTTATTACTTTTATCGGCGATTTTTGATATGGTCATTAATTAAAAAAGAATTTTATGAAAAGATCTATAGCAGTGTTTATACTTCCGGTTGTTTTATTTACCCTGGCAGGTGTTACATCTTGTAAATCAGGGAATAATAAAGAACAAAAAAAAGTTGAGCTAAAGCAGGTAAAAACAATTGAAAGTGAAATAGAATCCAATGTTTATCCTCTGCCTTCATCGGCTGAAGTTATCAAAATGCTCTCCGACCTTGAGGTTGGTTACATATTTGGCATTTCCAATCCTGTTGAAAATACCAAGAAGTACTTCAAGAGTACAGCCAGGGCTATAAACATGGGTGTATATGGCGCTGATCTCAGCTATGCAACATTATATAATATTCAACAGGAAGTTATTAATTATCTGGCTGCCATCCAGTCTCTTGCTACTGAACTTAATATGTCACAGATCTATGATGAGACACTATATGACAGGATAAAGGAGAATTATGATTACAAAGACAGGCTTGTGGAGATTCTTACAAAGGCATTCGACGCCACCTATGCCTATCTGAGTGATAATGAACAGCAACCTCTGGCTCTTCTGGTTGTTGGTGGTGCCTGGGTTGAAGGAATGTACCTCACGACACATGTTTCAGAAGCCGCATACCAGGTTGCAGGAATATCAAAAAACCTTCTTGAACAGAAGAAATCATTCGAACTTTATCTCGAAATCACCAAACCATACGAGGATGATCCTATTGTGAGTGAGTTTGTCAAAAAACTGGATCCCATTAAGAAGGTATATGAGGGACTTGACACAAGCCTTACCCAGAAGGACATTATGGATATAACAAATACAATGGAAGAGGTGAGAAACCTGATTGTACAGTAAATAAAAAATGAGTCTATGGCCGCAAAGAATTTGACTTTGCGGTCTTTTTTTTAGTTGATGTTTTCATGAGAGAATCAGTATTACTGGCATTGATCCATATTTTTGCGATTGTCTCGACAGTTAATCCTGTAGGAATATCATCACGAGGCAAAAAGATCCTTCGCAGCTACCTCCGGAGATATCTTAACAGGGAACTTGAAGAGGAGTATTTCGCCCTTTTTGAAAACAATCTTGAATTTTATTCCAATGAACTAAAAAGCGTTGACAAGACAGAACTGGCAGATGAAGATTCTCTGATATCATTCCAGATCACGAACATTTGCAGGCAGATAAAAAAGGGACTCTTTCTGGAGGAGAGGATGATTGTATTTCTTCAGTTGATAGAGTTCGCCTTTGAGGATGGAATGATAACAGAACAGGAAAAAACCATCATCGACATTGTTGCCAGAACATTCAATATATCGAAAAAAGAATATGACAATGCTTCTGCTTTTATGATTGGCAGAACATTCGATGAAATATCTCCTGAATGTGTTCTTCTTATTGAGAGCGATAATCCGGAATATTCTGCCGCCGGCATCTATAAAAATTATGATAAATGGCGTCATATCAGGATAAAAGGTTTCAGGGGGCATCTTGTTATTGTTCATATTGAAAGCACGGGTACTTTGCTTCTGACTTATGATGGTCCGCTGGCGCTCTATTTTAAAGGGAGGGACATTATAGCTTACAGGCCCTATTTGCTTGAAAAGGGGGTTAACATAAAAGGACAGGGGATCGAACCTATTTACTATTCAAAGATCTTCAAGAAATTCGTTTCAGGAAAATTCTCCGAAAAGATAGTTTTTGAAGGTCATGATATCGAGTACCAGTTTAAGAACTCTGATAATGGTGTTCAGAAAATGAATTTCAGAGTTGAATCGGGTAACCTTATCGGTATTATGGGAGGGAGCGGTGTTGGTAAAACCACAATGCTGAATCTCCTGCATGGAAAGATTAAACCAACAAGCGGAGAAATATATGTAAATGGTTATAACATCCATTCCGGTGCTGAAGAAATTAAGGGGCTGATAGGTTATGTTCCGCAGGATGATATGCTTATTGAAGAGCTGACTGTTTATCAGAACCTCTATTTCAATGCCCGGCTCAGTTTTGGAGATTATACCGAGGAGCAGCTTAACAACACCGTGGATAAATTGTTGACCGATCTGGATCTGATTGAGATTAAGGATCTTCAGGTCGGAGATATGCTGAACAAGAAGGTGAGCGGAGGTCAGCGAAAACGACTCAATATAGGGCTGGAGCTTATGCGTGAACCTGTAGTGCTGTTTATTGATGAACCCACATCGGGACTATCCTCGTTCGACTCGGAAAAGGTGATGAATCTGATTAAAAACCAGGCACTGAGAGGAAAGCTCGTATTTACAGTTATTCACCAGCCCTCTTCAGATGTTCTTAAGATGTTTGACCGGCTCTGGATCCTGGATAAGGGTGGATACATGATATATGACGGTGACCCCGTGGAAGCCCTGGTCTATTTTAAAACCGAAACATCGCAGGCAAATGCTGCAGAAAGCGAATGCCCGAACTGTGGAAATATAGAGACAGATAATATACTTGAGATTATCGAGGTCAAAAGTATTGACAATGCCGGCTATCCGGGAAAGGAAAGACAGGTAAGCCCTAAGGAATGGTATGAGAAGTACAGGAAAAAGATGATGCCTGTTGCGGGGGAAGAACCTGAAAAGATACCTGTTACACCCGGTAAATACAGGGTGCCGGGCAAATCGGAGCAGATAAAGGTGTTTTTCAAGCGCAACCTGATGCGTAAGTTTGCCGATACGCAGTATATGACCATTAACCTGCTTGAGGCTCCCCTGCTGGCATTAATACTCGGTTATATCTCGAAGTACAGCGCAAGCGGGACATATATATTTTCGGAGAATAAAAATTATCCGGTATTCCTGTTTATGTCAGTCGTTGTTGCTCTGTTTATTGGACTTACTGTAAGTGCAGAAGAGATATTTCGTGACAGGAAAATACTGGAAAGAGAGAAATTTCTTAACCTGAGCAGGTTGAGCTATCTGGTGTCGAAGATCAATTTCCTTTTTACCCTGTCCGCAATCCAGACATTATCCTTTGTTCTGGTGGCAAATACCGTCCTTGAAGTCAGGGGAATGCTGTTTCAGCAGTGGCTGATCCTCTTTTCGACTGCTTGCTTCGGTAATCTCATGGGATTGAATATATCGGCCGGCATGCGGTCAGTTATAAGTATTTATATCCTGATCCCGCTGATACTTGTACCGCAACTTCTCCTTGGTGGTGCAATGATTAAATTTGATGAATTGCACAAATCGCTGAGCAGGAAGATTTATGTCCCTGTTATTGGAGACATAATGACAACACGATGGGCATATGAGGCTATGAGTGTTGAGCAATTCAAAAGCAACAGATTCGAAAAGCCTTTCTTCGAATACGATATGGCTCTCAGTCAGAATGAATGGTATGCTTCTTTTCTGATACCAACTCTCGGAGTAAAAGTAGATGAGTGCCTTGTCGCTGGCAGAAATCCCGAATATCGCGAATACACGGAAAACAATTTCAGGAAGATCAATTATCATTTAAATGAACTCTCTGAGATATCAGGTGTAAAACCCGGAGACTGGATCAACAGTGTGAATTATTCACACTTCAACGATATTACAGGTGATGATGTAAAGCTATTCCTCGACAGCCTGAAGGTGACTTTCAGGTTAAATAACAGGGTAATATCTCTTCAGCGAGATTCGTTATACGATTTAAAAGCAAGTCGGATGGGCTATGATAAATTTATCAGATTAAGAGAAACTGATTATAACGAAAGCCTTGCTGACATCGTACTTAACAGGCTTAATACAAGTAAGATATATGAAACCGATGCCAGGCTTATCCAGAAAGCGGATCCTGTTTATATGAGTCCGGGTTCAAAATACGGGAGAGCACATTTCTTTGCCCCTTACAAGTTACTGGGTAATCTTAAAATAGAGACAATGATCTTTAATGTTGCGGTGATCTGGATCATGACATTATTCCTCTTTGTTACATTATATTATAATATTCTGAAACGTTTCTTGCAATTTCTTGAAACCCAGCGATTACCATTCTGGAGAAAATTCGGGAGAGAGCTGCTTCAGATCTGAAAATGGTTAATCCTAAAAAAAATCTTGGCCAGCATTTCCTTAACGACGGGGATATTGCACGGAGAATAGCCAACACTCTTTCCGGTTCAGGTTACTCATCTGTACTGGAGATAGGCCCGGGAACCGGTATTCTGACAAGATTCCTCGTGGACAGGCAATTCCCTGATTTTAGGGTTATTGAAATAGATAACGAATCAGCTTATTATCTTAAAGAAAACTTTCCTGGTCTTAAAGAGATTATAAGGGGCGATTTCCTGGTAATGGATATTGATCAGTATTTCCATGGTAAGCTGGCCATTATTGGAAATTTTCCATATAATATTTCATCTCAGATCATGTTCAAAATTCTTGACAACAGGGACAAAATCGTTGAAGTATGCGGTATGTTTCAAAAAGAGGTTGCTGAACGAATTTGCTCCCCGCCCGGTTCAAAAGTATACGGGATTCTGAGTGTTATGCTGCAGGCTTTTTACACACCGGAATATCTTTTTTCGGTTCCTCAACATGTTTTTTCTCCTCCCCCTAAAGTAAAATCTGGAGTGATACGGCTTACACGAAACAAGATAAAAAAACTCGGATGTGATGAATCACTTTTTCAGAAGGTTATAAAAGCCGGCTTTAACCAGAGGAGGAAAACTCTCAGAAATTCTGTTAAGGCTGTATTTAACCTGAAGAGGGAGGATTATAAGGATTTCGGCTTAAGACCCGAACAATTGTCTGTTGTACAATTTGTTGAATTAACAAACTGGATCGAACAGAACAGGATTTTACCCGAATGAGTAACCTATTGCCTCAACAGGATTCATCTTGGAAGCTGAATAGGCAGGAGCATAACCGGCAATAACCCCGATTAATCCTGAAATAAAGATTGCCAGCAGTGCATTTGCAAGGGTAAGATACATATTAAGCTCCCAGAGGTAGTTTATAACAAGGGTTGCAATGAAGATAAGGAAAACACCAACCACACCTCCGGCAATAGAAAGTAATACCGATTCTGTCAGAAACTGTTGTAGTATAAAAAAGCGTTTTGCTCCAAGGGCTTTCTGAATGCCTATTATATTTGTCCTTTCTCTCACCGAAACAAACATGATGTTTGCAATCCCGAAACCACCAACAAGGATAGCAAATCCTCCAATGATCCAGCCTCCAATATTTATTCCGGCAAATACGGGATCAAAAACCTGGGTCAGAAGGCTAGCCTCGTTGACAGAAAAATTTGATTCCTCCCCGGGATGAAGTCTGCGCGCAGCTCTCAGGATCATAGTTACCTCATCGCTGAGTTCCTCTACCGAAACGCCATCTTTACTCCTGATCATAATGTTGGATCCAAGGAAAGGATTACGCATGTTGATGAAGTTACGTGCAAAATTTATCGGAACAAGTGTCATCTCATCCATTCCGCTGTCACTTATTCCTCCTTTACCTTCTTTTTTAAAGACTCCGATCACATTCGTTTTATGGCCGGCAATAGAGATCTCTTTGCCAACAGGATTTATACCTTCAAAAAGCCTGTCAGCAACCTCATATCCAACTATCGCGACATTTCTTCCTGAGGCTGACTCTTCAGGAGTAAAATATCTGCCTTTTTCTATTTCAAATGACCTGAGTTCTTCAAATTCATGAGTTGCTGCCCAGATGTATGCATTATTTGCCTGGGATTTTCTGTAACGGATTGATTCTGCCTCAGTGACCGAAAAACAGGTTGTCTCAGCCTTTGTTGACTTTCTGAGTAAAGCCTCATAATCCTTTAGCGACACCACAGGCCATTTGATGATATCCCACCATTTAAGGTCAGGATCAAATGACCATGGGAATTTCTGAACATAAATTACGTCATCTCCAAGGGTTGCAATGGAATCACGAATCGCTTTTTCCATCCAGTCAAGAACGGTAAATACCGAAATGATCGAAAATATCCCGATGGTAATGCCAAATAGCGAAAGGAAAGTCCTTAACTTATTAACAAGGAATGAGTTAACAGCATACAGAAAACCTTCTTTAAACAACCTGAAAAACATCTTTTTAACTAAAGAAATTTATTGAGCCTCAAAGATAAGAAAAAAGAAAGCTTATGACCAATTAATTCTCTGGTACAGATATTCATGGTGCTTATTTATTGAGGTTAACAAAAAAATATATATTTTTAATCGCCCTAACTTTAAGGATATAACAATCATAATCATCAGATAATGAGTGAGAAAAGAATTAAAAGCGCTTTGATTTCAGTTTTTTATAAGGAGGGTCTGGATGATATAGTATGGACTCTGCACAAACTGGATGTTAAAATATTTTCAACAGGAGGTACTTTCAGATTAATAGAAGACCTGAATATCCCTGCGGAAAAGGTTGAAGATCTGACTTCATATCCATCAATCCTCGGAGGCAGGGTTAAAACACTTCATCCATCAGTTTTCGGTGGCATTCTTGCGCGAAGAGAGAATCCTGAAGATTTGGAACAGATGGCAAAGTATAAGATACCCGAAATAGACCTGGTAATTGTCGATCTTTATCCATTCGAGGAAACGGTAAGCAGTACCGATGATGAAAATGAAATAATTGAGAAGATAGATATCGGCGGTATATCTCTGATCAGGGCAGCGGCAAAAAACTATAATGATGTGCTGGTTATCTCAGGCAGGGAACAATACCCCGATCTCCTGAAATTACTGCAGGGAAAGAAGGGTGTTACAACCCTCCGGGAAAGAAAACTTTTTGCTGCCAATGCATTTAAAACCTCATCAAATTACGATACAGCAATTTTCAGGTATTTCAACAGGGAGGCAGGGATACAAGCTTTCAGGGAAAGCATAGATAACGTATATCTTCTGCGGTATGGTGAAAACCCTCATCAGAAAGGTATATTTTTCGGCGACCCCGACAAGCTGTTTGATAAACTCCACGGCAAAGAAATATCATATAATAACCTGCTGGATATAGAATCTGCGCTTAATCTGATCGATGATTTTTCTGATACAACAGTTGTGATAGTCAAACATAACAATGCCTGCGGAGCAGCCTCGAGAGACAATATCACTGAAGCATGGAAAGCAGCTCTGGCATGCGATCCTGTTTCAGCCTTTGGAGGTATCATTACAACTAACAGAACTGTTGATGAGGTAACTGCAACAGAGATGGATAAAATATTCTTTGAAATAATCATTGCACCCAAATATACACAACCTGCACTTGAAATACTCAAACACAAGAAAAACAGGATCATCCTTGAAAGGAAAGCACAGATAAAGAGCCTGTACAGTTACAGGTCATTACTGAATGGTGTTTTGTGGCAGGAACGGGATAATAGTACTGAATCGGGAAAAGACATGAAACCTGTTACACCCAGGATTCCGGAACCTTCTGAATTTAATGATCTTGTATTCGCAAATAAAATTGTAAAGCATAGTAAATCAAATACCATTGTTATTGCTAAGGATAGCCAGCTTTGTGCAAGCGGTATTGGTCAAACCTCAAGAGTTGATGCTCTTAAGCAGGCAATTGAAAAAGCAAGAACATTCGGATTCGATCTGAAGGGATCAGTAATGGCATCCGATGCTTTCTTCCCTTTCAGTGATAGTGTGGAAATTGCACATAAAGCAGGCATAACAGCTATAGTACAGCCGGGAGGATCAGTACGTGACCAGGAATCAATTGATTACTGTTCTTCAAACGGAATAGCAATGGTATTTACAGGAATAAGGCATTTTAAACATTAACCTATAATTAATATTCTCATTAAATGGGACTCTTTTCATTTCTGACGCAGGAGATTGCTATTGATCTCGGAACAGCCAATACTATTATTATTAACAATGATAAAATCGTTGTTGATGAACCATCTATAGTAGCAATGGACAAAAATACGGGAAAGCTGATAGCAATAGGAGAAGCAGCATGGCAGATGCATGGTAAAACACATGAAAACATAAAGACAATCAGACCGATGAAGGATGGCGTGATTGCAGATTTTAATGCTGCCGAGCTGATGATAAGAGGAATGATCAAAATGATTAACAGGGGTCCGCGTTTCTTTTCTCCATCCCTGAAAATGGTGGTGTGTATACCGTCAGGCAGTACAGAGGTTGAAATACGTGCAGTTCGAGATTCTTCTGAGCATGCCGGAGGCAGGGACGTTTATATGATCTATGAACCAATGGCTGCAGCTATCGGAATCGGTCTTGACGTTGAAGCCCCGGAAGGTTTTATGTTAATAGATATTGGAGGAGGTACAACCGAAATAGCTGTAATTGCCCTGGGTGGTATTGTATGTAATAAATCAATAAGGATCGCAGGTGATGGCTTTACAGCTGATATTCAGGCTTACATGCGGCACCAGCATAATATAAAAATTGGTGAAAAAACTGCTGAAGATATTAAAATAGGTGTAGGAGCAGCCCTCCCTGACATCGATAATCCACCGGCCGATTATATTGTCAGGGGTCCGAATATAATGACTGCCCTGCCGATTGAAATACCTATTTCATACCAGGAGATAGCCTATTGCCTTGATAAATCGCTGTCAAAGGTTGAGGCAGCGCTCTTGAATGTACTTGAAATGACACCTCCGGAACTCTACGCTGATGTGGTGAACAAAGGAATATACATGGTCGGCGGAGGATCCCTGTTAAGAGGCCTGGATAAGAGATTTACAGATAAGATAAATATTAAGTTCAATGTTGTTGAGGATCCCCTTCATGCTGTCGCACGTGGCACAGGTATGGCTCTAAAAAATGTTGACAAATTTCCGTTCCTCATGAGATAATCTACCGTTGTGAATGAGAAACCTGCTGAATTTTTTAGCGAAGTATAACAACCTGATAATCTTCCTTATACTTGAAGGAATTGCCCTTTATTTGCTCAGTACAGGTAATAATTATCATAACACACGGATTGTAAAAGGAATCCAGGGTGTTACAAGAGTAGTGGAAAAGCGAATCAGCAACACAACATCATATTTCAGATTAAGGGAAATAAACCGGGAACTTGCAGCAGAAAATACCTCGCTGAAAAGTACCCTGGAAAGACTGAAAAATAAAGAAGACCTGCTTTTTTTTTCGGTTTCCGACACAATATATCATCAACAATACACATATACCTCAGCCAGGATTATTGATAATTCTGTAAACAAGCAGAAAAACTTCTTTACTATCGATAAGGGGAGAAAGCATGGTTTGTCAGTTGACATGGCGGTAACCTCGGTGGAAGGTATTGCAGGTGTTATAGTAGGATGCTCCAAAAACTACTCTGTTGCCATGTCACTTCTTAACCTTGATTTCAGGGTCAGTGCAAGAATTAAATCAAACGGGTATTTTGGGTCATTAAACTGGGATGGTCGTGACTATAAATATGCGATGCTGAGCGAAATACCGCAGCATGTGCCTGTAAGTGTGGGAGATACAATTGAAACAACAGGTTTCTCAGCAATCTTTCCTGAAGGGATCATGATAGGGACAGTATACAATTTTGAAAGCCCGGGAGGAGATTTTTACAAAATTGAAGTCCTGCTGAAAACGGATTTTAAGAGACTTTATTTTGTTAATGTACTGGGGAATATGCAGAAAGAAGAACAAGTTGAACTTGAAGAATCATTTCAATGATCAATTCGATTTTAAAATATGGTCTTATATTTATTTTGTTGATACTTCTGCAAGTTTTGTTGTTCAATAATATCGAATTCAGCGGTTATATAAACCCGTGGATCTATATTATGTTCATACTGCTCCTGCCATGTGAGATATCATCATGGATGCTGCTTATTATTGCATTCTTAACGGGGCTTACTATAGACCTTTTTTGCGGCTCACCGGGCATGCATACATCAGCAACGGTCCTTGCAGGATTTGTCCGTCCCCATGTAATGAGATTAATTTCACCAAGAGACGGTTATGAGACCGGTTCTGACCCTTCGATGATGATTTACGGATTCAAATGGTACCTGATATATACATTAATTATAGTACTCATTCATCATACTGCCTTGTTTTATCTGGAGGTTTTTCGTCTTACTGATTTCTTCCGGACACTGTTAAGGGTTATATTAAGTTCTCTTTTCTCGATAACCTTTATTATTCTGCTGGAATATGCCAGGAAAGGGAAATAAATAAAAGGCTCATGAAAGACACATATACCAGAAGGAGATATGTAATAACCGGGATTATAGTCCTTGCAACCTTGATGCTGGTAATCAAATTATTTTCAATTCAGGTTATTGAAGATACTTACAGGTTATCTGCTGATAATAACGTCTTAAGATATGTAACTCAGTATCCTGCAAGGGGACTTATATATGACAGGAATGAGAAGCTTATGGTTTTCAACCAGGCAGCTTATGATCTCATGGTTGTGCCGGCACAGACAGGCAACATGGACACCTCATTATTTTGCAGTAAGCTGGGAATTACGGAAGAATTTTTCATGGATAGGATGAAAGCTGCTGTCAGCTATTCACGGAGAGCCCCTTCGGTATTTTTAAAGCAAATGTCTGCAGAGACTTATGCGCAGTTCCAGGAAAAAATGTTTATGTATCAGGGATTTTATGTTCAGCCGCGAACCCTAAGAAAATATTCAAGACCTATCGCCTCACATCTGCTCGGATATGTTAGCGAGGTGGATGAAAACATAATTAAAAAAAATCCCTATTATAAACCAGGCGACTATATAGGGAAACTTGGTATTGAAGAGGCCTATGAAGGGGAGCTGAGGGGTAAACGAGGTATAAAGATCTATATGGTAGATGTTTACAGCCGTGTGAAAGGATCATATGCTTATGGAAGTTACGACACAATGGCTGTTCAGGGAGCAGATATTATTTCAACAATCGATCTTGATCTGCAGGAATATGGTGAACAGCTTATGAAGAACAAAACAGGCAGCATTGTGGCCATCGAACCGGCAACTGGAGAGATACTTACACTTATCTCATCTCCATGTTATGATCCCGGCCTTCTTGTGGGACGGATAAGATCGGAAAATTTTTCCAGGCTTCAGTCCGATACCCTGCTGCCTCTTTTTAACAGGGCTTTTATGGCTTCATATCCTCCGGGATCAACCTTTAAACCCCTGAATGGACTTATAGCGCTTCAGGAAAAGGTGATTTATCCCGGTACTGAGTTTGGATGTAATAACGGGTACCTTACTGTAAAGTGTCACTCACACAAATCTCCCCTCGACCTGAAAGGAGCAATAATGAATTCATGCAATTCTTATTTCTGTCAGACATTCAGAAGGATACTTGAAAATCCGGAATATAATTCTATTAACGAGGCATTTGAGAAATGGAGTGGTTACCTTGATGAATTCGGTTTTGGCAGTAAACTGAGCAGCGAATTTGTGAATGAATTGCCAGGAATAGTACCGGAGGCATCATATTTTGACCGTTATTATGGCAAGAACAGATGGAAAGCGCTGAATGTGATCTCATTAGCTATCGGCCAGGGAGAAATAGGGACAACTCCGCTGCAGATGGCTAATATGACTGCCGCTATTGCAAACAGGGGATTTTATTATACTCCTCATATAGTCAAATCAATCGGTAACAGGAAAAGCATCGATACAACTTTTACTACAAAACATACAATTAGCATTGATTCCGTTAATTTCGAAAGTATAATCCTTGGTATGGAAGCTGCTGTCAATGGAGGTGCAGGTGCAACTGCGTGGATAGCAGCATTACAGGATATTGTGGTTTGCGGAAAAACAGGAACAGCAGAGAATCCTCATGGAGAGGACCATTCAGTGTTTATTGCTTTTGCTCCAAAGGAAAATCCGAAAATTGCAATAGCCGTTTATGTTGAAAATGCCGGTTTTGGTGCCACCTATGCCGCTCCTGTAGCAAGCCTGATGATTGAAAAATATATTACCGGACAAATCTCTGTTGCCAGTAAATGGAAGGAACAGAGAATACTTGAACTTGACCTGATCAACAAATCACGGGAAATTGAAACGAAGGATTAATATCTGGACCGGGATCGATAAAGTTTCGATCCTGCTTTTCTTCATCCTGGTAATGATGGGATGGCTCAATATTTATGCCGCAGTATACAACGAAGAACACAAGGGCATACTTGATCTTTCTCAGCGTTACGGGAAACAGTTTATCTGGATTATTGCATCGTTCATTCTTGCAGCATTTATAGTGATTATTGATACAAAATTCTATCTTTTCTTTGCACGGTTCATATACGGAGGACTTATTTTTCTGCTGTTACTGGTACTTTTGCTGGGCAAAGAGGTTAACGGAGCAAAATCATGGTTCGAATTCGGCCATATAAGTCTTCAGCCTTCCGAGTTTACAAAATTCGGAACAGCACTGGTACTTGCCGATTTTCTTAATAAACGCCGCCAGGAACTAACCACACTCAACATTATAATACCCGCCATAGGAATAATTCTTCTGCCGGCTTTACTTATTGCATTACAGCCGGATATGGGATCAACCATTGTATTCTTTTCATTTTTCCTCGTCCTGTTCAGAGAAGGGATGAGTCCTTATGTTTTCCTGTCGGGACTGCTTATGGTGATACTTTTTTTTCTGACACTTCTTTTAAGTGATGTCTACCTTGAACTTGCACTTATAGCTGCAGCCTTTCTCATCACATTGTTCACAACAAGAAAATGGAAGACATGCTTTACCGGACTTGGAATTTTTATAATTGTTTCCGGAATATTATATGGACTGAATCATTATATTTTCAATTCGCTTAATAATAAACTGATCATAATGATATCACTTATAATTTCAGGGATAGCATTTGGGTACCATATTTACCTCAGGAAAGCAAAGTCAATACTTGTTATTTATCTGTTTCTTCTTGGCAGTGTGTTGTATATCAATTCGGTGGATTATGCTTACAGTCATTTACTTAAGCCTCACCAGAAGGAGAGGATTGAAATTATGCTGGGCTTCAAGTCAGATCCTCATGGCACAGGATATAATGTGAACCAGTCGATGATATCAATTGGATCAGGCAGACTTACAGGAAAGGGATATCTTCAGGGCACTCAGACGAAATTCAAATTTGTCCCTGCCCAGAGTACCGATTTTATATTTTGTACTATTGGTGAGGAATGGGGCTTCCTTGGTTCGGTTACTGTTATCATCTTATACCTCTTTCTGCTGCTGCGACTCATTATTCTTGCTGAACGACAACGTTCGGCGTTTTCAAGAATATACGGTTATGGTGTTATATCAATCCTTTTTACACATTTCTTTATAAATATAGGTATGGCTATAGGTCTGGTACCTGTCATTGGTATTCCATTGCCATTTTTAAGTTATGGAGGAAGCTCACTGTGGGGGTTCACAATATTGTTATTTATTTTTCTGAGGCTTGATGCCGGTCGTGCGGAATACCTGATATGATCAGAACGGAATTGTTATCCTGTGCGAGATCTTAATTCCAAAATCTTTTTCCACATAATCGATAAGTTGTGGGAAGAACTCCATAAAATCATCCTGAAGGGAAAAATAATTTTTCTTCAATGCACGAATTGCAAACCTTGTTTGGCCGGGCAGGGTGGTACGCTTGCTCAGCGTCTTCAATACATGGCCTATTCCACGGACGGTCTGGTAGGATTCTATCCAGTTATTGATGATAAAGAAAGGCATCATCTCACTGACCTCGACAGGGAGGATCTCGTAATTATTAACCATTGCCCTGTAGAAATTGTATGTCACACTTTCAAGAGGCCTCCTTGAAAAAAAATTCCATTCCTTTGTCAGAAAATGATCGTAAATAATATCTGTTACAACTCCTGCATACCTGTGGTATTTTCTGGAAAAAAATATCTTGCTTCGGTGTACAACAGGATGTCGGTCGGTGAAATCATCAATATGTCGATGGAGTATAATTCCTTTGCGGATAAGATCGGGATAATTAAGATAATCTCGCCCTTTTACATAATCCCCGATATAATTACCGATGATTATCTCTTCATCATCACCTGACAAATATATGTGGGCGAGCACATTCATATACTGATATAATAGTACAAAGATTTTACCATATGCCTTATGATATCAAAAACAATTTCTTTAACATGTTCAGCCGTTATTGTAATAGCAAGATTAAATATCTGGTATACAGAATATTATACTACATAAACAGCACATAAAAAAATCCCTTTAAATGTTCGGAATTTCGTTATGCAAATTATACATTTGTTGTGTCATAATAAAATTAAACGTCTTTCATCTAAAATAATTTTTCACTTTTAATTAAGGAGGATTTTATGGTTAAAAAGAATGTCATCATAATTGGTGCAGCTGGAAGAGATTTTCATAATTTCAATACATATTTCAGAAATAACAGGGATTATAATGTTGTGGCATTCACTGCTGCCCAGATACCTGATATTGACGGGAGGAAATATCCGAAGGAGCTTGCAGGCAGATTATATCCCGGGGGTATTCCGATCTTTGCAGAGGAGAATCTTCCTGAACTTATCAGAAAGTATAAAGTTGATGACTGTATCTTTTCATACAGCGACATTACATACCAGAAGGTGATGTCGGTGAGCGCAATCGTGAATGCTGCCGGCGCAAATTTTGTTTTGCTGGGACCTTCTGATACTATGGTTAAAAGTGAAAAGCCTGTAATTGCTGTCGGTGCTGTAAGGACCGGCTGTGGTAAAAGTCAGACTTCAAGAAAAGTAATAGAGATACTTATGTCGAAAGGATTGAAGGTGGTTGCCGTACGTCATCCAATGCCATATGGAAATCTTACTGCGCAAAAAGTACAGCGATTTGCAGTTGTAAAAGATCTGGAAAAACATAAATGTACCATCGAGGAGATGGAGGAATATGAACATCATTTAGTAAGAGGCAATGTTATTTATGCAGGTGTTGACTATGAGGCAATTTTACGTAAAGCAGAAAAGGATCCTGCGGGTTGTGATGTTATTGTGTGGGATGGAGGCAATAATGATTTTCCCTTCTTTAAACCTGATATGATGATAACTATCACGGATCCCCACAGAGCAGGACATGAATTAAAATATTATCCCGGGGAGGTAAATCTGCGGCTGGCTGATGTAGTGATAATTAATAAGATAGATACTGCTGCTCCTGAGGCAATTCAGGTAGTGCGTGAAAGTATTGCAAAAGTGAATCCTAAAGCTGTTGTCATTGATGGCGCATCACCAATAAAGGTTGATAATCCATCTGTAATAAAAGGGAAAAAAGTGCTGGTTGTTGAAGATGGCCCGACACTGACTCATGGTGAGATGAAAATAGGCGCCGGTGTAATTGCTGCCCGTAAGTTCGGAGCTGCAGGTCTTGTTGATCCCAGACCATATATTATCGGAAAACTTAATGATACATTCAGGATATATCCAGATATTGGAACACTTCTGCCTGCCATGGGCTATGGTAAACAGCAGTTAAAAGACCTCGAAAGCACAATAAATAAAACAAAATGCGACAGTGTCATTATTGCAACACCAATCGATCTCAACAGGATCATAAATATAAAGAAACCCAGTACCAGGGTCTATTATGACCTCCAGGAAATAGGAGATCCAAACTTGTCACAGCTTCTGGTTGAATTTATCAGGAGACACAAGCTTGCGGGGAAGAAAAGATAACCTCACTCCCTGCAATATCCTTCATGGCATCTTTGGTGTCAAGAACCATCTTCAGATCACTTGCATTATAAGCTGTTACTGATTTACCTTTGTAGGTCCGGTTAGTGAATGATTCAGGCGGATCACCTCCTGCGATACTCGGATCACGGGCTTCAACATCTGAGTACTTACTGATGCCGGTGTCTTTATAACGAATAAATGGTAATTGTCTTTTTGCAACTGCTGATAATAATGCATACTATGACAATGAAAGCCATAAAATAGAATGCAACTTTTTTAATACTGATCTTATTTAATTGGTTTATTAGTATATTTTTTTTAACGACTTACACGTGCATTCCCTTTCCAGATATTCCAGATCTGTTCTTCATCGGCCGGCTGGCAGTAATCAGTTATCATGGTTGTTGCCAGGGCGCCGGCAGCCCATCCGAACTGGATCCATTTATCAGGATCCCAGCCTTTAAGAATGGCATATAGAAGTCCTCCCACGAATCCATCACCTCCGCCGATACGGTCAAGGATATCTATTTCCCGTGGCTCAACAACATGCCAGTTGTCGCCTTCATGCATGATAGCTCCCCAGAGATGTTTATTGGCGTTTATTACCTGACGCAGGGTAGTGGCAAAAACTGAAGTATCGGGATAGGCCTTTCGGATCTTGCCTATCATCTCCCTGAAGCTTTCAATTTGAGATGCAATATCTTTGCCTCCCTTTTCCGGACCCTCGATACCAAGGCACAACTGGAAATCTTCCTCGTTGCCCACAAGTATATCGGTAATACCTGCAATTTCCCTGAAAACAGCAGACAGCTCTTTATCACGGTTTTTCCAGAATGTTGCACGGTAATTCAGGTCAAAGGAGATGAGTGTTTTATGTTTTTTTGCAGCTCTTGCCAGCTCAAGACAGAAATTGCTTGTTTCAGGCGACAGTGCTCCAATTAGTCCTGATATGTGCAGTATCTGAACACCCTCTTCACCAAATATACGTCTAAGGTCAAAATCTCTTGCATTAAGTGTTCTGCCGATCTCTCCGGCACGGTCATTATGTACCCTGGGCCCGCGTGATCCATAACCACTGTCAGCTATATTGAACTGATGACGATAACCCCAGGGGCCTCCCTGTTCAACTTCCTTACCCTCGACAACCATATGACGGCCGGCAAGGTTATCCTTTATTAATCTTGCAATTGGGCTCTCCCTGACGAAAGTTGTTAGAACTTTTACAGGCAGCCCGAGGTATGATGATACGCTTGCTACATTTGTTTCTGCACTGGTAACATGGATATGGAATGTATCGCTGCAATAAACCGGCTGTCCGTTTAAAGGTGTTATGCGTACTCCCATACTGGTTGGCACAACAAGCGACCACATGAAGTCTTTCCTTAGCTCTGGTTTCATCCTTAATATGTTATGTAATTAATAATATATTA
>Ga0315546_1000253_pt1 | contig 40341 bp, 38 predicted proteins | sample SalMarSW160170MG_FD_203833 | JGI IMG/M metagenome (GOLD analysis project Ga0315546, IMG submission 203833) | Salt marsh sediment microbial communities from the Plum Island Ecosystem LTER, Massachusetts, United States - Salt Marsh Sediment SW1601-170 ...
GTTGGCGATGAGGGTGTAGACGATGTTCGAGGCGACCAGCTCGCCGACGATGATCCCCTGCAGCGCGTAGAGGGCGTTGGCGACCGGGATCAGATACCGCGCCCCCTCGAAGGTGATTCCCCCGGTCATCGACATCATCCCGACCAGCACGATCACCATGTAGATCGGGAGGAGGTAGGTGCTCGCCTCCTTCTGGCTCCGCGCGTACGTCCCGACGATGATCACCAGCGACGCGAGGATCACGGCGAGCGGCACGAGCACGACGAGCATCCATCCGAGCGCCGGGAGGTCGAGTCGGAAGACGGCGGCCCCGGAGACGGCGGCAGGCGTCAGCCCGCCGCCGAAGAAGCGCACCCCGATCAGCAGGCCGACCGCCGACAGGATGGACGAGGTCAGCGAAACGGTCAAGACGGCGAGGAACTTCCCGAGGACGATCTCGGTCCGCGACAGCTGGCTGACGAGGAGCGTGGCGATGGTGCTCCGCTCCTTCTCTCCGGCGGTGATCTCCGCCCCGAGCCCCATCGCGCCGGTCAGGATCGCCAGCACCATGAAGTACGGCAGGAGGCGGCTGAGGATCATCCGGCCGAGCGATTCGCCGGTGGCGACGTCGCGCGTCTCGACCGTCAACGGCGGCGTCAGCTCGTCGATGTCGTACCCGAGCGCGTCGAGCTTCTCGCCGACGACCCGCTGGAGGTACGCCTCGAGGAACCCCCGCACCCGGGAGGCCGCGATCGGAGCGAACGGGTCGGCCTGGTCGTAGTACAGCGCCACCTCGAGGCCGACCCCCTCGCCGCCGGCCTCCTTGTCCACGACCATCAGCACGTGCCCCTCGTCGGCCTTCAGCCCGGCGAGCCCCTCGTCGATCGAGCCGACGGCGCGCCAATGGAGCGTCGCGTCTCCCGCCAGCGCGACGCCGAACGTCTCGTCCTCCGACCGGTCGATCACGAGGATCGTCGGGACCAGCGATTCGTACCGGACCCGCTCCGCCTGGTTGAATTGGCCGATCACCGACAGAACGAGCGGGTAGAAGATCAGCGGGAAGAAGACGGTCAGGAAGAGCGTCCGACGGTCCCGGATCGCCCCGGTCAGTTCCTTCGAGAAGAGGAGTCGGACGTTCTTCCACATCGCGACGTGCGCTAGACCCCTTCCCCTTCGGCCCCGGTCTCTTCCCCGGAGCCCTCCTCAGCGGCCGGTTCGCCGGTGTCCGCCTCGGCCGGAGGGACCTCCGGCGGGGCTTCCTCCACCGTCTCGCCGATCTCGACCTCGATCGACGGCGACGATGGGCCGCCGCGCGTGCTCGGTGCGGCGTCGTCCTTGTACAGGAGAACGGACTTCACCGGTTCAGCGACGCCGGACGCGTTCTGAGCGTAGAAGTCCACCCGACGCGGGCCGTCCGGGCCTTCGATCGTGAACGGCCGCGAGTACATCCTCCACCCTCGCCCGTCGATCCGGTAGTAGATCCGCGCCTCGCCGTAGGTCGAGCTTTGCACGAGGCGAAGGGTGATCGGCGACCTCCACGTAATCCAGGTGCCTCGCCCGTCGACGTGCTTCGGCTCGCCGACCTCCAGCACCGTCTCCGGCGGATGGTTGTCGAGGAACAGCGGAACCGTCTGCTTCGGCTCGACGTTGCCGAGGTGGTCGATCGCGTAGTAGGTCAGCGCCCGCGGCCCGTCGTCTCCGGTGAGGTAGATCGGCCCCGTGTAGACCTGCCATTCTCCCCCGTCGATCGCGTAGTGAATCTCGGCGACGCCGCTCCCCGGGTCGATCGACGAGAGGGTGATCGGCGTCTCCGACGTCACGATCAGCGCGCCATCCGGGGTCACCCGGGTCCCGGCGAACCCGAGGCCCGCCGGGGCGACGCGGGTCCACTCGACCGGTGGATCGACCAACGGATACCGGTCGTAGACGCGGAAGTAGGCGACGTCTCCGACGCCGTCCCCGTCGCGGTCGTCGCCGCGGTAATCGCTCCAGTAGTTGCCGCGGCCGTCCTCGTACCAGGCGTTCCAGCCGTTCGGGTCGTACGCGCTCATCCCGTTGCCGAAAAACGCGTTTCCGACCACGAGGTTGCCCCTCGAGTTCGCCCCCATGACGACGCCGAACCGGCTCTCGGCGATGACGGTCCCCGTGAACACGTTCTTCGTCGAGTCGAGAAGGTAGACGGCGGTGCCGGCGAGGCCGATCTGCACCCCGTCCACGCGGCCGTTGCGCACCGTGTTGAAGTAGATCCCCGCGAGACGCGCCCGCTCGATCACGCAGTCGCGGATGACGAAATGGGCCGTCGTGTGGTCGACGTAGATCCCGTAGTCCGCCTTCGGCGAGTCGATCCGCCAGCCCTCGATCACGTACGGATCGTCCGCGGTCCCCGACCCGGACATCACCCCGTTCTCGATCGTGAAATCATCGTCACCGTAGATGTAAATCGGCTCCCGGGTTCCCCACCACAGGTACCCTCGGCCTCCGACCTGCCCCCCCACCAGGACGACCGACAGCACGACGACCAGCGCGGCCGCCGTCGTGAGTACGACCTTCCTGCCCATCATCGCCTCCTTAGATTTCATCGCCATCTTGTGGACCCCCAGGATACCACGTCCGCTCCGCAGGGGGAACCCTCGATCGAGCTACTCCCGACCCACCGCGGAGAAGAAGTTCTCCTCCAGATCGTCGCCACCGAACCGATCCGTCAGCTCCTCGAGCGTTCCGAGCGCGTGGAGCCGCCCGCGATAGAGGATCCCGATCCGGTCGCACAGCTTCTCCGCCACCCGCATGATGTGGGTCGAGAGGAGGATCGTCCGTCCCTGTTCGCGGAACAGCCCGATCGTCTCGACGACCGTCCGCGCGGCCATGACGTCGAGACCGAACGTCGGCTCGTCGAGGATCAACACCGGCGGATCGTGCAGGATGCTCCGGGCGAGCGAGAGCTTCTGCTTCTCTCCGGTGGAGAACGTCCCGACCCGACGATCGGCGAGCTCGCTCATTTCGAGCATGGAGAAGATCTCGTCGGATCGGCTCCGGATCTCCTCGGGCGAGAGGTTGTTGATCCGCCCGAAGAAGCGGAGCGTCTCGCGGGCGGTGAACCGGTCGTAGAGGCCGGTCTCGGTGGCGAGGAATCCGATCCGCTCCCGAACTTCGCCCGGCTGCGTGCGAACGTCGAACCCGGCGATCTCCGCCGTCCCCTCGGTCGGCTTCAGGATCGTCGCCAGCATCCGCAGCGTCGTCGTCTTTCCGGCGCCGTTCGGACCGAGAAGACCGAAGATCCGCCCGGCGGGGCACTCGAACGACACGTCGACCGCCGCGTCGATCGTTCCGCGTCGCGAGCTAAATCGCTTCGTCAGCCCCTTCGCCGCGACCAGGATCTCGCTCATATCGTCTCCGCTCCGACCGCCCCACGCAACACCTCGGGGACGCGCACGCGTCCGTCCTCCGTCTGATTGTTCTCCAGAATCGCCGCCATCAGACGGGAGGTGGCGAGCCCCGAGCCGTTCAGGGTGTGGACGAACTCCGGCTTCTCCTTCGGCGCCGGGCGGTAGCGGATGTTCCCCCGCCGCGCCTGGAACGCCTCGCAGTTGGAGCAGGAGGAGACCTCGTAGTACCGCCCCTGACCCGGAAGGTAGACCTCGAGGTCGACCGTCTTGCTCGACTGCTGCGCCATGTCCTCGGTCGCCAGCAGGACGACCCGGTAGTGCAGGCCGAGCGCCTGGAGCACCGATTCGGCATCGGCGATCAGGGTCTCCAGCGCGTCGTACGACGCGTCGGGCGCGGTGAACTTGAACATCTCCACCTTGTTGAACTGGTGCACGCGGATCAGCCCCCGCTCCTCCTCCCCGTAGCTCCCCGCCTCGCGGCGGAAGCACGGCGTGTAGGCGACGTAGCGTTTCGGCAGCTCGTCAGCCGTCAGGATCTCGTCCCGATGCAGGTTGACGAGCAGGCTCTCCGCCGTCGGGTTCAGGTACAGATCGTCCCGCTCGATGCGGTAGACGTCGTCGGCGAACTTCGGCAGTTGGGACGCGACGTAGAAGCTCGTCGCGTTCGCCAAAAACGGCGGCAGAACCGGGACGTAGCCGCGGTCCACGTGGTGGAAGAACATGAAGTGGATCAACGCCATCTCCAACCTCGCCGCGGCGCCGACGTACATCGGAAACCGCGCCCCGGCGATCGTCGCGGCGCGGCGGAAGTCGAGGATCCCCTTCTCCTCGCCGATCTCCTGGTGGTGCCGGATCGGGAAGTCCGGCTCCGGCTTCTCCCCGACCGTCCTGAGGACGAGGTTCGCCTCCTTCCCGCCGACCGGCACCGACGCGTGGGGGAGGTTCGGAAGGAGGTCGAGCCGTTCCTCGATCCGCGCCTCCACGCCGCGAAGCTCGCCGTCCAGCGTCGAGATCCGATCGGCGATCTCCGCCAGGCGCGAGAGGAGGTCGCCGGCCTCCTCGCCGGCCTGCTTCCGGCGTCCGACCTCCTGGGAGCCGCGGTTCCGCTCCGCCTTCAGCCGCTCGACCTCGCCGATCAATCGCCGTCTCTCCTCGTCGAGGGAGACGATCTCGCCGAGGTCGATCGACGGATCGCGCGTGCGGAGCCGCGATTCGATCCCTTCGCGATTCTCCCGGATCTCACGGACGTCGAGCATCATCGGCCTCCATTCCCTGGGGAATTCTAGGAGACAAACCGGACCTCGGCAACAGCCCGGCGCTCCAAACCCGTTCTGATCCGATGTCCGGTGACCGAGCCCCGGGTATACTGTCCGTTCGCCGACGAGAAAGCGCGGCCGGGCTCCGCGACGGATCGGGGCCGACGGTGGGACGGAGGAACGACATGCGGCTGCTGATGTACTCGAAGGGGCTGTACTCCACGTGGATCTACTACAGCGCCGATCGCATCCTGTTCGACGCCGGGGAGGGCGCCAGCTCGATCCTCGGGAACAAGGCGTTCGCCGTCCGACGCGTCTTCCTCTCCCACGGCCACGCCGACCACATCGGCGGCCTGGTCGGGCTGGTCAACATCCGCAACAACGCGATGGGCGACCGGGAGAAGGAGCTGACCGTCTACTACCCGAAGGGGAACTACCTCGTCACCGAGATGATGGGCTTCATCGCCCGGACGAATCGCCACCTCAACTACCGGCTGGAATGGGTCCCGCTCGAGCCCGGGGACCGGGTCGAGCTCCTCGCCGGCCAGCTTCCCCGCTACGTCGAGGCGTTTCCGACGGTCCACGTGCACAACGAGGTCTCGCTCGGCTACAACGTCGTCGAGGTCCGCCACCGCCTGAAGCCCGAGCTAGCCGGCGCCCCCGAGGAGGAGATCGTCGCCCGGGTCAAGGCCGAGGGGAAGGAGTCGATCACCGAGTACTACGATCAGAAGCTCTTCTCCTACGGCGGGGATTCGGTCGCGATCAAGCCGGCGTACGTCGCCGACACGGAGGTCCTCTGTCACGACACGACGTTCCTCGACGAGGAGGACCGGAAGGAGTACAAGCACGCGACGCTCGCCGAGGCGATCGCCTGCGCCCGCGAGGCGCGGGTGAAGAAGGAGCTCCTCTGCGTCCACATCTCGAGCCGCTACAAGGGGAAGCTCCGCGAGATCGAGGCGGCGAGCGGTCGGTACGAAGGCCTCGATTTCAAGGTGACCCTCGTTCCGCCCGGCCGGATCTACGCCGTCGACTGACCGTCGACCCCGTTGAAGGCGTCCTTCCCGATCCGGTACCATCCGCCGACTTCATCAGCCGGCCTCAGGAGGGACGATGGTCGAACGCCGCTTCACCCGAATCCAGACGGAGCTTCCCGGCCCTAAGTCGGCCGCCGTCCTCGCGGCCAAGGCGAAGTACGTCGCCGCGCCGCTCGAGACGTACGCCCCGTTCGTCATCAAGCGCAGCGAGGGGGCGATCATCGAGGATCTCGACGGGAACCGATTCATCGACTTCACCGGCGGTTGGGGTTGCCTCGCGCTCGGGCAGCGCCACGAGCGGGTCGTTCGGGCGCTGCGGGAGCAGATCGACGGCTATCTGCACACCGACTTCACCGCCGTTCCGTACGCGCCGTTCATCGAGCTCGCGGAGCTGTTGTGCGAGCGCACGGCGATCGACGGCGAGCTGAAGGCCGCGTTCTTCAACAGCGGCGCCGAGGCGGTGGAGAACGCCGTCAAAATTGCTCGGGCCTACACCAAGCGGAAGGCCGTCCTCGTCTTCGAGAACGCCTTCCACGGGCGGACGCTGCTGGCGATGACGATGACCCACAAGGCGAAGCCGTACAAGTACGGGTTCGGCCCCTTCGCCTCCGACGTCTACCGGCTCCCGTACCCGTACGAGTACCGGAAGACGGTGACGGCGGACGAGATCGAAGCGGCCTTCCTCGCGCTCGTCGACCCCTCCGAGGTCGCGGTGATGGTCGTCGAGCCGTTGATCGGCGAGGGCGGCTTCCTCGTCCCGCCGGACTGGTTCCTCCCGGCGATGCGCGAGCTGGCCGACAAGTACGGGTTCGTCCTCGCCTGCGACGAGGTCCAGTCGGGGATCGGCCGGACGGGCAGGTTCTTCGCGTTCGAGCACTTCGGCGTCCAGCCGGACCTCGTCTGCGTCGCCAAGTCGCTCGGCTCGGGCCTCCCGCTCTCCGGCGTCGTCGGCCGGGCGGAGATCATGGACGCGCCGATCGCCAGTGCGATCGGCGGCACCTACGCCGGCAACCCGCTCGCCTGCCGGGCCGCGATCGAGGTGATCCGGGGCATCGACGAGGAGGACCTTCTCGCGCGGGCGGTCCACATCGGCGATCGGCTGAAGGGCCGCTTCGAAGATCTCCGTCGGCAGTTCGACGCGATCGGCGACGTCCGCGGCCTCGGCGCGATGGTCGGGATCGAGCTCGTCCGGGATCGAGCGACGAAGGAACCGGCGAAGGAGCTGACCGAGAGGATCGCGAACGAGGCGCTCCACAACGGCGCGATCTTCCCGACCGCCGGCTTGCACGGGAACGTCCTCCGCGTCCTCGTCTCGCTCGTGATCACCGACGAGCAGATCGACGAGGGGATGGACATCCTCGCCGAGGCGTTCGAGAAGCACGCCGGCTAGCCCATCGAGCGCGGAAGACCCGACGGCCCCGCCGTCCCGCTACCCCGGTTCAGACCGAAATTGCGGTCGCTCGCCGGGGAAAGAACCCGGGGTCCGGAAGCACCGAAATACCCAAGAGAACGGTGTTTGGACGCTGACAACGCAGCAAAGCCGCGCGCCGTCTGCGGTACAGACTTGGCAAGCCGCACCCTCGTCGCTATACTGGGCGCCAGATTCTCTAAACCCAAGGGGGTAGACGTGAACAAGGCAGAGCTGGTCGAGAAGCTGGCGAAGAAGACGGGACTGACGAAGAAGGACGCCCGTGCGGCGTTGGACGGCGTGGTCGACGTGGTGACGGCCGCGCTGGCGAAGAACGAACCGGTCATCATCACCGGATTCGGGAAGTTCGAGACCCGGAAGCGAAAGGCCACGACCCGCATGAACCCGCAGACCGGGCAGCGGATCAAGACTCCGGCGAAGACCGTTCCTGCGTTCAAGGCGGGGAAGAACCTGAAGGAGCTCGTCGCCAAGAGGTAGGGGGCTGGTCTAGAGAATCGCCCTAGCTACTCGACCGAGTAGCCTTCGAGATATCGCAGGGGAGGCCGACGGTCTCCCCTGTTTCATGTCGCCTCCACCCGTGTGCCGGCCGCGTGGCCTTTCCCTATACTCCTCTTCATGGATCCGCTCTCCGATCTCAACCCGCAGCAGCGCGACGCCGTCACCTTCGGCGAGGGGCCTCTCCTCATCGTCGCCGGCGTCGGGACGGGCAAGACGACGGTCGTCACCCGCCGGATCGCCTGGCTGATCGCCGAGAAGAAGGCGCTTCCGGCCGAGATCCTCGCCCTGACGTTCACCGAGAAGGCGGCCGCCGAGATGGAGGAGCGGGTCGACGTCCTCGTCCCGTACGGCTACGTCGAGGCGCAGATCGGGACGTTTCACGCGTTCTGCGACCGCGTCTTGCGCGAGAACGCCGTCCTCCTCGGCCTGTCGCCCGACTACCGGATCCTAACCGAGCCCGAGCAGGCGATCTTCCTCAAGGACCACCTGTTCGACCTCCCCCTCGAGCGCTACCGTCCGCTCGGAAACCCGATGCGCCACCTCCGCGCGCTCCTCACCCTCTTCTCCCGCGCCAAGGACGAGGACGTCACCCCGACGGAGTACCGGGAGCACGCCGACCGGCTCCTCGAATCGGCGAAACGGGCCGAAGCGAACACGGACGAGGGGCGGCTCACGATCGAGGAGGCGGCCGCGCAGGACGAGCTCGCCGAGGCGTACGCCGCCTATCAGAACCTCCTCATCGAGCACGGCTTCGTCGACTTCGGGGATCTGATCGCGCTGACGCTCCGGCTGTTCCGCGAGCATCCGACGGTGCTGGAGCGCTACCGCGAGCGGTTCTCCTACGTCCTCGTCGACGAGTTCCAGGACACCAACTACGCCCAGTTCGAGCTGTTGAAGCTCCTCGCCAGCCACCGCAACCTGACCGTCTGCGGCGACGACGACCAGTCGATCTACAAGTTCCGCGGCGCCGCGATCAGCAACATCCTCGGCTTCCAGGCGGCGTACCCCGACGCCGAGCTGGTCGTCCTCGACCGGAACTACCGATCGACCCAGGCGATCCTCGACTCGGCCTACCGGCTGATCCAGCACAACAACCCCGACCGCCTCGAGGTCCGCTCCCGGATCAGCAAGCGCCTCCGCGCGGCCGGACCGAGGGGGCGGCCGCCGCAGCAGCTTCACTTCGAGACCCTCGAAGAGGAATGCGACTTCGTCGCCGAGACGATCGCAAGGCGGCGCGAGGACGAAGACCGGCGCCTGAGCGACTTCGCCGTCCTCGTCCGGAGCAACGCGCAGGCCGAGCCGTTTCTCCGAGCGCTTTCCCTCCTTCAGGTCCCGTGGCGGTTCTCCGGAAGCCGCGGCCTGTACGATCAAGAGGAGATCCGGTCGGCGATCGCGTTTCTCCGCGTCCTCTCCGATCCGCGGGACACGATGTCGCTCCATCACCTCGCCGGGTCGCCGCCGTACGAGGTCCCGGCCGAGGCGCTCGCCGCGGCGACCGGCCTCGCGCGTCGGCAGAACAAGGGGCTCCTCCAGGTCCTGCGCATCGCCGCCAAGACGCCCGGCTTCCTCGACATCCCGGAGGAGGGGCGCGAGCGGATCACCCGTCTCCTCGGCGACCTCGACGCGATGTTCCCCCTGTCGACCCAGGAGCGAACCGGGGACCTCCTCTACCGCTACCTCTCGACCCAGACCGGGACGATCGAACGGCTGTCCCATTCCGATTCGCCCCGCGACGCCCAGCGGATCCAGAACCTGGCCAAGCTCTTCTCGATCGTCGAGCGGTTCTCCCGCGTGACGCGCTACGACCGCGTCGCCTGGTTCATCGACTACCTCGACGCCCTGATCGAGGCCGGGGACAACCCGGCCGTCGGCGACGCGCAGTGGGACGCCGACGCCGTCAACGTCCTGACGATCCACCAGGCGAAGGGGCTCGAGTTCCCGATCGTCTTCCTCGTCGGACTCGTCGCCGGCCGCTTTCCGTCCTCCCATCGGCGCGATCCGATCCCGCTCCCCGACGAGCTGGTCAAGGACCTCGTCTCGAGCTCGGACTTCCATCGGCAGGAGGAGCGGCGGCTGTTCTACGTGGGGATGACGCGCGCGAAGGAGGACGTCTACCTGACCAGCGGCCAAGACTACGGCGGGAAGCGCCCCCGGAAGCCGAGCCTGTTCGTCTCCGAGGCGCTCGACCTCGACGCGTCGCAGCTCGCACCGCAGCGCCGTTCCCCGCTGTCGCGGATCACGCGACACGCCAAGAGCGGCGCGCCGGAAACCGGCGAGGCCTCCGATCTGGAGCTCTTCCCCCGCGGAAACGAGATCCTCTCGTTGAGCCATCGGAAGATCGACGACTACCTGACGTGCCCGCTGAAGTACCGTTACGTCCACGTCCTCCGGGTCCCGATCCGCCAGCACCACACCGTCCTCTACGGAAACGCGATCCACCAAGCGATCCGGTTCTACCACCTGAATCGGCTCTCCGGGCGGGAGACCTCCCTCGACGACCTCCGCGAGATCTTCCGGAAGCACTGGCAGTCGGAGGGTTTCCTCACGCCGGACCACGAGGAGCTCCGCTTCCAGGAAGGGGTGAAGGCGCTCGAGGCGTTCCGAGCGTACGAGCGTCGGGAGGGGCGCGTCCCGACGTACGTCGAGCGACGCTTCTCCCAGGTGCTCGACGGGATCCGGCTCGTCGGGATCTTCGACCGGATCGACATCCCCAGCGACGGCTCGTCCGGGACGATCATCGACTACAAGACGTCGGACGTTCGGACGGAGGAGCTGGCGACGAAGCGGACGAAGGAGAGCCTCCAGCTCGCCCTCTACGCGCTCGCCTATCGGGGCATCTTCGGCGAGCTTCCGGCGGCGGTCGAGCTTCGCTTCCTCACGCCGGAGGTCGTCGTCGGAAGGGCGGTGCCTTCGGAGAAGACGATCGAGCGCGCCGTGGGCGACATGGAGCGCGCCGCGGCGGGGATCCGGGCCGACGCGTACCCGGCCGACCCCGTCTATCGCGCCTGTCGGTACTGCGCCTACGCCCCGATCTGCCCGGAGCGTCGAAGCGACTAGGGCGGGACGACGGTCCCTATCGCCCGTCCGACCGCACCGTTTCGAGGTCGACGATGTGGTCGGCCCAGAGGGACTCGATGTCGTAGAACTCCCGCGCGTCCTTCTCGAGGATATGCACGACGATGTCGCCGTAATCGAGCACGACCCACTTCCGCTCGGAAACGCCTTCGCTGTGGCTCGGCTTGACCGGAAGCCCTTGCCGCAGCGCGTTGATCAGCGCCTTGGCGTGCACCGGGTTGTCGGCCCCGACGACGACGAAGTAGCTCGTCGGAATCGACACGTCCGACAGATCGATCACGACGGCGTCCTCGCCCTTCCGGTCCTCGATCAGACGGACGGCCTCCCGGACCAGGGACCGCTCGTCGGTCATTCGAGATTCATCCCGAGTCCGGCGATCAGCAGCAGGTCGGTCCCGACGGGGACGTAATCACGAAGGGCGACGTAGCTCGCCTCGAACGTCTCCGGAAAGACGATTCGGATCTCGTTCGGAGGGAGCGCGTCCCGGAGGACCCACGCCTTCGCCTCGTCGGTCAACACGACGATGTAGCTCGGCGAGTACTCGAACGAGTCGGCGTTGCCGATCCGGGTGATCGAGAACCCCCGCGCTCGGAGGTAGTCGGCCGTCCGGCTCGCCATCTCGCGGATCCCGTTCCCGTTGAACACGGCGACGTTGACCTCGTCCGGGGTGAGGAGGTCGAGCCCCTTCAGCGACGAAGCGACGATCCGTTCCGTCTCGACGATCCGCGGCTCGACGACCGACGCTCCATCGATCGTGAGCGTCTCCGTCGGGAGGACGATCGCGCGGACGCCCTCCTCGGGGACGTCGTGGAGGACCCGCGCGACCTCGAAGAGGTCCTCGAGCGTGCAGTTCGTCTCGAGCGAAGGGAAGGCCGCGCGGACCGCCGAACGCAGCTCGCGGACCGACCGACCTCGCGCCCCCTGCTCAAGAACAGCCAGGAGGAGAACCTGCTGACGGGAGAGAAGCCCGACGTCGCCGGGCAGGCTCGGTGAGACCGCGAACGCAACCACGTCCGCACCGTCCATCGCTCGCTCGCCCGGTCGGATCTCGACCCGCAGCGGAGGATCGACGGAGGCGTCGGCGTAGATCGCCGGGCCCTCCAACGTCACGGTGACCCCGCCGAACGAGTCGACCCACTCCGACAGAGGTCCGTGTCCGACCGAGACGAAGAACGGCACGTCGATCCCGAGCAGGTCAGCGATCGTCCCCGCGGCCGCCGACGGACCGGATTCGGAGAAGACCGCCGCCGCGGGCACGACGCCGCCGTCCGGCCCCTTCACCCGAACGTCGATCGGGATCGAGAAGAGGACGAGATCGTCGTCCGACAGGCTGAGGAGCGTCAGCGCGTCGGCCCCGCCCGATCCGTCGTGCCCGACGAGAAGCAGGTTCGTTCGCTCCCCCTGCGCCAGAATCGACCCGACGTGCCGCTGGGTCAGCACGTACCACGCGACCGCCCCCCCGGCGACGACGAGCGCGGCGGCGGCAATGCCAAGAACCTGCTTGCGGACCGGACTCCCCCTCATGATGTCCCCTCGATGACGACGCTATCACACGGATCGAGGATTGTCAACCGGCTTCCGGACGCCCGCTCCGGCGAACCGGCCGGTCGGTTGACCGCCCGCCGCGCCGGAGTATTCTTGGGGCATGAAGAAGACCGCCGCTGAGGGGATCCAAGACCCGTACGTCTCGCTCGCCGTCCGCGCCGTCCGCGCCTACGTGACCGGCGGACGCGTCATCGACCCTCCCGCTTCGCTTCCTGCGGGGATGGAGGGCAGTGCGGGGACCTTCGTCTCGATCAAGAAGCACGGGGCCCTGCGCGGCTGCATCGGGACGTTCGCGCCGACCGAGCCAACGATCGCCGCGGAGGTGATCGCCAACGCGATCAAGGCGGCGACGGCCGATCCGAGGTTCCCTCCGATCGCGCCCGACGAGCTCGACGAGCTCGATCTGTCGGTCGACGTCCTCTCCGAACCGGAACCGTGCACCGAGGCCGACCTCGATCCGAGGCGATACGGGGTCATCGTGGAGAGCGGGTGGCGCCGCGGGCTCCTCCTCCCGGATCTGCCCGGCGTCGAATCGGTCGCGCAGCAAGTGGACATCGCCCGGCGGAAGGCCGGCATCGGCGCCGACGAGCGCTACGAGCTGCTGCGATTCACCGTCGAGCGCCACAGCTAGCATGGCGACCCACCGGGTCTCGATCCTCACCTTCGGCTGCCGCGCCAACCAGTACGAGAGCGCGATGATGGAGCGCTCGCTGCGATCGGGGGCGGCCGGTTCGAGCGCTCCCGGCGAAGTCTACGTCCTCAACGCGTGCACGGTGACCGGCCTGGCCGAGCGAAAGGCGCGCCAGGCGGCGCGGCGGATCCGCCGCGAGCACCCGGGCAGTCCGATCGTCGTGATCGGCTGCCTCGCCGACGCGGTAGAGAAGGGACTGACCCGTTTCGGCGACGCCGATCTCCTCGCCGGGAACGCCTGGAAGTCCCGGATCGTCGAGGTCGTCGAACGGGTCCGCGCCGGGGATCGCGGTCTCCTTCCGACCGCTGCTCCCCGCCCGATCGCCGAGGAGACGAGCACGGGAAGCCGGGGGCGGGTCCGGGCGTATCTCAAGATCCAGGATGGATGCTCGCGCGCCTGCACCTACTGTCGCCCGACCCAGGTCCGCGGCGCGCCGCGAAGCAAACCGATCGACGCCGTCACGGCGGAGGCGAGCACGCTGGTCTCGTCCGGCTTCCCGGAGATCGACCTGACCGGGATCAACCTCGCTCAGTACGCGCCCGCTGGCGGGACCCTCGCCGACGCCGTCCGCCGGATGCTTGCGATCGACGGCCTCCTCCGGCTGCGGATCGCCTCGATCAACCCGTCGGGGCTGACCGCTCCGCTGATCGAGGCGTTCGCCGAGGACGGACGCGCCTGCCCGCACTTCCACGTTCCGATTCAGAGCGGCGACGACCGAATCCTGCATCGGATGGGGCGCGGGTACACGGTCGCCGACTACCGGTCCCGAATCGACGCCGTCCGCGCGCGGATCCCGCACGCCACCTTTGGGACGGACGTGATCGTCGGCTTTCCCGGCGAGGACGAGGCAGCGTTCGCCAACACCTGCTCCGTCGTCGACGCGGTCGGATTCGTCAACCTCCACGCGTTCCGCTTCTCGCCCCGTCCGGGGACCGTCGCCGCCGAGCTGCCGGATCCTGTTTCGGAAACGGTCAAGCGTCGACGGGCCGAGACCCTGAACCGCCGGTGGCGCGAGGGGCTCCGAGGACGTCTTGACAAGCGGATCGGTTCGACACAACATGTCCTCGTCGAAGAGCGCCGGGGAGACGAATGGCGCGGTTACACGAGCGATTACCTCTACGTCCACTTCGCATCGGATGAGGAGATCCCTGTCGGTTCCGTCCGTCCGGTCCGAATCGTCGCCGTCGCGGGAGAACGCCTGGAGGGCGTTGCAGATGAGCGAACAAGCGCACGCCGAGTTGACGCTGCGTGACAACGCGGAAGCGACCGCGTTGCTCGGCCAGTACGACCGGAACCTGAAGGAGATCCAGAAGGCGTTCGCATCGCGGATCCTCGCCCGCGGCGAGACGATCCGGATCGAGGGCGATCCGGACGAGGTCGAGCGGGTCCGCGGCCTGTTCGAGAAGCTCCTCGACCTCGTCCAGGGCCGCCATACGCCGTCCCTCGCCGACGTCCGGTACCTGATCGCGCAGATCAAGGCGGGCGTCGGGGTCGACGGCGTCCTGTCGGACGTCGTCCGGATCACCCATTGGGGCGAGGAGATCCGCGCCAAGACGGTCGGGCAGCACCGCTACGTCACGGCGATGCGTAAGAACGACATCACCTTCTCCATCGGACCGGCCGGGACCGGGAAGACGTACCTCGCGGTGGCGATGGCGATCGACTTTCTCAAGCGCGAGCACGTCAAGCGGATCATCCTGACCCGTCCGGCGGTCGAGGCCGGCGAGGAGCTCGGCTTTCTCCCCGGGGACATCCAGGCCAAGGTGAGCCCCTACCTTCGCCCGCTGTACGACGCGATCTTCGACATGATCCCCGTCGGCGAGTTCGAGAAGCTGATCGAGCACGGCCGGATCGAGATGGCTCCGCTCGCGTTCATGCGCGGTCGGACGCTGAACAACTGCTTCGTCATCCTCGACGAGGCGCAGAACACGACGTCGACCCAGATGAAGATGTTCCTCACCCGGCTCGGATTTCACTCCAAGGCGATCATCACCGGTGACGTCACGCAGGTCGATCTCGAGGAACGGGTCTCCGGTTTGATCACCGTTCAGCGGATCCTCGGCGGGATCGACGGGATCGAGTTCGTCCACCTCGACAAGACGGACGTCGTTCGACACCCGCTGGTCGCGAGGATCATCGAGGCCTACGAGCGGAACGGGCGGAACGCCGTCCCCCGTTCCGACGACGCCTAGCGCGGGCTCGACGCGCACGGTTGGTCTTGCCATCCCGTTGTGCTACCCTGGTCGGAACACGCGCGGGGCGCGTTCGCACGACAGGGGGGGAAAACCGATGAGACAGCGGATCGGAGGGGCGATCTCGATCGCGGCGATCGTCCTGGCCTCGATCGGGGCCGCCGCACCGCCCGACCCTCTCGGACCGATCGTCATCAACGAAGTCGCGTGGGCCGGCGCCGACTGGGATCCGACCGCCGAGTGGATCGAGTTGATGAACGCGACGACCGAGCCGATCGAACTCGATGGCTGGCGCCTCGTCTCCTCGGACGGCTCTCCGAGCATCGCCCTTCGCGGGACGATCCCGCCCCGCGTCGGCGGAGACCCGGCGACCGGGTTCTTCCTCCTCGAGCGGATCGACGATGACTCGGTCCCCGGGATCGCCGCCGACCAGATCTACCGCGGCGCCCTGACCGACCGAGGGGAGACCCTCTACCTCTACGACCCGAACGGGAACCTCGCCGACTCGGCGAACGATCCGCTTCCCGAGCCGTCGGCCTGGCCGGCCGGAACCGACGGACGCGGGGCGCCGCCGTACGCGTCGATGGAGCGGGTCGACTATCGTCTGGTCGACGGACCGGAGAACTGGGCCAGCTCGTCCGGCGAGCGATCCGCGGAGGGGCGAGCGATCCGCGGCACGCCGAGAGCCGAGAACTCCGTCTTCAACATCCCGCCGACCCCCTCCTTCGAAATGGATCCTCGCCATCCGTTGCCCGGGGCCCGGATCGAATTCGACGCCTCGGGGTCGTTCGACGAGAACGACCGGATCGCGTCGTATCGCTGGGACTTCGGCGACGGGACCGAAGCGGAGGGAGCGACGGTCGGCCACACGTACGCGCTGTCCGGGGAGTATCCCGTCGTCCTCACGGTGATCGACGAGAAGGGCGGGCGATCCGAGCTGAGCCGGCTCGTCCGCGTCCAGGCCACGTCGCCGCCGGTCGCCGACTTCAGCCTCGTCGCGCTGCCGCCGGATCGGCTCCCGCGCGTCGGCAGCCCGATCCGGTTCCAGGACGAATCGAGCGACGTCGACGGGGAGATCGCGTCGCGGGAGTGGTGGCTCGGCGACGGCACGACGGCCGAGGACGCCGTCGTCCTCCACACCTACGACCGCCCCGGCGAATACCTAATCACCCTCCGGGTCTCCGACGACCAAGGCGAGCGGGCGATCCAGACGCGGTCGGTGACGATCGCGAGCCGCGTCCCGATCGCCGCCTTCACGCGTTCCGTCGAGCGGCCGAACGTCGAGGAGTCGGTCCGGTTCGACGCTTCAGCGTCGCACGATCCGGACGGCGAAGTCGCCGTCTATCGCTGGGACTTCGACGGCGACGGAACGTACGAGCAAGAAACCACCGATCCGATCGTCGAGCACGCGTTCGCTTCCGGCGGCGACTACGACGTGGGGCTCGTCGTGGTCGATTCCAACGGGGACGCGTCGAGCCCGTTCGTCGATCCGATCTGCGTCAACCGCCCCCCGACCGCCGAGTTCCAGCTTTCCGCCTTCGAGTCCGACGAGCTCGTTCCGATCCGGTTCGCCGACCTGTCGTACGACGAGGACGGAGTCATCACGTGCTGGACGTGGGACTTCGGCGACGGGACGACGGCCGACGCCGTCGATCCGGAGCACGCGTTCCGGGAGGACGGAACGTACGCCGTCTCGCTGACGGTAACGGACGACAACGGAGCGCAGCACACCACGACCGCGGAGATCCTGATCTCCAACCTCCCACCGGTCGCACGTCTGTCGATCGCGGAGTCGATCCGACCGACCGGTAAGCCGTTCCGATTCGACGCGTCGGCGTCGATCGATCCGAGCCCGGAGGGCTCGATCGTCGACTACGCTTGGGATCTCGACGGGGACGGTGAATACGACCGGACGACGACCGTCCCGACGCTCTGCCACGCCTACCCCGACGACGGCGCGTACGAGGTGCGGGTCCGCCTCACCGACGACGACGGCGCGGTCGCCGTTTCGGACCCCGTTTCGGTCGACGTCACGAACCGCCCGCCCCGCGTTACCCGGATCGCGTGGACGCCCACGGCCCCGACCGACGCCGACGAGGTACTCCTCGCCGTGACGGCCGACGATGCGGACGGAGAAATCGTCGACTGGTTCTGGGACTTCGCCGACGGCGTCTCCGTGACCGGCTCCGGCCCGACCGTCCGCTTCCCGGACGACGGGCGATACACGGTCGTCCTGACGGTGGAGGACGACGACGGGGCGCGCTCCGATCCGTTCTCCGTCGAGGTGATCGTCGAGAACGCGCCGCCGGTCGCCGAGTTCGTCACAGCGACGATCGAAGGGCGATGTCTTACCTTCGACGCCCGCGCTTCGTTCGACCGAAGCCCGACCGGCGAGATCCTCCACGTCGCGTGGGACTTCGGCGACGGGGCCAGCTGTCCGGGACTTCCGGGCAGCTGCGGCGCGGGCGGCCGTTGGTCGCCCAGCCACTGCTACTCGGAGCCCGGGACCTATACCGTCATCCTCGTCGTGATCGACGAACAGGGCGCCCTCGCCCGAAGCGAGAAGACTATCCTCATCCGGGAATAGAAAGGACCGCATGTTCCGCATTCGCGAAGCAACCCCCGTCGACAATGAGGCGCTGCTCCGTCTGGAAGCCCAAAGCCCGCAAGGGACCGGTATTTCCATCCTTATCGACCGGGAGGACTACTTCTATCGGTCGCGCCTACACGATCGCAGCAAGGTCCTGATCGCCGAAGAGGACGGTCGGCTCGTCGGGATCATGGCGTTCGCGATCAAGGAGGTCCTCCTCGATGGGGAGCCGGAGCGCGTCGCGTACTTCTACGATCTTCGCGGTGATGCGTCGTACCGGAGGAGCATGAAGCGGGGCCTGTTCCGGCTGTGGAGCGCCTGTCTCGACGAGATAGAGGGGGAGGGGGCGGCGTTCATCTACGGACACGTGAAGGCCGACAACAACGACTCGATGCGGGTCGCGACGAAGATGGGCGCGCGGATCGGCGCGACGTTCAACATCCTGACCCTCCCGGGCCTTCCCGGGGAGCCGGGCGTCCTCGACGACCGCATGGACGACCTCGAAGCGGAGATCGCGCGCCTCGATCGTCACGTCGGAAACCGCTCGCTCCGCCCCTGCGACTTCGGCGCCGCCTACCTTCGAGGCGCGGAACTCGGATACCTCCGAGGGATCTTCCGAATCGAGAAGGGCGCCTCCTCCGCACAGGTCAGTGCGTGGGACCTATCGAAGATCTACCGCGGCCGCGTCCTCCACATGCCGTTGTCCCTGGTGGCCCTCGGTCTGCTCCTCAATCCGCTGGCGAGATACCTCCCCGTCCCGAGCGTCCCGAAGGTCGGGCAGCAGATCACCTACATGCAGCTGTTCGACCCGGTCTGCGAGGGAAAGGACGGGGTCGCCCTCCTGAAGACGCTCATCCAACGGCTCCGCCGCCGGGCGCTCGCCGACGGAATCGACGTCCTCACCCTGTTCGCCTACCAGGACGACCCCCTTCTGCCTCACCTGCCTCGCTTCGTCCCGCAGAAGGTGATGCACTACCACACGATGATCCGGCCGTGCACATCGGACGCGGTTCCCCAACGGCCTCTCTACCTGGACATCCGGGACATCTAGGAGCGCGCTACACGGCGAGGCGGTAGCCGAACCCTCGCGACGTCAGGACGAGTCGTGGGTTCTTCGAGTCTCGTTCGATCTTCCGACGGAGAAGATAGACGTACTTCTGTACGTCCTGTCTCGTGGCGTACGGGCTCCCCGGCCACAGCTCGGCCAGGATCTCGCGCGCCGGGAAGACCCGGCCGGGCGAGGAGGCGAGCAGCTTCAGCAGTCGGTATTCCTTCGGGGACAGGGAGACCGTCCGATCCTCGAGACGGACCTCCTTGCGGACGTCGTCGATGATCAGATCGAGCGCGCCGATGCCCGGCTGCGTTCTCCGGAGGACCGCCTCGATCCGCGCCAACAACTCCTCGATGGGGAACGGTTCGTAGACGGAGACGAAGTCGTCGGCGCCCTCCCGCAGCCCCCGCACCCGGTCGTCGGCCCGGCTCAGCTTCGTGACCATGATGATCGGGACCGAGCTCCGCCTCCGAATCTCGGCCAACAGCTCCCAACCGGCCGTCTTCGACTCCAGGAGGATCACGTCGAGAAGGATCAAATCCGGCGTCCACTTCGCCAGAAGCTCCTCGGCGTCCGCTCTGCTCGCGACGACGCGCACCCGATACCCGTCTTCCCGAAGGGCCCCATCGAGAAGGGCGACGGTCCTCGGGTCGTTCTCACAGACCAAGATGCTTCCGGATCCCATGCCCACCCCTCACTAGGACCATACCCCGGGCCGCGCGTGGGGTTTCACGAAGGGAGGGAGCGCTTTACGCCTTCTCCGCCTCGTCCTGCTCCGTCTCGCGCTCCCGCCGAAGGAACGTGGGGACATCGAGGTTCTTGTCCACCATGATTCTCTCGCGCCGTGTCGGCCTTCGCAGCTCCCGGCCGATCATGTCGGCCTCCTGGAAGTCGGCCGCGATCACCGTGATCTGAATCCCGCCCTCGAAGTCCGGCTGGACGACGGCGCCGAAGACGAGATCGCACTCCGTCGCCGCGGCCTTTCGGATGTGGTCGGCCGCCGCGGTGACCTCCCCCAGGGTCAGGTCCTCGCCGCCGGTCACGTTCATGATCATCTTGCGGGCTCCCCGGATCGAGTCCCCCTCGAGGAGCGGGTTGCTGCTGGCGAACTTCGCCGCGCTGATCGCCCGTTGATCCCCGTTCGCCTGCCCCATCCCCATCATCGCCTCGCCGGCTCCGGCCAGAACGCTTCGGATGTCGGCGAAGTCGAGATTGATCAGGCCGCGGATCGTGATCAGATCGGAGATTCCGCGCACACCCTCGTGGAGGATCCCGTCGGCCAGCTCGAACGCCTTCGTCATCGGCAGCCCCCGGGCGTTCGTCTCGAGGAGCCGATCGTTCGATATGACGATCAGCACGTCGGCCGCCCGCCGCAGCTCCGCCAAGCCGGCCTCGGCGTGGCTCATGCGAACGGTTCCCTCGAACGAGAACGGCTTCGTCACGACGCCGACCGTCAGCGCGTCGGCCTCCTTCGCGAGCTCGGCGATGACCGGCGCGGCACCGCTCCCGGTGCCGCCGCCGAGGCCGGCCGTGATGAACACCAGGTCCATGTCGCGGACGAGGTTCGCGATCTCCCATCTCGACTCGGTCGCCGCGCGGCGCCCCTTGTCCAGATCCCCGCCGGTTCCGCGGCCGCTCGTGATGTCCATACCCAGCTGCAACGTCTCCCCGATCGGAGCCGCATCGAGCACCTGCCGATCGGTATCGACCGCCACCAACCGGACGCCCTGCAGCCGCTCTTCGCGCATCCGTACCACGGCATTCACGCCGCCGTCGCCGACGCCGAGGACCAGGATCCGCGCGTTGGCGCCGTGTTGAGGCACCTGCTCACGCGCCTGCTCGACGAGCGGGGGCTCGCCGATCACGACTTCGTGTGGGCCGATCGTCTTCGTCACGGCCTCCTGGAGCTTTCCCAGCTTCCGGAGGCAGTACTCCTTCTTGAACTCGCTGTCGACGGAGACGAACAGCCGATCCTCATCGAGCGAAACGGCCGCTACGTCCGTCGGGAGGCAGGCGCGGAGGATCCGATCGTCGATCGCGCTCAGCACGTCGCGCCAGCGTTCTCGAAGCGCCCCTTCCGCCGTGGGTCCCGCATTCAGATCTGACATCGCATCGCTCCCTGTGCCATTCTGTACGGGAATCTCGCACATGTCAACAGCGATCCGGGGCGGATCGGACGCGCGCCGTGTGCTTGCCGCTCCTCTCTGGTTGTCCTACCATGCCGGGCGTGACGCTCGACGCGGTGTGGGACGTTCTCAAGTGGGTTCTGCTGGTGCTCGTCGCCGGCTTCATCGGCCAATTCGGCAAGTCCTTCGCGTTGAGGCTCATCGAGCGGCGGCGGCGGAAAGCGGCCGGCTCCGATCCGAACGTCTCGCCGACTCCCGCGGATCCGCGGGTCGAAATCGAGAAGGCGCGACTCGAAGCCCGAGCCAAGATCGAGAAGAAGCGGGCCAAGGCCGAGGTCAAACGGTCGAAGAAGTCCGATGAGTCCGAAAAAGCCGGGTAGGCAGGCGGTTCAGTCTTCGTCCTTGGCGTGCGAGACGATCTCCATCCCGTTGTAGTATCCGCAGTGCGGGCATGCACGATGCGGGAGCTTCGTCTCGTGACAATGCGGGCACTCGCTCGCCGCGACCGGCGCCATCTTCCGCCAGTGGTTGCGGCGCGCGCGCCCCTTCGCCCTCGAAGTTCTGTACTTGGGAACCGCCATGCTCCCTCCCGCACGCGAGCCCTCGTGCCGTTCGAAGGGCTCGTCGAGGTCGGCAGTTTAGCCGACCGCGGACGGCGATTCAACCTCGATCAGGAGGGTCACCGGCCCGTCGTTGACCAGCTCCACCGCCATCTTGGCCCCGAACCGCCCCGTCTCGACGCGGACCCCCTGAGCGCGGATCGCGTCGACGAGCGCGTCGAAGAGCGGCTCGGCGACCTCGGGCGCCGCCGCCCCGACGAAGCTCGGGCGCCGACCTTTTCGGGTGTCCCCGTACAGCGTGAACTGCGACACCGTGAGAAGCTGCCCTCCGACGTCACGGAGGGAACGGTTCATCTTCCCCGCGTCGTCCTCGAAGATGCGCAGGTCGACGACCTTGCCGGCGGCCTTCCGGAGATCCACGTCCGCGTCCTCCGGAGCGATCCCGACGAGCAGTAGAAGCCCGCGCCCGATCTCGGCGATCCGATCGCCGTCGACGTCGACCGAAGCGCGTCGGACCCGCTGCACGACCAGCCGCATCGATCAGCCTTCTTCCTGCAGCCGCTCGGCGTAGTCGATCAACCGCTGCATCGCGTCGTCGCTCAACGTGGCGGCCCGAGCGAGGAGGACGAGCTCCATCCGCTCGCGGCTTACCTGGGCCTGGATGCTCTGATGGAAGGCCTGCTCGACGAGGCGCGGCGCGCGCACGTTGGCGTCGCGATCGACGTAGTTCACCCGCCATCGAGGGATCCGGTTGAGAAGCCCGAGCGCGATCTCGATCAGTCGCTTGATGTGCGGCTCGCGGGTCTCGAACACTCGATTGACGTAGTTCGCGACGCGCTGATTGTCGGTGAAGAAGATCACCGAGTCCGCGTCGTACGACGCCACGTGCCGGGCGGCCTCGATCAACGCGCGGTACTCGGCGACCTCGGTCGTCGCCCGACCGATCAGCTGCGAGACTTCGTCGATCACGGCCCCGTTCTGATCGGTGACCGCAATCCCGATCCCGGCCTCTCCCGGTTCTCCCTTCGCCGCTCCGTCGACGTACACAAACAGCTTCTTCATCGTGTGGGTCCACCAGGATTCGAACCTGGGACCGACCGGTTATGAGCCGGCTGCTCTGCCCCTGAGCTATGGACCCGCTCGCGCAACCGAGCATAGAGGGGGATCTCCACCCCTGTCAAGAAATCGGCGCACCCGGCCTGTGCTCACCCGGCGTCCGGGGCCGCCTCGGAGAGGCGGAATCCGCACGACTCGAACGCGCGGAGGAGCTCGGCCGGATCCTCGCTCCACTGGCCGAGCTTCCGCGAGACGTGCTCGGTCCACGAGTAGTCGTCGTCGCCGAACGTCTCCTCCCGCCCCTCTCCGAGCGGGATCTTCGCGCCCCGCGACCGGTAGTAGTCCTGGGCGAGGTACCCTTCGTCCATGGCGGTCATCGCCCGATCGACCGCGGCCTCGTCCAGCTCGGAGTATCGGTCCTCGAACAGGGAGAACTCGATCGGATAGCGGGGACGGACCGGCGGGTCCTCGGCCGGATACCCCATCGCCAGCTGCACGAGGGGAAAGACGCGGGGCGGCAGCCCGTACTCCTCGACGATCCGCGCGGCGGCGTACGGCGCCGCACCGAGGAAGCAGCTCCCCATGCCCAGCGACTCGGCCGCCTGTACCATGTTCTGCGCCATGTACGCCGCGTCCTGGATCCCGAGAAGGAGCGTCGACAGGTCGCACATGACGCGGCGCCACCGGCGCGCTGCCATCACCCGCTCCATCCGATGGACGTCGACGCAGACGGTGAACAGGAGCGGCGCACCGAACGGGTTCGCCTCGCGATCCCGCTTCAAGAGAAGACTGCCTAGCTGCGCGGCGAACGGCGCCTGTTGGCCGGCGCGGACGACCGTCTCGATGACCTCGCGCGTCGGCTCCTCGTCGCGGAACGCCCGGATCGATCTCCTCCGCAGCATCCCCTCGATGATCCGGTTTTTCTCCACGTCTCCTCCCCTCGTCGCCCCGCCGTACGACCGCAACTCCGACGCCGGGGACCCAGATCCTCCCGTCGCTCGCGTCTTGTCGAGGGCGAATCCCCCCTTCCTACCCGATAACGGTCTGCGCGGCAAGCCGCTTCGCGCCCGCGCGGCGGTCGTTTCGCCGCCGTTCGTTGAACTTCAACCGCCGGGGGACATACTTACCTAGTGATCATCCGACACGTTCCAGGCCCGCGAAGGAGGCGGAATGCAGAAGCTACTTGAGAAGATCGTGGCCGGCGCGAGCGGCTGGGTCGAGCTTCGCTATCAGGCGCGGAGCACGAAGCGGATCACCGTCCGCAACGGCGGCCTTGAGGAGTCGTCGAGCGTCCTGCTCTCCGGGCTGGGCGTCCGGGCGCTCGTCGACGGGGTGTTCGGATTCGCCAGCACGACCGACGTCTCCGAAGGGGGCGTCCTCGCAGCGATCGACGCGGCGCAGAGCGCCGCCAGGACGTCGGCCGGAGCGAAGAAGAAGCGGGCAGGCCTCGCCGAGGCTCCGATGGCCAAGGGCACGTTCGCCGTCGCGACCGACGATCCGCTCGACGCGCACTCCCTGGAGGAGAAGCTGGCCCTCGTCCTCCGTCTCGACGAGCGGATCCGCTCGGGCGCGAAGGAGATCGTTTCGAGCACGGCCTCGTACGGCGAGATCCAGGACGAGAAGGTCATCGTCACGAGCGACGGCGCGTCGGCCCGCATCCTCGATTCGAAGCCGGAGCTACGCACGATCGCCGTCGCCGGGCGAAACGGCGACCAGACGATGGGGATGGAGAGCTCCGGCGTCACCGGCGGATGGTCCGAACTCCTCGGGATCACCGCCCCGGAGGAGCTCGCGGGCAAAGCGGCTCGGCTCGCCGTCGATCAGCTGGCGGCGCCTCACCCGAGCGGCGGCGTGAGCGCCGTCGTCCTCGACCCGACCCTCGTCGGCGTCCTCTGTCACGAGGCGATCGGCCACACCGTCGAGGCGGACATCGTCCTCGGCGGCGCGATCACCTCCGACAAGATCGGCCAAGTCGTCGCCTCCGAGCTGGTCACCCTCTGCGACAGCGGAGCGTCCGAGTACGCACCGCACGCGGTCGGGATCCTTCCGGTCGACGACGAGGGGGTCCTCACGCAACGGACCGTGATCATCGAGAACGGCGTCCTCCGTTCGTTCCTGCACAATCGCGAGACGGCGGCGCACTACGGCGTCGCACCGACCGGGAACGCCCGCGCGTACGTGTACAGCGACGACCCGATCATCCGGATGCGAAACACGTACCTCGAGCCGGGGGAGACGCCGTTCGAGGAGCTGATCGGCGGGATCCAGAACGGGTACTACCTTCGCGGCCTCGGGATGAGCGGACAGGCCGACTCGAACGCGGAGTTCATGTTCGGCGTCAAGGAGGCCCGTCGGATCGTCGACGGGAAGGTCGGCGAGTTGGTCCGCGGCGTGACGATCTCCGGGAACGCGTTCGACGTCCTCAAGTCGGTCGACGCGATCGGGGACGACTTCGCGTGGGAGAACGGCGCCGGCGCCTGCGGAAAGGGTCAGTACGCCAAGGTCGACCTCGGCGGTCCGCATCTGCGCTGCACACTGACGATCGGAGGGCGACAAACATGAACGCACAGAACCTACTCGATCACTGCCAGCGAGCGCTCGACCTCGTGCGGAAGCACGGCGCCGACCAGGTCGAGGTCTTCGGCGAGACGAGCCGAAGGATCACGTCCGCGGTGGAGAAGGACGACCTGCAGATCTCGAAGAGCCGTCAGGAGACGAGAATCGGGCTGCGCGCGTTCGTCGGCGCGCAGGTCGGCTTCGCCAGCACGAACGATCTGACCAAAGTGGACGACGCGGCGCGCGACGCCGTGACGCTGGCCAAGGCGTCGCCGGGAGACCCGCACAACGTCCTCCCCGAGCCGGCCGCGGCCGAACCGGTCGACGGAACGTACGACCCGGCCGCCGACGCGTTCACCACCGCCGACGCGGTGAAACAGGCGATCCGGATGCTGGAGACGGCGAAGTCGGTCGATCCCCGGGTCATCGTCGGCGAGGCGGAGTTCTCGGCCGAGATCCGCGACCGCGTCCTCGTCAACTCCTCCGGAGCGGAGGCGACGGAGCTCGGCAGCCTGTTCGCGTACACCGTTTTGACCACAGCGCGCGACGGGGACAAGGTCTCCAACATGGTCTTCAAGTTCGGCGCGGCGCGGCGCGTCGACGGGATCGACGTGGAGGCGCCCGCGCGCCGAGCGAGCGCGGAGGCGCTCGGGTCGCTCGGCGCCGAGAAGGGCGAGTCCTTCAACGGTCCGGTCCTCCTCGACCCGTACGCTGTCCTCTTCTTGTTCGCCCCGCTTCAGTTTCAGCTGAACGCGAGAAACGCGCTGCGCGGGATGTCCCGCTGGAAGGACGCGCTCGGGGAGGCCGTCGCCGTGCCGGGATTCACCCTCGTCGACGACGGGCTCCTCCCGGGCGGCGTCGCGACCTCCTCGTTCGACCGCGAGGGGATCCCTCACCGACGCCTTCCGTTGATCGAAGGCGGCGTCCTCCGGTCGTTCATGCACAACGCCTACACGGCGCACGCGTTCGGCGTCGCCAACACGGGGCACGCGGCCGGCTCGGCCGGCTCCCTTCCCACGATCGGACCGACCAACTTCACGATCCTCCCCGGGGAGGTCGCGAAGGACGAGCTGATCTCGGAGATCGAGCGGGGGCTGCTCGTCAGTCGCTTCTCGGGGAACACCGATCCGATCTCCGGCGACTTCTCGGGCGTCGCCAAGGCGGCGTATCTGATCGTCGACGGGAAGGTCGACCGGGCGGTCTCCGGCACGCTGATCGCCGGGAACCTCTTCGAGGCACTGAAGACGCTGTCGGGCATCTCCAAGGAGACGGAGTGCGTGTCCAACTACACGTTCCCGTTCCTGCGCCTCGAGGGGGTCTCGATCACGTCCGAGTAGGCGCGACCTTCGACGTGAAGGCGGGCACCGACGCGTGCCCGCCTTTGTCCTCGTCCCGCCCTTCGGAGGTTACAACTCGACGACCGGTGCGGCTTCCTCGACCGGAACGGTCTCCTCGACGGCCGAGGCCGGAACGGTGATCCCGGCCTCGATGAGTCCGAGATCCGCGGCGCGATCCCGGAGCGCCTCGTCCGCGCCGCGCACGAGAAGGACGATCGTTTCACCTTCGTACAGGTAGGCGAGCCCATAGCTCGTCCCGTCATCGATCGCCGGGCCGGCCATCCGCACGGCGCGCTCGGACGCGCCGACCGGCGGGATCTCCGCGACCGCGATCGCTTCGGACGGCTCATCGCCGCCGGCGATCCCCAGGGCAACCAGAAGCGCCGACTCCGGGACCGATTCCTCGACCGCGAAGGCCGCCACCTCGATCTCCCCCGAGGGATCGGTGAGGAGCACGGACGTCCCCGTCTCCTCGACGTTCCAGGTCGACGGGACGGCCAGGCTGAATCGACCGCTCGGATCGACGTACGTCGAGCTCGCGGGCTCGAGAACGGAGATCGGGAGCGGTGGCTCGACGCCTCGATCCCAATAGACCATCGCGTATGCCACGAGGAGGATCCCGACCCAGATCGACAACAGAAGAAGCGCGTTCTTCATCCCACAACCTCCCTTCGGCCCTTGCGCTCTTTGCACCCTCCGGATGCACGCGGAGTTCCGTTCCTCGGATCATTCTAGCCCTCCGACGAACCGAAGCCAATCGAGGGTTCCGGTGAACTTGCAGCAAGCCTTCATGTCAACATAGAATCGATGCATGAACCGTCGTGCGCTCTTGGCCGCGTTCCTAGGCCTGTCTCTTTGTTCGTTCCTCGCCCTCGCCGAGGGACCGGCGTGGATTCTGACGATCGACGGCGAGATCAACTCCGGCACCGTGACCTACTTGCGACGCGGCCTCCAGGAGGCGACCGACGCCGGGGCCGGCGTCGTCGTCCTCGTCCTCTCCACGCCGGGCGGTTACCTCGACGCGGCGGTCGAATCGCGAGCGATCCTCCTCGACGCGACGATCCCGACGGTCGCGTACGTCGCGCGCGAGGCGTTCTCGGCCGGGGCGGCCCTCGCCATCGCCTGCGAGACGATCCTGTTCGCGCCGGGCGGCGTCATGGGCGCCGCCACCCCGGTCACGGTCGTCGGTCAGGACCTCCGCGAAGCGCCGGAGAAGGTGATCAGCGCGACGCGGTCGCTGTTCCGCGCCGCGGCGGAGATCCGCGGTCGCCCACCCGAAGTCGCCGAAGCGATGGTCGATCGCGACGTCTCGATCCCCGGCTTGATCGAGGCGGGGAAGCTCCTGACGCTGACCGCACGGGAGGCGGCCGAGTGGGGCTACTCCGACGGCGAGGTCGAGTCGATCGACGCGTGGCTCGCCGAGCGTGGCTACGGCGAGACGGTCGCGTTCCAGGTGCGCTGGATCGACGAGCTCGTCGAGGCGCTGACGTCCCCGCTGGCGATCGGCCTGCTGATCACCGCGGGCCTCCTCGGATTAATCGTCGAAATGCTCGTCCCCGGCTTCGGGATTCCCGGCCTCATCGGGATCACCTGCCTCGGCGTCTTCTTCTGGACGCACTTCCTCGTCGGCCTCGCCGGCTGGGAGTCGATCGCGTTTCTGCTCGGCGGGATCGTCGCCGTCGTGCTCGAGATCTTCGCGTTCACCGCGGTCGACTTCGGACTGAGCGGACTGCTCGGCCTGATCCTGATCGGCCTCGGCTTCTACACCGCGATGGTCGGCCCGTTCACGGCGCGCGAGCAGATCGTGCAAGCGATCGCCATCGTCTCCGGTGGGCTGATCGTCTCCGTCGCATCGGCGATCATTCTGCTGACTCGGCTTCCGCGCACGCGCCTCCGCCTCGGGGGGATCATCCTCTCGTCGGCAATCACAGGGCGTTCGCACGAGAAAGCCCAGGACGCTCCCACCTCCACCAGCACTTGGGTCGGTCGGCAGGGCGTCGCCGCGACCGACCTTCGTCCCGTCGGCGCCGGGATCTTCGATGAAGAGCGAATCGACGTCGTCTGCGAGGAGGGATTCCTCCCGAAGGGAGCACCGATCGTCGTGATCCAGGACGACCTGTACCGCAAGGTCGTTCGACGTACGGAGAAGGAGGCTTGAACATGACCGGTTACATCGTGTTGGCAGTCGCAGTGGTACTGCTCCTGTGGTTGTTCTTCTATTTCGTCCCGATGGGGCTTTGGATCTCCGCCCTCGCCGCCGGCGTTCCGGTCGGCCCGATGACGCTGATCGGCATGCGGCTGCGAAAGGTCAATCCGCACCGCGTGATTCTCCCGATGATCGCCGCGTGGAAGGCGGGGCTGCAGCTGTCAATATCTGATCTAGAAGCGCACTACCTCGCTGGGGGGAACGTCGACCGCGTCGCACGCGCCCTGATCAGTGCCGACAAGGCGAACATCGCCCTCGACTTCCAGCGGGCAGCGGCGATCGACCTCGCGGGGCGCGACGTCCTCGACGCCGTGGCGATGTCGGTTAACCCACGCGTCATCGAGACGCCGAAAGTCGGTGCCGTCGCCGCGAACGGGATCCAGCTGTTCGCGATCGCCAAGGTGACCGTGCGAGCGAACATCGATCGGCTCGTCGGCGGCGCGACGGAAGAGACGATCATCGCCCGCGTCGGCGAGGGAATCGTTTCCGCGATCGGCTCGGCCGGATCGCACAAGGAGGTCCTCGAGAACCCGGACAAGATCTCCAAACTCGTACTGGAGAAGGGCCTCGACGCGGGGACCGCGTTCGAGCTCCTGTCGATCGACATCGCCGACGTCGACGTCGGGAAGAACATCGGTGCACAGCTGCAGACCGATCAGGCCGAGGCCGACCTGAAGGTCGCCCGCGCCAAGGCCGAGGAGCGGCGCGCGATGGCCGTCGCCCGCGAGCAGGAGATGACCGCCCTGGTCCAGGAGCGCCGCGCCGCCGTCGTCGAAGCGGAGGCCGAGATTCCGCGTGCGATGGCCGACGCGTTTCGTGAAGGGAACCTCGGGATCATGGACTACTACCGGATGAAGAACGTCCAGGCCGACACGAAGATGCGCGAGGGATTCGCCGGCGGAGATCAACCCCCGTCGCAGGGCCGGATCGAGGGGGAGTAGATGCCTGCCCCGGCCTCGCCGCTCGAACGGCTTCGAAAGCTCGTGAAGGAGGACCCGCGCTCGGCGGTTCTCCTCCACGAGATCCTCGGCCCTCCTCCGGGACTGCGGAAGCCCGGAGCCCCCGGCGACTGATCCTTCCGGAAGGACCGAAGGCCGCGGCGATCGCGGCGCGGAGCGATCCGCCGCTCGTTTGGCAGAGACGACCCGTCTCACTAGAATAGACGTCCGGTGAGGCTGGTGAAAAGGATCCCTGACTTCCTTACGATGTCACGAGGGTTGATCGCCGCGGCGATCTTCTCCCTCGGCTTCATCGGAGAGGGCGCTCTGGAGGCGGTCATCCTCCTGACGATGCTCGGTTGGACAACCGACATCCTCGACGGACGCCTGGCGCGCAAGTACAACAAGCCGCCGACGTGGGTCGGGGAGAAGGAATTCGCCTTCGACATGGCGATGGTCTTCTCCGGCCTCTGCTACCTCGTCCTGTCCGGGTTCATCCCGTTCGTCCCGGCGATCGTTTACGTCATGGTCGCCGCGGCGTTCATCGCCTACTTCCGGTCGAAGATGGTGACGATGTCGTTCGCGACCCCGGCCGTCGCGCTTCCCTTGGTCGTCGCGTACTTCGAGGCGCCCCACGCCCTGATCTGGTACGTCGTCTGGATCGTCGGAGCGCTCGTCTTCGACTGGCGACGCTTCAGCGGGGTCGTGCGGGAGTTCATCCACAACGCCAAGAACCTGTCCCAGCGCTAGAACAGCCGATCCGGCCTCTCCTGTCCGAGGTAGCTCAACGCACGCTCGGTGGCGATCCGCCCTTGCGGCGTCCGCTGGATCAGCCCTTCCTGCAGGAGGAACGGCTCGACGATGTCGGTGATCGTGTCCTTCTCCTCCGACAGCGCCGCGGCGAGCGTGTCGAGGCCGACCGGCCCTCCGGCGAACTTGTCGACCAGAGCCACCAGAACGGCCCGATCGAGCTCGTCGAGCCCCCGTTCGTCGATCCGGAGCATCTCCAGCGACCGGCGCGCGATCCCGGCGTCGATCGCCCCTTCCCCCTCCACCTCGGCGAAGTCGCGGGTCCGGCGGAGGAGTCGATTGGCGATCCTCGGTGTGCCGCGTGCCCGCTTGGCGATCTCCTCCGCCCCGTCGTCCGACACGCCGATCCCGAGGATGCGACCGGTGCGGACGACGACCGTCTTCAGGTCCTCGACCGAGTAGAACCCAACCCGGAACTTGACCTCGAACCGGTCGCGCATCGGGGCCGAGATGAGTCCGGCTCTCGTCGTCGCGCCGACCAGGGTGAACGGGGGGAGATCGATCCGGAGCGACTGCGCGTTCGGCCCCTCGCCGAGGATGATGTCGATCTTGTAGTCCTCCATCGCCGGGTAGAGGATCTCCTCGACGTTTCGCCGGAGCCGGTGGACCTCGTCGATGAAGAAGACGTCGTGCGGTTTGAGGTTCGTCAGGATCGCCGCCAGGTCGCCCGCCTTCTCGATCGCCGGGCCGGAGCTGATCCGGATGTCGACCCCCATCTCCGCGGCGATGATCTGGGCGAGCGTCGTCTTCCCGAGGCCGGGTGGGCCGTGCAGCAGGACGTGATCGAGCGACTCGCCGCGTTTCTTCGCCGCGGCGATGTAGACGCACAGCTTCTCCTTGATCTCGCGTTGGTTGATGTACTCGTCGAGCGACGACGGTCGCAGGCTGACGAGGGTGGCGTCGTCCTCCTCCAGTCGAGTCCCGGCGATCCGTTCCGACCTCATGTCGGCGCCATTGTACCGGTCGCCTGCGCCCCGCTCCAATCCGCGGCGCCCTTCCTGTCTCGATCGACGGCGATGGTGTACCATCCGCCGCGGGGCGCACATGACAGACGCGACGGTCGTCAGCATCGGGACGTTCGACGGGATCCACCTCGGCCATCAGGCGATCCTGGCCGAGGTCCGGCACCAGGCCGACCGTCGCGGCGTCCCGAGCGTGGCCTACGCGTTCGGCCGGCCGCCGCGGCTGCAAGCCGGCGGCGGCGCCGGGCGAAGCCTCCTCCTCCCCGAACCGATCAAGACCCACATGCTCCTCCGGTCGGTGGACCGGGTCGTCCGCGCCTCGTTCTCCGAGATCCGCACGCTCGCCCCGGACGCGTTCGCCGAGCAGATCCTCGGCGAGCGGCTGCGCGCGACGTCCGTCGTCGTCGGCCCGTCGTTCCGGTTCGGTGCCGAGCGCGCGGGAGACCCGGCCGCCCTTCGATCCCTCGGCCGACGTCTCGGCTTTTCGGTGACCGTCGTCCCGCCGGTCCTCGTCGACGGCGAGCCGGTCAACAGCACGCGGATCCGTTCCCTCCTCTCCGAAGGCGATGTCGCCGGCGCCGCCGCGCTCCTCGGGAGGTTCCCCGTTCTCGTCGGCGACGTGGAGATCGGCGATCGGGTCGGCCGAACCCTCGGATACCCGACGGCGAACCTCGCGATTGACCCGCACGTTCTCCTCCCGGCCCACGGCGTCTACGCCGCCAGCGCGTTCGTCGGGAATCCCCCGGGTCCGATTCCCCATCCCGGCCTCCTCTACGTCGGCACGCGCCCGACGCTCGGCCTCAAGAGCGGAGCGCCGCGTTGCGAAGTGCACTTGCTCGCCGCGGCGGAGGGCGAGCTGTACGGGGAGAGGATCGAGGTCCATCTGCGCGAGCGTCTTCGGGGGGATCGAACCTTCCCGTCCCTCGAACAGCTCCGCCTTCAGATCGAGCGGGACGCCAACCGGGCAAGGGAGGTCCTCGCTCGGTTTCCCGATCCTTCCGCACCGATCGGCGGTTGAAAACGGAACTTCGCTCACCTACCATCTCCCAGGCATGTTGGCGCTGGGAGTCGATACATCCGAGCCGCTCGGCGGCGTCGCCCTCTACGACGGACGCGGCCTCGCCGACGAGCGCTGGATGGACGAGCCCCTACGTCATGCCGAGCGGCTGTTTCCGCTGATCGAGGGGGCCCTGAGGGGGAACGGCGTGAGCAGAGATCGAGTCGGGTCGGTGTGCGTCAACCTCGGCCCCGGATCGTTTACCGGTCTGCGGATCGGGCTCGCCGCGGCCAAGGGCTTCTGCCAGGCCGTCGGTGCCGCGCTGATCGGCGTCGACGGCGCGGACGCGTACCGAGCGCGGATCGCCGACGCGAAGCGGGTCTGCGTGATCGTGGCCAGTCGGCGCGACCTGTACTACGCGCAGTTCTTCAGCGGCGCGCGCCCGCGAGGACCGATGCGGCTGATCCGCGAATCGGAGCTTCTGGAGGCCTTGCGGGACGAGGAGCGAGAGGTGACCCTCGTCGGAAGCGGCGCCCCGAAGATCGGCGGCGCACTGCGGGGGCATCCGATGATTCGGATCGCTCCGGAGGAGGCGAATCGACCGTCTCCCCTGGCGATCGCCAAGCTGGGTTGGAACGAGGAACCGGCCGACCGGCTGTACGAGGTCGAGCCGTTATACGTAGAGCCCCTCCTCGCCTGAGGAGGCGTCTGCTGAGGTGATAAGGAACATGTCGAGAATCTGCGAAGTCTGCGGCAAGAAACCGGCCGCCGGCAACACGGTCAGCCACTCGAATCGCCGCACCCGGCGGGTGCGCGCCCCGAACATCCAGCGCGTCCACGCCATCGTCGGCGGGAAGAAGAAGTGGATCCACGCCTGTACCCGGTGCATCAAATCGGGCCGGGTCGTCAAGGCGGCGTGATCGATTCCGCGCCGAAGATCGGAGCGACGCATCCGACCATGCCCGAGAACGCGGTGAGCCCCACGTCGAACGAGGAACCCGAACTCGTCGGTGGCGAGATCGTCGGGATCGAGGAGAGCCGGATCCGCGTTCGCTTGGATTCGGGAACGATCGGCTTCATCGAGCGGCCCGCGGACGGGAAGGCCGGGGAAATCCGGGTCGGGCAGCGCGCCAGCTTCCGCACCGTGACGTCCGATCCCGGCGGCCCGCCTCGCCTCGCCTTCGCCGAACGCGAGGACGCCCCGGCAGCGGAGGAGCCGTTCGACCGTGAGGTCGTCGAGCTGCACAACGCGCTGGCAAACCACCGCCCGTCGAACTCCGTCCGCCCCTTCGAGCGTGTCCATCTCGGCGAGGAGCAGATCCAAAACTGGACCGGTCGCGTCGAGGGGAGCCTTGGCCGCCTCCGGAAGAACCGGGCGAAGCGGCTGAACGAGGAGTTCTACACCGGCTCATAGAGGGAGGTTCTCATGCCGAGAGGTGCGGTCGTCGTCGACGCCGAGCGATGCAAGGGATGCGGTCTCTGCATCGCCGCCTGTCCCCAGCAGGTCCTCGCCTTTTCCGGGTCGCTGAACAAGAGCGGGTACAACGTCGTTCACGTGGAGCGCCCCGAGGCCTGTATCGGATGCGGATTCTGCGCGATGACCTGTCCCGACATCGCCATCGAGGTCTACCGGGAGAAGGTCCGAAGCTAAGGAGGGGGAATGGGTGAACGACTGTTGTTGCGCGGGAACGAGGTGATCGCCGAAGCGGCGATCCGCGCGGGGTGCCAATGCTACTTCGCGTATCCGATCACCCCGCAGGCGGAGCTCCTCGAGCACATGGCGCGCCACATGCCGCGCCTCGGCCGCACGTTCATCCAGGCCGAGAGCGAGATCGCCGCGATCAGCATGGTCTACGGAGCGGCGTCCACCGGTGTGCGCACGTTGACCTCGTCCTCCTCGCCCGGAATCAGCCTCAAGCAGGAGGGGATCTCGTACCTCGCCGGGTCGAACCTTCCGGCGGTGATCGTCAACGTGGTGCGCGGCGGCCCCGGCCTGGGAAACATCGCGCCGTCGCAGTGCGACTACTTCCAGGCGACGCGGGGCGGCGGCCACGGGGACTACCGGACGATCGTCCTCGGTCCGTCCACCGTCCCCGAGGCCGGCGAGCTGACGATGCTCGCGTTCGACCTCGCCGACAAGTACCGGACCCCGGTGGTGCTCCTCGCCGACGGGATGCTCGGTCAGATGATGGAGCCGGTCGAGCTGCCCGAGCCGGTCGACGTCGACGACCTCCCGGCGAAGGACTGGGCGACGACCGGCGCGGCGGGGCGCCCTCCGAACATCGTGCTCAGCTTCGACCTCGATCCGGAGAAACTGAAACAGATGAACCTCGCCCTCCAGGCGAAGTACCGGGAGATCGAGGCGAACGAGGTCCGCTACGAGGAGAGCGACGCCGAGGACGCGGACATCGTGATCGCCGCCTACGGAACGATCGCCCGAATCGCGAAGAGCGTCGTGCGCATGGCCCGCGCCGAAGGGATCCGACTCGGCCTGTTCCGCCCGATCACGCTGTGGCCGTTTCCGTATGAACCGCTGCGAACGCTGGCCGACCGCGTCGACACCGTACTGTCCGTCGAGATGAGCGCCGGCCAGATGTGGGAGGACGTCCGCCTGGCGGTGGCCGAGCGCGCCGCAACCCCGTTCTACGGGGAGCTCGGCGGCGTCGTCCCGACGCCGCGCGGGATCCTGAACGAGGTGAGAAAGCATGCCAGCTGACATCGCGAACATGGTCAAGGTCTTCGAGAGGCCGAAGAGCCTCACGGACGCCCGATTCACCTACTGCCCGGGCTGCCATCACGGGATCATCACGCGAATCATCGGACAGGCGCTTGACGAGCTCGACATCGCCGAGCGGACGATCGGCATCGCGCCGGTCGGCTGCTCCGTCTTCGCCTACCTGTGGTACAAGTGCGACGCCCTCCAGGCCGCCCACGGGCGGGCGAGCGCGGTCGCGACCGGGGCGAAGCGGGCGCGCCCGGACCTGATCGTGTTCTCGTACCAGGGGGACGGGGATTTCGCGAGCATCGGCACCGCCGAGTCGATCCACGCCGCGAACCGCGGCGAGAACATCACCGTCATCTTCGTGAACAACCAGATCTACGGCATGACCGGCGGGGAGCTCGCCCCGACGACGCTGGTCAACCAGAAGACGACGACCACGCCGGACGGCCGCGACCCGAAGCTGTTCGGGTATCCGATCCGGTTCTCGGAGATGATCGCTCAGCTCGACGCCCCGGCGTACGTCACCCGGCAGGCGCTGTACGACACCAAACGCATCCACGACGCGACCGCGGCGATCAAGAAGGCGTTTCAGTACCAGGTGGAGGGGAAGGGGTACTCGCTCGTCGAGATGCTCTCGACCTGCCCGACGAACTGGCGGATGAGCCCGGTCCAGGCGAACGAGCACGTGGCGAACGTGGTGACCGAGGTCTTCCCGCTCGGCGACCTCATCGACAGGGGGTAGGATGGAACGTTCAGTCGTCATCGCAGGATTCGGCGGTCAGGGGGTCATCCTCGCCGGCAAGATCCTCGCCCAGGCCGGGATGGATCACGGGCTCGAAGTGACCTGGCTCCCATCGTACGGGCCGGAGATGCGCGGCGGGACGGCGAACTGCACCGTCGTCCTGTCCGACGAGCCGGTCGGCTCCCCGATCGTCGACGATCCGTCGGCGCTCGTCGCCATGAACCGGCCGTCGCTCGACAAGTTCGAGCCGACCATCGCCGCCGGCGGCGCCGTCGTCGTCAACAGCTCGCTCGTCGATCGCAAGGCAAGCCGCGACGATCTCGACGTCCGCTATCTCCCGCTCAACGACCTCGCCGCGGAGGCGGGGAATCCGCGCACGATCAACATGGTCGCCCTGGGCGCGTACCTGAAGGCCACCGGGGTCATCCCGCTCGAGACCGCCCAACGGGCGATGGCCCGCATGCTCGAGGAGAGCGGGAAGGGACGATTCGTCGACGCGAACAACAAGGCGCTCGAGGAGGGGTACCACGCCGCCTGAACCGATCCGCGCCGTCCGCCGGGAGAACGTCTTCCACGGACGGCTCCTGGACGTCTTCGTCGACACGCTGGAACGCCCCGACGGCTCCCGCACGGCGCGGGAGATCGTCGCCCACCCCGGAGCCGCGGCGATCGTCCCCGTTCTGGCGGACGGGAAGGTCCTCCTCGTGAGACAGTATCGGCACGCCGTCGGATCGGATCTGTGGGAGATCCCGGCGGGGAAGATCGAGCCGGGCGAGGACGCGCTCGTCTGCGCCCGGCGCGAGCTCCAGGAAGAGACCGGGTACGCCGCCGAGACGTGGACCCGCGTTCTGTCGTTCTACACCTCCCCGGGCTTCTCGGACGAGCGGATCGTCCTGTTTCGCGCGTCCCGACTCCGACCGGTCGGGACGGCCGACCACGGCGAGATCGCCGAGCGGTGCGCCCGGTCGATCGACGGGATCGAGCGGATGATCCGTGCTTCTCAGATCACCGACGCGAAAACGATCCTCGCCGTCTCGTGGGTCTTCGGTCGGGCGAAGGAGACGCCGGATGCTCGGCCGACAGCCGCGCCGTAGGCGGACGTCGCGCGCTTCGAGTTCCCGCTTCTTCCGGTTCGGCCTCGCCGCGGACGGGTCGTACCGGTTCGATCCGTTCGCGCTCCCCCCTCAGTTCCGGATGCTCGGCACCGGCCAGCTCGGCGGCAAGGCGCGGGGGCTCCTGTTCGCGATGAAGGCGATGCACGACGGCGCCCGGCTCACCCGGTTTCAACACCTCCTTCGGTTCCCGGACTCCACCGTGTTGACATCGGAGGTGTTCGAGACGTTCATGGAGGAGAACCGGCTGCAGGACGCCGTGCGCGCCGGCTGCGAAGGGACGATCACCCTCGACGAGCTCTCCGAACGGATCGTCTCGGCAACGTTCCCGCGGGCGTGGGCCGAAGAGTTGATCCCGTTTCTCGAGCGGGAGACCCGGCCGCTCGTCGTCCGCTCTTCGTCGGTGATGGAGGACGACCCGGACCACTCCTTCGCCGGGATCTACCTGTCGGTCTTTCTGGCGAACACCGGGCCGCTCGACGCGCGCCTCAAGCGGCTGATCGATGCGATCAAGCGCGTCTACGCGTCGACGTTCGCCCCGAACGCGCGGGCGTACCGAAAGCGGCACGGGCTCGACTGGCGAAAGGAGAGGATGGCCATCCTCGTCCAGAACATGATCGGGGGCCCGTACGAACACGACCTGTTCTACCCGCTCGTCGGCGGCGTCGCGTTCTCCCGCAACTACTACCCGTGGACCGACCGCCTCACGCCGGACGACGGGGTCGTCCGGCTCGTCGTGGGCACCGGCACGAGGGCGGTCGGCCGCGAGTACGCTCGCGTGTTCTCGCCGCGGCGGCCGGGCCTCCGGCCGGAGGGGTTCGACGTCGGCACGATCGTCCGGTACTCGCAGGAGACGGTCGACGTCCTCGACATGGAGGCCGGAGAGCTCGCCCAGCGGAAGCTGTACGAGCTCGACAACCCCCTCCTCGCGACGATCTGCTCCCGGGTCGACGCCGACGGGGAACTCCGCGAGACGCCGCACGCCCCGGCCGGTCTCGGCGGCCGGCTCATCGCGTCCTTCACCAGCCTGATCGAGACGGACGCGATCATGCCGCTGACCCCGCTGATCCGAGAGCTGCTCACCGCCCTGGCCGAGCTGCTGGAGCTGCCAGTCGACGTCGAGTTCGCGATCGACTTCTCCGGACCGGAAGCGGAGGCGGCCGGGTCGCCGCTGTTCTCCATCCTGCAGGTCCGCCCGCTCGGCAGCCGCCCCGAGCACCGCCGGATCCACCTCCCGCAGGTCCGCGAGGACCGCTCGGTCCTCGAATGTCACCAAGTCCTGGGAAACGGAAGGATCGACGGAATCCGCCATCTCGTCCTCGTGTCTCCCGAGACGTATCGGTGGGACAAGGGGTACGAGATCGCCCGGTCGGTCGGTCGGATCAACCACCGTCTCTCGGAGCGCGACGAGCCGTACGTCCTGATGGGGCCCGGCCGTTGGGCGTCGACGAACCCGCAGCTCGGCGTCCCGGCGCAGTACAACGAGATCGCCGGCGCGTCGGTCATCGTCGAGATGTCGACCGGATCGTTCGCCCCCGAGCTCTCGTACGGGACCCACTTCTACGCCGACATGGTCGGAAGCGGCGTCCTCTACCTACCGTTCCGAGAGGAGGCGGGAGACCGGCTGAACCGGGATCTCCTGGCGAACCAGGAGGTGGCCTACCGGGACGAATTCGTGACCCACTACACGTTCCGGCACGGACTGAGCGTGTTCGTCGACGGGGAGCATCAGCGGGGGATCATCTTCCTTCAGCGTCCGCGCTCGGCCCGAGCACGACGACGGCGTCCCATGGGCTGAGCCGAAGCGCCATCCGACCGCCGGAGACGCGGTGTGCCCGCCCGCTGAGCGGATCGACATAGGCGCCGTCCGCCAGCGGGACAGCCGGGGAGGCGTCGACCGTCGTGTTTCCGCCGAACAGGCCGACAACGACGATCCGCCGGCCGTGGCTGGATCGGGCGTAGCCGACGGTGCGCTCGTTCGGTAAATCGAGAACTGACACGGTGCCCGGCGAGGGGTCCGAGACCACGTCCAGCTGTTCGGCTCGAGCGGCGAGCGCCCCGCGGATCGTCGGGACGATCCCGCCGTCTCCCTCCCAGTCCATCGCCATCGGGCTGTAAAGCGACAGCCGTTCCGCCGAGTACCGGGAGGCCTCCTCCGCGGAGAAGTCGAGACCGGTGTTGACCGGCGCGGTCTCCCCGAGCTCGAAGCCGGCGTGGAGGAACGGCGCGGCCGGCAGGAAGCAGCCGAGAATCCAGGCCAGCCTCGATCGAGACACGCCCCCGTCGCGCGCCGCGCACCGCGGGGTGTTGTGCGTCTCGGGCGCGGCGAGGAACGGGAGCGACACGCCGCGCTCGCTCAGCTCCCACAGCACGTCCCGCAGAGGGGCAGGGCGGTGGACGGACCACCAGAAGCTCCCCATGACCGCGTCGTACCCCTCGGCCTTAGCCGTCGAATCGAGGCGGAAGTCCTCGTCCCAGAACGCGAAATCCGGATCCAAGCGGCGCGTCTCGCCGATCAGCCGAGCCTTCAGCTGCCCGGGAAGCGCGTGTCCCATGTCGATCAGCGCCCCGTCGATTCCGAACTGCCTCTGGTAGTGAGGCACAATCCCGGCAATTCGCTCCCACAGCGCCTCGACCGCCTGCTGGGGACGCGCGAGCCGCGCGTCGTACATCCGAAGCGTATTGTACGCCATGTAGTCGAAGTCGGGGTGCTCGTACATCCGAAGGTACGTGACGTCATTCCAAGGCGGCTGCGCGTCGTCGGGAGGCCAATCGGAGAACGCCCCGGGGATCCGCGCGGACGACCCGTCCCGCAGCCGCGCGACCCAGCCGGTCCCGTCGTGCACGACACCCGTCAGCTCGTCCGGGCGCACGAACTGCTCGCGGTAGGCGGCCGACGGCGCCGGGAGATCGGTGCGCGCTCCGGCCTCGACGCGCGCCTTGATCTCTCGAAGCTCCGCCTCCGCGAACGTCGGTCGGCCGAACGCGCTGCCCTCCCGGATCCAGTAGAACCACTGCGGATGCTCCGCCGCCCAAACGCTGTCCCTCGCCGCTGTGCGGAGGACGAACTCGACGACCACGCGGAGTCCGAGACGATGCGCGGCTTCCGTGAACGCCGCGAACTCCGCCTCCGCTCCCAGCCCGAGGATCGGCTCGGCGAGCGATTCGTCCAGCCGGTACGGGTCGCGAACCGCGTACGGCGACCCGAGACGTCCCTTTCGTCCGTCGATCCCGATCGCCGTGATCGGAAGGAGGTGGACGGTGTTGCAGCCGAGGTCCCGGACGTAGGGGAGAAGGGCGATCGCCTTGGCGAAAGTGCCCGTTTCACGAACTCCTCTCGCCGCGGAGGGACCGATCCGCCCGTCGTCGTCGTGATCGAACGCGGCTGCTGTTCGGACCAGCAGGTTGTAGACGACCGCGTTCCGCGTCCATCTGTCGCCTCGCCCGTTCTCGGCCGGCTCGAGCCGTTCGCTCAGCGCTCGCTCCACCGCGGC
>Ga0315546_1000257_pt1 | contig 39678 bp, 40 predicted proteins | sample SalMarSW160170MG_FD_203833 | JGI IMG/M metagenome (GOLD analysis project Ga0315546, IMG submission 203833) | Salt marsh sediment microbial communities from the Plum Island Ecosystem LTER, Massachusetts, United States - Salt Marsh Sediment SW1601-170 ...
GTACGGTGGTATGGGATTATGGCAGCTATAGCGGTCGCGTCGCTGTTAGTCATCATGTTCAGGGAAGCAAAAAGGCTAGGCATCACACGTTATCTATACGGCATTTCCCTCTGGGGTATTATTGGCGGCTTTATCGGAGGCCGGCTAGCATATGTAATCTATTATTGGGAGTATTTCATGACAAACCCCCGAGAGATTATCGGCTTTGCTGGCCTTGCTCAAATGGGGATGATTATCGGCATCATTGTGGCAGCATTGATCTATATGGGGGTAAAGAGAATGCGCTTCGAGATGCTACTTAGTATAGGCGATGCCTTTATTGTGGGAGCGCTTTTAGCCCTTGCCATAGGCAGGATTGGTTGCACCCTAAACGGCTGCTGCTACGGCCAGCCCAGCCCATTTAATTTTTTCCCCTTGGCGGTAACCTATACCCCTCGAGGTACTATCCCGCCTGAATACTGGGGGGTGCCACTATACCCCACTCAGATTTATCACGTATTCTGGAATCTGATAGTTTTTGCTATAGTGTGGAGATTTCGGGGAAAGTTTAAACCCAAAGGCGGCCTCTTGTTCTTTGGTTTTTGTATTTATGCCATCGGCGATCTCGGCTTGAGATTTCTTCGTGGCGATCGCGGGATAATATTGTTCTTAGGTCTTGACTACCCCCAGGTTGTTGACCTTGCTATATTCTTGATTTTTTCTTCCTGGCTCATTATCAGACTCCGCCGATTCAAGAAACAGGCTTTGGTGACCGAGCTTGCTAACGAGGCTGAGCCGGAGCAAAGTCGAGAAGATTAAGGCTTAGTACATCTTCTCCATTCCAGCGCCTTTTCCTCAGGTTATACACGATATCTATGCAAGACGGAATTTCCTCTCGTTTTCTCTGCGACTCAAAATCTACAGCTTGCCAGGTTACATTTCCCTGTTTGAGTTTTAGTCTCAGCCATTCGCCCTGGTTGCCGAAGTTACGACACTCGATTACCTCGACCTGCCGGGTGAGAAAGGTCGGCTGTGGGTTGCCTCGACCAAAAGGGCTCAATTTTTGCATAAGGTTAAAGGTCTCTCCACTAAAGGTAGCTAAGGGAAGCTCGGCATCAATCACTATTCCCGGGCGAAGGTCGAGATGACCTAATTGGTCCATAGCTAGTCCGGTAATCCGTTCCTCTAGCTGAGCTAAATTTTGGCGCATTACGGTGAAGCCAGCGGCTAAGGGATGTCCACCAAAGGCGGTAAGCAAGTCATGACATTTTTCTAAAGCAGCTGCAACATCGAATTCAGGTATGCTACGACAGCTACCTTGACATAGCTCAGAGCCTAAGCTGATGATAATGGTAGGCTTGTAAAATTCAGCTGCTAACTTGCCAGCAACAAGCCCGATGACACCGATGGAGTAGCTTTCGTCACCATCTATAAGCACCGGCAGATGTAGTTTAGCGGCTAGTTTCTCCCTCGCGCGGCTTAATACTTCATTGGTCAACTTTTGCCGCTCGGCATTTTTCCCCTCTAGCTCCAGGGCTAGTAAGCGAGCTTCCTCTGGTGACTGAGTGGTGAGTAACTGGTAGCTGGTGGAGGCATTGTCCATCCTGCCAGCAGCATTGAGGCGAGGCCCTAGTGTCCAGGAGATATCTTCAGCATCAAGTTCACCCTGCTTCAGCCCGGTCAATTTAACCATTTCTCGAATTCCCACGCGGGAGCTATTATTAAGCTCTCTCAGTCCTTCCTGCACCAGGTAACGATTCTCACCAACGAGAGTAACTAAATCGGTAATAGTGGCCAAAACTACTAAGTCCAGCAATTTGGTTAGCCATTTCTCCCGGCTATCTTTGTGAAATAGCGCTTGCAGAAGCTTGAAGGCAACGCCAGCACCGGCTAGATCCGGATAGGGATACACTGAATCCTTTCGCTTGGGGTCAACTACAGCTATGGCTTGAGGCAGGCTCCCTAATGGAATGTGGTGGTCGGTGATAATCACATCTATCCCCATCTCTTGAGCCTGTTTTACCTCTGCAAGGTCAGTTACGCCACAATCAACAGTAATTACCAAATCTGCCCCCTGGGACTGAAGCTTCTCCAGAGCTGAAATCCTTAATCCGTGGCCTTCATTGAAGCGGTCAGGAATATAGGGAATAACTTCAGCACCAAGCCATGATAGTCCCCCGACAAGAATAACTGTGGCTGTGACGCCGTCAACATCAAAGTCACCATAGACGGCAATCTTTTCCCGGGAAAGCACGGCCTTATAGACTCTGCTTACAGCCTGTGATATATCAGGAAGGAGGAGGGGATTACCCTCCAGCCTACGGTCAGCAGACAAAAAAGGGTCGATTCCTTCTAGCTTAACACCACGATTGTAGAGAAGTTGAGCAATTAGCGGAGAAAAGTCAGAAGCATTTAAGTATTCGTCTGGCGCTGGAGGCAGGACTTTCCATCGAGCTCGTTGATTCAATTTCATACCTCAGCTTAATGCCCTTGGTTAGAATCGCTAACTATATCACAGAAAAGGCTTTAACAAAATGTCTTTGCGAGTCCCGATTTATCGGGGCGAAGCAATCTCACATCCTTTTCAGAGATTGCCAAACCATAATTCTCTATCCCCTGGCGGGAGAGAGTTAGAGTGAGGGGGAAACTCACTCTAACCCAGACCCTCTCCCTTCAAGGGTGATAGTTTTATGCAAAATCATGCTGAGGACCATGATTTGACCACTCAGCCAGGCAATACATATAATCCATGTTAATGAAGGTGGCTTTCTACACATTGGGTTGTAAGCTCAATCAGGCCGAGACGGAATCTCTGGCTAATCGTTTTAGCGAAGCTAGATTTCAACTTGTATCCCCCGGTGAAGGGGCAGATATTTATATTGCCAATACCTGCACGGTCACCCATATTGCCGACCGCAAGTCACGCCACTGGCTCAGGCTGGCAAGGCGCAGAAATCCCCAGGCCCTAATTATTGCCACTGGCTGCTATGCCCAAAGAAACCGTCAAGAGCTAGCTCAGCTTGCTGACTTCGTAGTTGATAACAAAGAGAAAGAGCACCTGCTTGCCCTTACCCAAACCCTCGCCTTTGAAAGGAGAGGACTGGGTGGGGGTGAAACAAAGCAATCTCAGATGCTCGCTGCCACCATCAGGACTCGTAGCCTGACAAAGATTCAAGATGGTTGTCATAGCCCCTGCACATATTGCATTGTGCCCAAAGTAAGACCTCACGAATATTCCCTGCCCGCTTCCCAAATAATTGGCGAGGTTAAGCAAAAGGTGGCCCTCGGTTACAAAGAAGTCGTTCTCACCGGGACAAAAGTTGGCAGCTATAAAGACACTGTACTGAGCGCTAGCGAAGGATCTAGTACTGACCTCAGGGATTTGGTCCAACATATTCTCCACGACACGGGCATTGAGAGATTGCGTCTCTCGTCCTTACAGCCTTCGGAAACATCTCCTGAATTTCTTGCCTTGTGGCAGGATGAAAGGCTTTGTCGGCATTTCCATCTAGCGCTGCAAAGTGGAAGCGAGACCGTACTCCAAAGGATGAAGAGGAGCTACTCTCTGGACCAATATCAGAGAACAGTAAATTTGATTAAAGAAATGATACCAGATGTAGCCATCACCACAGATATCATGGTTGGTTTCCCCAGTGAAAGCGATGAGGAGTTCGAACAGAGCTACTCTTTTTGCCAGCAAGCTGGCTTCGCCAACATCCATGTCTTCCCCTTCTCACCCCGCCCCGAGACAGCGGCAGCCAAGATGCCCGAGCAGGTAAAAGACAAAGTTAAACAAGAGCGCAACCAGCGGATGCTAGAGCTATCTCGAAGCTCCCGGCGCAGCTTCTGCGAGCAGTTCTTGGGGCAAACCATGCCAGTCCTGTGGGAGAAGGAAACCAGTCCCGGAAGTGGCATATACTCTGGGCTAACTGGCAACTATATCAGAGTACTTGCCCATAGTGAAAAGTCTCTGAGCAACGAAATAACACCTGTTAAACTGGTAGAATTTCATAACCAGGGAATGTGGGGAGAGGTGATAGATGAAAATCCAGGTTAAGGTAAAGCCCAGCTCTAAGACCGAAGAGCTGAGCCGGGAAGGCGACAGCTTTATAATCAAAGTCAAAGAGCCTCCGAAGGAAGGCAAGGCCAACCAGGCAGTTATCAAATTACTGGCAGAGCATTTCGGCATCCCCCAGAGCCGGGTCAGGATTCTCAGCGGCTTCAGAACCAGAAATAAGCTTATTGAGGTTGCAGAAGAGTAAGGTACAAGTCTTTTCCCTAAGCAAGGCAGCCTAGGTAGGTTTAAGAAAGCTTGCGTTCCTGAGCTGCGAAGCCAAGCTTCTGGCTGCGATTTGCTGCTTCCTCTAAATTAGCTCGGTCGGGGCTGCCTCTGGTCTCAGGTTTGGTGGCGTTAAGGCCTGCGGCAGCGCTGGCCATGATAAGCGATTGCGCCAGACTACTCCCCATAATATGGTAGGCGGCAAAGACCCCGGCGAAGACATCTCCACAACCCACTGTGCTGACTACATTTAGACCCAGCTTTTTGAGGGGCAAGGCGGGGATTTGGGTCACCGCATCGCTAGCCGGTTCAAGCATGGCTGCCCCCTGAGCGCCAAGTTTGAGCACCGTGTGATTGCCGAATCCTAACTCTTTTAGCTTCTGTAAGCTTATATTTAACTCATCTGTTCCCAGTAGAGCATTCGCCTCCGTCTCATTCAAGAAGAGGACCTCTATTTCTTTAGCAAGAGACTGCAATACTTCCCGGTTCGGGCTTATCAGAATCCCCGGGTCCCACAGCACGGGGACACCACGCCGTTTTGCCAGGTTTATTAGCTCCTCTGCCACTTCTAACGGAGGGTCGGTGAGGACCATGCCTCGACATTCCTGTAGCTGCTGCTTGACCTGTGCTTTGTTCAGGTGTTCCAGACTTAGCCTGGCATTCGCCCCCAGATGACTGGAAATAACGTTCTGTCCCCTTTGGTCAACCAGGATATAAGCCTGCCCCGATTCTTCTCTCGCAATGTGGTCGATGCCCTCGGTGATGACTCCTTCGTCCTCGAGGGCGGCAATTTGCTGGCGAGCAATTTCATCCTTTCCCAGAGCGCCTATCAGTGCAACCTCTTTAGCCTCCAAAATCCGTGCCGCCGCCACAGCAATGTTGCCCCCTGTCCCTCCGGATACTCGAGTGATATGTTTTATGGTAACCTCTTCACCGGGCACCGGCAGCCGCTCTACGAAGCAGCTAATATCCCAGTTTATGGCGCCACATACTACCAAGCTAGACATCTTACTCCTCCAGTATACGCGATAAAAATAGCTTTAGAAAGCGAGGGCCGTCCACGGCAGAGGCTACGTGTATCGACTGAGAGTCGCCAGAGGACAAGATACGAGTAACTCCTCTATCCCAGCCATTTCCCTTAACTACTTCTACCCTTGCCGATATAAAATCGAGCAAGGGAGCATCCAGCAACACTACCAAAGCTAGCGGGTCATGCATTCTACAGCATCCGTGGCATTTTACCTCGTATTCTACCAGTTGGGCTGCCAGATGTGCAGTCGGTGTACGCCCGGTCTTAATTTGCTCCAGATGCCAGCTGTTCAGGCAAGCTGCAGGATCCATAGATACATCCAGCCCCACAGCGAAGATGTCCACCCCGGAGTTGAATACTATATGAGCAGCCTCAGGGTCCTGCCAGATATTGAACTCGGCAAAGGGAGTGCAATTCCCTTTGCCGTAGGGCGTAAGACCATAAGCACCTCCCATGAGAACCAGCCCGGCTAAAAGTCCAGCCAGTTCGGGATGAAGCTCAAAAGCACAAGCCACATTGGTTAGAGGCCCCGTGGCCACCAGAGTAACTTCGCCGGGAGCATCCAAAACCGACTGGGCAAGGAAATCCCAGGCTTTCGCCGGGTACAGTTTGAGCTTAGGAGAAGGCAAGCCGCAGTCGCCCAGCCCGTCTGAACCATGATAGCTTAAGGCATCTTCTAAAGGGTGGTTCGAAGGGCTTGCTGCCCCCATCACCACCGGGATACCGCCTTCGTTCAGATATTCTAATACTCGGCGAGCGTTGGCGCTGGTCGATTCCACAGGAGCATTGCCCGCCACTGTAATGATGCCCAGGACCTGGACTTCAGGCGATTTTAACGCCAAAATTAAAGCCAGGGCATCATCGACGCCGGGGTCCATATCCCAAACTACTTTCCGCATCGAATCCTACGGAATACACTATCATAAATTTCGGAAGAGCATAAGTATAAACAGAATAGCAGAAACAATTATGGTCAACCGCAGAATTTAAGCTTTCAGGGATTTATGGTACTGAATCAGACCCCCAGCCTCCACCATGTCTATAAACCACGCTGGAATTATCAGGCGAAACTCAAACTTTTTGCCCGTATTGAGGTTCTTGATAGTCCCTTGCCTCAGGTTAATCATTATTTCATGCCCGGTCTCAAATTCAGCGGAAATTCCCGGCAAATCTATGGCCGGGCAGCCAAGGTTCCAGAAGTTCCTGAAGAATATCCTGTGGATTGAGTCGGCAACGACAGCCTGGACACCCTTAAACTTCAGAGTTTCCGCAGCCTGCTGCCGGCTTGAACCAATCCCAAAGTTTTCTTCGGCAACTATAATGTCCCCTTTGGCAACATTGGGGAGGAAATCCCCGGGCACATTCTCACGATGTCCGACATCGCTTAGCCCGCTTCTGGCGATAAATTCCTGATATTGGCTCTGGCTCGTTTCATCACCGCCCATGATGAACCTGCCGGCAAAGAGTTCATCGGTGTCAACATCCTTACCAAACTTCCAGACTCGTCCTTTGAGTTCCATCTACTCCTCCTAGAAAAACTCTCGTGGGTCACTTATTTTGCCCTTCAACGCCGAGGCTGCCACGGTCGCCGGTGATGCCAGATATATTTTGGCAGTCACGTCACCTACCCGACCCTGAAAGTTACGATTTGCCGTACTTATGCAAACCTCGCCCGGCCCCAGTATGCCCATATGCGCTTCCATACACGGACCACAGGTGGGTGGACCGACCACAGCCCCAGCCTCCACAAATATCGCTATTAACCCCTCTGCCAGAGCGGCTTTAAGGATATCCTGCGAGGCCGGTATGACTATAACCTTGGTAAACTTATCCACCTTCCGACCTTTGAGTATTCCAGCAGCAATCCTGAGGTCTTCCAGGCGTCCATTGGTGCACGAGCCTATAAACGCCTGGTCGATTCTGATCCCCTCGACCTCGGTAACTCCTACAGCATTGGACGGCTTCGGGGGCACGGCGACCATGGGCTCCTTAATATCATCAGCCTGGAACTCAAGTGTTTCCGCATACTCCGCATCCCGGTCGCCCTGAATAAGCTCGAAAGGCTGGTTGGTCCTGCTTTTGAGAAAATCCACCAGCTTCTGGTCAGGCTCGATGATACCATTAGTGGCGCCTGACTCTATTGCCATATTGGTTAACACCATGCGACTCGCGATGCTCATTTGCCTTATTGCCGAGCCCGTATATTGAAGAGACTTGAACAAAGCGCCGCTTATACCCAACTTCTTCAATATGAGAAGCATCAAGTCCTTAGACATTATGGGAGGCACGAGCTTGCCTTCGACATTTATCCTGATAGTCCCCGGGACTCGCTCCCACAACTTTCCCGTTTTGAAGACCACGGCCATCTCATCAACACCAATCCCGGTCGCAAAAGCCCCAACCACACCCGATGTCGTGGTATGGCTGTCCACACCAACAAGAATCATTCCCGGCAGCACGTGCCCTTTTTCCACAAGCACCTGGTGGGCTATGCCCCCCTTGCCAACTTCGTAGTAGTTTTCTATACCTTGTTCAATGACAAATTTCTTTATATTGAGACACTTTTTGGCAGTATCGATGTCCTTGTTGGGCACATAATGGTCCAACACCACTACGATTCTTGCGGGATCCCAGACCTTTTCCACGCCTAGCTCCCTGAATTTGGCAATCGTATGCGCACCTAACGCATCATGTATCATGGCTAGATCCACAGAGACCTCGACAATCTCGTCCGGCTTCACAACTTTCTTCCCGGCTTTCTTAGCTAGTATCTTCTCAACAAGAGTCATATTCGTCTCCCGTTTTGGAGATGCTTATCTTATCTGATTCACCAAGGTTGCCGCAAATGCCACACATTTTTGTTTGTCATTGCGAGCACCTGAAAGGTGCATGGCAATCTCTATCTCAACAGACCCACCAAGATTGCTTCGTCGCTATGCTCCTCGCAATGACAAAGCAGTAAGGCATCTTTGCATCAAGAGGCGCCGACATGATATTTTTGAGCTAGTGGCTATTGAAGAAGTCATTGAGCTTTTAGGGCAAGAATACGGGCCTCGCAAGTGGCAGCCAGACAGGGACCCTATTGATGTGCTCATAGGGACCATACTGTCTCAAAATACCTCGGATGCAAATTCGGGAAGAGCTTTTGCCTCTCTTAAAGCCAGCTTCGATAGCTGGAAAGCCGTAGCTTCGGCTCCAGCAGAGCATATCGCTCAGGTCATTAAGTCCGGGGGGTTATCCCAAATCAAGGCCGTTAGGATCAAACAGGCACTCGAGCAAATTGAAAAGGAACAGGGTCGTATCAGCCTTGATTCCCTCAAATCGATGAACATAGCTGAAGCTGAAGACTACCTAATGCGTCTGCCTGGGGTAGGACATAAGACAGCTAGCTGTGTGCTACTTTTTTCCCTGGGGAAGCCATCCTTGCCTGTGGATACCCACGTTTTTCGGGTAGCCAAACGGTTGGGACTGATTGATTCCAGAGTGTCCATAGAAAAGGCACATAGCTTGCTTCAGGAGCAAATTCCACCCTCAAAGGTATATCAATTCCATATCCATATGATAGAGCATGGCAGGCGGATATGCCACGCTCGACAACCTCGCTGCAACAGGTGCATATTGCGGGGCGTTTGCCCCAGCTCGCTTTACTAATCTAGCCTGGTTAGTAAGTGATATAATGGTTGATATGGCGCAAATACTAAAGAGCAAAAACCTGGCTACCAAGTTTCAGATAATGGTGGAAATAGCAGCACATCAGCCTAACATACAGCAGAAAGACATCGCCCCGAGATTGGGCATCACTTCGCAGGCGGTTTCCGAGTACGTGAAGGAATTGATAAAGGATGGCTGGCTGAGCTCCGAGGGTCGCTCCCGATATAAAGTAACCAGGGAGGGCGTAGATTGGATTTTGCAGATGTCCCGGCAGTTACATAGTTACGCTTGGTTTGTGAGCAAAGCCGTGGCTGATATATCGACTACCACTGCCATATCTGATAGCGACTTATCCGTTGGTCAACCAGCGTCGTTATATATGAAGGACGGCTTGCTCTTCGCCTCCGATGCCATAAGTGGTAAAGGGGCTAAAGGAACAGTCGTAACCAAGGCTAAAAAAGGACAGGATGTCGGCATTCGCAACGTTGAAGGGGTAATAAAACTCGAGCCAGCTAAAGTCATGATAGGCAAAGTACCCAATGTGCAGGGTGGAGGTTCCAGGAGCACCGACCTTGCCCGATTGGAAAGGGAGGTAAAGGAAACGAGGCTGGTGGGAGCAATGGGCACGGAAGCCCTGGTAGCATTGACGCAGATAGGTATAAAGCCTGATTACGTTCATGGCGTCCGGGAAGCAGCCATAGAAGCAGCTTACTGTAGCCTGCCCTTCCTGGTTGCCTGTAGCGAGGACAAGGTTTCAATTTTGGTGCAGAGATTGGAAGAGGAAAATCTAGATTATGATATTGTTGACCTGAGGAAAAGATAGGGAATCCTTCAATATAAAGTTGCCGCGTGGAGTGATAGGGGGGTTTTCTATCTCGCCTAATCGCACATCCCTCTGAACTGCAAAATTTTCTCAAATACTGCCCTAAAATCCCTTGACATTTTATCCTGTAGCATTTAGAATGTGGAAAACAAGTGCACTTGTATAAAATAAAGTAATTTTGTGTAGAAGGAGGTAAAAATGAGTCGCATTAAAAGCTTTTGTAAGCAAATCTTTACACGAGGCACAAACTGGTTCCTGGCGCTTTTGACCATATCTCTTGTCCTGACAGCCTGCAGCCCTACCGAGCAGACACCAACACAATATGTAGTTGATGACCTGGGAAGGCTGGTCGCCATTAACGGAACACCCCAAAGAATCGTCTCCCTGGCTCCCTCTAACACCGAGATTTTGTTTGCCCTGGATCTGGGGGACAAGGTGGTGGGAGTTACAGATTGGTGCGATTATCCTCCGGAAGCTCTGGGGAAGGAAAAAGTAGGGGGATTTTACCCACCCGATATAGAAAAGATAATTGCGTTAGAGCCTGATTTGATATTGGCCACTGATATTCACAGATTTGAGATTATTCCTACCTTGGAAGAGCAAGGGTTTACAGTATTTGCTTTGGCGCCACAAACTCTAGACGATGTACTGGAAAGCATTCAGAAGGTAGGAAAGGTAACTGGAGAGGAAGAGGAAGCTACTGAGCTTGTGAACGAGATGCAAAGCAAGATTGAAGAAATAGCAGAATTGACCCAAGGGCTCGAGGAAAGACCACGAGTCTTTTATGTCACTTGGCATGACCCAATATGGACTATCGGCAGGAACACCTGGATTGACGACCTGATTTGGATAGCAGGTGGGAACAATACCTTCTCTCAGTACTTCGAGAGTGGTGCCATGGTCGAAATTGAATGGGTCCTCTTCTGCAACCCAGAAGTAATCATCGCCAGCGAATGGTCATTTGACTGGGCGATGAACGAGACCGCACTTAACGTTACCGACGCCAGGCAAAGCGGTAGCATCTACACGTGTGATGATAACCTCGTTCAACGCCCGGGTCCCAGGCTGGTCAAGAGCTTAGAGTGGTTTGCCCATTTCATACAACCTGATATATTTCCTGAGGAGCCTGAGGATTAGCTAAATGAAGGTTTTTTCCTCCTGGAGTGGAGGTAAGGAATGTGCCCTGGCGACATATAAGGCAATTTCCCAGGGGCACGAAGTTCTGTACCTGCTTAACTTTATCTCCGAAGATGGCGAGAGGTCGAGGTCCCACGGGACTAAAGCCAGTGTTTTAGCTTTGCAAGCAGAAGCCATCGGCATCCCTCTCATTCAAGTGAAGACGTCCTGGGAAAATTATGAAGGGAACTTCAAGAAGGTCGCCAAAGAACTCCAGGATAAAGGTATCGAAGGGGGCGTGTTCGGCGACATGGATTTAGAAGAGCATCGGGAATGGGTAGAGAGGGTATGCAGCGAGGTAGGGATAAAGGCGTTTTTGCCCCTCTGGGGGATAAGGGCCGCGGACCTAATTGAGGAACTCCTTAAATTGAAATTCAAAGCTATAATAGTCGCCACCAGATTAGAGAAGGGCTTGCTGGGAAAAGTTCTAGATAAAGCCCTTGTAAGGCAAATCAGCAAACTTGGCTCCCATCCCTGTGGTGAAAATGGCGAATATCACACCTTCGTTACCGAGGGGCCTATTTTCAGAAAAGCGCTCAAGGTTACCAGGGGTGAAAGGAAAAGAAAAGACAACGTATGGTTCTGGGACATCTCGGCTGAGTTACAATAAAGGGGGATTGAGATGAAAGAGAAAGGCTTAATTCAAGTTTATACCGGGGACGGCAAAGGAAAGTCCACTGCCGCTATTGGTCAGGCAACTCGCGCTGCCGGGCACGGTTTTAAGGTCGGCTTAGTCTCTTTTTTTAAAGACCCCGAGGCATTCGGGTACGGTGAACATAAATCCCTGGAAAAGCTGGGGATAAAGGCTTTCCTTTTCGCCAAGAAACATCCTCACTTCTACAAGGAACTGAATCCTGACGATGTCCGCCAGGAATGCTCCAGGGGGCTGGAATTTATTAAGGAGCTTTTCCAGGACCAATCCTGGGATATGCTGATCTTGGATGAGATAAACATTGCCGTGCGCGACGGCTTTCTGAAAGAAGAAGAGGTTCTCTCTCTTTTGGAGACAAAGCCAGAAAAGTTAGAGCTTGTCTTAACCGGTCGGGGCGTCACAGAAAAGATTATAGAAAAAGCAGATTTGGTCAGCGAGCTAAGGGAAGTGAAGCATCCTTATAGTCAAGGAATGAAAAGCCGGGAAGGCATTGAATACTAGACTTTAGGAACATGAAGCGCTTGAGTATGAAGCACTGCGGATATATTAGATGAAAAACCTTGAGCACCAAATACTAAGAGAAAATCAAAAGGAAAAGTGAAAATGCAAAATGACAGGGCAAAATATGACAAATCCTAAGCACGAAATCCTAAATGCTAAACAATGTCAAAGCACTAATGGTAAAAATTCAAAACGGAATGAGTTTTAGTATTCGAATTTGGAATTTTGAATTTGTTTAGGATTTAGAAATTAGGATTTATTTAGCGATGGCACATACTGTATCTGAGGTATTTAGTGAGCCTGTTATCCCTTATGCCATTCGCTGGCAAAGTAGAGTTTACTCATTATTGGGGCTTACTGCACTGCTTATAGTGGTAGTCGTGTTTGCCACTACTTTGGGAAGCGTTCCTATACCCTTTGTCAGTACTTTTCAAGTCCTTCTCTCTCAACTACCCTTCGTTCATATTACCCCTTCTTCTCCCGAAATTTTCGGAGCGCCGTTGAGCCTGGAAATCCTGAAAACGATAATCATTGATATCAGGCTGCCGCGCATCTTTCTGGCCGGTTTAGTGGGAGCAGCCCTAGCAGTAGCCGGAGCCACCTATCAAGGACTGTTTCGTAACCCTCTGGCCGACCCTTATCTTTTAGGTGTGGCCTCCGGAGCTGGACTGGGAGCTACCATTGCCATGCTTACTCCTTTCACATTAGCCTGGATGGCTTTCGGGGCCGTGCCATTATTTGCCTTCATTGGTGCCGTAGGCGCCGTGGCTGTGGTCTATCTGCTGGCTCGTGTCGGCAAAACCCTGCCAGCCACCACGCTTATCCTGGCTGGAGTAGCTCTAAGTGCTTTTCTGGCCTCCATCACCTCCTATCTCATGACCATTTCCGGTGAAGAACTACATGGGATTGTATTTTGGCTGCTGGGTGGACTTTACCTGACTAAATGGTCTGAGGTGTGGACGGTCCTCCCTTGTGTATTAGCGGGCCTTGTAGTAATCTGGATTCACGCCCGGCCGCTCAATGTAATGCAGCTTGACGAAGAGCAAGCCCAACAACTGGGCATCAATGTGGAAAGAGTCAAGCTCATATTACTGGCTGCTGCCACCCTTATTACCTCCTCAGCGATTTGCTTCACTGGCCTTATCGGTTTCGTCGGCATACTCATCCCTCATGCAGTGAGGCTTATCTGGGGGCCGGACTACCGGTTTTTGCTTCCTCTATCCACGCTGGTTGGCGCCATCTTCCTCATCCTGGCCGATACTTTAGCCCGTACCATAATTCCTCCTACGGAGATTCCGGTAGGAATAATTACTGCAATCTGTGGAGCACCTTTCTTTCTTTATCTCTTGCGAAGAAGAAAGGGGCTGGCTTTCTTCTGAAAGGATAAGACACCATGATTGAGCTGGACAATGTCAGCCTGGGCTATAACCATCGAGCTATCTTGCACGATGTAAGTATGAAGGCCAAGCCCGGCCAAATACTGGGGCTGGTTGGCCCCAATGGCTCGGGAAAGTCAACACTAATCAAGGGCATGACCCGGGTCATAGACCTGTTCTCCGGGCGTATCTTAATCGACACTCGCGATATAAGAACTATTAAGCGAGACGAACTGGCCCGCCTTGTTGCCACGGTTCCGCAAAGCCCGGCTTTGCCCGGGGCTTTCACTGCTTTTGAAGTGGTGCTTATGGGACGGACGCCTCACCTCGGGCTTCTTCGTTACGAAGGAGGAAAGGACCTGGCCGTCGCCTGGCAAGCCATGGAGGCAACACATACCCAGTCCTTCGCTGAGCGCAGAGTAAGTGAGCTCTCAGGAGGAGAGAGACAGAGGCTTATTATCGCCCGGGCACTAACGCAGCAGCCAAAGGCAATGCTCCTTGACGAGCCCACTGCCAATCTGGATATAAACCATCAAGTCGAGATTCTCAATCTGGTCAAGAGCCTATGTCTGGAGCAGAGTCTGACCGTCATTATCGCTTTACATGATTTGAACTTAGCTGCTCAATACTGCGCTTGGATGGTCATGCTAAATGGCGGGAAAGTTTACGCTGAAGGCACGCCACTCGACATACTCACAGCGCCAAATATCAAGAAGGTTTACGGAGCCGAAGTATGTGTTTATCCCCACCCTATTAATAAGTTGCCCACCACCCTCATCACAGCAGGCGGCAGTCATGGAACAAGCTGATATAATTCCCCTCCCCAACCCCTCGCCAAGGAAAGACAAAAGATAGATTAAAGAAATGGCTTCGAGGCTTGAGGAGCACAAGAGGTCTACTTCATGATCTCCGGCATCCCAGTAAAGATAAAAGGCTAATCCGCCGCAAACCCACTGATTCCCCAACAAAATAGCGTTTTGTGACTCCTTAACTCTCTCAACTCTATCGTATATCTTGAACACCGCACAAAAAACGATTGACAATTTTTTAGATAGCGGTATAACATTAGAATAGTCTGTGTAGAAAACAGTGCTCTAAGTACTAACATCAAGGTGGGTGGTCAAGTGTATGCGTCAGATAATTGCGGCAGTTCCCATCATGTTCAGCTCAGCACATATAGAAATGTGAATTGGGTTCTTTTTGTGTAATCGAGAGATTTTAGAGGAACCGAACTATTACGAAGAGGCTGAGGATGTGTAGTGTGTGAAGGGCAGGTGTCAGGTGTAAGGAATTAAGAGTTGTAGTGAACGAATAAATGCAAGGAGGTAAAAAAGTGACAAGAAAGGTATTTTTGATCTTGCTAGCACTGGTACTAGCTCTCAGCGTGGGTTTGGTGGCTTGTGGTGGGGCCGGGGAGGAGGAAGAAGAAGAAGAGGAGGAGAGATATAACCTCACTATCGAAAGTTCCGTTGGAGGGTCGGTAACCACACCTGAGGAAGGAACTTCTACCTATGGCGAAGGAACAGTGGTCAACCTAGAGGCGACTCCAGATGCTGGCTACCAGTTTGCCAACTGGACAGGCGACATCGGCACCATCGCTGATGCCGACGCCGCCACAACCACCATCATCATGAACGGCGACTACTCTATCACCGCCAACTTTGTGGAGGTAGTGGTATATTCCCTCACTATCGACAAAACCCCTGGAGGTGAGGCAACCACCCCCGGAGAGGGGCCTTTTACCTATGACGCGGGGACAGTAGTCAACCTGGTGGCCGATGCTGCGGACTTCGGGGGCTACCGCTTCATCGACTGGACTGGCGATGTCGGCACCATCGCCAACGTTTATGCTGCCGAGACCACCATCACCATGAACGGCAACTACCATATCATCGCCCACTTTTCTAAATACATGGTCTCCGCAGCTGTCGCTCACACGGTGGGGCTCAAGGGCAGCGGCGTCGTGTTCGCCACGGGATTGAACGACGACGGGCAATGCGATGTCGGCGATTGGTATCTGTGTAACCAGGTCTCTGCAGGGGGCTATCACACGGTCGCGCTTTTCGATGTTGGCGGTGTGGACGCCACCGGATTGAACGACGATGGGCAATGCGATGTCGGCGGTTGGACGGACATAATCCAAGTTTCCGCAGCCGGCTGGCACAGTGTGGGGCTTAAGTCCAACGGCACCGTGGTCGCCGTCGGACGCAACAATTACGGGCAGCGCGATGTAGGCGACTGGACGGACATCACCCAGGTCGACGCAGGCTGGGGTCACACGGTGGGGCTTGAAGACGACGGCACAGTGGTCGCCACGGGATATGACTCTTCCAATCAGTGCGATGTCGATGCCTGGACGGACATCATACAGGTCTCTGCAGGCGGCCACCACACGGTGGGGCTTAAGTCCAACGGCACCGTGGTCGCCACGGGCAACAACGACTACGGGCAGTGCGATGTCGGCGGCTGGATGGACATCGTTCAGGTCTCCGCAGGCTGGTTTCACACAGTGGGGCTCAAGAACGACGGCACCGTGGTCGCCACGGGATTGAACAACCGCGGGCAGTGCGATATTGACGCCTGGATGGACATCGTCTGGGTTTCCGCAGGCGCCGGTCACACAGTAGGGCTCAAGGCCGACGGCACCGTGGTCAGTGTGGGCGACAACGACTACGGGCAGCGCAATGTCGACGACTGGGAGCTGGGTGGTATGATGATCATTACCTCACGCCTCCACCTATGAGGGCGGAGATACGATTATATTGCCGTTGCGAGCCCCCGTAAGGGAAGTAGGGGGAACTCCGTTTTTTCTACGCTCTGTCACTGCCAGATTAGGGAAGTCAGCCGAAACAATCCGGCGAGTAGAGCATAGCTACTGGCGGCACGGGCAACGAGGCGGCGAGACAAAGGTCCAGAGTACTCCTGAGGGCGAGATTGCACAGAAAGCTTGTTTCGTCTCCTCAAACACGCACGCTGAACGGCAAAAGTTCTATGTTATTGTGTGAGCACAATCCCATTGATAATTCCTTCACCAATGATACAATAGTATTTCAGGGCTCGTATACATGAAGACACTTAGCACCTTTGTCATTACTGTAGCCCTGATTGTAGGGCTGGTAGGCTGCGGTCCTACTCCTACACGGTATAACCTGACTATCTCCAGCACAGAGGGAGGCTCAGTTACCAATCCTGGCGAGGGAACTTCCACCTACGACGAGGGAACGGTGGTTGATCTCGTGGCAGAAGCGGAGGAAGGTTATGAGTTTGCCAGCTGGACAGGGAATGTGGTCACCATTGCAAATGTCGATGCTGCGTCGACCAATATCACCATGAATGGTGACTGGACGATCAGCGCAAACTTCGCCAATCGTCCAGTTTGGGAAAGCACTCCGATACCGACCGGAAAAGGTAGGCTTGCTTTAGGTCTTGCTGACTTACCGCAAGAAATCACAACTAGGCAGGTGAAAGACGAATTTCTGATTGGCGTGGGTACAACTGACAAGGAAGGATGCGTATCTCCTGAGTTTCTTAGCACATTACGGGCTGCGGGCATCAATTATTTCTTGCCCTTTACTTCGTGGGCTGTAATTGAGCCCATAGAAGGCCATTATTGGGGGGAACCGTGTCCTAGTTCAGCTTTCTACAAGAGACTGTCTGAGAGCGGTGCAACGCTTGATGGCCATTGCCTGCTGTTCTTTTACGACCAGCCATGGGCTATTCCTGATTTTGTGGGTGGACGGTCATTCGATGAGCAAAAGAAAATGATTGAGACATTTGTGAAAACCACAGTAGCGAAGTATCCTGAGATACAGATTTGGGATCTTAATGAGCCTGTCGCTCAAAACTCACTAGGTTGGTCTCTAGATCAGCATTATGACGTTTTCGTCTCTGCCTCAAAATGGATACACGAAGCTAGGCCTGAAGCAAAGGTTATGATCAATATGATCCCCATTCCTTGCTATTGGTCAACCTTCCAGTACGAACCGGAGCAGGTCATGGAGGAGCTGTTGGCGAGGGGGCTGGAGGCAGACGTAATTGGCGTCGAGCTTTACTACTTTTTCTGCTTGTGGGCTGAGCCTGACCAACAGGACGAAAACGGCTACCCCAATATGGAATGGGTTAAGGATAAGATAAGGCTTTTCAGCAAATACAAACTCCCGATTATTTTCTCAGAAGTTGGTGTTCCAGGTAAAATGAATGGCAGAGAACTGTGGAATGAGCAGGCAGATTGGATGGAGGAATTCTTCAGGTTGTGCCACGATGAACCGTGTGTTATTGGCGCCACATGGTATTTCGTTAGAGATGACCCCTTCATGCCTTATGCTGGACTTGTGGACGATGACTATTCCTTAAGGCCTGTGGCTGAACGCCTTTTGAAACTGGCTGCGGAATGGAACCCGTCGATTGTATATCAGCTCGACGGAGATGCCTTCATCGATCTAGAGCCAGGTACCTATGATGTAGTTGTTGGTATCTATACCTTCAGGGTTAATATCACTCTCAACCAGACAGCAGTGCTCTCTAACAGCTAAACGTTTCAGAATGCGCTATATTCTGCAAACTAGGGATTGAGAAAAAGAGCTAGCCGGTCTTCTTTCCATCAATTCTATTCTGGGGACATAATGCCTGATTTGTAGTAGCTCTTGTTGGTAGCATTTTTGAACCTACCGCCGTACACGATTTCAATTGTTCTTTTGCCCATCGTGAACGCTTGGTGAGTTTGATAGTGAGATTAGCGGAGCTAACTGGAAGGAACAGTTCCTGGCGCTGTTTGGGTGACCATCCTGCATCAAACACGCACCCTGAACGGTAGAAGTTCTGTATTATTGTGTCCCCACAATCCCGATTTCAGTGCTGCACAAAGTAGCAGAATATTTAATCATCCGATAAGTCCCAAGCTATCTTCAAACTTCACTGAAGTGTTAAGTGGTATAATTAGGATTAGGATACATACTGTGGCTGACAAATAGGCCAGCCAGTGGCTTTGAAAGGAGGAAAGAGGTGAGAAAGATAATCAGTATTTTGGTGGCTCTGGGCCTGGTACTGGCCCTGAGCGTGATAGCCACGCCTGCAACGGCGACAGTAAGTCAACCAGTGATTATCCTTACCGGCAACTGTGCTTGCATGCCGGGGACATATGACATCACGTTCAGCACCACGACCAGCCTGACCGGGGGCGTGCATTGTCTCTGCATCGAGTTTCCAGCGGGCACCACTATCCCTAGCACCGGCACCGCCTGGAGTAATGGCGACATTACCATTAATAGTATCCCGGTTTTTGGAGCCGAGGTTACGGTCACTGGCACGGAAGTCTGCTTCCTTGCGCCGGTTGACATTGCCGCTGGCCAGATCTCCGTGATATTCACAGCTAATGCTGGCATCCTGAACCCCTGCACGGCCGGGACGTACAAGCTGGGAGTGTACACCTGCCGCGAGCCTGACTCGACGCCTGTCCTCTCCGCGCCGTACATTATTGCCCCCTGCTATTCCAGCTACACGTTCGTGTGGGACTCCAGTCCGACGTATCCCGGCATAGCAGCAAACTTTGTGCCCCCGTTCAGGGCCTGCGAGACGCACGCCTTCGATTTGACCTTTGAGCCTTACTCAGAGGGCTGCAACGCTCCGTGTGCCTCGCCAGTGGACATTGTTATGTCGCTGATCGCCTCGCCGCAGTTTCCGTGCGCCGATTCAGACCCTGTGGCCAAAGTGACACTTAACCTTACCGGGCCTGCTGGCGCTTGGGCTGGTGTACTGACCTGGAACGAGTGTGAAGACGATGAGCCGCTGGAAGTTACAATATACGACAACATGCCGCTGGCGGCTAATAGCACTTATACCTGGCAGGGCCTCATCCACTTCGACACAGTGGGTGAATATACAATCTGTTTCAAGGTGGTGTGCCCCGGGGGTGACGCAGGTCCTTGTACGCCTCCTGTAGCTCCAGATGAGGAGAGCATACTCTTTGAAAGGTGTTTCGGCTCTGACACCGACCAGTGGTTGGACGCCGAGCCCGAGGAAGGCTACTGCTCTGCCAACTGGACAGGCGATGCAGACACTGTTGCCGATATCGAGGATGCCACTACCGCCAACACAATTGAGAACGATGACGGAATCACTGTTGATTTTCAGGCCGTGCCATCCGGGGGTTGCTTCATCGCCACCGCAGCCTATGGCGACCCAATGGCTGAGGAAATACAGATTTTGCGTGAACTCAGGGATGACTACCTGTTAACCAGCCCGCTGGGACAAGCCCTGGTAGACTTATATTACGGGGTCAGCCCACCGATAGCTGAGTTCATAACTGAGCATCCCAACGTGAAGCCGATAGTGAGGGCTGGGCTGCTGCCCGCTGTGGCCATGAGCACCGTGGCTGTCAACACTACTCTTGCTGAAAAGACGGCTATAGCAGGCTTGCTGGTGCTGGTTTCCATAGCAGTGGCTATATGGGCAATGAGGCGACGAGGTCGAGGTCCGGGGTATAGCTGAGGCTGAATTTCCCCCTTCCTCTAGCTCCCTCCCACCAAGGGAGGGAGGATAGCGAAGAAAGTAGGCGAGCTTCATAACATGGGGCGGGAGAAGCCGCAGGTTGGGCAGTGATATGTGCCCATCGCCGCTCCGCAGCAGGGACAGCTTTTTACCTCACTCCATCCCTCTCCAGTAAATGGAGAGGGAGCCGAGGGTGAGGCCTTGGGAATTTCCCCCACGACTTGATTATAGATACGCCAGTAAAAGAAGTGCTCTTTGTTTATGAACTTTATGTCAATTTCCTTGGTTGCCGACCTAAACTCCTCATCTGTGACCATACTGTTTATTATTTCGTGAAGCTTGGTGGAACCTGAGCCATACTCTATGGGCTCCTTTCTCCGCCACACTATCTCTGGCGGCAGCAGACTCTCAAAGCTCTTTCTCAGGATATACTTCCCTACCCCATCTTTGACCTTGAGCTCCGGGCTTACTTCCAAGGCAAAGCGAACGAAATCCTTGTAAAGGAAGGGCTGTCTTATTTCAATGTCCAAAGCCTTGCCAAGATAGCCGGCTGAGAAGTGCCAGTTTTGTGAAAGCCTTCTTATATATCTTTCCAGGTCTTCAGGGCGAAGCTCTGCCATATAAGAGTAGCCGGCGAAGAGCTCATCGGCTCCGTCACCGGTTATGACGGAACTAATTCTATTCTCCTTGGCCAGCTTAAGGACAAAATATATTGCCAGGTCATTGGGCAGGGCGAGGTCAAAGGTTTTCAGTATTCTGATAACTTCAGGAAGGGTGGCAAGCGCCTCTTCCGTAGTGAATTCCATTTTCTTATGCTGTATTTCCAGGAGCTTGGAAACCTTTTCTGAATAACTCAGGTCAGATGCCGGGGAGTCTTTCAACGCTACTGTGAAGCCTGTGCTCGGCCTGGCTACAAAAGCCAAAATGCCAGTATCGACCCCTCCTGATAGGAGTATGCCATCGGCCTTGTTCCTCTCCACAGCTTCCCTAAGCTTACTCCGTAATTGCTCACAAATGTCCATATTGACTGATCCTTTTGCACCCCTATAATAACATTTTCCCCACCTCTCAGATTTTTGACATAACCTCTGCACTATGCTAAAACATCTTCTTAGAATAGTTCTTGTTCGAGTGATAGGTGCCTAGCAAGGAGGCACAGCATGATACGAAGAGAGGCTTGGTTATGCGACTAAGGGTCTTGATGGTTATCTCGGTGGTTCTACTGGTGGTGGCATTGGCTGTGGCGCTACCGTCTGCCCTATCATATAAGATAGGAATGGATGACTATGTCGTGCAAATATGGCAGCCCGGGACGGTAAGTGGTGACCCAGAGATACTGCTAGCTTATGGTATTGTTGTTGATGATGGCAACCACGTGCTGACAGTCCTGGATTACGAAAGGGACACTCCAGATAAGCTATTAGTGGTCCACAAATACTGGAGGCACGATGCATCCATTCAAGCTATAGACTACCGTACCAGCGCCACACTACTTCAATTGCAAGATGCCGACTTACCGACGGCTGAAATCGGCGACACTTCATCCCTGGCCTCAAACCAGAGAGTATACGTTGGGGGATGTATCATCTATTGGCCCAATAGGTACATGAAATGTTCGGCAGATGCCTACATTTCAGCCTATATTTCAGACAATATATCACCATTATTCTTTTCAATAAGTATACCGTGGAAAACTATGTACGTTATCACAAAGGGAAAACATTGGGATAGCGAGTCAGGGGCAGTAATAACCGACAAAGATGGCAAAGCTATCGGTCTGTTGGGCAGGTACCCGAGTAAGTTGCAACCACCAATGGCCCAACCTCCTGGATATATATATCTCCCGTGGGCAATAAACATCGATAGTGCTTTAGAGCTATTAACAGATACAAGTCACACAAACGGACCAGCGGTATCCATTGTTTTAGCTAAGCACTATTGGATAAATATCGTGCCCAGGGATGCTCTGCCGCCCGGGGATGCTCTGCCAGTCAATGACATCGAAAACCTGGCCACAAATATAACGGGATTACTTGATGAGCTTGGGGAGCCTTTGCCGCTAGATGACCTGGCACAATACTCCTCGGGGCTGTCCTCGGGGTTCTATCTAGAGGAAGGCATCATGCTGATAGCAACTTTTACATATCCTGTAGAGCTGCACGATAGCGGCAATAATTTGCTTGCCAGTGCTAAGTGGATTGGCATCCACTGGGACAGGAGCGAAGGCAAACCCAACCGTCTGATTTACGGGGGCGCTGGCTACATAGTGGAAGGCGCTTATAGCATCGAAGGCGATATAAATAGTCTTGTACAACTCCTTGAACCGGTATTGTCAGAGATGAGAAATTAAAAGTTCCACGCTTATATTCCTGACATAACCTCTGTAGTGTGCTGAAAGTGGAGAAATTAAGAGAAGCGGAATAATGCAACCTTTTCGACCTTCTTGCATTACAGTTATAGAAGGATGCAAAGTTTGTGAAACAGTAAATATCAAAGCAAATCGTTTGAAGTTATGAGAGCAAAATGAGATTAGCCGCAACAATATGTTCACTCATTCTATTACTAGTCCTGCTCTTGGTTCCAACGATGGCGGCATCCTCAGAGCAAGAATATCCTGAGTTTACCAATGGGGGATCCTTAATTACACCGGTATCCTCAAATCAAACATACCCTGAGTTTATCAATGGTCTACCCGTAATTTTCGTCGAAACTTCAGAGAATACATGCTGGCTGGACTCTAACCGAGTTATCTTGGTTATCCTTGACGATTCCAACAGCATAGAAGGGTCTATAGCAAAAATTTCAGATTATCTCAGCAACCATCAATTGCCTGAAGGATGGTCAATTGACGTTATTGGTGGCCCCGGATTTTCTGAAGAAGAGTTCTTGCGGGTTCATAATTCTCTCAATGAGGCATTTAAAAAGACGGGCCCTATTAAATTAGGAGGCCCCATCCAGTTGAACCAATAGGGACTACTTCATGCGGTCCCGCCAATTTTATGACGGTGGATAGGGAATCCTACATGAGCCGACACTGAGACTCTTTACTCCATTCAGAGTGAGCTAGCAACAATATCCTTTAAATTTTTGACATAGTCTCCTGCATTATGCTAAAATGTTTTTGCTAGGCAAGAATAGTCGATGCCTAGCAAGGAGGTGCGGCATGACACGGACAGAAGCTTGGTTATGCCGATGGGTGTTTCCTTATCGGAGCTCCCCGGCAACGTAAGGGGTGAAGCGGCTTCAAGAGGTAAGGTGCGTTGCTGGAGAGCAATTGGAAGCCCTGAGCTCTTCGTTTATAAAGCAAGGCTCCAAGGAATGGGGCAACGGTAGTACAGCCGGAAGCTGAAGTGGAAGAGTAAGGGTGATTCAAAACTGAATAGCGATATTCAGGGGCGAGCTTCAGAATCTGAAGCTCGCCCTTCTTATTATCTGTTAGGCCTCTCTGGTATTTACCTGAATAGACGGAAGACAAGGTTCAGGATAATGGTAAGCACAATGCTAATTATGATGCAGGTCACTATGGGGAAGAAAAACTGAAAGCTCCCCTTTTGCAGAAATATATCGCCGGGAAGCTTTCCCAATAAAGGAATTCGCTGCCAGAAGAACAATAGCAAACCGAGGAAGGCGAGAAAAGCTCCGCCGAGGATTAGAATCTTGCCTACACCCTGCAAATCCATGCTAAGCTGCGTAGTACCAATTTTAAACTTATTATACTATCTTTGGTGTAATCTGGATTGTATAATACTGGTAAAAAACCAGAGGATGCGGGCATGATTACCTCATACAGCCGAGAGCTAATGCTAGGTATTCCCCAAGGGACCTTGATTGACCTAGAGACCACCGGCCTTGATATGGACCGAGATGAGATAGTGCTCTTCGGCTACATTCAGGGGAGTCACCTTGAGATAATTTGTCGTAGTTCGCAAGAAGAAGCGCCGTTTATTGCCCAGCTTGCTGAACTCGTTCCGACGCTCCCCAGGCCATTTTACGCCTATAATCTTTCCTTCGAGAAGGGATTCCTTCAAGCTAAAGGGATTGATATAGAAGGGATAGACTTATTTCAGCCCTGGAAGGAAAAGGCCGAGGCACTTTACCTCAAGTGGCCTAAGTTGGACGAGCTGTTTTCTCACGCGGAGCACTATTTTAACGAGCCAGTGATAAGCGGCAGAGACGTCCCTTTGCTATGGCAGAGATTCCTTTATACAGATGATGACAACTATTTGCAGCAAATAATAAAGCACAACGAGTCTGACCTGCTTAGAGAGTTATACCTGCTGGTGTATTATCGAGATAGTTACAAGGTTTAAGGGAGCAAGGAAGCCAGGCATTGAGGATGCTGAGGGCTTTTTCTGCCTTGGCAACTTGAGTGCGGGCATTCCACAAAGTCCGTGAAATAGCTCTACAGCTCATGGTAGAATAGAAGCTGAGTCAGAAAGTATTATGAAAAAGATTGGCGTCTTAACCAGCGGAGGTGATGCTCCGGGGATGAATGCCTGCATCAGGGCTATCGTCCGCTGTGGTGCTAGCCGCGGGCTGGACGTCGTGGGAATTCGGCGAGGGTACTGCGGCATACTGGAAGAGGACTTCGTGAAATTAGGTCCTAGGTCGGTAGCAAATATTGTCCACCGTGGGGGCACTTTCCTGGAAACAGCTCGGTGTGACGAAATGAAGACCAAGGAAGGTTTAGGGAAGGCAAGCGGGATTCTGGAACGGGAAGGCATCGAGGGATTGATAACCATAGGCGGGGATGGCACCTTTCGCGGTGCATCAGCCCTGGCCGAGGCTGGAAATGTAAAGGTGATTGGTATTCCGGGCACCATAGATAACGATGTCTATGGCACCGACTATGCCATTGGCTTCGATACTGCCATAAATACAGCTTTGGATGCCATAGATAAGATTAGAGATACTGCGGAGTCGCTACAACGCCCTTTCTTCATCGAGGTCATGGGAAGGCAGAGGGGATTTATTGCACTGGAGGTAGGAATTGCCGGCGGAGCCGAGGATATTTTGATTCCGGAAGTAGAGACAAAAATAGAAGAGCTTTGCCTCGATATAAGGCGCAGCTTCAAGAGAGGTAAGAAATCCTCTATCGTGATAGTTGCTGAAGGAGATGAGGCGGGCGGTGCATTTTCAATTGCTCAACAAGTATGGGAGAGATTAAGGCTAGAGTACCGAATTTGTGTGCTGGGACATGTCCAAAGAGGTGGCTCACCTACTGCCAGGGATAGAGTTCTCGCCAGCAAGTTAGGAGCAGCGGCTGTGGATGCTCTGGTCAATGGCAAGTCGGGTTACATGGTGGGGGAGCTGAAGGGAGAGATAGCCCTCACTCCTCTAAGGGAAACCTGGGAGAAAAGGAATGAATTGGATAGCAACTTGTTACGGTTGGTTAAGGTACTGGCTGGATAGGAACGTGATAAAGCACTCCACAGTCAAAATAAAGGGCTTGCAGCAGTAAACCGCAAGGAATGTTTGAAAATTTAACATATTTGAATTCAGGATTTTAGGAACTTCGGGATTAGAATTCGTTACCACGACTTAATGTGTCTGGCTATGCTACTAAGTGCTTCAAATATCGCGGCAGAGGGGAGCACATAATCAGTCCGTATACGGGCATATCCATGCTTGGGCTCAGGGAAAATCCAGATATTTCCTTTAAAGGCGTTCACGTCGGCTTTTAGCAGCTTATCTTCTAGACTATAGTCGAGATTAAGGCTCTGTGCCAGAGCGTCATCCCCTTTCCAATCAATGGCTACTACCTTACCCCATAGGAGCGGACTTTTCTTTCTAGTCAGCCTGGTTTTCTTAAGTACCCGTTCCCCCATTATGTTTGAGCCCTTCACCAAGTAGTCAACAAAATAGCGCGTTCCATACTGGCTAGATATACCAACAACATTTATCGAATCTATGTTTCTATCTTCCAAGTCAATCAACGCCTCCGACTTCTGGCCTGAGGCACGAGCTAACCCTATCTTCTCTCTTTCATCGCCTTTTTCAACGGTGGATACTTCCAATCCCAGCGCTCGAAGACGCCGATAAAGCTCCTCTATCTTGTTAGTCGCCTCTTCTTTCTTTCTCCTACGAGCAATGAGTGGCAATATTATTGCTATCAGAACGGCAAATATAGCAGCAATTATGCTAACCCAGTTCTCCATCCCTACAATCCTTGTCGTTTGTCATCTTACATTAACACTGTCTCGGCTTCGCTTTGCGGAGTCCATCCTGGGCCAGATTGACCAGTCGCTTCTCTTAACAATCTCCGCCTTATTTTCCTCTGAGAACACCACTGGTTAACCTAATGTATACCTCACGATACTTTTTTGATGTTCCCTCTATTACCTCCGGTGGTAACACAGGCGCTGGCGGTTCTTTATCCCATCCTGAACCTGAAAGCCAATCACGGACTGGCTGCTTATCAAAGCTGGGTTGAGAGTAGCCAACTTTATATTGGCTGACATCCCAGAAGCGACTTGAGTCTGGCGTTAGTAGCTCGTCAATAAGGGCTAATTGACCATTGATGAAACCAAACTCAAATTTGGTATCGGCAATTATTATGCCCTTTGTTCTGGCATAATCCCGAGCATAGACATAGATAAGCAGGCTTTTTTGTTCTAATTCTTCAAAAAGGTTTTCAATACCAAGGTCTTCTATGTCTTGATTGGTTAAAGGGCGGTCATGCTGCGTATCGCTCTTAGTAGTAGGGGTAAAGATAGGTTGGGCTAATTCCTGACTTTCCTTCATTCCCAAGGGCAGATGGATATGGCCAATTTTACCAGTCTCTTTATACTCTGCCCATGCCGATCCAGATAGATAGCCCCGAACAACACATTCCACAGGTATCCGCTCGGCCTTAGCCACAAGCATAGAGCGGCCAATAAGAGAATCCGCTAACTCCGCCGGCTGGCTCGAAAGATTCTTCACTCCGTTCAGAACAACTCCGACAGAGTCGGAGCTATCGATTACCTTGATAAGATGATTGGGTAGGATATGAGCTGTTTTCTCGAACCAGAAGGCAGAAAGCTGGTTAAGAACCTTTCCCTTGTCAGGAATGCCACAGGACAAGACGACATCGAAGGCAGAGATGCGGTCGGTGGATACGATGAGTAGTTTATCGCCTAAATCATAAACATCTCTTACTTTGCCACGGCGAAATAAAGATAGAGGTAGATTGGTTTCTAATAATACAGACATACTTAACCCAGGTTAGATAGCACGTGGAGCCAAGCTTTCTATCTTAGCTCGCTTTGGCTTCTTCCTTGCCTCGCTTAACCCTAGCCGGTCAAAGACCTCATCAACATGTTTCAGATAATACCCATAATCAAATAGAGAGTTCAGTTCTGCTTTGCTCAAATGAGCTTTTATTCGCCTGTCTACTTCAAGCAAACCCAGAAAGTCTTTCTTGTTTTCCCAGGCCTTCATGGCGTTATCTTGGACCATTTTGTAAGCTTCTTCTCGTGTTAGACCTTTATTTATTAAAGCAATGAGTACTCTCTGGGAGAAGATCAGCCCATGGCTAATCTCAATATTACGATGCATGTTTTCCGGATAAACCTTGAGCCCTTTCATTATTGAAGTAAATATAGATAGCATGTAATCAACTGCCAGACAGGAGTCAGGTAAAATAATTCGCTCTGTGGAGGAGTGACTGATGTCACGTTCGTGCCATAAGGCGATGTTCTCCAGAGAAGTTAAAGCATGGCCTCTTATTAATCTGGCCAGTCCGCAGATACGCTCACAAAGCTCGGGATTTCTTTTATGAGGCATCGCCGAGGAACCCGTTTGACCTTCTTCAAAAGGCTCTTCAACTTCCCTGACTTCAGTTTGCTGGAGACCTCTAATCTCGGTGGCAAATTTCTCCAGGGAGCTGGCGATAATAGCCAGAGTGGTCAGGAATTGAGCATGGCGGTCACGCTGGATTATCTGGCTTGATATAGGAGCTGGGGTGAGTCCTAACTTGGCGCAAGCTACTTTTTCAACCTGAGGAGGCACAGTAGCATAAGTGCCTACTGCTCCCGATATTTTGCCCACAGATATATTTTTCTTAGCCTCAGCAAGCCTCTGAGCATTACGCTTCATCTCTTCAATCCATAGGGCCACCTTTAAGCCCAAGGTAATAGGCTCAGCATGAACACCGTGGGTCCGCCCCATCATAATGGTGTATTTGTGCTCTACAGCCTTATGCTCCATGACGGATATAAGCTCATCCACATCTTTTGTCAAGATATTTGCCGCCTGGGTTAACTGCAAACTAAGAGCGGTATCCATAACATCCGAAGAGGTGAGACCGAGATGTACGAAGCGTGACTCTGTGCCCAGGCTTTCAGCCACCGAGTTAAGAAAAGCAGTCATGTCATGGTGGGTCACCTTCAGAAACTCGGCAACGTGATTCAAGTTATAGCTGGCTTTCCTTATCTTGAACATATCTTCTCGAGGGATTTGGCCCAGCTCAGTCCAGGCTTCACAAACGGCTATCTCTACCTTAAGCCACCGGTCAAATTTGTTTTTATCAGACCAGATTTTCTTCATCTGAGGTCTGGAGTATCGTTCAATCATGCTATTCCCTTGCCAACTCTTGTCTATATTTACGATAGGCTTCTCTTATCTCTTTATGCTCCGTGCCTAAAATCTGGGCGGCGAGCAAGGCAGCATTCTTTGCCCCACTTTGTCCAATACCCATGCAGGCTACCGGTACCCCCCCGGGCATCTGGCTTATAGAGAGCAAAGCATCTATGGCTTTTAACTCGCTAGTGGGCAAGGGGACACCGATTACAGGCAAAGTTGTCCAGCTAGCCAGAACGCCAGGAAGGTGAGCAGCCCTGCCAGCAGCAGCAATGATAACTTTGAACCCTCTCTTCTCTGCCTCCAAGCCATATCCCCTTAGTTTTTCGGGATTTCTATGGGCTGAGATAACGGAAAGTTCATAATCAATGCCCAATTGCTTAAGCGTGTCCAGCGCCGACTGTATTAGCTCGGTGTCTGTCTTGCTGCCTATTACTACGCCCACTAATGCCATTCAGGCTATCTCTCTTAAAGCAATGTCCCTACGATAATAACAGCCTTTAAAATAAATGCTAGGAATATTGTGGTAAACCTTTCTCCGAGCTTCAGCCATATCTTTGCCCATACCTACTACGGTGAGCACTCGCCCGCCGTCGGTATAAATTATGCCATCATTCCCCAACTTAGTTCCAGCATGGAAAACTACCACATCCTTGTCCACGTTGTCTATCCCTTGTATGGGAAAGCCGATTTTATAGCTTCCAGGATAACCAGCCGAAGACGCAACTACTCCAACGCAAGCCTCTGAACTCCACTCTATTTTCACCCGGTCGAGGTTGCCCTGGACTACTGCCATAAGTATATCCACGAGGTCGGTTTTGAGAAGAGGCAAAACGACCTGAGTTTCTGGGTCACCGAATCGAGCATTGAATTCCAGCACCATAGGCTCTCCATTAACAATCATCAACCCCGCATAGAGCACTCCCTTATAAAGCACGCCTTCCTTAGCCACGGCCTTCACAGTCGGCACCAAAATATCCTTGGTTACCTTTTCTATCATCCCAGCGGAGAAAAACCCTGGCGGGCTGTAACTTCCCATACCTCCGGTGTTGGGACCCTGGTCATTATCCCCGATTTTCTTATAGTCACAAGCTGGCACCATAGGTGAGACTGTTTTGCCATCGGTAAAGGCTATAAGGCTTACCTCCCGACCGCTAAGATATTCGTCAATTATTACACTATCTCCAGCAGAGCCGAAAATCTTCGCTTTCATGATGTCGCCGAGAGCTTTTTCAGCTTCCGACAAAGAACCAGCAATAATCACACCTTTGCCAGCGGCTAATCCATCAGCCTTGATGACAACAGGTGGACGCTGTTCTTGAAGGTATTCACGAGCCTCAGAGTAAGAAGAGAAAATGGCGCCTTCAGGACAAGGGATGCCATACTTCTCCATCAAATTTCGGGCAAAAACTTTGCTTGATTCTATCTGGGTAGCCGCTTTAGTGGGACCGAAAATAGGAATACCCAAGTTATCAAAGTAGTCCACTATGCCCGAAGCTAGCGGTGCTTCAGGGCCAACCACGACAAGGTCAATGCCTTTTTCTTTAGCCGCCTTGCCCAGCCCTTCTATATCTGTGGGGCGCAAATTCAGATTTTCAGCGATGGCAGCTGTGCCTGCATTTCCCGGGGCAGCAAAAACTTTTTCCACCCTAGGACTCTGGGTAATTTTCCAGACTAAGGTGTGTTCCCTGCCCCCACCACCAACGACTAGTATCTTCAAATTTCACTCTCGCGTGTCAGTCTTCAGGCTATAGCCGTACTAAGTCCTCCATTTCCTGGAGTTTTCAATGCCAATTTTTTGAAAGATGGCACTGGGAATAATGGTGAAGGTTACCACTAGGAACAGCCGATCTTGGTCTCGGAGAATGCCTACTGTTTCTTTTTCTTCTTATGCTTCCCCCTATTCTTCTTCACCCCTTTTAATTTCACTCTGTGTGCCATGGCGTTATAAAATCCTCTTGAATTTCTCGGCCTGCGCGGGGTCGAGATTTTGAATTAGTCTCAGCAACTCTGCGACATGCTCCTTTTCCTCTTCAATAATATGCTCCAGTGTATTCACAGCCTCTTCATTCTCCAGGTCCAATACATGCTCCTGATACTGGTTAATGGCTTGCAACTCGCTTATCAAGTCCTCGCGGAGCATGCCCAGGTCATCCTGTATGGCTAGCTGTTCTTCGTAATTTTCTTCAAAAGAATGGCTCATCCCTTTCTCCTTTAATATTTATTCCCATTCTATAGTCGCCGGCGGCTTACTCGTGACATCATAAACTACCCTGTTAACACTGGGAATTTCATTAACTAGGCGGTCAGATATTCTAGCAAGAAGGTCGTGGGGCAGGCGGGCCCAATCAGCAGTCATAGCATCTTCACTAGTTATTGCTCTGACCGCTACCAAGTAGCCATAAGTTCTGTAGTCGCCCATGACGCCAACGCTCCTGACATCAGTAAGTACAGCAAAGCTTTGCCAAAGTTGGCGATAAAGTTTGGCCTTTTTAATTTCATTCATCAAAATCCAATCAGCAGCCTGCAGTATCTCAAGCTTCTCCTTTGTCACTTCACCGATGATGCGGATAGCTAACCCCGGTCCGGGAAATGGTTGTCGCCAGACCATATCTTCAGGCAGACCTAGAGCTAATCCCACTTGTCGAACTTCATCCTTAAACAAATACCTCAAGGGCTCGATAAGAGTGAAATTCATTTTGGCCGGTAACCCGCCAACATTATGATGGCTCTTTATCTTAGCTGCAGCTTTGGTCTCCGCAGAAGTACTTTCAATGACATCAGGATACAGAGTGCCCTGGGCAAGAAAATCAATCTTACCCAATTTGGCCGCTTCTTCCTCAAAAATTTGGATAAACTCGTTTCCTATTAATTGTCGCTTCTTTTCCGGATCGCTAACCCCTTTAAGTCTTTCTAAGAATCTATCGGTAGCGTCTATATAAACTACATCCATTTTGAGGTTACGCTTGAAGGTACTAAGCACCCTTTCAGGTTCATCACGACGCAATAAACCATTGTTGATAAAGATGCAAGTTAACTTATTGCCAATAGCACGGTCAATAAGGGTAGCAGTTACCGCCGAATCGACGCCTCCAGAAAGAGCACAGACCACTCTCCCACCACCCACTTGCTTTTTAATCTTATCTACGCTCTCAACTATGAAATTAGCTGGTGTCCAGTTGCCCTGGCAGCCGCATATTCGAAGTACAAAATTCTGAAATATGGTTTTCCCTTGAGCTGTGTGAACCACTTCAGGGTGAAACTGCAGTCCGTAAATGCCACTATCGTTACCTACAACAGCGAACGGCGAATTTTCAGTGTAAGCCAAAGCCTGGAAGCCAGGAGGCAACTCTATTACTTGGTCACCATGGCTCATCCACACGGGTAGAGAAGAAGGAAGACCGGCAAAAAGAGGACAGTCTTCAGCACTTATGTGTAGTATTGTGTGCCCGTATTCGCGCTTCGTTCCCCGAGCTACCTGGCCACCCAAGTGATAAGCGATAGCAAACATTCCATAGCAAATGCCCATCACAGGGAGACGGCTTTCGTAAATGTAGGGTAAAGGCAAAGGAGCCCCAGAATCATAAACGCTAGCTGGACCTCCCGAGAGGATAAATCCTCGTGGGTTAAGGGAAGCTATTTTCTCCCAGGGTGTGTCATGAGGCACAAGTTCACAATAGGCTTGGCATTCCCGCACCCGCCTGGCAATGAGCATGCTATATTGAGAGCCAAAGTCGAGCACCACTATAGTTTCACGCTCGCTTGGTGGTAGCTTAGGCTCAACTACAGGTTGCTCGCCGCGCAACTCCTTGGCCAGCCCCAGATAAGTAGAGACTTCGATATCATCGCTGGCAGCAATTCTGTGGCTTTCTGACTTCTTTTTCATTGCAGATTTACGGTGGTGAATTCATTTAGCTTATCACTGTCCTGAACTATTATCAACCCGAGATGGGCTAAGCCTTTTTTCAACTGGCAAGGCTTCTCACTCGCGGTTAAAGCCTTCCTGCGCTCTTGAATGTGGAAAGTATAAATTCCTACCCCAGACGTCACCATGCTATACTAACGTCAGAAAAAGATGGGTGTTTTACAACGAGAAATTGAGAAAGGAGTTAAAATCCTCCAAATGGGTGGGGTGATTGCCTTCCCTACCGATACAGTCTATGGCCTGGGATCTGATGCCTTCAATTCTACAGCCGTGGAAAGGATTTATGAGATAAAAAACAGACTCAAGCATCGGCAACTTCCCTTGCTTATCGCTGACGTAGAGCAATTGATTACTCTGGCCGATCCAATACCAGAAATTGCCTGGTTTTTGGCAAGGCGGTTTTGGCCAGGAGGGTTAACCCTGGTTTTATCAAAAACAAATTCGTTACCTGTTTATCTAGCCTCAGGACCCACCATAGCAGTACGCTTTCCTGACCACCCTGTTTGTCTGGCTATCATTCAACACCTGGGAAATCCCATAATCGGGACCAGCGCTAATATCAGTGGCCAACCGGCTGCCTTAACTGCCGAGGAAGTTGGACAACAACTGGGAGGAAAAATCGACTTTATTATCAATGGAGGCAAATGTCCTGGCGGCAATGAATCCACAGTAGTAGATGTTACCCATGAATCGCCAATAATTTTGCGTCAGGGCATCATACCCGCATATGAAATTGACAAAGCTTATAAGGAATACTCGGAGGTAAATAGTGAAGCGCATTGCTATAGGCTGTGACCACCGTGGCCTCGCTTTAAAGGAGCTAATTATGCCCTTTCTGCAAAACGCAGGGCATAGCCATCAAGATTTTGGTTGCTACAGCACTGAACCTGTGGATTATCCCGACATCGCCCAGAAAGTCGGGGAGGCAGTGGCTTCGGGCAATTTTGACCAGGGCATTCTAATATGCAACACTGGCATAGGCATAAGCATAGCTGCCAACAAAATAAAGGGTGTAATGGCAGCTTTATGCTGTGATGTATTTGCAGCACAACGATCCCGTCAGCACAACGATGCCAACGTTCTATGCCTCAGGGGGGAGGATATAGACATCAAGTCAGCTTTGGAAATCGTCAAAACTTTTCTAGCCACGGATTTTGAAGGCGGAAGACACTTACGAAGGGTGAATAAAATAAGGGCTTTAGAAGGAGATTCACAGGAATAATAGCCCTTGTTCTTGAGGGATACGACCTGAGGAGGCAGTTATTTCGCCAAGTCACACTGCATATCGACTTCTTAAGTCATGGGACAACTTAGCTGTTAATTCCAGAGCTTGACTTGCTGCTTCAGGCGATAAGCTTTCCAGGCCACAAGAAGGAGTTATCAGCCCTTGAGCTATGAGCTGCCTGAATTTAACGCCATCCCTAGTGAATGGAGCCATAGCTTCTTCCAGGCGGTCACGGAGACTGGACAAGGATTCTTTAGCCAAAGCCTCTTCCTCATTCGGAACTATCCCCCAGGCAATACTGCCACCTCGTTCAAGAAAGGACTTCACCTTGTCGGAGTGGACGCTTAGGGAAGAGGCATAATTGTAAGCATCGAAACTGAGAATGTCGATTTTGGTATCCAGAAGGACTGACCAGTTAGTGTTTCCGCAGCAATGCAACCCCTTCACCCCCTTTATTCCTTTGATGACTTCCTCTAGTAGAGCAGGCACTTTTTCTTCAGGAATAGGAGTAAACACCGAGCCCAAAGAAACCAAATAGGGCTCGTCAACAAAGATGATGGTATTAGGCGATATTTGCCTCAGGATATTTTCCTGCCACGAAGCTTTTAGCCGCAGGAACTTAGCTGCGGTTTCTGCTAAAGTGTCATCATAGAGGATGCCCAGACCATCCTGACTGGTAACCCTCAATCCCCAGGTGATAGGACCTGTTACCTGTCCCTTGACTATTTTACTGCCTGTTGCTTCGGAAAGGAAGGCATGGAGCCCGGCAGCATATTCAGTCGAAATGCCATACTCACGGGCGTCATTCTGCTCACAATCAATATGGATTTGCTCCAGCTCGCTCTCAAAATTCGCTGAGGGCTCAATGTAAATTTTGTCCCCATCTATAACCACCCCTGGAAAACCTTCACTGAATTGTATAATCATGTTTTCTTTAGGAGAGCTCTGCGGTAATTGTGGCCAGGCGGGAATGTCAGGAAGACATTTCATAATAATGGAACAAGCCTCGCCAGAATTCGTGTGAGGCATGCTGCCAATAGCAGTGGGCAAACATCCAAACTCAAGTTTGGCTGACATCTTCCTCCCCTCCTAAATACTTGCCAATTAGAAGCCCCAGCTCTTTCCTCTTTTCTTTCGGTATGTATTTCGTCCCAGTGACTATGGCATATTGAAGGGCGCTAGCACAGGCACAGTCTCGTTTCTGCGGTATTGAAGGTAGTAGTAACTTAAGGATTCTCTTGACAGTATCAACGCCCTTCCCCAGGTTTGTTAAAATCATATCCGTAGTTACCGATTCATAATTCGGATGCCAGCAATCGTAATCGGTGACAAGGGCAAGTGCGATATAGCATACTTCCGCCTCTCTAGCTAATTTAGCTTCAGGCAAAGCCGTCATCCCAATAACATCCGCACCCCAAGAACGGTGAAGCTGCGACTCAGCCTTGGTGGAGAGCTGTGGCCCTTCCATAACTAGACAAGTGCCACCCTTATGTACCTTAGCTCCAACCTTAGTGCTCGCCTCAAACGAGACTTGGCTCAGAACAGGACAAAAGGGCTCCGCGAAGGAGATATGCCCCACTATCCCATCTGTAAAGAAGGTGCTGGCTCTTCCCCTAGTACAGTCTATTAGTTGGTCAGGAATGACTACGTCCAGAGGTTCTATCTCCTCCTTAAGACTGCCCACAGCGTTTACAGAGATAATCCTTTCCACCCCCAGAGATTTCAAGGCATAGATATTAGCTTTCGTCGGTAGTTCGGTGGGGCCTATTCGATGTCCCTTGCCATGTCTGGGGAGAAAGGCAACCCTTACTCCTTCTAGATTGCCCAAGATAATAGCGTCGCTGGGCTCGCCAAAGGGCGTGCTTACCTTCACTTCCTCCACCTCTGTCATCCCCTCCATCTTATAAAGCCCGCTTCCGCCAATGATGCCAATCCTTGCTTCAGGCATTTGATACCTCCGTGAATAACACTATCCCTTGCTCCTGCATCTCTCTTCCCACCTTCCCCTCCTCTTCAAGGTATTTCAGGTGAGCTATAGCCTCTCCATTAGTCTTATGCTAAGTCAAACCTAGCATACTTCCCTAGAATTGTCCACCATCGAGCCTCTTTTTTTCCCGTGGAGATGTTGCATTTTACTACATTTAGTGGTAAAATTGTTTAAAACCACAATTCTTAGGAAATTTATGAACTGTCCTTACTGCGGCAGCCAGGAATCAACGGTGATAGATTCTCGGGGTCTAGACGATGTAGTGAGACGCCGAAGGAAATGCCTCGCCTGCAATGCTCGCTTCACCACTTACGAGCGGATACAACCACATGATATCTTTGTCATTAAGAAGGATGGACGACGTGAAGAATTCAGCCGGGATAAACTCCTTTCTGGCATTCGCAAGGCCTGTGAGAAACGCCCCCTGCCCATAGGCGCCATTGATAAGTTTGTGGAAACCATCGAGGCTGAGCTTTACAAGGTGGGCAAAAGTGAGGTCTCCAGTTCCTATATTGGTGATTTAGTCATGGAAGGATTAAAAAAACTAGACCATATCGCTTATATTCGCTTTGCCAGTGTCTATCGGGAATTTGCTGATATCACGTCATTAAAACAAGAGGTGGATAGCCTGGCGATCCGAAGAGAGCTAACGCCAGCAAACCAGCTACCGCTGCCCTCTTCTGAGGCGGTGAATTCCCTGGTTGGTCGCAAGAGGAGATAAAATGCCCAAAACCCGTCGGAAAGAGAACCAAAAAGCTATTGGTCGAGATAGAGTAGCTCGAGCTGTTTTCGCTGCTGCTGAGTACATGGGTATAAGTGATAGGAATTTGTTGGAGAGGTTTACAGAACAAGTGAGCCAGCGCTTAGAGGTGGCTCATCCCTTCCCAGGCATGGAGGAATTTGTTCCTCGGCAAATTAAACAGCTTGTGTCTCCATCCCAAATTGAGGCAATGGTTAAGGAGATCCTAACTGCAGACGAATTTTCTCCCCAGGCCAGAAGCCAAGTCATTTCTGGAATCAAACTTAGCGATAATGCCTTAAGGGTTCTGGAAAGGAGATATTTGGCAAAGGATGGAGAGGGGAAGGTTATTGAGACTCCACAACAGCTATTCCGCCGCGTCGCCCAACATATTGGCTCAGCCGAGCTCCTTTATGATTCCAAAGCAGATGTTTCTCTTTGGGAAGAGACATTCTATCAGTTAATGGCAAACCTGGACTTCTTACCTAATTCCCCTACTCTAATGAATGCCGGGCGTGAACTAGGGCAATTATCAGCTTGCTTTGTTTTACCTATTGAGGATTCTATGGAGTCTATTTTCGATGCGGTTAAATATACTGCTTTGATTCATAAAAGTGGCGGAGGTACCGGCTTTTCCTTTTCCCGACTTAGACCGACAAGTGACAGAGTGGGTTCTACAGGTGGCATTGCCAGTGGCCCCGTCTCTTTCATGCGAGCTTTTGATGTCACCACCGATGTCATAAAGCAAGGTGGCATGCGCCGCGGAGCCAATATGGCAATACTCAATGTTGAGCATCCCGACATCTTGAAATTCATCACTGCTAAGGAAGACCCGGAAGCTTTAACCAATTTTAACCTTTCTGTAGCTGTGACCGATGAGTTTATGAAAGCGGTGGAAAAAGGCACCGATTACAATATGGTGAACCCTCGAACTGGAGAGGTGACAGATAAACTTAATGCCAAAGATGTATTTGATAAAATAGTTGACATGGCTTGGCGCACTGGTGACCCGGGTGTTGTGTTTATTGACGAGATAAACAGGCATAACCCCACGCCTAAATTGGGCAAAATAGAAAGCACTAACCCCTGTGGGGAACAACCCCTGCTCCCCTTTGAATCCTGTAATTTAGGCTCCATAAATCTGTCCAAGATGGTGGCGGATAAAGACGGCCAGCCATACATCGACTATAACAAGCTATCTCAAACAGTCAAGTTGGCAGTCCGCTTCCTTGATAATGTTATCGAAGTTAACCAATTTCCCCTGCCAGAGATTACGGAGGTGACAAAAACTACCAGGAAAATAGGCCTGGGGGTGATGGGTTTTGCTGACATGCTGATTCAGCTCGGCATCCCTTATGATAGTGAACAAGGGCTTGTTAAGGGCGAGGAAATTGCCCATTTCATATCTGAAGAGGCGGATAAAGCCTCTATAGAGCTAGCCCAAGAAAGGGGAGTTTTTCCTGCTTTCCAAGAAAGCATTTATGACGCGCCCGATGGCCCTCGTTTTCGCAATGCCTCTCGGACTACCATTGCTCCTACTGGCAGCTTGAGCATAATCGCTAATTGCTCCAGTGGCATTGAACCATTATTCGCGTTAAGCTACGTGCGTCACATCCTGGAAGGCGAAGAATTTATAGAGGTGAACCCTTATTTTGAGGATATGGCCAAGAGCAGAGGGTTCTACTCCCAGGATCTAATGAAACAGCTAGCTGAAGGAAAGAGATTAAAAGACGTGGAAGAAGTTCCTGAAGAGATAAAGAGGCTCTTTATCAGCGCCCATGACATATCTCCTGAGTGGCACGTTAAGATGCAGGCAGCATTCCAAAAATTTACTGATAGCGCTGTATCCAAGACGGTCAATTTTCCACACGGGGCGACGCCCGAGGATGTAGCTAAAGTGTATATGCTGGCTTACGAGGAAGGCTTGAAAGGGATAACCATTTACCGTGATAGTAGTCGTGAAAGTCAGGTTCTCACTGTGGGTGAGGGGGTAAAAAAGATTGAAGGTAAGCTAGCTCCAAGGAAAAGGCCTAAAGTTACCAAGGGTGTAACCGAAAGGGTAAACACTGGGTGCGGCTACATCTATGTAACAGTAAATTTTGATAGTCGGGGAATATCGGAAGTTTTTTCCACCTTAGGAAAGGCGGGAGGTTGTGCCGCAGCACAGCTTGAAGCTATTAGCCGCCTCACGTCCCTGGCTCTAAGATCTGGAATAGATGTAGATTCTATTGTAAAGCATCTGCGCGGTATTAGATGCCCTTCTATTGCTTGGGAACAGGGACATGCTGTTTTGTCCTGTGCCGATGCTATCGCTAGCGTGTTAGAGAAGTACATTAGAGAAAAGACGGCCACTAATCTAGATGTGCCGTCCAATAATCCTGGGATGGTCAAAAGTTGGGCCGGGCAATGCCCCGATTGTGGTGGTCCTTTGATTCACCAGGAAGGTTGCAACATTTGCCTCGCTTGTGGCTTTACTAAATGCGGATAGAGTATGAGAAAAGTGGGTAGATCGAGAGGTAGTTATTATTCAGCCCTTAAGCGGATAACTAAAGTTGCCAATTCGGCTTTTAGCTTAAGAAAGATTTGTAATTCTATAGCTAAAAGTACTGCCAAGGCAATGCAGGCAAATGGCTGCCGCATTTTATCCCTCAATCCCCAAAAGGAATATTTGATCACTGTAGGCGCGTGTGGTTTGAGCGATCTTTACCTGAAAAAGGGCCATCTTGATGCTCGTAAAAGCCTTCCAGATATCCTTGAGGGGAAAGTGGTATTCATTGCCGATGCTACTAAAGATGAAAGAGTTCAATATCCCCAAATAGCACTAGCACAAGGAATATCTTCTATACTTGGGGTTCCTATACTTGGGAAAGGAGAAGCTATCGGGGAGATTCGAATTTATACTCGTGAGCCTCGCCAATTCTCCGAAGCTGATAAAAACTTCCTCCTCAGTGTCGCTGATATGTGCGCTGTCATCTTTGATAGAGCAGAGCTTCATCAATTGCTGGAGCAAGACTTTAAAGTAAGTGAGAGACGAAGGAAATCGTCTAAAGTATCTCCATTACCTACTACTACACTGAGGCCATCTAGTTTCGCTCATCCCAGCGAGGAGGATTTTGCTAAACTTTTAGATTTCTACTGTATTGAATGGCTTTATGAGCCTCGTTCCTTTCCTCTCAGGTGGGAGGGCGACAAGATAGCAGAGATGTTCACTCCCGATTTTTATTTGCCCGAGTTAGACCTTTATCTTGAACTCACTACATTAAAACAAAATCTGCTAACCGAGAAGA
>Ga0315546_1000268_pt1 | contig 39001 bp, 35 predicted proteins | sample SalMarSW160170MG_FD_203833 | JGI IMG/M metagenome (GOLD analysis project Ga0315546, IMG submission 203833) | Salt marsh sediment microbial communities from the Plum Island Ecosystem LTER, Massachusetts, United States - Salt Marsh Sediment SW1601-170 ...
CAGCTTGAGGTGGGCGATGATACGATTTTCACTGAAACCCCTTTTCTGCTTTTCTTATAACATAAGATAAAAATTTGTGTCAATTTAACTTAAAATAGATGTCAACGCAAAGTGAAAATGTCCGGTTTGCTTCATTGACCGATTTTCTGCAAAAAGCATGCATAATGAAGCTCAGGACACGATCTTCGCCACGGGTGATTGGCCGGTGGGATATACTTGCCCTTTTTAACGGTTTTTTGTGCTGTTTGGCCTTCCCTTAAGGCTGATTTTGATATGAACGGATAGAAGGATGGTTTGAAAAACCGAGAGTTGAAGGAATAAAAAAGAGAAAAATAAAGGAGGTGCTAAAGAAAATAATTGCATCACATCATCATAGAAGGAATTTCTTTTTTTGTTCATGACGATTTGCTCTCAATTTCATCAAATTTTCATCCTCTGAGCTGCTTCATTCACGATAATATCGGGAAAATACAAATCCAGTCAATATGAAATCCTCAGGAAAGAGAGAATTTCATAGAATTGGCCTGTATAAAGCTAATACAGAATGGACTTTGCTCTTAATTTCTTATTAAGCAAGTTCACTCCAAAAATATGAGTTCAGTGCTTATTTTTTATGTATGGCTCCAACAGCGATTTCCATACGATGTAACCGTCCCCGGTTAGATGCAGTCCGTCATTGGAATAATCGGGGTTAAGCTTATTTCCTTCACAGGTAAAGGATGAATATACGTCAATATAGGTGATTTTGAATATTTCCGCCTGCTTTTTAAGTTTTTTATTGATAGAAATGACGGTTTCGGTCTTGTCGGTATGGTTATTAAACATGCCGAAGTCATTGTTAACAGGAGGGAGACTCTGGACATAGATCTCGGTCTCAGGGGAACTTTTCCGGATATTTTTAACGATCTTTCCGATATTGGAAACGATATAGTTGGCCGATTTCCCTGCAGCCAGGTCATTGATTCCGATCATAAGAAAGACTTTGGCCGGATGGGACCTGGTCACTTCATCTAATCGATCAAGGACGCCGTCAGTGACATCACCGCTTATGCCTCGGTTTTTGATCCGGATATCCTGGAACAGTTCGATCCAACTGCCTCCATCCGTGATGCTGTCTCCCAGGAATATGATCTCGCCCTTGGTATCGGGCAGTTTCTCGAACAGGGTCTTCTTCTGGTAGTAGTAAGGATAATATTTCGTTTCCGTTTTTTTCTTTTCCTGGGCAAAGACACCGAATGTCAGGGCGATCACCAGGACAGGAATGAGATATTTTTTTACAGGCTGCATGTCGTTACCTCGATTTTTTAATACGAACATACTTTTCCACGGTAAAAATATTTTGTCAAGAAGAAACGGTAAGCTAAAAATCTCTTGCATTATGAACATATCCTCATAATGCAAGGTTATAATGTCCAGACCGCAGAAAGAAAGAAAAGTGCAGGTTGTATATTTTAGCATAAGGTTATATCGTATGAATTGGAGTTATACAATAATTAAAGCAACAGAACATATGTTCCCTAAAATGGACGACTGGAACGGCTTCAACAAGGGTAGTGTATTGGCACGTTATTTGCTCTTTAGGTATAATTAAAAACAGTGAATCAGCAGGATAGGATCATTTCCATCAACGATTCGTATGATTGAGAGAAGAATATATCAATGGAAGTGTCAAGGAATTTCGGAATAAATAGGGGGATTTCAATGAAAAAAGAGAAAATTCTTGAATATGTTTTTTCATTCAGGGCATGGCTGGTTTTAACGCTTCTGTGTGGATTTCTTTCAATCAATGCTTTTGGTTTGAAGACTACCGGTTTCAAGACAACTCAGCAGAAACATGAGGTCACAGTCAGGCTCGTTCTCGTGGATGTTATCGCCACCGACAAAGACGGAAATATTGTCACCGACCTCACCAAACATGATTTTGAAATTTATGAGGATGGGAAACCCGTCCCCATCAATTCCCTGGATTTGGTGAACTTTCGGCTCGAAGATGTAAAGCCAGCTCCCGATCGAGGATACATCAAAAGGAAGAGCAAATTCATTGTCGTGTTTGATTCCATAAACACGATCCGGAGAATGCTCAACCGGAATAAAAGCAATATTCTGGATAAACTGAATAATCTGATCCGTTCCGGTGGAGAAGTCATGGTGCTGGAGCTGAGTGAGAAGGGCGGGGTCAACCTCCTTCAGCCTTTCACTTCCGATGACGACCTCATTACCCAAGCGGTCGACAGAGCCTCGGGAAGCATCTGGGTTGAGACCGAGACCGATCATTTAGGAGCCCCTAAAATCTTCCAACGACAGGAAGAGGAAGGCGAAAGGCAGGAAGTGAAAGACCAAGTCGCCTCTAAAACCGGAACAGATGCTGTCCTTTCCGCAATGGAGATTTATCAGTATAAGACGCGCCTTCGTTTCGAAAAATCACTCTCCGGCATGCTCTCCGTGATGAGCATGATCAAGGACTATCCGGGAAGAAAACCCGTGCTCTTGGTCTCAGGTGGCTTCCCCACACTCACACTTGAAAAATTTCATGAGCCCACGGGAATCACATCCAAGCTGGCCGATACGGATCTGATGGCGGGGAAGATATCGGATCCATTCAAGATCCTGCAGAAGGGCGGGCGCCGCTACGAAGATGATATATTCAGCGATCTCCTGACCTTCGCTAACAGCCACAACATCACGTTCTACACCATGGATCCCGATAGCTATCTACGATATGTTATCCCCGACATATCGCTGGATAATTACTTCGGTATCCCGGACCTTGCAAAGATCAAACAGAATGAACTGTTTAACCTGAAATACATGGCTTTGAAGACCGGAGGTCAGGCACTGCAGGGAGCTAAAAAATTCGACAACTTTACCAGGTATGTGAATAGGGATCTTCAGGCCTACTATGTGTTGACTTACTACCCCAAGCGAGACGAGGCGGATGGAGACTATCATAAAATCGAAGTCAAGGCGAAGCATCCGGACGTGAAGATTCGGTTTCGGAAGGGATATCATGACTACAAGGCTGAACAAGCCGAATCCCTTCTCTTCGCTTCGGCTTCCCTGAATCCCGATCTCTTCAAGGAGATCAACTTCCAGGCCAAGGCCGTCCCCTTTGTCACTAACAAGAACAAGTTTATCCTCTGGTTCACCATGGCCCTCCCTGTTCGGGATGTGGTGCTCAGTCCGGATCCAAACATGAAATTCAAGTTGTTGAAGGTCAATTTCTGGCTGGATGACCAGGAGGATGCCAGAGCGTTTAATGCACAGATGAATATTCCTGTGGCCCTCACGCCCCAATTTCGGGAGAGGCTGAAGCGGGCGAGATTTTTTGGGCACAGCACCAGTTCCCAGGAGCTTAAGCTGAATAAACCTGAGTACAGACTTGTTTATGCTCTGTATGATGAGGAGAGCGGACGGGTCGGAACGGCCATCCAGCACCTATGCCCCCCCGCCGTTAAGACTCTACGGTCCGGCATGCTGGCCAACGCGGTTTTTGGCCGGTTGAGAGAGGTGAAAGATCCAGGGGCGTCATTTAAGATCTCTCCAGAAGATGGGACACTGGGTATCGGGAAGTTCAAATTTTACCCGATGGGGGCCAATCAGTTCGGCCGTACGGAAAAGGTTTCTCTGTTCGTTCAGGTCATGTGGCCGGATAAGAAGGCTGATTTTTCACCCGAATTACAGATCATGCAGCCCGGACAAGAATTGAGTCCGGTTCCATACACGATTGAAAAGGCGTCATGGAACCGGCGGATAGGACTTTTGAATGCCGTTTTGAACCTGGATTTCAGCCGGTATGGCCAGGGTGATCTCACGCTGAAATTTGTAGTAGGGGGTGAGGTCACCGAGATCCCGATCCGATTACTCTAAGCCGGTTTCACATTTTGCTGCGACCATCCTGTCGAATCTGCGTCAGGTCCGGGATATCAGGATCCGTTTGTTTTCCCGCGCAATCCTTTTTTCCTCGTTGGTCGGAATCACGAGAATTTTGACTCTGTAAAAGGGAGCGCTGAGGTTGCGGTTCACTTTGCTGCGCTCTTCGTTTTTCTCCGCATCCAGCTGTCTTGAAAAGGGGGTTGGGCCATGCTAACTTATAGATATCATGAAAGATACCCCATAATAAGGGCTGATATTTTGCCTTTGACAAAATAAGGAATCCGATAGATGATTTTTTTGAATGATAAAGATATAATCTGTATAGTAGGAAATAAACACAATTGTGTTTATGACGCCAAATAGGGTGGATATATACAATTGTTTACACACAAACGTTGGTGGTAAGCTATTAATAAATCAGATATGGAGAAACAATTGAAAGTAATAAACAACAAACCTTTATTGAATAAGATTAAAATTATCTTGATAATTCTCTTATTTTTACAAATTTCTTGTCAACCTCTGTCCAGAGAAGCTCAAATTACAGAATTTGACAGTTTTAGATTTCTAGAACAAGACATAACTCAAATTCAAATGGGATATAAAGACGGTACTCATACCATCAAAGAGGTGGTTCAAGCCTATTTGGACAGAATTGAGGAGATTGATAAAAGTGGGCCCACGCTTAACTCCATTATTCAAGTAAATCCTGATGCTATTCAAGTTGCAGAAGAGTTGGATATAGAGATGAGCGAGGGAAAAATAAGAGGACCTCTTCATGGCATCCCGGTAGTATTAAAAGACAATATTGACACCCATGATAAAATGGCAACCACTGCCGGCTCCAGAGCATTAATGAATTCTTACCCGTTGAAGGATAGCTATATTGCCAAACAACTAAAAGATGCCGGAGCGATTATCCTTGGAAAAGCCAATTTAAGTGAGTGGGCGAATTTTCGAGGTCAATTATCTACAAGTGGCTGGAGCGGTGTAGGTGGCCAAACCAAAAATCCGTATGTTTTGAGTCGTAACCCTTGTGGATCAAGTTCGGGTTCAGCCGTAGCTGTATCCGCTAATCTTACAATGCTTGCGATAGGTACTGAAACCGATGGTTCCATTGTTTGCCCTTCACATAGCAATGGTATTGTGGGAATCAAACCAACCGTAGGGCTTGTAAGTCGCTCTGGAGTTATTCCCATCTCATTTACACAAGACACACCGGGACCTATGGCACGGACGGTAAGAGACGCTGCGATTTTTTTGGGGGCATTAGTCGGGGTAGATTTATCCGATGAAAAAACATTGGCAAGCCAGGGAAAATTTTACAGGGATTACACGCAATTCTTAAAAGAAGACGGGTTAAAGGGTAAGAGAATCGGTCTATACAAAGGTCCTTTAGGAATAAATTATAAGGTTGATATGCTAGTGTACCAAGCGGTAGATTTTCTGAAAAGCCAGGGAGCAGAAATCATTGAGATAGATGAAATATCAAGTGGTAACGTTGGCGATTATTCATTCGAAATCATGCTATATGAATACAAAGACGGATTGAATAAATATTTCCAATCGCTGGGACCTGATGCTCCAATCAAAAGCGTTGAAGAACTTATAGCATTTAATCAATCGGATTCGATAGAATTGAAATATTTTAACCAGAGATACTTGGATATGGCCCAGGAAAAGGGAGATCTGACCTCTGAGGAATACCAGGAGGCATTAGCCAAAATGATAAAAGGCAGTAGGGAAGAAGGAATAGACAGGGTCATGAATGAACATGATTTGGATGCAATAATAGCCCCAACAGGAAGCCCTGCCTGGAAAACCGATTTGATTAATGGCGATAGTTTTCAGTTGGGAAGCTCTTCTCCTGCAGCTCAAGCTGGATATCCAAATATTACGGTACCTATGGGCTATATTGATGAGTTACCTGTTGGAATATCTTTTTTCGGAAGGGCCTGGAGTGAGCCAATTTTACTTGAGATAGCCTATGCATATGAAATCGGGACTAAACATCGCAAAACTCCAAAGTTTCTGACTAATTAAGGCCGATTTTGAGGCCGTTTTTCAGTTTAACTCCTGAAAATTCAATCAGTTCGTTTGCTCTGACCTCAAAGGACGGTCTGCCCAAAGGAAAAAGCATAAAGCATGAAAAATAGGATGTGTCCCCATTTATTTTACAATTAGATTCTGATATAATTTGGCTGTGGAGAAAATAACTAGAAAAATCACTTTTAAGGATGCAGAAAGATTAGATATCGAATATTGGAAATCCTGCACACCTGAGGAAAAACTCGATATACTTCAATATTTAAGGGAATTGTATTACGACTTTAAAAATGAGAGCCGAAAAAGATTTCAAAGAATTTATCGCATTGTTAAACGAACATAAGGTTCGTTATCTCATCGTTGGAGGATTTGCTTATAGCTTCTATGCAGAACCACGATTCACGAAGGATATAGACTTTTTCGTAGAGGCCTCAACTGATAATGCAGATAAGATGCTTAATGTTTTGGAGAAGTTCGGATTTAAAAATGTAGGGATAACAAAGGACGATTTTCTAAAGTCGGACCAGATAATTCAATTGGGCATTGCCCCCTTGCGAATAGATATTATTACTTCGATAAACGGAGTCAGCTTTAAGGAGGCATGGAATAACCGCACAGTGGGAAAATACGGGAATATTCCTGCAAATTTTATCTCAAAATCTGATTTGATAAAAAACAAGAAAGCAACCGGCCGTGCTCAAGATATCGCAGACATAGAAAAACTTAAGAAAATATAACCCTCAGATAGAATTTATCCTTTTTTATTTTATTTCGCGGTCTGACCCCTTTTATTCTTACTTTAAGGAAAGCTACTCAGGGAGATTCGTCCAACGGAGGCAGGTTCATTTTGCGGAGCAGTTCGTCGAAGCGGGGGTCGCCCCGCAAAGACTTAAACGGGGGATTAACCCTAATCCAAGGAACCCAGCAATGGGGGTGCTCATAATTCAGCCATCGGAATGCCTCATCCTTATTTCCCAGGGCTGTGTGCAATTCGGCTAGACCTAAAGCACCGTATGGGGTGGATTCCTCTTTCTCCAATTCAGCCAGTATCTTAAGTGCCTCATCCCTCCGGCCAGCCCTCGCATATGCCTGTCCAAGGAGATGCCTCAACTCTGGGTAGAGCGCTGCCGCTTTTTGTGATACAGCAATCGCTTCCTCATACATTCCCATCTCCATATAGATATATGTTTATACTAACAAGCCGTGCCAGCTATCGGGACTCATTTCAAGCGCCTTTTGAACTTCTTCTAGAGCCTCATCGTATCGGCCCCAAATCCAGTACAATCCTCCCAGCCAGGCTGTGTGCAGAGGCGTTAGAGGATCCAGCTCCTGAGCTCGTATGTGTGCCGCTAAGGCTTCATCCATGCGACCGAACAGAATAAGCTGCCACGAATACCAATAATGAGCCATTGCTAAATTGGGATTGATTTCTATAGCACGTTGGAAGGCCTCTTCTGCAGTCTCCCATTCCCAATCATAGTATCCCGCTATAAAACCGAAAACGTTAAGGGTTTCGGCCAGCGTATCATCCAGTCTTAATGCTCTTTGTGCTGCTGCCTTGGCTCGCGGCAAGGAATCTTCTGTAGCCATAGCGCTATGAGCGATTTGGATGTAAGCGGCCGCCAGCCCGGCATACGCCAGGGGATCCGACGGGTCTTTCTCGACTGCTTCGTGGAGATAGTCTACAGCCTTTTGGTATCCTTGTGGGGTGCCTTGGTTCATGTGAAATAAACCCTTAAAGTAGGCTTCCTGAGCATCGGGATTAACTTGGCGGCCACTGGCAAGGCTTGTCTCTGCCTGAGGTGTCAGTTTAGCCCTGACCTCCTGGGCAATGGTCCGTGCTATTTCACTGTGCATCATCAAAACATCGGTCAAAACCCGGTCATATGTCTCCTCCCAAAGGCTCTGCTCCTCAGGAAATACATCTATCAACTGCACCCGAATGCTCACATTTTCGCCTGCTTGCTGCACCGTTCCTGTCACAACTGTATCCACGTTTAGCTCTTGGGCAATCTCCTGCAATGATTTATCCGCTCCCTTGTACCGCCTCATTGAGCTGAAAGAAATCACCCGGAGCGTTCCAACCCGACCCAGCTTCGCGGTCAACTCGTCGGTGATCCAATCGACGAAATACTCCTGTCACCATCTCATAAAGAATCACTCCTAAAGAATAGATATCCGCCCGGTGATCTGCTTCCTCTCCTTCTGCTTGCTCAGGGGAGATGTAATCCGGTGTCCCGATCATCATTCCTGTCACTGTTACCCCAGGCGCCTCAAGCGAACGGGCAATCCCAAAATCCATGATTTTGGCATCGCCTTCTTTATCGATCATGATGTTCTTAAGAAATGTCATTCTTGATTCGAATGGGAGGTTTCCGATCTGGAGGAATGCCGCTTTTATAAGTATATCCCTTGAGTTTATCTTTGAATTCCTTTTTCATCTCTATTAAAATCTCTTGATTAAGGAGGAGATCAAGGGCAGTGGTTGCCATTACCTTTGCAGCTAAAAACATTCCTTTATACCCGATTGAATGTCTGGATGAGGTGACAACAGCCCAGCTATGCCAAGGAATACCATGGGGAGTACAAGTTGTAGAGAGATGCAGAGTTGGAGTTATCCAGCTTACTTCAGCCACATCACTCGAGCCACCTTCAGGATCTTTTGTGGGATCTTCTAATTTTTTTATTTCACAAATGATCCCTTTCTCTTCTATATTGGTCTCTTTCTGGATTCTTTTGGCAAAGGCTACCTCTTCATCCATGTATGTTATAGGGCCAATCATCTCAAGGTTTTTTTGCATAACTTTAGACCCCACTAGATTGACAAACATCTCATGGTAACTGCCCTTATAGTTAATTTTCGAAGAGGTGCCAGTGGCAATAGCAGCTCCTTTGACAATCTCTTCGACCCTTTTGACCACCTTTTTTACTCCCTGTCTTGTAGAATCTCTAACCCACAACCATAATTTTGCATGTTCCGGAACAATGTTTGGAATTTTACCTCCTTGAGTTATGACATAATGAATTCGGACAGAAGGCTTAACGTGTTCACGTAGGAGATTAACACCAAAGGTTGTCATTTCTACAGCATCAAGGGCACTTGCGCCTTTCCATGGATCAAAAGCAGCATGGGATGTCTTTCCAAAGAACTCAATCTCCAAGTCATCGATAGCCTGATTACCTTTGACATCTACTTTTGTCTCGTAATCTGGATGCCAGGCAATGCAGGCATCCAAATCATCGAAGAGACCGTCTCGAGCCATGAACAATTTTCCCCCTATATCTTCCTCGGCTGGGCATCCATACAATCTGATGGTGCCTCGAATTTTATGAGCTTCAATGACTCCTTTAAGGGCGAGGGCAGCACCGAGACTTCCAGCCCCGAATAGATTATGGCCGCAGCCATGACCGGCTCCTCCTTCAATACGTACTTTTTTATAAGGAGTATTATCCTGGGAAAGACCTGGTAAAGCATCATACTCTGCCAGAATCCCGATTATAGGTTTTCCTGATCCATAAGAAGCCACAAAAGCAGTCGGCATGCCAGCTACTTCCCGTTCCACATCAAAACCTTCTTTTTCCAAAGTCTTTATGAGGATCTTTGATGATTTATACTCCAGTAAAGCGATTTCGGCATATTCCCAGAGAGCATCACTAACCTCAATCAATAATTGGCTTTTCTGATCCACTATCCTCAACAATTCATTTTTCAGTTTTTTACTGGAAGGGTTACTTTCAGCATATGTGAACTGCATTAGGCTAAATATTAAAATAATTATCAGTTTAAGATACCTTTTTCCCATTGTTCCCTCCAAATATAATTTAAAAAATAAGCACATTCGATATGTAAAAAATTCTAGCACTTTGATGATATCATGGCTAGCTAAGGTACATGTTTATTAATCTGCTGTAGTGGAGTCAAGGCAATTTTCAAGTGATTATTTCTTTTTTTTCAACCCAAGTTTTTCCTCAATATCCAGATTCATTTTCCCACCAGGGCAATCAATAGAAGGAAGCCAGGGTTTGATATCCAGAACGGGTGTTTTATTAAATACGTCAATGCCTCTTACATGAAGGATATTACCTTCAACCTTTTCAAGCTTTATTACACTAAGACCGATAGAGTTAGGACGATTTGGAGATCTTGTGGCAAACAATCCAAAAGCATGTGAACTGTTTGGTGGCCGAACTGGAGTATGCCAACCTTTAGAAAGATGCATATGATAGATTACGATGATGTATTCAAATTTTTCAAGATCCTGCAATGCCTCCTGATATTCTGGATACACTTCAATAGTACCTTTATTTTCAGGCTGAAGGATTCCCTGCCTGGGAGCTCCTGTTTTAGGAGTTAATTCAGTATGGAATATACCAATGGGCTGATAAACTATTTTCATAGGGTCCTGTTTTATTTGTTCTTCAGCTTGAGTTGTTCTAGCCAATAATGGAATAGCGCATCCACCCAGGAGTAAGACGACTAGGTTCAGATAAACCATTTGTTGGAATAGCCAGTAGTTACTCATTGTTTTGTTCTCCTGATGATTTACAATTCAATCTTATTACATTGTTCTGCATAATAGAAGGATTTATTAGCCTGCTTGGAATCAACAGGCTACTATTTTTTTGAATTTTTATAACTTAGGGTTATGAAATCGGCCAATTATTTATTTTTAATAACTTTGGGTTATAAAATCAACATATTTTTGACGCTCCGATGACTTAGAGTCATAAAAACAGCTAATTTTGTTGCTGCAATAGGGAAATATTAAAAAGAATATTGACATAAGTATGAGATTTATTTTTAATTTAAAAATAAGCTTACTTCACCCAATATGATCGGTAGTGATAGAATTATAGTTACCGGAGGAACAGTGAATGTTATCACCAGATCGGACAGTAATGCACTTTCAGGCGACCTTACTTATATATACAAAAATCACATTAACATGTTGGGTACTGTTGAAACCAATGGGCAGTGGGAACAAGTTTCCTATTTTGATCCAGATACAAGCATGAATTTTCAGTTATAGTAGCTCACATCGGATTCTTATGGAGCCACCAATTTCTTTATAAGATTTTTATAAAAAGGAGTGAAAATGAAAAAAGTATTTTTATTTTTTATGTTAGTTATTGTCACCTTAACCTTTATTTGGGCAAATACAGACAAACGTCCTATGACTGTAGATGATTCTCTGAATATTATTACAGTCAGGGATGTACGGCTTTCGCCTGACGGGACAGGGGTCTTTTACGGATTAAAAAAACTGGATTGGCCTAAAAACGATTATAAAAACACCTATTTCATGTGTGACTCAGAGGGAAAATATATTTATTTTAATGAACTGCATGGTACCAATACTAATCTCTACCGTATCCATATCAAAACCGATACCATGGAAGCCATGACAGGGATCACAGGTACACTCTGGACAAAATCCTTTTCAGCCGATATGCAGAAAATGGCCTATACTCTCCAGGATTATAAAACCCCAGCTGATTTATATGTTTCTGATCTGCGCCTAGAAAATCAAGTGCGTATTACTGACGCCAATCCCTGGATCAGGAAGGAGATTCTGTTATCTTCAGGCAGAACAGTGCAGTGGAAGAGTAAAAAAGATGGATTAAAGATCGAAGGAATGTTTTTTCTGCCGGGAGACCACAGAAAAGGAGATAAAGTTCCTTTGGTCGTTAATATACACGGTGGTCCGGCTGGAGTAGTAGAAAGTTTATTTCGACCGCTATTCCATATCTATGGTGGGCTGGGTTATGCTGTGCTGGGCCCCAATTATCGCGGCTCTACCGGCTATGGCGACAAAATACTGCGTGGACTTATGGGTGAAGTAGGAAATGGAGAACATGCTGATGTGATGAGTGGAGTGGATTATGTCATAGAAAACTTTGATATAAATCCAAACCAACTGGCAGTTAGAGGTTGGAGCTGGGGCGGAGTCAGTACTGGCTATCTGATAACCCATGTGCACCGTTTTAAGGCGGCTATGGCCGGAGCCGGAGTTTACAACTGGTTTGCCGAGGTAGGACCAGGTTTTAATTTCGATGTAACCTTGTGGTATATAGGCTGCACACCATGGGAAAATCCTGCAGAATGGACCAAACGTTCTGCTTTTTACTTTGCAAAAAATGTGACGACTCCCACTCTCTTGATTCATGGAGGAGCTGACACGACTTCCAGCTTTAATCAGAGTTTGATGTATTTTACTGCTCTAAGAGATATAGGGAGAATACCCGTGCGTTATATCAAATTACCACGCCAGGGTCATGGTATAGATGAGCCTCGCTTGCAGCGCACTGCTTTGGTGGAGGAGATTCGCTGGTTTAAAAAGTATGTAAAATAGAGACACATCCCATTTAAAAGCCCAAAGGGAAGGCCACGAAATCATAAAGCATAAAAAAATAGGATATGGGCCCCTATTTCTTTTTAGAATGCATGGGGATGCTTTTTGCAAAGGGGGAGCTGGGTAGGATATTTAAATAGTGCCAAATGAATCAGAGGTTATGGTTGCGCTCTCTATATAAGTTTGACATTATAGCAGTAAGATTTCAATTTAGAAGGAGATGTCATGAAAAAACAGTTAATATTTATCTTTCTGTTTTTAATTATTTTTTCATCAGCACTGATATTTTGCAGTCAAGCTTCAAAATATGATCTATCAAACACGAAGATAGTTTATGTTGTTCATGAGCAGCATAACAGTTTTATTTATGTCATGGATCATGATGGGTCAAATAAAAAGAAGTTAGCTGAAGGTGCTATGCCTTGCTGGTCACCTGATGCCGAACAGATCGCTTTTGCAGCCGAGAATGATGGTAATTGGGATATTTATTATATGAATGCAAATGGCTCAACTATTACCAGGCTAACCTCTTCTCCTGCCGGAGACACGAATCCGGCCTGGTCGCCTGATAGCACAAAAATAGTCTATGATCTGTCTAAAGGTGAAGGCTCGGAAATATATGTGATAAATAAAGATGGCTCCTATCCTGTATGTTTGGGAGAAGGTTCCAATCCAGCCTGGTCTCCCTTTGTGAATTAGGGCAGCTCAGAGGGTGGAAATTTGATGAAATTGAGTGAAAATTATCATCAACATAAAAACCAAATTCCTTCTATGATGATGTGATGCAAGTATATTCTTTAGAACCTCCTTTATTTTTCTCTTTTTTGTTCCTTAAATTTTCGGTTTTTTAAACCATCCTTCTATATAATATAGAAATATCATTGCAAGAGAAGAGAGACGATCTCTTTCTCTGCGAGGAAGTATAGGATTGACATTTAACTTTTCTCTTTGTAATGATAAGGGGCAATGGAGGGATATTATGCATAAAAAATACTTCAAGCAGGTTTGCGGCATCTTGCTGGTCTTGTTTTTGCTGGTATGTTTAAATTTAACCGGTAAGCAGGAAGATTCATCCAAGTTGACTCTGGAGCGTATTTTCAGCTCAAATGAGTTTTCCCAGCAAAGGTTTGGTCCGGCCCGCTGGTTAAAGGATGGTTCCGGATACACTACCCTGGAAGATTCTAAAACTCTGCCTAAAGGAAAGGATATAATAAAGTATGACTCTGCTTCCTCTAAGCGAGAAGTGCTGGTGGCAGCAGAACGCTTGGTCCCGAAAGGAAAAGAAAGTCCTTTAAAGATTGCAGATTATACCTGGTCTCAGCATGGAAACCTGCTGCTTATATTTACTGATACAAAGCGTGTTTGGAGGCGAAATACTCGGGGTGATTACTGGATTCTTGATCTTAATACTTGGAAACTGCAAAGGCTTGGTGGAAAAGCAGAGCCTTCGACTCTTATGTTTGCAAAATTTTCTCCGGACAGTACCCGGGTCGGGTATGTGATCAAAAACAATATCTATGTTGAAGACATTAAAGAGAACAGTATAACCAAGTTAACCCATGACGGTTCGGATACGGTCATTAATGGTACTTTTGACTGGGTCTATGAAGAGGAGTTATCCCTAAGAGATGGATTTCGATGGAGCCCGGACGGAAAATATATTGCCTATTGGCAGCTGGATACAGAAGGGATGCGGGATTTTTATCTGATAAATAACACAGACTCTCTCTACCCAAAGATTATTCCAGTACAATATCCCAAGGCCGGAGAGACCAATTCGGCCAGCCGATTAGGTGTGGTTGACTTAAAAGGAGGAGAAACCCGTTGGTTTAAGCTTCCGGGAGATTCACGTGATTTTTATCTGGCTCGGATGGACTGGGCAGCAAATTCCGAGGAAATAGTCTTTCAGCGATTGAACCGCCTTCAAAATACAATTTGGCTGATGTTAGGAAATATTCAATCGGGAAAGGTAAAAACCATTCTTACCGAGAAGGAAAAAACCTGGGCCGAGGTTGTAGATGGTTTGAAGTGGTTTGATAATGGGGCCTATTTTACCTGGGTAAGTGAAAGGGACGGATGGCGGCATGTGTATTTGATCTCGCGTTCTGGGCAGAAGGTGCGCTGTATAACCTCTGGAGATTACGATATTTTAAATATCCAATGTATAGATGATAAGGGAGGCTGGCTCTATTTTACGGCATCACCGGAAAGTCCAACTCAGCGATATCTCTTTCGGGTGCCTCTTTCCGGTTCAGAGAGGCCGGAACGTATTACACCCTCCGGCAGTAGTGGAACTCATAGTTATCAGATATCAGAAAATGCCAGAAGGGCAATTCATACATTTTCTTCTTTTGGTAATCCTCCGGTAACAGAGCTGGTAAGTTTACCTGATCACAAGACAATATGCCTGCTTGCTGAAAATACCCGGCTGCATAAAAAAGTGAAGGATTTGGAAAGAGATCCAGTTGAGTTTTTTAGAGTTGATATAGGAGATGGAGTAAATCTTGATGCCTGGTGTATGAAACCGCCGGATTTTGACCCGGCAAAAAGGTATCCGCTCCTTTTCTTTGTTTACGGGGAGCCTGCGGCCCAGACTGTCCTGGATAGATGGGGCGGAAACCGCTACCTCTGGCATTTGCTGCTGGCCCAAAAAGGCTATCTGATTATGAGTGTGGATAACAGGGGTACTCCGGCACCTCGGGGGCGGGCATGGCGAAAATCTATCTATCGCCAGATTGGAATACTGGCCTCTAAAGACCAGGCTGCTGCTGCCCGGGCTATAATAAAACAGCGTACTTATGTAGATGCCGGGCGGATAGGAGTTTGGGGATGGAGCGGAGGCGGGTCGATGAGCCTTAATCTAATATTCAGGTATCCCGATCTTTATAAAACGGCCATGGCTATTGCTTTTGTAAGCAACCAGAGGTTTTATGACACAATTTACCAGGAACGCTACATGGGGCTTCCGGATGACAATAAGGAAGGCTTTAAAAACGGCTCACCTATCACTCATGCCCATAAATTGAAGGGGAATCTATTGATAGTACATGGTACCGGTGATGATAATGTCCATTATCAGAGCTGTGAGGTGCTTGTAAATGAACTTATAGAGCATAACAAGCATTTTACCATGATGGCATATCCTAACCGCTCTCACGGCATTTACGAAGGAAAAAACACTACTATCCATCTTTATAATCTTTTGACCCGGTATTTAAAAGAAAACCTAACGCCGGGTCCAAGAGAAATGGGGCAAAAATGAAAAGGCGAAATCTCGGAAATATATGTGATAAATAAAGATGGCTCCTATCCTGTATGTTTGGGGGAAGGTTCCATTCCTGCCTGGTCTCCCTTTGAGAAAAAGCAGTAAAGTATTTGACACGGATTTACACGGATAAGAATAAAAAGCATCTTGGTTTTATCCGTGTCAAATTTTGTCTTTTTTCTTAGGCTTGATGTTGACCTGATTCTTTTTTTTCGGTATTTTGTCCAGAGAAAAAGATGCAGGAAAATAAAATGACCGGGAGATATCTTAAATGGTTTTTTGCAGGCGCTGTTTTATTTCTCCTATCTACAGCAGCATTCTCTCAGACATTCGCGTATAAAGGGCTTGTTTCTAGCTGGCTAACCATTAATGCAGACACTGATACAAAGCCTCAGCTCGGCCTCCGTTGCCTGCCTGAGTTTTCCCTGGGAAAGGCTCTTTCTCAAAAATACAATTTTGATGTTGAATTCTCCTTGAATGCATACGGCACAGGCACTATAAATGCTTTGGATGATGTTCATACGGAAGGAAAAGTAAAGCCTTACCGGATGTGGCTTCGTTTTTCCTCATCTCAGTTTGAGGCTCGTCTGGGACTCCAGAAGATAAATTTCGGGTCAGCCTCACTGCTTCGTCCTTTGATGTGGTTTGACCGTATAGACCCGCGCGATCCTCTCCAGCTTACTGACGGAGTCTACGGCCTTTTAATGAGGTATTATTTTCTTGACAACACCAATATCTGGGTGTGGGGGCTTTATGGAAATGATGAACCGAAGGGCTGGGAAACAATGTCATCTGACAGAAAATCTCCTGAGCTGGGGGGACGCATCCAGACCCCATTGGGGAAAGGTGAGATAGCTTTTTCCTGTCACCACAGGGAAATCGATGTAAAAGGGCTTCTCCAGGGGCCGGAGCCTGACAACATCCGGATTCCGGAAAACCGCTATGCGCTTGATGGTAAATGGGACATCGGGATCGGCATCTGGTTTGAAACATCTCTGTTTCATCAGCAAACAGAACACCTTCCCTATACATGGCAGAAGGCTTTAAATGTGGGTATGGATTACACTTTTAATATAGGGAATGGTTTAAATGTTATTGGCGAACATTTTGTTTTAGAAGCAAGCCGGGATGTCTTTGGTTCTGGTGAAGCCACTAAATTTTCGGCCCTGGCTTTGAATTATCCCCTGGGTTTACTGGATAATATAACAGGGATACTATATTATGATTGGGAAAATAAAGACTTTTACAATTTTTTGAGATGGCAGCGGACTTACGACAGATGGAGTTTTCATTTTATGGCCTTTTGGAATCCTGAACGGTTTCGGGTATACAATACCCAGCCAGGGAATAACCTGTTTGCCGGGAAAGGAATACAGGTAATGGCAGTATTTAATTATTGAGGGGAAACAATGGAAAATTCTTTTTTGATTAAAACCAAAGAGCTTGTCAAGATCTATACTATTGGGTGGAAAAAATTAGCCGCTCTGGACCATGTTAGCTTAGATTTTGCCAAGGCTGAGTTTGCCGGTGTAGTCGGGCCAAGCGGCTCGGGAAAAACCACTCTGCTGAACATCATAGGTTCTCTTGATGTTCCCACAGAGGGCAGTGCTGAAGTTTTGGGGAAAAGAGTAGAAGACCTGTCCAATAGACAGGCAGCTGCTCTACGAAACCAAAGCATCGGATTTATTTTTCAAACATTTAACCTGCTCCCTGTATATACGGTCTTTGAAAATGTAGAGTTTCCACTTTTACTACTGGGGATGTCATCGGGTAGGAGAAAACAAAAAGTTATGCAGACTTTAGAATGGGTAAATCTGGTGGATCGTGCCAAATCCAAACCGGCCCAGCTTTCCGGCGGTCAGTGCCAGAGAGTAGCAATCGCACGGGCAGTGGTTAAAAAACCTGCCATAATATTAGCTGACGAACCGACTGCAAATCTGGATGCCGAGAATTCGCACAATATCCTCCGGACTATGGAAGAATTAAACAAGGAGCTTAAAACGACTTTTATCTTTGCCACTCACGATGAAAAGGTCATCCGCTATTTACACAGGAAAATTACTCTTGTCGATGGGAAAGTAGCAAAAGATGAGGTAATGAATCCAAAAAAAATTGAAGGGAAAGGACAATGATAATCCCGCGGTTGGCTCTAAAAAACCTGTTAGGAGCCGGTCTCCGCACCTGGCTTAATGTAGTGGTGCTATCTTTTGCTTTTGTCGCGATCATCGGGCTCCAGGGTATATATGAAGGTATGAATAATCAGGCGGTTCACGCTCTGACGGATGCTGAATACGGAGGAGGCCAGTACTGGCAGGAAAATTACGATCCTTATGAGCCCTTGTCTCTTCCGGATGCGCATGCGCCTCTGCCTGAAGCGTTAATTGGCTTAAAAGATAAGGGTTTAGCAGCGCCTGTATTGATCGTTCAGGGCACTATTTATCCCAGCGGACGCATCCAGCCTGTACTAATAAAGGGAATAGACCCTGAGCAGTCAGTAGTATCTATCCCTACCCATTTTCTTGCCCATGAAGATATAAAGATGCCGGCCCTCATCGGCACACGCATGGCTAAAAATACTGGTCTAAAAAAGGGAGATACAATAACTGTCAGGTGGCGGGATGCCCAGGGGACATTTGATGCCAAGGATGTACGCATAGTTGAGGTCATGCGGACAACTGCGCAGTCGGTCGATTTGGGCCAGATATGGGTTCCACTGAAAAATATCCAGGAACTTGCCCGAATGCCGAATGAGGCAAGTCTTGTTGTGCTGGCCAAGGATACTGAGCCCTTAAAAGAAGGACTAGCAGGATGGGACTTTAAAAACCTGGAATTTTTGCTTAAGGACATAACTGAGTTGGTGGAGGCCAAGACAATAGGGGGTTCCATTATGTATGTGATCCTGCTTTTACTGGCTATGCTGGCCATCTTTGATACCCAGGTGCTTTCAATTTTCAGGCGGCGAAAGGAAATGGGGACTCTGATGGCCCTGGGATTTACCCGTGCAAAAGTTATTAAGCTTTTCACTCTGGAAGGAGCCATGCATGGAGTCCTGGCTGCTGTAGTAGCTGCGATATACGGCACTCCACTTTTAATCCTTTTTGCTAAGAAGGGATGGGCTATGCCTGAAAATGTAGACAGCTATGGGTTTGCCATAGGGGATACACTTATCCCCACCTATGGTGCAGGCTTGATCATTGGCACAACCGTTCTGGTCCTTGTTGTGACCACTATTGTCAGCTTTTTGCCTACTAGAAAAATTGCAAAACTTAAACCGACCGATGCTTTGAGGGGAAGGATGTCATGATAAAATTTCTATTTAAAGGGCTGCTCAGAGACCGCTCACGGAGTCTGTTTCCGATCCTGACTGTTTTTTTTGGGGTTTTACTTACAGTAGTATTATACGGCTGGATTCAAGGCGCTTTGACTAATATGATAGATGCCAATGCCAGATTCAGCACAGGTCATGTAAAGATAATGTCGCGCGCTTATGCTGAAGAGGTTGACCAGATACCTAATGACCTGGCCTTTATCGGAGTCGAGGAACTTACGCAGGATTTAAAGCAACAGTTTCCCGATTTGATCTGGGTTTCCAGGATCAAATTCGGTGGATTACTCGACATCCCGGATGAGCTGGGAGAGACTCGTGATCAGGGCCCGGTATCTGGGACGGCAGTGGATCTTTTTTCATCTGGAACACGGGAATGGGAGATTCTAAATCTTTCGGATGCGCTTGTGCGCGGCCGGATGCCGGAAAAGAGGGGGGAAATTTTAATCGGCGAAAAATATGCCCGCCAGCTGAATGTAAAACCCGGGGAGACAGCGACACTTATCAGTTCCACAATGTATGGAAGTATGGCAATGGCTAATTTTACTGTAGCTGGCACCATACGTTTCGGGATAACTGCTCTGGATCGGGGAGCAATGATAGCGGATATTAGCGACATCCGGGAGGCTCTGAATATGGAGGATGCTGCCGGTGAGATCCTGGGATTATTCAATGATTTTGTTTACCGTGATGAGCAGGCTGAGGAGATCAAAGCCGCATTTAATGCCAATTATGCAAAAGATAATGATGAGTTTTTACCGGTTATGGACACTCTGCCCGCTCAGAGTGGAATGGCAGACTACCTGGAGATGGTCGGTGCCATGTCTGTAACGGTATTAGCTGTTTATATAATAGCAATGTCTATTGTGCTGTGGAATGCCGGTCTTATGGGCAGTCTCAGGCGCTATGGGGAGATCGGGGTACGCCTGGCAATGGGGGAGACCAAAGGTCATCTCTATCGTTCGCTGATCAGTGAATCTTTGATGGTAGGCTTTATCGGCTCGGTTTTAGGTACAGCAGTAGGACTGGCAATAACCTATTTTCTGCAGGAAAAAGGAATTAATATAAGTGGGATGATGAAAAATGCTTCCATACTTTTTTCAGATGTCATGCGCGCCAGGATAACACCTGCCTGTTTTTTTATAGGATTTTTGCCGGGGATGGTGGCCACTTTCCTGGGTGCTTCGATCTCTGGTATCGGAATATATAAGCGTAAGACATCTCATTTGATGAAGGAGCTTGAAGCATGAAACGCTCATATCTAATATTTGGGATTTTGGTTTTATTGATAGTTTCCGCTGCAAATGCGGTTGAAACGCCTTCGGGTGAATGGATCTTAAAGCAGGTAGATAAAAATATCGGTTCCGATAATAAAATAACAATGGGGGCTATGATAATCCATGGCCGCAGAGGAAGTAGGACGATTAAATCAAAATCGTGGCTTAAAGGCACAAACATCTCTTTTACTGAATATCTGGCTCCTGCCCGGGAAAAGGGCACCAAGATGTTAAAGCTGGCCGATGAGTTGTGGACATATTCGCCTTCCACTGACAGGATAATCAAGATCTCAGGGCATATGCTGAGACAATCTGTTATGGGATCTGACTTTTCTTATGAAGATATGATGGAAGACCCGGAGCTGCACAAATTGTATGAAGCTGAAGTAATAGCAGAAGAAACTTATGATGAAAGGCTGTGCTGGGTTTTGGAATTGACCGCACGTGATGATGATATCGCTTATTACTCCCGGAAGGTCTGGGTGGATAAAGAAAGATTTATTGCCCTTAAAGAACAACGTTATGCCCGCAGCGGTAAACTGCTTAAAACTACGGAAATATCCGATGTTATCATGGTGCAGAACCACTGGGTCCCAAGAAAGATGCTTTTTAAAGATGTACTCAAAGGAGGGAAGGGAACAGAATTTTTACTGGAGTCTATTGAATTTAACGCGGATATTCCCGACCATATATTTACAAAAGCAGCCCTCAGAAAATAAAAATAGGATGTGTCCCCATTGTGGCTGAAATATCTTTAGAATCGGAAATAACAAGCTTTTAATATAGAATAATCCCGGCCACTATTTTTGCACTCCTGATAAATTCGCTCATCATCACAATTGTGCTCTGGCGGGTTATTTCACACAAAATTCTGCTGCCCTGGATCTGCTTAATTTTTATGTTTATCATTTTTCGCTCCATTTCTTTTCTAATATATAAAAAATGGCCTCTAAAAATTAAAACCAGGACGTGGAGTTATATGTTTATTGGATTAACCGTACTTGTCGGTGTAATTTTTGGAACTGCAGGTGTTTTCCCTTTTCCCAAAGAACAATTAGCATATCAGGTCTTTGTCTATTTTGCTTTGGGCGGCATGACTGCAGGTTCTTTGGGAAGCCTTTCAATTAATAAAAACGCTTTCTTTGCATACAGTATCCCAGGGTTTATACCCGGAACAGTTAATTTTTTTCTTATAGGTGGTACAAAATACCTGGCCATGGGTGTTATGGGGACTCTATTCTACATAATTATGATAGTCACATTAGTCAGGATGCATCGTTTAACCATAAATTCAATAAAACTAAGTAAAGAAAATATCGAGCTTGCCGCATCACTTTCGGATTTGTTTCATTTCCGTTCAGCCCTGAATTCCCCAGAGCATTTAATTGTGAACAAGCTATAACAATCGCAGACCATGCCCTTTATTATGCAAAAAATCACGGCAGAAATATGTCTGTAGGCGTTTCTATTAAGGAGAATATTAAAATTGATGAAACTGCAGCAAAAACAATCCTTAACTCATTTAACAAAGCTATTTCAGAAAATTATATAAAGCTACATTATACAAATTAATTAATTTGCAATTTTTTTATCCTTAAACTGGAGGACTTCAATATTTGTCAGTTCGTCTTTTCCATCACGATCTTTAACAGAGTCAGTTACTGTATATTTGTTTTCAGTTTTTTCAACTTGATATTCCGAATACTTTCCGCTAAATACCGCAGTATCAGTTCCTTCACCGCCATTTAAGGTATCATTTCCCTTACCGCCGGTAATAATATTATTCCCATCATTTCCAGTCAGCTTGTTATTCTGAGAGTTGCCTAAAACATTTGTATTTTTCGTTCCAGTTAAGGTTATATTGACAAGATATTGTGATTTAAAAGTATATTCAGTTTCTTTATCAAGTACTGTTGAAAATGTACCTTCAAAGGATGGATCAATATAGGCATTATAGGTTAGATATTTTGGCCACCATTTTTCAACGAGATAATAAAGAAGGAGATCACCTTCTTTCATCTCCGCCTTTGTATGAAAAGGATATTCATCTCCAAAAGATTTCCCGTCACCCTGAGGGTCATGTTCCCATAAGCCGAAATATAAATCAAAACCTGTAATAATATATTCATGCGGCGAGGGACGGCCGTAAAAATACCTTTTTCCCTCAACAGCAGCCTTTTCAGCTTCTGCTATTTCTTTATGATAGGCAGGAATTACATGCTGCATCCCTTTGCCATGGACGAGATGAAATATTTCCTCATATGAAGCATCTCTGGTGAATCTCTCCCAGGGCTTTCCTTTATTATTGATATATTCATAAGAGCCTTCAACCGGAGATTCTGTAGCATAAAGATCCTGAGTGGATAATTCTGTTTTATCAATAATATCATACAAAGCAAATGCCTTTAGCTGAGTATCTGTGTAACAGAGGGTTGCTCTTACATCGCCCATTCTGTTAGCAACCCCGGATTTATTTTCACCATACTGAGTACCAGGAACATCTGTTAGATGATATTTTAAGATCTCTCTTGCTATTGCAACCTGCAGATCACTTACGCCTGATTGGGCAAAAATATGAATGGGTTTGCCATTAGGAGCTACAACCTTTGTGTACTTGGAAAACAGACCGTTTAATGTTTTTCCGAGATCTTCAGGCAGAGCAACAACACCGAATTCTGAGTTTGAGATATCAATATTATCCAGAACATCATAATTAACATCAGGCTCATTTATGTGCTGGTTTTATTTCAATTAGTTAGTTAAACATTTTCCTTCGGGTTTGCTCCATATTCATTTTCTCCAGCACTGCCATCAGTACACATAAGTACTAATAACCATATACTACCAATGATAGGAATCAGAGCGATAAAAAAGAACCAACCACTTTTCCCAATATCATGTAATCTTCTAACTGAAACTGCTAAACCAGGAATAAGAACAGCCAAATAGTATAAGCAATAGAATAAACCAAACCCAACATTTTCGATAGCTGTACCTATAATATTATCTAGAATTATTGCAACAATGAGAAAAATTGTAGTGAACAACATATACATCCAATACTCTTTTCTTCTTGCTCTACCGCTAAATACAGCGTAATTTTTTAAAACTTTTAGATACCAATTCATAATATTATTCTCCTTTTTAAATTTTTCTTCATCAGGCTTCTCGGTAATGCCCCGTTTTTTTTAGAGTGGATTTTTATTTCCACTGTTTTTGTATAGCCTGCTTTCTGAGCATAATCTGATCCTATTCCCCAATTTACGCGCAAGCACTAAAAACGTGGTCACCCAGAAGCTTAATTCACTCCGCCTGCTATTTTTTATACTGGATTAACCCTAATGTGTCTTTTTGTATCTCAATAGTTGTTTCCTCAATCTGCTTCGTGACCCAGCTATCGAGATTCAACTCCTTGGCTTTTTTTTGGAGAAAGGCGCGCTCATCTTTGGTGATTACTCCATCGACAAGTACACCCTCAACGAGGCGGGTATACTCCACAACATTTAAAGGGGCGCACTGGCGTTCAACCTTTTCAGCTTGCTCTACAGTCAGTCCTAACTCTAGCCGCTTGTTGCACAGCAACTTCCTCTCGCGGATGTTTATAACGCCATCCAAGTAGGTTCCCACGCAAAGAATCCTGTACTCCTCTAGAGCCCTCTGTGCCTCATCCGTTTCAGCACCTCCGCGCCGACTGACAGGCGCCTCACAATAGGGACAAATTTTAAAATCTGGGGCTAAAACTCTATGGCAGGCCTCGCAAGTCACTTTCAGTGCAACTCCACATTCTGGACAGAATTTCCAATCGCCTTTTATAGGCTCTTTACAGTAAGGGCATTCTTCTAAAGAACGCGCTTCCTTGGGGATCGGGGCTATAGTGGAAGCCCTTCCTGCGAGCTCACAATCGTACAAGAAAACCTTTAGCCAATAAGCCATCTGCATGGAATCGTCTTCATCAAGAGTAGCAATGTCGCGGGAGTGTGTTGATGTGTTGTACCATTCCACAACTTGATCCCAGTTTATTTTTTTGGTTTTATGAAGATTGGAAGTCACCTTCTTCTGGAGTTCGCCTAAAACTTCCGGCTCATTTAACGTATCAACTAATTGGGGTAGTCTAAAACTTTTTATAGAGGATTTGTCTTTCCCGATTCTTTTCTGGGCTGCCAGAATTGTGTCGCGAACTTTTTTATCCTTCAATGAATCGAGCATATCCTGTAGTAGGTGTCTCAAGGCTCTCTCTAAGAGTGCTCCGCACTCCTTTATGCACAACCCCCACCGCTTCTTTTTAAGCAAACCTCCAACAGATTGAAGGCCTTTCTCATATTCATTCAATTCACGCTCTCCAACTGAGTCTTTAGCTGCAGAGATTTGCGCGGTTTCAGTACTGGGCTGCCTGACCTGTTTTCTCTCCTCAATGTCCGTTGAGGCTATGTCTCGTTTATCACCTTCGTGTTTTTCTATTAGGTGTTGCTTCACTGCATTTGTAAGTTCTTCAAAGTGTTCCTCTTTGGGTTCTGGGAAAGCATCTAACCAATTGGCTGCTTTAATGTAGTATTTAATGGAATCCGAAGGTTGCACATCCTCAATCCGGAATGGGATTATCTTTATTTGCTCATCAAGCGCGCTGTCCAGTTCTCTCATTATATGTTGAGAATTATTGGAAATTGCCGAGAATATGAAGACCATTAGAGGGCATTTCCTAATGGCACCCATGATTGCCTCAGCGTATCCCCTGCCGGGTAATATATCCCGCGGTGCTATCCAACACTTGATTCCGTTTGCTTCGAGCTTCTCTAACACCGCCTCTGCAACCGGTTTGTCTTTGCTTGAATGGCTGATGAATACTACGGAGCTCATATCTTTACCTCCTCCAAGTATTGCAAATCTAAAATTTTATTTAAGACGATAAATCTCAAACTTGGCCTTTGCTAGAAGCCTCGGTATCTCCCGCACGGCTTGTCTGTCATATTCCTTGATTTCTTCTGACAATTCTTTCCAATCCACTAGATAAGGGCTTGTCTTCTTTTCAGGATTGCGCGGCCCAAGGCTCCATCCTTGCAGAAATCGTTCAGCAACAAAACGATCATGCTCCATCTCTGCCATGATTTCAATTTCTTCATCTTTAAATTTTATGAGTTTTGGTCTTCTTCCTACTGCCGGCGCAAAATCACAACCAATAGCTTTGAGCTTTACAGGGATATGGTCAGCTTGCCGACGATTCGATTCTTTGAGATCTTCCAAGAGATTTTCCCATGGGGCCATTGCCGGATCATCTTTAGGCTTTTTGTCTTTCTGATTTTTGAGGTATTTTTCATAAATAATCTTAGCCAGGATTTCTCGAGCACTTCCAAGAAGTACATCACGCACAACCAATCGAGAGAACACATCTGTATCGACATGCAGCTCAAGCTGTTCTGGTGAAGGAAGGGCAGCCTGCTCAAAACTCGTACGTCCTGCCAGCATACTCATCTCAATGATGGCCAACATAGAGCGTACACCGTGTTTGTATTCCGGAACTTTGATCATAGCCCTCAAAACACCCAAATCGATCTGACATTTTTTACTGCTGTAGATTAAATGCTTTGCATTTTTTTCCAGTAGAAATCGCAGAAACAAGGCTCGACGGATTAAATAAAGCCTATCGTCTTCACTTACCGGATTAGGACCCTTTATGTCCACATAACCTCGCAATCGACTGACAAAGTCAGGTCCTTTGGCCAATTTGAATTCCTGATCAGCAGGCATATCTTGATTTTCATGGTTTAGGACTTCTTCTTCTTCGTTATTGCTTCTCATCTTGGGACGCCATCGTGTCCTGCAAAACTCAGCAAAAGTGCTACAGGTGCCTCCAGCAAAGACAAAAATTGCTCTTCCAATGGGATGGGTAGCTTGGCCATCTCTAAACTGGCCATCTTGCATAGGTGCCAGAAAGTACTTCAGCCATCCAAGGATGCCATGAAATTCAGAATCAAATTCATCAAAGAAAACGATTGGAATCTTCCCGCTGAGGGCAACATCGCGCACCTTATGAAAGGCGGCAACCAACTCTTCTGTTGAATTAAACTGGGAGAGGTTAAATTCGAGTTTTTGCAATTTTCCAGGTGCAATCGCCTCCGCAACTTCTGTGACACCGAAAGACTTGCCCGAGCCTGGTGAGCCGAAGACTGCGATAGAGAGAGGACGATTGATATTCGGAGCAGCTAAATATTCGCGGATTAGATTTTTTATACTGCGGAAGCTTTCAATTTCATAACGGTCAAAAGTCCTGAGATTGTGAAACTGGCCGACTGGAACGCGTTCCAATACAGGATCTCTACCATAGATGACATAATCATAGGCTACATCCTCAAGTCCGGTCTGTGTTGAGTCGTCGAGAATACACCAGAATTCAGGGTCGGCGGGTTCTGTAGCTATCGGATTGGGAACGATGATGTCAGCGATAGGGGATTCACTTCCTTCCCGAAGTTTAAAGATATCAGAGTCGGGATAGTCAAGTTTTGCCGGGTCTCCGCCGAAACCAAGCTGCCATAAACGCCGCGCACTTATGATGCCCTGACGAACTCCCTCTTCTACACCTTTAAAACCTTGACGTGAAATTTGTGAGGCGAAAGCGGCGACAAAGGCAGAACCAATACCGATCATGTTGCCTGGATAAATCTCGCCAAAACCATCTTCCCCAATTTTTGGATCGAAGAACAGGCGAGAGTCGACTACACCACTGCGGCGAGTATAAAGAATAGCTCCTTCGAGACCGAAGCGCACTATTAAATAAGCGCAATTGTTCAAAGCTAGAAGACCAGGATTGCAGGCCATTTGCCAGACAAATTCTTTGGCTGTGCGTTCCCAAGAAAGACGGCGACTTATCTTTACACCTTCTTGTCGTAGATCATCAGCGCTAATAACAACAATCATTCTCTCGGCGTGGTTCTTTTGGACTTTTTCCCAGAGATGTCCTTTGGCAATGGGGGAGCTCATCTTGATTAGAACAATAGGTTGATTTCCTTTTTTTAAGGCAGCGGGCCAAACGGTTGGAGCCTCGCGGAATCCATTACCAGCATCGTCAAGCACCACCATAGTTGCTTTAGGTTTGTCATCTTTCACTGATAAAAAAAAGGGCTTTCCTTTCTCAGGACCAGCAAAACCTCTGTATTGTTTCACTCGGTAAACAGTGTTTTTCTTATCTTCTTTCAAAGTTGAGTAAGGGAATTTATCTAAGCTGACAAAAGAATATAAAATTTTTTCTGGAGGGGCTGCTTCCATTTTCTTGAGCTCTGGAGAAAGTACCTTTGTATCTGTAGCAGAGCGCAAGAAATTTGCTAGGAGTAGAGCCCTGCCAGGTTTAGTGAAATTCAACATTCTAGGATATTTCTGCCAGTTGTATGTGTTATTTAATCCGTTATTTTTTGATTGAGAAGGGCAGTTCAAAACTTCATACCGATCAATAGACACATCTCCAGCAACAACGATTTCTTTTAAACTGGCTTCCATTATGTTTTGTTTGGCCATTTTTCTCTCCTGAATATTTTGGCGGGGTGACGACACTTCTTAGCCATGGATTTCTGAATTAGGTTATTATCCTAAAAATAATTCTTGTTAATAACTATACTAATAAATTTTGGGCAAATCAAATTCATAATACCCAAATAATCGGATAAATCTTGCTGATGAGGCAATTTATTTAAATAAAGGCCTCTCTACTACCCCATAAGAATGGTATGATAGAGGCATGACAAAAAGTAAAAAATTTAACCAACTAGGTTAAATCAAAAAAGGTTAATAAAATGATACGACAAAGGGATTAAGGGAAGTTGTCATAGATATAGATTAGAGTCTTATTGCAAGTGAAGTAGAGATAGCCGAGAAGACATATGAAGGATTTCGAGGTTTTAATCCTTTGATGGGGATTATAAAGGGTAGGGATTTAAATTTGGCTGGATTTTCTCTATTTTCCTTATTTACAGCATATTTTGTCTCCAACCTAACAGATTTTATCTAAAAATGATGCCACTATGACAAAAGATGTAGATCTCTGCGGGATGGGAAGTAAAATTAGTGAAAATTAATCTCCTTCTTCCGCCCGAGAATATAAAGTCTTTACCTGCAGCTTACAGCCGTTCGCCTTTCGCTCGAAGCGCGGTCTATGGTCTCTCTACTAATTACTGATTACGTGGACTGTGAAGACCCGCCCCCTATTTATTGTTAGATGTTATAATTTTATCCAACAATTCGTAACGCAAAATACGGAATAATATTAAAGACGAATATAACTATTTTAAAAAAAGTGATGCCGGCATAATTGATTGTATCAAACGTTTCTATTGAAATCTTGAACTTCTTGCTGTGCATGCGATAAACCCAATCATGGGCAACTGTCACTAATAAAGACCAAAACATCAATAATCCTATATTAATTACAGCACACCATCCTAATACTCCACGCAATGTATCAAATGTCATTTGCCTCCTCCTTTTCTGTAAATATTTTATTATTTATTTCATTTAACAATTATTATACTGCATGCTGTATTTTGAGAAAAATACAGCTGCAGAACCGTCTACATATTATGAATTCCTCTAAAAATATGCTTAATTTGCAGTAATTTTATAAATATCCTTATTATATAGCAAGCTGTATATCTGACTCTAAATAATCGGATAAATCTTGCTGATGAGGTAATTTATTTAAATATAAGGCCTCTATTACCCCATAAGAACTGATATAATAGAGGCATGACAAAAAGTAAAAAATAAAAAGGGGGCATGGGGTCGGGCCATGCTAACTTATAGATATTATGAAAGATAGCCCAAAAAAAGGCCTTACTTTTTGCCTTAGAAGCTCCTTTTTGGGCCCCAAATCACAAATAAGCACTTTAAGACGCAAACTACAAAAATAACATCTGATGATCTGTTTAAACGTACGTTTTTGACACCAAAACCATTGTTTTAAGGCCGATTTTGAGGCGGGCTTTCAGTTTAACTCCTGGAAATTCAAACATTTCGTGCGGCCAGACCTCAAAGTAAAAAAAGGAAAGCCACGAAAGAATAAAGCATAAAGCATGAAAAAATAGGATGTGTCCATATTTATTCCCTATTTATTCTGCTTCCCTTCCGTCGAATAGATGGATGATGCGCTGGGAATGGCTGGCTAAGCGGTCGTCGTGGGTAACCATAATGATTGTACGTCCTTTCTTCCAAAGCCTGCCGAGAAGTTCTATTATCTCTTCGCCGCTCTTAGAATCCAGGTTTCCGGTGGGTTCGTCAGCCAGGATAATGGAAGGATCGTTGGCTAATGCCCGGGCCAGAGCGATACGCTGCTGCTGACCTCCGGAAAGCTCTGATGGCCGGTGCTTTTTCCAATTTAAAAGTCCTACTTCGTTTAATAATTCAGTAATACGTTCTTTTCGATTTCTGCTGTTTTTTCCGTTAAAGAGCATGGGGAGTTCTATATTCTCCCAGGCGGTGGCATAGGGGAGGAGGTTGAAATTCTGGAAGACAAAGCCCATCATTTTGTTGCGGATAGAGGCAAGCTGATCAAAGGTAAGTCCTGCTACGTTTTTACCTTCCAGGTAATACTCCCCCTCGGTCGGGGTATCAAGACAGCCGATAATGTTCATAAGAGTCGACTTGCCTGAGCCTGAAGGACCCATGATGGTTACAAATTCTCCGGCAGCAATCTGCAAAGATACTCCACTCAGCGCTTCAAGTGCCTGAGTACCCATTTGATAAACCTTTTTGATTTTATTGAATTTGATCATAGTATCACCTCTATTCATACCGAAGAGAATCAATGGGATTGAGCCGGGAAGCACGCACAGCCGGGAAAATGCCTGACATAAATACCAACGTCCCCACAATGACCAGAAAAATGATGAATGTCTCAAATGAAAAAACCGGACGCAGGAGATATCCTTCGATTCCAAATCCCTCATAATTGATCGGGACAAGCCGAACCAGATGTATGATGTTGAAAGCCGTTACAAGGCCCCAGAAAGTCCCTTTCAAAAAAATAAACAGTGTTTCCAGGATGAACTGTTGGATAATCACCCGGCGCTTAGCGCCGAGAGCCATCTTAATGCCGATCTCCTGTTTCCTTTCTCTGATGACAGCATACATCAAATTAGTGACGCCCACAGCTCCGATAAGCAGTGTCAAAGCACCCATTATGCCGAGGAACACCTCAATGCCCTTGAATATGGATCCGGCTTCTTTAGCGTCATCGATCGTATTCCAGATACTGAGAGCATAGCGGTCGGTATGGTCAAAACGGTATTTTTTACCGAGTAGAGTATGCACCCGTTCCTCGATAAGCGGAGAAAAGCGAGTCTCCCGGGGATGGATGTGGATGCGGTCGATATGCACCTGGCTGTCGATTTGGGTGAAGGCCGAATAGGGGGTATATATCTGATCTGCGTCCGGCCCCTGATACATGGAATCCTGGAGCTTTTTTTTCAGCACGCCAATAACAGTAAATGGGATGCGGTTTATGATGATCTTTTGTCCCACAGGATTCTCAGTGCCAAAGAGGTCGGTTCCTACTTTCCAACCGATAAAAGCCACTTTGCGGCCATTCTTCACATCCTCTGCATTTAGAAAACGGCCTCCCATTTGAGGAATCTGGGTCCGCATCCGGGCAAACTCTGCTGTTGTTCCATGAATCGTACGGTTGATCTCTTTGCGGTTTGCCGATACAGGCCAGCTGTTATAAGATTCGGGAGCGATCAATGATATTTCGGGAATTCTCTCTTTTAGATACTGAATGTCGCCTGGGTAGAGACGAATTCGCCTTCCTTTGGGAAGCCCTTGATAAAGCTTTGAGGTCTGGCCTCCGGAGATCATGATCAGATCTTGTCCCAAACCGCTGAAACTTATGCGGAACTGGGCAGACATTCCCTGGCCAAAGGCAAGAAGCAGAAGAATCGAGAGAGAGCCCCAGAAAAGAGCAAACGTGATAAGAGCAGCTTTCTTGCGTCGTTTCCGGAATTCATTCGAAAAGAAGCGCAGCAGTGTAAGATTCATTTCATTTCCTCAGTGCTGTGATGGGATTTGTTGAGGCAGCATTTTTGGCGGGAATGAAGCCGGCAATAGTTCCGATGAGCAGAAGAATGGATATAGATGAAACAACGACCAAGGGACTGATTTGGGGAGTTCCTACAAACTGGGTGACAGCCTCCGGCATCGATTGGACTAATCTGACTACGGCTCCGGAAAAAGCAAAGCCGACAAGCCCGCCAATTAACATAATAACGAGTGACTCGCTGAAAAACTGAAACAGAATTGTGCGCCGGCGTGCACCCACAGCCAGTTTGATTCCGATCTCCCGGTTTCTTTCTTCTACTACGACCATCATAATAGATGCGACTCCTACTCCTCCCACAAGCAGAGTAAAGGAGCCGATAACCCCCAGGAATACATTGAAGGCCATGAAAAAAGTCTGGAAACTTTTTTCCATCTCAAGTGTATCCCAAACACCGATTGCATCTGGATCCTTAGGATCGAACCCGATCAGCTTGGACAGGTGATTTTTGATTCCCTGTGTCACCTCAGCACTCCGATTAAAATCCAAAGGGCGGAAGATGATGTTAGAAACATATTTGGCCCCATAGAGGGTGCTGTAAGTGGTCCATGGGATAAAGGCACATCTTTCGTCTCGGTTACCATTGTAATTCGAGGTTTGAAGTTTTTTCGCCATGACACCGATCACGGTGAAGGGGACTCCTTCGATAAAAATACTTTTACCCAGAGGATCACTGGTGGTGAAAAGATCTGTAGCTAAGACGTCACCGATAAGGCATACCCGCCTTTTCTCTTTCATGTCTAATGGATTTATAAAACGCCCCTTTGCCGGGATAATGTTGCGCATCCGCTCGAAAGGAGGGTTGATTCCCCGCACAGTGTTAAGAAACTCCCGTCTTTCATACCGCATCCTACAGCTTCTAACAAATTCCGGGCTTATAATTTCAATATCTGAAACTTTATCGGGGATGTCTTCTACCTGCTCAGGAGTTATACGGATGGGTTTGCCTTTCTGAAATCCTTTGTATGGAAGAGTGGTCTGTGAGGGGAACATAAGCACGATCCCGTAGCCCATGCCGTGAAAGCGCTTTGTCTGAGCTTTTCCCACTGATTCACCAAAGGCGATCAAAAGAATGACTGAAAAAGTTCCCCAAATAACCCCAGAAAGAGTGAGAATGGTCCGCAGTGGCTGGCGCATCAAGTCGCGGACGAGATTTCGAAAGAAGATAGTAATCATATGATTTTACGGGGAGGTCTTTCAACAACCTTTTCACCTTCTTTTAAGCCGTTTGTGATTTCGATGTTCAATCCGTCAGAAAGACCAGTCTGAACCTCTTTTTTTTCTATCTCTTCGCCCTTTTGCACTTCTACAAATTTCTTGCCGTTTTCAAATAGCACCAGGCGTTCAGGAAGTATCAAGATGTTTTCTCTGGCCTGGACAGTAATTGTGGCTGTGGCGGAGTAGCCTGCTCGAAGCAGCTGACCGCTATCATCGGAGATAAGGATTTCAATATCAAAGAGTGTGGCATTGCCATCTTTCTTTGCCTTAGGATATATCCTCTCCACCTGGCCCAGGATACGGCTCTCAGGCAAAGCGCCTATTTGAATGTCCGCATCCATGCCGACCCGGATTTTTCCGACATCGATTTCATCCACTGTGCCCTTAAAAAGCAGCATTCCCATGTCAGCTAAAGAACAGAGTTCAGTTCCTGGTTGGAAATTGGTCAGAGGGACAACTGGATCCCCTTGGAAAACATTCTGGGAAAGGATCATACCATTGATAGGGGATTTCACAATGGAATCAATGCTGCGGTTGCTTAGCTGAATGCGGCCTTTTTCCATAAGATTGAATTTATCCTGAGCGATTTTAAATCTTAAACTGCCTTCATTGTAAGCCGATTCACTGGCTTCCATATCAGAACCGGATATGAGCGATTCCTTAAAAAGCTTGAGATTTCTCTCCCGGTCTGCCCGGAGTTTATCCAAAGCAATTTGAGCTATTTCCATATTTCGTCTCGTCTCGACGTACTCTACAGGGGTTGGGTTAGGGGAGATCTTAAATAACGTTTTTCCTTGCTGGACTGAGTCTCCGACTTTGAATAGGACTTCTGAGACTATGCCGGGAATAGTCGATTTGACTTTAATCTCCTGTTCCGGCTCGATGGTTCCCACAGCCAGGGCCTTTTCACTGATGGTTCCCTTTGTGACTTCCACGAAATTTAAAGTTTCTTCATTTTTTTTGCGAGAGAAGAGAAAAACGAAGAAAATTGCTACAAATACGACAGCTAAAATTCTCCAAATCCATTTTTTCATAATTCACCTCAGATTTATACCATTACCTAATACGAATTTGTAAGGAAAAAAGTTCCTGCCAAAATAATTGATGAAAATTCATTCGGCTCCCAAAAGACTGTATCACAGCAATGATGCCTGGTGCGATCTCTTTGCTTGTGGTAGCCTTGAAGTATTTCACAAGCGCCTCTTTGCCGCAGAAAAATGGGGTCGGGCCATGCTAACTTATAGATATTATGAAAGATAGCCCAAAAAAAGGCCTTACTTTTTGCCTTAGAAGCTCCTTTTTGGGCCCCAAATCACAAATAAGCACTTTAAGACGCAAACTACAAAAATAACATCTGATGATCTGTTTAAACGTACATTTTTTCCACCAAAACCATTGTTTTAAGGCCGATTTTGAGGCCGTTTTTCAGTTTAACTCCTGAAAATTCAAACACTTCGTGCGGCCCGACCCCAAAGGATCAAAGGACAAACACTTCGTGCTGCCCGTCCCCAAGAATGTCAAGAATTCCCCAATCAGTTTGTGTGGCCCGTCCCCAAGAATTCACAACCAAGAATTCACAACAAATGCTCTAGAATACAATTTTAAATTCTGTCCCTTTATTCCTTCTAAGTTCAACTGTTCCGTCAAGCTGATCTACCAAATCTGTTACTATTTGCATCCCTAGCGTCTCTGTCTTATGAAAATCCAATCCATCCGGAAACCCAATCCCTGTATCTCTCACAATTAAAATATACTTCCCTTTTCCATCCGGATGCATCTTTATCTCTATCTTTCCTTTCCTGTCATTTGGAAAAGCATGCTTCATCGAATTCGATACAATCTCGCTTATGATTAAACCACATGGAATCGCTCTATCAATATCAAGATAAACATCTCTTACTTCCATCTTAACCCAACTTCGCCAGAAATAACAGAGGTTGGCTGGTTTTTTGGGGGACAGAGCATATAACTTCTTTATTATCAATAATGATTTTGTAAAAAATCAAAGTAGTGACACACACATAACTTTTTACTTGACAAGCAATTATACACATGATATATTTAGATGTGTTCGTCAAAAAAATCAGAAAACGCAACGGGGTAACCAAAAAATACTATGAATATCTTCATCTGGTTGAAAGCGTCAGAACAGAGAAAGGACCCCGCCAGCGTCTGATTCTCAATTTAGGTAAACTAGACATCTCACCATCTCAATATCAGGCTTTTGCCAAGCGGGTAGAAGACATCCTTACTGGTCAGCGCAGTATTGTCGGATTAGACCAATCCTTAGAAAATAGTGCCCGGGATGCAGCACGAAAGATATTCAAAAAACAATCAGAAGAGTTATCCGAGACAACAGAGTGCGACTTTCAAAGCGTTGACGTTAATTCTTTCGATATTGAATCGTCTCGCAGTCTGGGTCCTGAGTACATGTGTCATTCGGTGTGGAGAGAACTGAGGATGGATGAGTTTTTCTTAAAGCAGGGGGTTTCTGCGAATGTGCTTCCTCTTTCGGAGGCGTTGATTGTAGGGAGATTGATTGCGTCTGGTAGTGAACGCTATACGAAGGAATGGGCAGAGAAGCGGTCAGCGCTTTTTGAGCTAACGGGTTTTCCTCTGCGTTATTCTTTAAACTCCTATTACCGTGCCGGCGATACGCTATTTTCTTTGAAGAAGGCATTAGAGGAGCATCTATGTATGAGAGAGAAGGATATATTTTCTCTTTCAGAGAAGCTTTTTTTTCTTGATTTGACGAATAGTTATTTTGAAGGGGAGGCAGCTGGGAATCCGAAGGCGACATGGGGTCACTCCAAGGAGAAGAGGAGTGATTGTAAGCTGGTGACATTGGGATTGATCATAGATGAGTTAGGTTTTTCAAAATACAGTGAACTGTTTGCGGGCAATCAGTATGAGGCAGAAGTGCTTTCTGTGATGATCAAGTCTCTGGAGGAACATCTTGAACCGCAAACAGACCGGACAGTGGTGATTGATGCCGGTATTGCCACCTCGGGGAATATCGACTGGCTTAGAGAGAACCATTATCATTACATAGCGGTAAACAGGGGGGCTTGGCCTTTTGAGGAAGATTATTCAGAGATGAAGGTGCTCAAAGAAGACAAGTCCAAGGGGATAAAAATAGAGGCGAAACGGTATGTGCATGAAGGAGAAGTCTATATTTTATGTAGGAGTGAGAAGAAGGCGAAAAAAGAGCAGAGCATGCGCACGAGAGTGGAAGAGTTGTTTCTTGAAAGGCTTGCCTATTACAAAGCGGGACTATCGTTACCTCATCGTACTAAGAAATACAGGAAAGCATTGGAACTGGTTGGAAGATTGAAGGAGAAGTATCCTAAGGCAGCCAAGCTCTACGATGTTGAGGTCATACCTGAGAAGGAGAAACCGGCTACATATAAGAACCTTTGTGCTGTTGATATTGTCTGGGAGAGAAAGGATGTGAAGTATGAGAGAGAGACTTCCCATGAGGGCAGCTATATACTCAGGACAGACCGCTTGGATTTAAGTGATGAAGAGATATGGAGTATCTATATCATGCTTCACCAGATAGAATATGCGTTTATGAGTATGAAATCGTGCTTGGGGCTGCGACCGAACTTTCATCAGAAAGAAGATAGAGTTGATACTCATATGTTTATATCGGTTGTGGCCTATCATATTTTACATATTATTGAAAATCGTTTGAAGGCAGGCGGGGATCACCGCAAGTGGACTACGATTCGAAATGTGCTGAGTACGCACGAGAGATTAACGCTTGGCTATAAGGTAAGAGAAGAAGATGGAACCATCCAACAGAAATATGTACGTCTAAACTCAAGGCTTGAGCCGGAACAAGTAGAGATTTATAATATATTTAATTTATCCGGTGTTCCGCTTCCCAGGAAGAGGCTGGTGTACAATCAGTAGTGACCAACACTATGAGCTAAGTCCTTGTGTTATAATAAGTTACTAATTAGAATGGTGAACTTGGGTTAAGAGCAAAGTGTCAATGGTCGTGAAAAGTGAGCCATTTATAAAGTAAGATATCTGGACGAAAATTTGTGGGAGATACCTTCATGTGAGACATGGCGCTATATATGTGATTATTTAGTAACGAGTTTTATAGCAGAAGAATAAGAAAGTAGAATAAAAAGAATCCCTATAAAATACAGGGGAAAAACAGTAATGATAGGTTGATTTTATAGAGTTAGGTTATTCTTCATTCAATTTCTTTTTAAATTTAAGAAAATCAAGACTCCCTAATATAACTTTTCTCTTATAAATTAAAACTCAAAGTTCTTTATTTACTTTACAAGAAGCGATGGGCCTTACTTATCGATTTGATTTGTGCAGTCTCAACTCCGGCATTAATTGCATAGCCAGGCCATTGAGAAACAACTTCTATAATATCATCAATAATTCTTTCACAAGACTTGATATTCATTTCTTTACCTACATGAATTAGATCATCTTTAATGAATTCATCTCTCTTTCCGTTTATTGACATTTGATGTTTACTTGTCCAATTACCTATTGGATTGTAAGAGTATATAACATCATAAGCTGGAGAAAGACTCCACTTTCCATTTTTATCCATCAAGAAAGCGATGTTTTTTGTATGATCATCCTGGTTGCGAGCAACAATATTAAATACCATGCGCCTATACTGTTGCTCCGCATCACTATATGGAAGCTTTAGCTCGCGCATTATTTGAAAGGCTTGTTCATAAGAATATGCACCTGGATCATAAAAGTCAAAATGAGCGATTGCACAAAGAGACTGGAGGTGCAATTTCCCCTCATTTTTTAGTCTGTCAAAACGCCTTGTCATAAAATGAGCACGCCCATTTTCTTTGAGAAGACGGCTTTCAGTCATCTTGATACCACAGGAAATGGCCATGTTGTAATATGCAAATTCAATGCGCCCATAACCAGCAGGATCACCTAATGATTTATCCTTTATCCCGTCAAACTTCAATACCCAGTAGTCGAAGTCATTTGGTGCGTCAACCTGACCTGAGCGGACTTCTTTTGTATGGTCATTCAAAGCGATAATTGCTTTAGGACGCTTTCCACCTGCAGAAGTTCCGACGCGAATGATATCCAATAAAGCTTCAGAGGCGCCTTTGTCAAAAGTTGCCTTCAGTTGAGAGCGTTCATTCGTTACTGTTTGCGCTAGCTCGACTAGTTCGTGTACTTCAACAGGAACTGATTTTTCAAGGGATTCTTTGATTATAGGTGAAAATTCCAGAGCGCCCATCGCCCGTTTGCCCGTATAACAGAGTCTCTCAACAGGACTAAAGCTTTCAGGAGTACGGCCTTGGCGTGCTAACCAAGTGTTGATAATATCGTTGCCGAAATTATCTGGAAGCGCATCAGCTAGCATCCCAGGGAGTCCCATAAACGTTCTTTTGGGCAGTGTTCGAAACTCAAACTTAGCTGTTCCTCTTCGTGCATCTCGGATTGGCATTTTTAAGGGGGATAAATCTAATCCTTGTTCTAGAAACTTTTTGTCAAACTCGAATGTTGCGAATTCTTTATCTGGATTCCAAAAAACCGCACCAACCAACTTACCCCATAATCTTACATATGCAGTATCGATTTTCTTTACCAATCTGATTCACCTTCATTTTGATCTGAAATTTGCCGTGACGCTCGATAACGCTGCTTTCCTTTCATTTTTGCAAGTTGTAAAGGGCTAATCCCTGGATCTGGCAGAAAGGAATTTAGCTCTTCAAGTGCATCCAAAGCACGTAGAATTTGTATGAGGGTTAGTACACCGAAGGAAGCTCCTAGTTCAATCTTGCCAATGGTTGTTCGGTTTAAACCAGCCAATTCAGCCAATTTCTGTTGAGATGAATTTTTCTCAAGTCGCTTGCGTTTCAAACGACGACCAATCTCTCGCAAGATGGCTTTGTCACTCATTCCATAAATACTCATAGTGATGTCTCCAGCCATCATTAAAGTACATACTATATATTATTGATGGCTACAGTCAACAATATAAGATTTAAGTTAACTTTTGTCAAGTTAAAAATGTATGAATGATGCAATTATCCATCATTAATTAAACTAATATCACTCAATGATGTCTGTATCCATCATTATTATTCTTGGATAGTAGCATGGCTTTTCTGACCTTTGTACAAGATCCCGGGTGATTAACTGTTTGCAAAGAAGCAGCAAGAAGACCTCGCGTGTGAAAAACCGGCAGAGCAGTGAATCATTAAAACTTGTGACCTTCTGGAAAGGTTCTTCTTTATTAGGATGGATTCTTTCCTTGCGACAGAGGTCTTTTATACTTTCCTCTCCACGCAGCCCTTCCAGCACTATACGGTCTTCTTCGCACCTGCCATACAAAGGCAGCTCAAACAACTTGCCGGACTTCTTGCTAAATACGATCTTATGAAGAAAGATCCCTCTGTTCTTTAAATTATTCTGTCTTTTTGTATCCTTCTGGCAGGTCATAAATACCTTTTGGGGCTTTTCTATCTTTGGCTTCGACCAGTTCTTCTGTTCTCTTCATTTCTGATCCCATGACTGATGAAGTTGATGAGGACAACACGGTTATGCCTTTAACTT